>Ga0307513_10009655_pt1 | contig 12186 bp, 15 predicted proteins | sample 15_EM_MG_FD_202174 | JGI IMG/M metagenome (GOLD analysis project Ga0307513, IMG submission 202174) | Populus trichocarpa ectomycorrhiza microbial communities from riparian zone in the Pacific Northwest, United States - 15_EM | ecosystem: Host-associated > Plants > Roots > Unclassified | place... | reverse complement strand
GGAGATGCACACCGCAATTGGAATAATGCGCCTATATTCAAATATTTACGCCGCCTTCTAGGTAGGGACGCGCGAAAAGGACGAGACGAACGGGGATAACGGGGATATCTATTGCTCCAACATTCTTAACGCGGGACCTTGAGAGTCACCGTCAAGAAAATCGCACAGGCCATGAGTCGTGACCAATACTGGTTCTTCGTGCGCCATCCGACAGCCAGCGCCAGCGCCTGCCTTGCTATTAATTATTATCCGAATGGCATACTAGCGCGTTTGGTTATTTTCCACCTACACAAAATTATAGTATATGACGTACCACCACAGAGACGAAACCATCCAAGCCCCAGGTAGTCTCTCCTCGTTCTACACCACCACCTATACAAGCGTGGACTGTTGTCACGACTCGACGACTTAGACCCTTTTTTGGTCCTTCAATATCGGTCGTCATCCTCCTCACGATCGCCTCTCCCAAAACCCGTTCATTCACCCAATCGCAACCTGGATCTGGCCGAGTGCAATGCAAATTTATATGCTTGACGAGTGTGACTTTCAGGTCGAAAGATTCTTTTAATGCCGAAACTCCCGGACCGAGCAGGACAGTGTGACCTTTCGAGAACGCGACCGATCCTTTTGATTCTCCCAACGGTGTCGAAGGGGGATGCACAGAAATATTGGGGGGTGCTGGACGAGAGACAGTGATAACGATGGGAATAGGTCTCCAGCTCGGGTTGGTAGCCCCTTTTGGCAATGCTATGGAAGCAGACCAGGCCCCATTAGGAAACTGGCTGTGAGGCATGGCGAGATTCACTTGTCGCCATTTCTCACTTTCAAGGCCAAATCGTTTTGCGTCCATGATGGAAGGACTGGGAACTAGAGGCATTTGGTCTGGAGCTGGATACGTTTTAGGAAGGTATAAAATGGGAATAGCTAAGCTGTTATTCAAAAGAAATATAAGGGTTCCATGGTAGACCAATCATGACAGGACGTGCGCAGGACGTGCACTTACCTCTTGTGACTCCATAGGCCCCGTCGCCAGACATCTACTCTTAAACTGTACTCTATCTTCACGTGAATAGCAATTCCGAAGGTCATCTGCGTCTCTTCGTCAAATGTGGGGGGGAGATCAACAACCCCCGCTTGTCCGCCGGCAATCGACTCTGGAAATTGGAACTCGAATTTTATCGACTTATCTAGCGAATTACGGTCGTTCTCTGGTGTATTACTCCATAGGACCTGTGAGATGAAGAACAACCTCCTTGAAGAGGCTGGCTCTCGCGTGGCTTGTTGAATGAGAACTGAAGACGCTTGGCCTTTGAGAGAAACGGCTACTTTGGAGATAGTCGAGGTCCACCTCCCAGGGGCGAGCGAAAGCAATCCTGATATGGTCGCTTGGCGGCCATAGGCTGGCAATGAGCGCGACGTGGGTCTGCTCGAGGAATGGCCAGAGCGAGGCAAGATGACCAATATATCCGTGTTCGAGTGGACAGTGGTAGGACGAGCGGGAGAATGAGAATGAGATGAGCGGTCGTGGTATACAGCCGACGCCGACGCGATATCCGACGCCAACGCGATAGCGATAACGCGCTCTGTGGCAGCGGGAGTGGGCTTGTAATCGGGCGGTGGGCTTGACCGATATTCATGTTCGTATTCAGGTAGAACGAGCGCAGCTTGTGTGTTGTGTATCTCGTTCATACTGAGGAGATCGCTGGTCGGAAGGAAGGAGTTCACAAAAGCTCACGCAAACCGTAGGCATCAGGTACCTCATTGACAGTGAGGCTGGATTGGCTGGAGTGGCCCTGGCCGCGGCGCCCTTGGCAGACTGAGACCGCCGGGCTTGGAACAATAGACAATGCCCAGATAGTATGAACTGAAATTGAAAATTTTGACATACAAAAAATTGATCTGCCAAGTTTACCAAACTGTATGACCCAGAGAGGCGACAATCCGATTGTCACAAGGTTATTTGTAGCTTTGGAAAGTCGGATAATTTAGTGTCGTAATTCGTAATTATGCGAAGAGTCAATACCACATTAATACATCCAGAATATGATCGAAGACAGACCGATTCGATTCGCGAGGCTGAACGCCAGCCCGGTCTTGTGATCTCCAGATATAGCTTCCCACAATTTGTAGACAACTGGCTTCAGTGCTTCCTTTTATTCTAAGCCGCTGATTTAAAGGACAGAGCCCGCCTAGCCAAAGAATACCGTTCCGACCACTTTATCCAAAAATTTCCCGTTTGATAGCTTGGAGACCTCCACCTTGGATACAAGACATTTGTAATAGATGCCTCGACGCGCAGGCTTTACCAATTTCCTAGTATCACCGCTCGCGCTTCATTAGCCGCAACCCGAGATACGGCCTCTATACAGTCCTTAATCTGAAAACACCGATGTCGTTCCTTTTTGTTCGATCCTTGGACCACCATGTCGAAGGGACTGGTTACTTCTTTGTAATCCACCTAGGACCCTGTCGTAACAGACATTTTACGATTGAGAAGGTCATAAGGTTATGTACAGATATCAACCGAGATTATTTTCCGAGCACTTTCTTCCTTTGGTTAAGCATGTGCATGTAGACATTCCAGACCCCTGAGATGTAATATCGCTAGTTAGCAGGGAGACCTCCTCGCTAGTATACATAGGTAAACACACCTCTTGGCCACGCAAGTAGAGCCAGAAAAACGATTCCAGTGTCCAGCTTCTCACGGGTCGAAGCAGCCTTGAGTTGGTCCAAGGACAGCAGCCCCTTCCTGAAGAGAGTGAGCTCTGCGCCACCAACCCCCAAAGGATACAGCACGATGAATGCTGTGTAGCGGAGATACTGAAAGAGCGCCGTGAGACGCGCGATCGCGGTAGCTGGTCCCTTGCCCTGGCTCAAGTGAAGAAGGGCGTAATAGGGGTAACGGGTACACTCGGCCAGTGTCCACACACAGACAAGCAGAGCATATCCAGCCGAGTTCTGAGCCTGCCGGGTTTTTGTCAGTCTCAATGGCGCGTGAGCGCGTGATTGTGAGGGCGATAACCGGTCGGGCCGGAGAACTCACAGCAGGAAAACGTTCCACAATGTAGAGCAAGACGAAGAGGCGTGCGAACACTTGTGAAGCGACGGTCGAGGCGCCCGTCAACACCCAGCCCATACGGGCTTGGATGATTTCTTGTACCGCCATTCCTTCGAGTACAAGCACAAATCTGCCCATTCCGCTCGAATACACCGATCTTCCGGCGTCTCTCAGTTTTGTGAGAACCGAGGGTTCACCCGATTTATGGTATTCGCGGTAAAGATGGGTCAGTGACCCTCCAAGAGCATATCCCCAGCCCAAAGAGGAGAGGACATTGTACGTGAAGAGATAACGCTCGATTGTCTTGTTTCGAACGCTAGAGCTGGCGGTAGCTGCTGCTTGGGACATGTGACGACGCCGACGAATGTTATGGCTATGGTCGGAGACAAGGAGCGTTGTGGTGAAGGAAAGCGAAGAGGGTGAGGAGTGTCGAGAGCAGGGTCAAGTGTCCACGAATAGTCCACGAATAGGGTGTGTCAGACGTGCTGGCTGCCTACCTGGTCTGCTCCTGCTGATCCAACTCAAGCGCGAACATGAATCATCCTCAATGTCTGAGCCGCTAGACCCAATAAGACCCGCATCCATGCGCCAAACTGTCCACAAAGACGTTAGAAAGACGTCTCAGGAGTGATTTTGGGGCGTTGCTTTGGACGATGGTCATACGGAACATCCACACGGGCAAAATGTCAACGTCTTTACACAGCTCGCATGTCTCAGTTGAAACTGCGTCTTCCTTGCCAGGTCCAAACCTAGCTTGTCAATAATTTTAATTTCGTTCTCTTCAATTGAGCCTCTCCGTGACTTGGCTTCCATGATAGCATGATTTGCATGTCCAATATATGCATTCCTCTCCTGCCCTTCGTACCCGTGTCGACGCGTTCCCACGGTTCCGGTCTGTGCTCGTTGATGGTAAGCACATATGTTAATCAATTTTACGCAGGAAGTCTGACCTCTCTCGATGAAAGTTACGATGAAAGCTACGTTGGAGAATGACATTACATCCTCCGTCTGAGCTTCGCCTCCCGCGTGCTTAGAGAGTGATCACAGGACCTCAGACACTTGACAGAGGACTGCATGACCGGCATCCAACCAAATAATGTCGTTTATCCCGACCGCGATTATACCTCCGCCGTTCTTCATAAGGCCCCGTCGTTCTCGGTGGTAGCTCACTCATCCCGGGGACTTGTTTCCACCGAGTCGCTTATGCCGCACGCTGACTGGCAACTCACTTCGGAGGACGTCCGGTTGCTCACTACTACTCGCTCTTCTATTAGTAAGCGGTAAGCGGGCTGATTCATAAGGTATCTAAATTTGTCGCTGCCCGTCGTCCTTCCCACCAGCTACAATGTCGCAACCCTACGCTCCTGGCACGTTCCCCGAAATTGATGGAAAGAAAGTAATTGATATCGTCGCTACGGCGGACACGATTTGCCCGTACATCCTCTAGTACGCTCTCATAAAGCACCGAGCTGATTCGAATCTTAGGTTCTGCTATCTTGGGTATACGAAAGTAACACAGGCGATCAGACAAGCTGAAGACCAGAATCTCCCCGTGCAAATTTCGATTCGCTTTGCTCCGTTCCAGGTACCTATTTACATCTTTGGTTTCCCCACCCATGCTTCACGCGTTGAATCTACAATATAGCTCGACCCAACTCTGACCGACAAACCCGTCACCAAACTCGAGCGAATGTCGCAGAAGTTCGGCCCAGATCGGTTCAAGCAAATCGAAGTTATGATGAAACAACGCTTCATCGATGCGGGGTTACCGGAGCCGACCTCGGATGTGATGATCCGCCAAACGACTGGCTCTCACCGTTTGATTTGGAAGGCTGGAGGAGTCGGCGGACCCGAGCTCCAGAACAGCATTGTCGGTGATTTGTACAAGAAACACTTCATCGACGGAGAGGACGTCGGAGACATTGAAGGGTACTTGAGCGATGTGGCTGTTGAGAATGGACTCTTCAAGACCAAAGCAGAAGCCGTGGAATGGTTAAATGGAGAGGAAGGCCTCCCCGAGTATCAAGCTGCTATTAAAAAGGCGCAACGCATGCGTATTTCGGGCGTACCCTTCTGGACGTAAGTCCAATTTCGCCGCAAGTCCAGCCTTGCTTCTCAGACGTGCTTTAGGATCAATGGGAAGTTTGCCATTTCTGGTGCACAAGAACCAGAGACATTCTATGAGGTGCCTATTTCCATATAATGCAGCCTCGCGTGCTCCTGACATTCGTACAACCTAGATTTTCAAGAATATCTCGGACGGAAGCTTCCACCCACAACGTGGTTACTAGGGAATGAAGTATCGTACTTTGTCATTACGTGAACCGACTATGAGTATACTCGCTGAACGTCCATGAACAAATCAAACAAAAATATTACGGAGCAATGCTTGTGGGAGTGGAGAACTCATTGGCCACCCAACAAATATGTCCACATCCCTCTGCACATAGGTGGCCCTGTACTCCGGTTTTGATACGTTCCCGTTCTTCCTTTTCTTGCTGGTGTACGATCAAATATTCTTCGGGAACTGATAGATCCTGCTCAATCTCCCTGCGTGGTCCCTGGTCCTCTCCTTCTCCCGTTACAGACGCAGTCCCGCGCATGTCCCTTCTTCGCCCGCGATTTAGGTCCCGACTCGGTGAGATCGGTGGCGGTCGTTTGCGTTGGGGCGGCCTGTCCGATCGTTCTACTGCTACTTCAATCATGGGGTGCTTCAAGTAGAAGCGACGATAACATATTTGATGACCACCATGACCACAGCCGTTGCAGAACATGAGTAGTTTGCGAACTGGAAGATGGCTTTCACGCAGATCAGCCCCAGAGAACAGCTCAAAAATAAAATATCCGCTGACCATATCGAACACAAGATGGCCGGTGCTTGGCAATTTTGGCAGTAAGCAAGCTCGCCGAGTGATCTCATGGCTGCACTGCTACTAGAACCGTGGTTGTTGATCGTCTTGCGGCATCTAACACATTGCGTGGACATTGAGCAGTTTATTGCAGTTTCCCTCCTTAACCATTGCACTGGCGCATGTTTTCGTACATACGCTGCGACAACATGGAGCTCGAGCCGGCTAAGAAGGTCTAGAGGATGGGGTTGAGTACATAAATCCATCTCACGGGAGACATACCAATATACGATTCAACAAACTGCTCGATTCGTGCCTTCGAAATACCCAATTCGTCTGGGACCACCATAGCCAGGAGTGTGCATGTTTGTACATCGCCCTATTGTTTGCATCACCACCATCAGCAGACAAGGTTCGACACGCTTGAAACGAAGCACATACTATGTCGGCGTAATATTCCAGACTCTCCTTAACGTGCGCCCACAACCTGCCACGAATCATTCTCTCCATCGTTGCAATCTCTTCCTGTTGCTCCGGAGCCATCCATTTGCTCCTCTCATCTCTAAGCCTCTCATCAACGACGATGCTGACCGCCTTCTCTCCAGTCAGTCCACGGCCGCTGCTCCTAGATCGAGTTGATCGTTTCGACAAGGAATTGTTGGGGTTGCTTCCGGTAGCGTTATCAAATATGTCCCGAATATGTGGTACCTTGAGAGATGAAGAATGATCTCTGTAGTCTTCGTGTCCTTCGTCGACCAGGTCGCTCCTACCACGCAACGTTTCCAACACTTTCATTCCTTTCCGTGCTCGTATCGTTCCTCCGGGGCCGTTACCTGTAATAATAGCCGTACGAACACTGCTCATCCACTCTTGCTTCTGCAACTTGGTGTCCTTAGTTGGTGCACCTACCCTTTTGGAGGCCGATGAAAGAGGGCCTGGAGCACGTGCAAGGATTGGACTAGGTGGCTTCGACTCCTGGTCCTCACGTTCAAGATCAACGCTTCTATCTTGGCTCCCCTTCCTACGGCTGCTTGAACCGCCATTTGGGCGAGACTTTAGTGCAAGTCCATTCGAGTCGGAACTGGACCTGGATTCTGCTTCAGACCCACTACTCTGTTCCGCACCCCCATGGTCCACACTGCTCTCCTCGTCGACGTCGGGTAGGTCGGATGGTAGCATTCTTGGGCTCAAAAACCTCGGTGAAGCCCTAGGACTGGATCTGTCCAGCGCACGTGTAGCAGGAAGAAGCATCTTCGCACGCAAGGATTCAGGTGAACTCTCCACGCCATTCCCACCCGTTCCGGTGGCGCTGGTCGCCGTGGTCCCTTTTGGTCCCAAAGTTAAGGTACCAACACCTCCCCCGAGTAGTATCCCTCCAGCACTGAGGCTCATGGCTCGTCTTTCCCTGGACCAGCTCGATTGCGTAGGCCGAGCGGTGGGGGTTTTGCCAGCGAACGCTCTTTCAAATTCATTCGGATCAGCCATCCCCAATGCTTCGTCTTCTTCCTCGCTATCACTGTCTTCGAGTGCTCCATCACCCCCGGCAGCCCAATTCCCAGAACTGACCCTCGCTTCAACCCCCGCGGAGATAGGACTTTCATTAGGATTGGATAAAGTAGACGAAGATGTCCGCCGCTCCATTTCCGGTCGTTTCAGAGTGCTTGATGTTGGCGTTTGAGGGTGGGGCGAAAGAGACGATGAGGAACTGGATGAGAAGACTGGGAGAGCGACTGGTCGGGACGCTGGCGACGATCGATTAGAGGTCGAAGGTCGCAATGCAGTGAGTAGACTTGGCGAACTGCATCGCCGCTTCGTAATATCCAGGGACTGAAGAAGTGTGGCTGGCCCACCACTGCTCTTCCTCGCCAAAGGCACATTGTCTGGGATTCCGGAGGTAGAGAGGGCCCTTAAGGTGGGTATTGGCGATGCACCCGGACTAAGAGTGGTTCGAGATGTCATGGGAGTTGCGGACATTGCGGACGTGTTGTGGGTGGTCGAGGATGATTCGGGCACTCCGGTTGCAAACGGGGCTAGAAGGCTTGCGACCACGGACCATGTTTCAGCAATTTGATGCTGCCCTGCACTCGCTGCGGTTTCCTGGTTCACTTCGCAAATTTTGATCCTGTCTCCACGTGGACCGTTCAAAAGGTATCCTCTTGCTAACTTAGTGAAAGCCACACGGTCAAAGTCATCCGGGATATCCTGAGAGGCTATGATTTGGTTTGCTGATAGGGTGAGTCGGTCGCCTGGGTGCTTATCGACTAGGTCGTACTCCTTGAGTAAACCCGACACATGGGGGTACCTAAAGTACGTTAGTCATTCAGAATGGATGGAAGACTGGTGTTTATGCGAACAAGTCGTCATAAGGAGGATCGAAGCTCCGCTGGGGCCCTGTTGCAAAGACAAGGTTTGAATGTGGCGTCCACGCAAGGCAGTGCTTGTTGATTGAATCAAGTGGTTTGGATAGCTGATGAAGATCGTGCTGTGCGATGGTTCCGGACTTGTACAGAATATGAACCAAATGTGAATCCTTCACGACCATATCTAAAACTAGTCAACTCTCTTCCTTTGCAAATGATGATAGATGTTCTTACCAGTGGCAGGCCCTAAAATACCTGACATACCCCATTTAGAGATCCAACCTTTCCGGACGTCCCAAATCTGTGGGGCGAATCGATCGAACTCTGGAGTCGAATCATCGACTTCATAGATGGGAGCTGTAGTTGCTGCTGCGCCACCGTGGAACGGAAGGACCACTACTTCTGTGTCGTGCTCTGGCCGGATCGCAATGCGACCCACGGGGTAAGGAGTGTGTAGGGTGTGCACCGGGTTGGCTGCGATCCTCCCGCTAGTAACATGCCAGACCTAGATACGATTTGGTGAGTGGATAACGGGGCTGACTCGTATCAACATGCCTTGACTGTGCTATCTAGTGAGCCAGTGACAATATGCCCATTCATAGCCCGATCGCCGTTGGGTGGCAACCAAGCTATACTTTGGATATTAGCGCCGTGTGCGACGAGTCGGTCTAAATATTCAATACGATACTAGATTTGGTGAGCATGAGGCCGTGCCCCGTGTTGGGGTAACTTACTCGGAGGTCATAGCGGAACAGCATTCCAGAGTCTAGGCCAGCAACTATATTCAACTGAGTATCCACGAACGGTCCAATTGCAAGCGATCGAACGGATGCATGCTTGTGAGCGACGATGTAGACAGGGCCCTTTCGTTCTCGCCAGTCCCAGAGACGAATACACCCGTCCGCAGACCCGGACGCAAATGAGTACGGCGAGACTGGAGCCGAGGCAATGGCATGGATCGCACGAGGGCTCTCCTTGACCTTGGCGTCTATATAGAGAAGCTTCAATGACATGACGAAGTACAAGATGAGGAAGGGTATACCGAGGTGAGCAGCCCCTGTGCCAAAATCCCAGACCAGAATATCCCCGTTCGCACAACCAACGAAGGCCTTCTCACGGAACTGTTCTGGCCCCCATGCAACGGTAGTTGGTATATGCGTAGTACGGAGTTCACGCTTCCAGAAGTTCTGTGTTGCATCAAGAGAGGCTCCGCCAGGTCCGACATTCGACGTAGGCTTATGGTGAGTGGAATAGAATTGCCCTTGGCCAGCGTCGTGCCTTCCTGGCTTGGGATCTGTCGAGCAAACTATTTTAAGGGCTATTAAAGGGTATCAGTGCCATTCTGGAGGAGTAAGCGATGCTTCAACTGACTGTCTCGAGCAACGACAACGAGTTGACCTGTAGTAGGGTTGAGGCTGAAGCTACCGCCATCTAAGGTGACCCTATCGAGTATAACATGTCGTAAAGGGCTACTCTGCTGGCCAAAGGTCCGAGAGTCGCCGAAAGTGTCATTGGGTTGCCACTGGAAATGGCCACGGGAGGGTATGAACAAATCGGGCGTGTGGCGACGAGTGCTCATAACGACAAGTGCTCATTCTATCATAGAGGGAACCCAAAGTGGAAAACCGTAGCGAGCTGGAAGAATGCGCCAAATGTGGTTGTCCAGATTAGAAACAAAGCTTTGAATCTTCCAACTGCAGGTCCATAGGCTTACTCTCCGAGAACAACTTGACAGTACCTGCGGGAACTTCTCGCCTATCAGAACCTTACTGGTCCCTCGTACTGAGACGTCCTGTCGTGCGTCTCAGTCTCCGACGCTTCAAACATGACCAGCAATCATGAAACCTCGACCTACAATATTGCGAAATACTCTAGACAGATCACTCAATCCAACGCCGACACGCATAACACCTCCAACGGCGGAGAATGGGAACACCGCTCGGGGTCGGGTCTTCGCCTGCTTTTGGAACGAACCCTCATGGATGACGGTATTAGAAACCGACTTATATTGCATGTGATCCAGGACTCCTCGTCCACTTTCGAGCTTACGTCAAGATCGAACACCTTGGTATACTGCTTGAGTACTCGAACATACGCCTAAAACTAAAGCTATTGATAGGAAGAAGTTGATATCACTGCCTTACAGAGCGTCCGATTGAACTCCGCTCTACCCTTGAAAGTCGTGTTTCAAGAAACACGGGTAGGCTTCCGTTATCTCTACCAAAGTGATGGACCGAAGAAATCCGTAAACTATAATATCCCAGTCAGGTCCTCGCTCGGGACTCACGTCAGTACAGGTGTTCCGCCGATTCCAAGTCACATTTGTTGCTCTCTCTGATGCAAGTGTCTTCATCCAAGCTATTCAAAGTAGTTGTGTATGTACGCCCGCACGTGGTAACGGGAACCAGAAGCCTGCATCAATGCTACCTCCACCAGTGGTTCCGACCACGGCCTGCTCTCCACTCTTTCCTTCAACGGCGACAAACCAGCAGGCGATTCCAGGCAAATCAACGATTCAAACCTACGAAAGGTCCTCAGAAAATGCTATGTTTTACCCCAGTATTATTCCATCTGTCCAGGAGACTGCCTCGAGTACTATCATTAGGACTGACTCAGGACCCGTTCTTGCCCACGCCCCCTTTGCTCAACCTCTACAGTTGTATCATAATTTGCCTCTGGTTCACTCTGTATATCCTCCGGAGTCGCAGATGTTACTTCCTCCTACCGCTCAAACTCAAGCATCTCACCTTCCTGTTCAAACGCTAAATGTAGCACTTCATTCCATACCCCACGGCTCTGAATACTCTCCACCTGCTTCTGCCCTTCGTCCAGCCGCCTCGTCGGACCTTCGTGGGCCATCCAGCACCCCTCCTATACCCCCAGCAACTGACCCAATAGGGTCAATCATCGTTTCAGTTGCAAAACTATACCAACTTCCCGTTGAAGAACTCGAGTCCGCCGTCGCTGATATTCTTAGAGAGCCAGGACTTGAGGAATTCGTATGTGGTTCATCTAAACATTGAGAGGAAGTCAAATATTGATACATGCACAGATTGGTAGATTGGATAAGATCTGGGCATTACATGGATTCATGAGACGCTAGACCTATTGTTAGGCACACGCATCGAATTCAAAAGCAAAAATTAACTGTTGTCCACTGATTCTCTAGCAAATCGGCACTTCTGAATAATTGTGCCGGGATAATCATGAGCACCGAGCGGCAGGGGCGCGACCGTACCGCTACATCATTGTAATTCCTATGATCCTTGTCTGGTCAATAAAGCCCTGACTAATAATTGAACAAAAGTGGGTCATGTAAACTGCTTGGGGAGACGCTAGTACAGTAAACCCCCTGTCTCTTAGAAATTGCCCAGAAAATCAAGGATCAAGGCAATCCTCTGGAGACTATTTGTGACAGTTGAGTACCTTTAGGAGTATGTCTCGACAATGGAATAAGAATCAGCATAATAAAATATTGTGAATTATTCCTAAGGGGAAGGTCGACTAGAAAACACCTCTAGAGGTACACTGTTCCCAGAAGTGGAACAAGTGCGCAGTGGTAGCCAACGCAATCGCCGGATGCAAGTCAGACATGGTCCATGTGCCTAAAGTAACTAGCAACGCAGACATGCAACAGTACACTAAGTAGGGAAAACACAATCCTGACAGCATCATGTAAAATTGTTTGTCAATCATATAATGAATGTGGGGATTACAATAATGTAGTTTACGTTGAGATCACAAGAGTACAAGGTGGCCTCATGGAGAATGTGTGCATTTTGGCGTGCTAGCGCTGCACTGTGGGAAGTGCCGCCACCCAGATCAGATGGTACTGGCACTTGTCACCCATTTCAGGTGGCACGTTCCAGCTGATATAGGTGGCAGTGCTCAGGTTCCATCTGCCAGTCATTTCAGGTGG
>Ga0307513_10009654_pt1 | contig 12186 bp, 9 predicted proteins | sample 15_EM_MG_FD_202174 | JGI IMG/M metagenome (GOLD analysis project Ga0307513, IMG submission 202174) | Populus trichocarpa ectomycorrhiza microbial communities from riparian zone in the Pacific Northwest, United States - 15_EM | ecosystem: Host-associated > Plants > Roots > Unclassified | place... | reverse complement strand
TCAGCCTCAGAGACTTCCATAGGCTCCAAATCATGGACAAGCTCGACTTCCTGGTGGAAGATCTTCTTCTTGGGATCATATCCTCGCCACAGCTCCGGTTCTGTGCATACAATTAGGATCAGGTTTAAAGGAGTCAATGAGATCCCCACCGATCAACCTCACACCGCCATGTGCCAAGATGTCCTTCTCGAACTTGCTCTTCACGTCTTTCTCGTCGACAGGTTCTCCGGATTTCGATTCCACCCAGCCAACATACAACGAACCGTTCTTGAGGCGACCATCGAAATGTTTGATATACCCCATGATCCAAGCCATCTCGACCCAACCCTCCAACGAGAAATCACCGCGAACCTCCATCTCCCATCGAGTCCTCGAGCTACCCCAGGGACCAACCTCAGCAAACCCGGTGTCGACGATCACTTTGTCCAAATCAATGAGGCCACGGAGTTTGGAGAGGTCGAGCAGCGACTCAGCCGGGGGGAGGGTGGGGAAATCGAACTTGAAGTTGGCACGAGGAGTAACAAAGACGGTCTGGAGGACGCGTTCTGCCTCAACACCATTTGTGATCTTGAAGTCGGCCGCGTTATCCCTGGAAATGGCGCGGCGGGAGTCACTCTTCTTCATAATGTCTGATCGGATGCGAGAGGTGATATCGGCGAGGTCAGGAAGACGATCCATGCCCCCATTGAGATCGGCCCAGATGGGTTCGACCTGCGTGATACTGAAGAGAAGAGGGTGCATCAAACCGAGGATGTTGAAAGCCATCTCCTTGGCGGAGAATGTCCTGACACCGTACGACTCAAGCTCCTGTGAAACTAAGCTGGCTCCACTCATCAAACCAGTGCCACGGGTCCATCTGAAAAATGGGTTAGAACAGTAGTAAAATTTTGATATATGATCATATACCCAATGACGGCACCGGTGAGACCGAGGTATTCGCCCCAGCTCTCAGCGCTCCAGCGGTTGAACAAGGTTTCGAGGGAAATCTTGGACTCGGAATAGAGACCGTCGTTACCAAAGAGACCGTGGTTGGGAGAGAGGGGAAGGATAACTTGAGTGGGGCGAGTGACGAAGTTTCGGCTGGCCTTCTTGTTCTTGACCGCACCCATTAGACGTAAAATATTGACCAACATGATTCGATGAGCGAGCTCAGACTTGTCATCCAAACCATCGATCTCGCGTCCGTTCTCGGGGAGGGCAGCGAAGGGTAGAATGTAGTCCAGGTCCATACCGAGCGAGGTGTAGATGTAATCGATCAAGGCCTCGACATCCTGTTTCGAACCTTGGTTGAAGGGAACAACGGTCAGAGCGGATCCCTTGCTGCCGTGGCGCTGGAAGATGGCCTGGTAGTATTCGACAGTTGCGCGACTGTAGCGGGAAGTGGTGATAACGACGTGAGCACCTCCAGACAAAAGTCCCTTGAGGATTTCAACCCCAATTGACCCCTTTCCAACACCGGTGAGCAGAGCGTTCTTGTCCTTGAACGAGGTACCGGAAGTGGCGATCTCGTTGAGGATATCAAGGTAGACTCCAGTGAGATTGTTGCTGTACTCCCAGCTTGTTCCGACCTTGCGCTTGAGATGGAGGAGAGGAATCCTGTCTCCAGAAATAGAGGGTCCACCGGGAGCCTGGGGTCGTAGAAACTGTGAGGATGCGCGACGTGTACGAGGTTGAGGGGTGGCCTTGAGCTTAGTTTCAGGGCCCTTGGTGCTGAGAGAGTTGATCACGGAGTCGTATAAGTCCTTGATCCGACTGACTTGCTCCTCACTGATGCCCGGTTGAGACTGGACGACGTTCCAAAGTTTGAGAACGCTGGTGTGAACTTTGTCGACGTTCATCGGAGCGTTTACTGCGTTGCTGCTGGACATCTCCTCGACGTACGCCTCAAGCTTCCTAACACCTTCACGGACGACCTCGGTCACAATGATATCGCCCTTCTCGTTGATCTCGACGTTCGGTGCAGTTGGGAATGTGACTGCATGATTCATTAGCAAGGCAACGTGGGAATCGATCCAAACGACATACCATCTTTGTAGAGGGGGGCACTATTCACAACCTCGCGACAGTTCTCGATGAGCTGTTGGCCAAACTGTTTAGCGAGGGCGTAGTTCTCTCCGAGGGCTGGATCACAGGTATTGACACTGTACTGCATAAACTGGTAGAGGTCGGGATCGGCGCGATTGAGGATGTCGATGCATCGGGCAGTGATCTCACGATCGACAGTGGTGAGCTTTCCGTGGATGATATCGTACCACATGAGCAGAGCATCCTGTCGGGCCCAGTTCCAAGAGGAGTCGAATCTACGGGCTTTGAGAGCATCGAAGGCGGGAAGTATACCATCAACGTAAAAATCGCCATGTTCACGACTAATTGCGTCTAAACGTGCTTGGAGAGCGAGGGAGTTGGCCTTTTCTGCATCGTACTTGAGATCACCGGCGCGGGAGTCCTTCTTGAGGTAACGAGAGTAGAGTTCAATCTGCTGGCCGGCGAATTGATACTGCTCGGTCTGGAATTTGAGGAATTCTTCGCTGTTCATTACAGCCCCTCCTCCGCTTCCCCCACCCCCCGAACCGCCGGATGAGCCGGACGACAGTGCGACACCCGAACGTTGGGCATAGAGAGCGACGACCCCATCCAACCACGCCTTGGCCTCGGCCTCGGAACCCAAGCGCTTAGCAGGTTCCATAGTGGTACCGAGGAGGAGGACTCCATCCGCACGTTGAGGTCCCAGGCCCCAACTCTTCGAGAGGTAGGACTTGATGGTGCTGAGGTTGAACCCCCCAGGCATCTTTCCACCAATGAGACGAGAGACGAGTCCTGTGGTGTACTTGCCGAGATTGCCGGAGAAGCCAATACCAAGGGCGCCACCAAGTTCTTCGAGCGGGAGTTCTTCACCCTTCTCAGGAGCAGAGCTGAACTCCTGGCCAAGGTCACCGAGGATTTCATTCTGCAAAGTGGATTTACCCCCAACGAGGTCTTTGATGGATTTGGAGAGGGGAATCTCGTTCGCCGGCTTCTTCAGCTTCTGCGCTATAATGACCGTTAAAATCTCGAGACTCTTGATCGGTGCATCTTCGATGCTGGCAGCGGTGGCGGTAGGGGCAGCAGCAACAGGAGCTTGAACAGTGGCAACGGGAACGGTAACGGAGGCAGCGGTGGGTTCAGGAGTGCCATCTTCGGCAACAACCTCGTCTTCAAACTGGTAGTAAACCTCCTTCGTGTGCTTTGCATGGCATAGGATCGCTCGAGTGCGGCTGACCGAGTCGTCGCCGGCTTCGTATTTGGCTTTGAGCGTCCGAGTCGCCATGCCGGTGAGGGTGGGGGATGGTCCGATTTCGATGAAACGGTCGAAGTCGTGGACAGTGAAGAGGACGTCCTGAGTCTCGATCCACCTGACGGGAGAGGCGAACTGATAGGCAAGGAGTTCCACTAGGATGACGTAGGCAAGCTGCTGGCGTTGTTCAACCGAGCCCCAGTTCTCTTCGTCCCACTTGCGAAGAACCTTGTCGAGACGAGGAGAAGAGGTTTGATCGTAGATAACCTGAGCGTATTCCTTCGTGACCTCGAACGGCTTGGCGATCAAGTTTGGAATATAGCGTCCAACCAGCATATCTGGATTGAGGTGAAGAGGGTTGATCTTTTTCCCAAGGTCTGCAAGGGCTTTGTAAGAACATATCAGCCATCATCGAAGAATCCAACTTACAGGCCCTGAAAGGCATCACACCAGCCCACAGATAGCGGGAATGGAAGGGCACATCAATACCTGGGAGAGGGATTGTAGCAAAGCCTCGCTCCAAGGTGATGTACCCATCCTTCTTCTGCTTCTCTTGAGCGGACGCGGAACAACTTTCGATGATCTCTCCAAGCATCTTCTTGACCTCTTCGACGGTGAACTTCTCTGACAGCTGCGGGATGTGAGCATCGGCCAACGCGACACACGCTGTTCTGCTTACTTTGGCGAGGTCAACCTTCTGGATCTTCAGATAATTGAGAACATTCGTCATCGTCTGCAAGGCGACCAATTCTCCAGCACACACGTATTGTTGACCCTAGGACCAACCACTCGTAAATAACCATGCCCCTAGCGGAAGGAAGTAGGTCATACCTCGACATTGAAGTTCACGATCTCCAAGAGGCAGTTGGTCTTGCGTGAAATGTCATCAACAACCTCGCGAAGGGCGGAGTCATTGAAGGAGGGGGAGATCCTAGAGGGGTTCACAGCACACATAGCATAATTGGATCGATTTGAAGAGTCACGTTCAACAGCACGCTGCATGGTAATCCCCCTGTAGAAAACGACATCGACGAGCGAAGAGATGGGAAGGACACCGGCAACCGAGGCAAGGGCAGAGTATTCTCCAAGGGAGTGACCAGCGAAGACGGCGTTACTTTGGATAAATCCCTTTGATTGCATATCCTCAAAGGCAGCCTTCTCCGTGACGACGAGAGCGATTTGAGCAAACTGGGTGGCGAACAAGAGGCCGTTCGGGTGACTGAAGGTATATCGCTGAGTGCGGACATTGATATCACCGAAGAGCGGAAGGGTGCGGACAACACCGTCTTTATCCATCGTGTCGTACGTCATTTCCATGTATCTGGTGCGAATTGCCTGGCCCTTGATACCACCGAAGTGGATGGTCTTCTCCTTGGGATTGTCCTTGACGATCTCGATGATGGAGAAACCGTAAACAGCTAGGAGATGAGCGTCGGCAGCATCCCAAACGGCGCGGGCGGCGGGGGAGTTGTTGTAGAGTTCCATTCCCATACCAGGCTCCTGAGAACCCTGGCCAGTAAAGACGTAGGTAGTAGGGGGTTGGGCGACCTCGGCGGTACCCTCAAGAACTTTCGTGTCGCGATCGTTGTAGGTCTCAACTTTGACGACCATGTTCCCTCGACGCATACCGATGTGTTTGATCTTGACATGCAGTTCTTCTCCAGGAAGCACCATATCGACAAATGAAACCTCGTATCTTGGAACAGATAAACAACCACGAGCGGGGGGAGAAGAAGAATCCAACTTACGACTTGACTCGCTCGGGACGACCCTTCGCAACGACAGACTCCAGGTACTTCCTACTTGCCGCACTGGTCCACATACCGTGGGTAATGGTTCCAGGAAGGGAGGCGAAGTTGGAGAAGTAAGGATTTACATGAATGGGGTTGAAGTCTTTGGAGATGTTCGAGTAGCCCTGATTGGAGAAGGGAGTCGTGAATGTAGTAGTGGCGGCGTCGGTCATGGTGTATCCATCGTTGGGAAGGTAGGTAACGGTACCCTCGGCGGATCCGTGACGCTGAACATACGCGACCACCGGGTTTCCGTGACAATTCTCCTGCTCAAAGTCCACATAGCCAACCTTGACGAGCCGCTTGATCGTATCACGAACGTAAACGTCTCCAGAAACTGTGATAGAATGATAGGAGACCTTGTTCTTGAACGTAATCTCGGACTTCAAACGGAAGATGAGGGAGGTTCCCGCCGTAAGGGGTTTGGACTGGTCGCGCAACTCGAACCACTCCTTCGAGAGGAGGACGTCGATGGAAGCATCGGTCGGATATTCCACCACGTAGTCGGGCTCTTGGACGATCTCGAAGGTGTTCTCATAATCCGTAAAGCGGCCGCGGTAGAGGAAGGAGGAAGTGACTTCGATAACGGGTTTTTCGCCGTGAATGATGGTACCGATGACCTTGACTGCCTTGCCAGAGTCGGTATTGATAACAGAAGCGATCTTTGCTTCAGTCTTGACGACATCGCCAACCTGGAGGGGGGAGGCGCCGTCTAGCATGCGGAAACCATTCGAAAGGTGGACTAAATTGAGAAGGTCGCCGTCTATCGATTGGGGGAAAATTGCCTTCATGATAGCCTAGAAAGTCCGGTCAGGGCATGGAACCCTCGTGTCCAGGATGAAGTAGACATACCTGCCATCCGGTCACGATACCAAAATCCATCGGCGCCTGAACTCTCTCGTTCCTAGCGGTCTTGAATGCCTCACCCTGGTTACCAACCACGTTGCAGAAGGTCTCGACGTCCTCCGCAGTAACGGCGACCTCGGGGCCGTAGAAAGTCTCTCGAACGCCAATGGATGGGAGAGTCTCGTTCTCACCGAACCAAAGACGCCAGTAGAAGTCCTTGATGCGCAGGTTGCGACCGTCTGTGACTTCGTGGATTGGAGCGGAACCGAGAGAAGGAACGTAATTGAACTTCATGAATAAAGGCACAGCAACACCGCGACATTCCTCGAAGACGGTGATATCAATTGCCTTGGTCTTAGGGATATACTTGATCTCGACTGCCTTGAAGTCCTCTTTCTGAGACCCGTAAGAGCGGATGGAGCCGAAAACCTCAATGCCGCTAGGTGTGGCACCCTCGAGGCGAACCACGATTTTCTGGCCACTGCGGGGCGTGAGGAGACGACGGATAGGATTGTCAATATATGAGGATCCGCGGACGATGATGCTACTGGTAAGAAGGGCCCTCAACCAACCGAGGTGAGGACCGGCGAGGTTCTCCAACCAAAGGCCGGTATCGGGGACAGGAGTAGGGACATTGAATGTGAGGCAGCCTTTAGCCTTGATGGATTTGGCAAGAGTGGTGGGAGGAGTGGGAGAAGGGGCGAGGTAGTCAATCGTAGGGACCGTGGAAGCATCGCCGTCGTAGTAGCGGTCAAGGAGTTTCTTAATGAGGTCCTTCGTGATGTTACCGAACATGTCCTTGATCGGCTCGTCCTTGATCTTGGAATGGGCAACCGCGACGGGACCCTGGAGGATGCAGACGCGCTGTGGGTCTTGATCAAAAACCGCATCGATGTCCTCTGCCTGCCACAAGGAATCCTGGGAGGGGAGGGAATAGTCAGATTAACCGCAATCCACCATGAATGATGCCTGACCTTCTTAAACCAAACTTCGAACGAGGCGTCGAGGATGGGAATGAACGGGACAGGCTTTTGACCGGGACGCTGAGCAATAGCAAGGAAGTAAGCCTTGTCTTCGGCGGAAACGAGCTGGGCTGTCCCCGCTAGGTACTTCTTGAAGAACTCCTCGACGAATGCGTGTGGCTGGTCGAGGGAGGTGAACGACTGAAGGACTGAGGGAATCTGTCCGCCACCATTGACACCAGCGAACCTCTCCTCGATGCGACGAAGCCAATCACCGGTGAGATTCCTGAGAGAGAGATCGACCCATCGATTTTGATGGGACACGTACATGAGACGAATCATTCGAAGAACAGTCTCTTCGTACGTCATGTCGCCGAGGTCCTCCGCAGTTGTACCGTCCTTCTTCCATCCGAACCAGGGTTTCTGGAAGTTCTTGTTAAGTTTTTCAATAATTTCTGCCCTACGTTCGGCCAACCAGGCAGCTCGCTTCTCCTTGGGCATGGCGAAGACAGTATTGTCAAATTCTTTCCACAACTTGACCCCACGAGTCGCGATCTTGTGGATTGGCTCGCCCAACTCGGAACGAACGGTCAGAATACCGCCAGTTTCCTTGTCATAGGTACCTTCCCACTGGGCATCGGCGACGCCTGAAGCAGCGACGATGAGATCCTTGACGGAAGAGGAGGTGTGTGCCTCTTTAGCAACCATAACCCGAGACGCAAACAGGAAGCCGTCGAAAGGCATTGGCTGAACTCCGTATTCCACAGACCAGTCGCCGGTCAAGTACGGCCAGAGGTCTTCAGAGCCACCGAAGCCGGAGCCGCCAATGAGTATGATGTTGGAGTGTCGGCGAATGGAAGAATAGGTAGAGAGGATGGGTTGGTGTACGTCTTCACACGAGTGGTGGCCACCTGCACGTCCACCTGTCCACTGGAGAATGATAGGAAAATGGGGGTTGGAAGCGGCGATGTTGATGACCTGGCGAATGCCGTCCACCGAACCGGGCTTGAAGGAAACGTGCCTGATGCCGGCCTTGGTGAGACCCTCGATGATCTCAGCGGCCTTCTCCGTCGTCGGAATACCAGCAGCAACACAAAATCCTTCAATGGGGAGACCTTCACGGCGCATCTCTTGCCAGAGAGGAAGCTGGAAGGTGAACTGGCGGGGGTTGATGTAAAGAGAATTCAAGGTGATGCCGACACCAGGAGGGATGTTGGCTTGAATCTCAGAGAGTTTGGAACGGAGGGCTGCGGGGTTGTAGTGGCCCCCTCCTGCCAACTCGATGTGGTAACCGGCGGAGAGAACAGCGCTCACGAAACCCGCCTTGACGGTTGACGGTGTCATACCTGCGACCATGATTGGAGGTTTACCAAGGAGCCGGGAGAATGGCGTGTCGATATGAACGGTTCCATCGCTGAGCGAGGGGATTCAGAACGTAGGCATGGGCCCACATAGGGTAGAAAACGCACCTTGTCTTGACCAGCCGCGGCGCCCACCTTTTACTCCACCAGTCTTCGTACTTGACGTTGTTTGAATCGTACAGTTCATCGCCCTTGGACTTTTCGCCGAGAACGATAACGCGGACGCCCCTTCCGCTCAGAATGCGAGAAACAATCGGACCAACGCCATTAGCTCCACCAGGGCCGAAGTCAACCGCGTGTGTGGCGGTGTCTGGGAAGTCGATGGCTTTGGTCCAGTGGAGAGGAAGCGTGAAAACCTGTTCCGTGACGGAACGCGTGATTGAGGAAACAGAACTCCTGAGATCCGATCCTAGGAAGGAAGCAATGTTGAAATAAACTCAAAGCGGGCCGTTCGTAGTCACTCACCATCAGCAGTGTGGTAAACCGGGATCTGCAATTCGTCAGCCTTCCAAAGTTCTTCGCCCTTGAGATCGTCATCCAAGAGGACGTCGACAGCATCGGTGAGGTAAGGACTATGAAATGGGACACCGACGAGGAGGAATCGAACGTGGAAGACGGGTTTGCGTTTGGAGAAGGGGATTTTGCTCTGGTCAAGACCAGAGGGGGCGCGGACTTTTCGGAGAGCAGTAACAAGACCGTGGAGTGCACGAGATGGGCCAGTGACAACGAATGCTTTGATGCTGTTGTGGAGGGAGATGCAAAGCTTGGAATTGTCGGGGAGATATTTATTGGTTGCAGCGACATGGCGTTCTAAGTCCTTGAGATTCAGGCCAACAACCGTGAGCATTGGGCTGGGGACGCCCTCTCCACCCTCTACAGAATCCGCAATGATACTTGGCTCGAGGGAGACAACAGGAAAAGCGACCTGCGCACGCGATCCAGCGAAAAACAACCACTTCAGAGCCTTCTTCGAGTTTGAAACAAATTGTTCATAGGTGGACGAAGCGGAGATTGCGACAGCAGAGACGATGCCTTGAGAGTGGCCAGTAGTACCGGAAAATCGCTCCAACATTTCACCAGGTGTGAGACCCGCAATCTTGAATGCCACGAGATATTGGGTGAGCTGCGTAAGCCCGATCACGGGGAAGGACACAGCGACGGAAGCCAGGTACGAAACGGGCGGGCGAGGTGTGGATCCAGACAACCATGACGAGACGTCAAGGCCGTGATCATAGGAGAAGGAGGATGTGCGGATGAGGGGGATAAAGAGATCATCGGTGATGGCCTGGATGAAGGGTCCAACGTATGGGGTGTAGAGGTCATACAAATTCTGGAGTTCGTCGAAATAGACCTCGTTGGTGCCCTGACCGCCAAAAACGGCGTAGATCGAAGCATCGCCGTCGTTGGCGGCAGCGAAAAGCGCCGAAGGAGGCTGACGCGGAATATCCGCGATCCCGCTCGACTCTAACATTGCGAGCGCCTCGAAATAGGAGGAGATGACGGTCCTTCGGACATCGAGATCGAAGGTGGAGGTGAGTGTATGCACGTCTTGGGAGGCGAGATGGGCCTCGGTGAAGTGTTTAAAGGCGTCGTAGAGTAGATTAGTCCGCGGACGGGAAGAATTAGGATCGGAGTTGATGTTTTTAGCCACGAACGCCAGAAAACGTGCGAAAAGCTCTATAGTTGCCTCTGATTCGTTTTCGAGCTGGGTGGTGGTATCGATTGCATCTTGCAATTTCTGGGAGTGGATGAAACTCTCTCTGAGGATCTCAGCTGAGATCCATTCGTCATGGCTGGTAGAAACTGGGATCGAGACCTAAAACGAGACGATGAGAGGTTTGAAAAGTGAAGATGAGGAATGTACGCGTACCCTGATTTCCCCCAACTGAAGGACGAGGGGACGCGTCGCGATCGATGCCATAGATGTAACGGGTGCAGGAACGGATGACAACAACCAGAACAGGAGATGGGAGCGAGGGAAGGGATGGGGGATGATGGTGGTCAAAAGCCAACCTGGAGGACTGCAGTCCAAGCCGGATGTTTTTAAAGGACCTGCTGGCAAGCCTGGCCGCGGTTGGGGTTCTCCGCGATCCTCGATTGGGATCCCATGCCTTGGGGAATATACCCTTTGGGGTAGCAGTTTCCTTTTACGTCAAACGACCTACCCCATTGGCCAGTTGGCGGCTCAGTGGGAAGTCTCAGAACCAGAGTCTGCGGACACACAGCTGCATCGTCCGCGTCGCCCTGCAGCTGCTCGCGAGATCCTATTCCCAGACGAAGATTCGCGGCTCAGGCTCAGGAACCCATCGCAGCATCCGCGCATTTGTTTGGTGTTCAGTTGTCCAATGGCGCCTGTTTCCTCCGATCAACCGGGCCCCAGCCTTCTGTCGCGAAGATCACTCACAAGTCGACACTATATGCTCGTTGCAGAGGCGAGGGGAGGGTTCAAGTTTGTCAAGTCTTGCCACATGTGACATTTGACGGTCACGTCTGCATCCGCTGCGAAGTCACCCACGAAGGAGGGCCCTGTCCGTCTGGCGGGGAACGCAAGGTATGGGGTCCTCGAATTCAGTGTGACGCCTGGTTTTTTTTTGTTTTTAAAAGTTGCCGAGAGCAGTGTGGTCGCGCGCGAACACCGCTGCGTTTTGTTTGTTCAGGAAGCAAGATGGACAATATGGCTTCGCCGGACTTGGAGCCGCAGACGCATTACAACTCTCAGAGACCCTAAAGGCCACAGTCTGGCGTCGCGTCGGGAGTTCCAACCGTTTCGTTTGGATGCATCCAAGCGGGCGCGATTACATCTATACGGGAGGCAAGTCTAAGAACTATGGCTGAAGCACTAATGTCCGATAGTCGGGAAACGGGTTGTGCGATAAGCCGCTCCGAGCCTGGGGGGATGTACAACTTGCGGCGGAGATCGGATGCTTACGACGTGAATCCCACTCAATTCAGAGCATTTCCGAGATTTCTCCCTGGGCACCTGTACCCGCTCCGTTCTGGTGAGAACGACCGTGTATCTTCACTTTGTTTCCGGGGTTCGGTTGTCCGATAGTTTTAAGGAATCTCTTGGATCCAGGCTACGGACACAGGGTCGCGCATACATAATAACCCCGGTACTATATTTCCCTTTGGATTCGTGGTGCTGGAGGCGATTGACGCTGCAGGCACAACTGAACGGATGAATATGAAAAGCGCGGGATGAAACCGTGAAAATCACAAGCCTCCCCGGTATTCCGCTTAGGGTCACCGCGATGGAGATCAAAGCGCAGGTCAGGTTGGATCAATCTGCTTAGAGCTTGGTTTCTTGGTGATACCTTGGTCCGGAGGTGAGTCCGGTACGCAGGAGAGCGTCTTTTTGGGTTGTGCACGGCCTGACCTATTCGAAGGTTACTGATGAAGCTCTGGAATTTGGTAGTGCCGGTGCCGCGCTCGTTCTTCACTGGTGTTCTTCGGGCAGAGGGTCCCGCGAACGTACCAACTACTTCTGAACTCTCTCGGTATCATCGCTATCAGAGTGAGAGTATCGGGTTGTGAGGGGTTTCGGATACACCGGCGCCGCGGCTTGTTTTGTTCCTGTCGTAACCAGATCTATGGCCATGGACTGTTGTCATTGGTTGTGAACGGATTTTCAGATCGCTTTGAGTGTGTTGGACGTGTTGAACGTGTTAGGTCGGCGCAAGCGCATCACCTACAGTATGGTTTTCGATCGAGCTCATATTTTGGGTTTCAGGGTCTTGCTATGTTCTCGTCATGTCATATCGGCGATATATCGTCCTGGCAGCTTTTGCGAAGTAATTGCAGATATATCGTCTGTTACGTGACAGGAACACCATGATAATGGTATTACGAACGCTGGAAAGACTATACCTGGTGCGGTACTCCTCTGGCAGTACAAGAGGGCAAGCAGGATGACAAAAACAACGGAAGAGGGCGCTTTAACGGCAAATCGAAGG
>Ga0307513_10009653_pt1 | contig 12187 bp, 7 predicted proteins | sample 15_EM_MG_FD_202174 | JGI IMG/M metagenome (GOLD analysis project Ga0307513, IMG submission 202174) | Populus trichocarpa ectomycorrhiza microbial communities from riparian zone in the Pacific Northwest, United States - 15_EM | ecosystem: Host-associated > Plants > Roots > Unclassified | place... | reverse complement strand
CACGACAGCACCACGAGACCTCTTCTGATTTTCTACCTTTTATATATCTATTTTATTTGGTGAAGCAGGCACGGCACATCTGGTGATAGCATGCCATGTTATAGACTGTGGGGACTCTACCTAAATCAAGAGGCCCACGGTACACCAGCCTGTCCTGTCCTTGATTGTTTTTTAAAATATTTTTTAATTATAAATATATTAATATAATATATATTTTTATCTTTTAAAATTTATTTTTGTTATTAAAAAAATAAAATAATATAAAAATAAAATTTTACCAACCTTCATCTGGAAAGCACTCCTAAACGTGTTGTAAATTTTGATTATTTTAGAAATATCATTATGATAATTCTATTTCACCACCTCATTAACCATATCTTTTTATCATTATCATCCTCTTGGTATTACCATTATCATCTCAAAATAATTATTATTGAAAAATACTTTACATTTAAAATATTTTCTATAACAGGCACTAAAACCAATTGAGAAATATGTTTATCTCATTGCCTAAATATGAGCAGCAAATATATCTTGAATGTTAAGATAAAAATAAAAAACTCCTAGTACATATCCATAAAAGAGTTCATTAAATTATGATTATGGTGACAACAGCCCTTGAGGTCCGAAAGAATTAGTTGAGATTGAAGGGTAAACAGTAAATGTAGGAAGGTGGCAGTGGCAGTGGCATACCATTCTCAGCCACAGAAGCAGAGTGTCTTTTATGAACTGTGAAAAGAGCCACCGAACTTTCCTACACTTTGCATAGAGGTCCCCAAACAATATTTTAATATTCGTAAGAACTGAAGCTGACGAAGAAAAGCTAAAAAGGACGCCGCCATACAGACAGACAGACAGACAAACAGCAATCAAATCCTCATAAAAGCTCCTCTCCCTCCCTCCCTCCCTCCCTCTCCCACTTTCTCATGAATGAATGATTGAAACAGAATAGAAATCCCCCGACACTCTCTGCTCTTCACTTCGATTTCATCTCTCGCAATCCCTCCTTGAAATCCTTCAACAGAATTGTATTTACTCTTCTTGTACAACAACAACAACAATAATAGAACAAAATAAAAATAAATAAAGATCCGATTTATGAGAGAATTCATTTTTCAGGTAAATAAATCTCTCTTATTTTCGTGTAGCTGCCAAAACCGAATTCACCGCTTGATAATAGCAATTAACGTTGTGTTCGTGTTCGTTTCTTTGTTATTTTAGGTGTTGGTTCGCTGATGGTCATCTAAGCTCCTTTTCAACAAAACACATTATCTCTTTGGAAACTCAATCCGGTATTACGTTTTTTTTCTCTTCTAATTCTATAACCTCTGTTTGGTTACACAGAAAATGCATTTTCTTGTTCTAATTTACTGGATTTAAGTCATGTTTGTTTCCTGTCTTTCCTCACCTTTGTTCAGGAGAGTGGAAGGAAGCTGGATTTTATTCTTCTTATTCTCGGTAACCGAACAGCGTAGTACAGCTCGCTCCTTTCTGTAAAGTTGATTGCCAGGAACTAAAAGTTAATCACTGAACTTGTTGATAATGATTTTAGTTTTTATTCGATATCTTAGTTTATAAAAGAAGGATTATTTTTAAGTTAATAAACGTCATGGGGGTGTTATATAAATTTGTTTAAGTCCGTACGTTTTAAAAATAAAATAATTTATAGTTTAAATGGTGATAAATGAAACTGACTGCTGGACTAGTTGTGTGAAATTGGTCAAATTAAGTTGCTTATAATAATAATAATAATAAGAAACTGATAAGCAGACAGCGATGAGCAAGTCAAAGATAAAGCTGACTTGAGTAATCTCATACTTTTATTCCTGTGGGCCAATGGTTGGGGTCAAATGTTGCTTTGAAATGATCCACAACTTTTACTTTTTTTTGTTTTGTTTTTCAAGATGAATATTCCCAACTGGAGAAATTTGTGTTCTTGTTTTTTTAATGATGGATCAATTGAAAGACATTTGGAATCGAGGGCTTGCTTGGCTGTCAAATGACCGTGTTTCCTTATGGGATGGTTTAACTTTACACTGTTGTTTGTGTTCGTGTACTTTGCGTAATTGTGACAGTGTTCAACTCATTTAACAGAAGGAACTAATTGATTCATAAAACAGATTAGGCATCCTCTTATTATTAATTTTTTTTTTCGGGAGTTCAATTTTGAGGTTTCTGCGGCTTATGTGAGATGAAGTTTTGATTGGTTTGAATAGCAACACAATGTTTAAGTTAGAGATTCTGGTGATCCAAGAAGGCATTCGTTTATGCATTTTGCATACAGGCTTTTTAAGATTACATGTCAAGTTGCTTATGTCTGACACACATCCACTTTGCATTTTCCACTTCATTCGTGTCTTATATGCTGGTCTGATCATTTTCGACTTTCTGCATTTTTCTTGATATTTGGCTATGCAACGAGGGCTGTCAGCTCTGCTTCAAACAAGATTTGGGCCTGACTATTGTTGTTCCCATTCATGTTTGGCTAGTACACTTCTATATCCTTTGACATGATAGGAAGTTGGCAACAACAGTTTGAAATGTCTAATGGTTTTCTTTGACAGCTGAACTTCAAGGTTTGCAGAGAGCTTCTATATCCATCAACTGCCATTTTCTTTTCTTGGCATCAAAAGTAGGATTGTCATTGTTTAGTTGAATGGGAGTTCTTGCAACTATATTGTGCTGCCTTTCCCTTCTCACCCTCAAATTGTGTACCTCTTTTTTTTTCCAGCAAGAAATGGTTGCCTTCGGGAAAAAGTTGAAGGAAAGACAAATTCAAGAATGGCAAGGGTATGTATGATATATCAGAACATTCTGATAAGCACTGTATATTGTCAGTCCATTTATTTGGAAAAGAAACAACCGCCCCCCCCGCCCAACCATTTTTTTTCTTTGGCGGATCAAAAATCTATTTGGAGATGTCAAATGGTATTTGTGCTTAATGTGTTTGATTTGGAGCCATTAGTCCATCTCTGCGGGAGTGTAACACTTGTAGCTTTTGTTCAACTGGGTTATGATTATATTCCTTAATTAAATTCGGAAACCAAATCAAATTTTGGGTTTATTTCCAGTAATCTGAATTAAATCACACATTTTCATTTCACATGTTTACATGTAGGTCTTTAGGTTGATAGAAAAAGAGAACTTTAGAGGGTTGTACATATGGTGTGAGAATTGTTTCACTTGATTATGCATGTTGTTGCAGCATTCTGATGGTGACAGTAAGAAGTCCGTTGTTTCTGTGCACTGTAATGCATGATTGTAAAGCATTCTCCTCAAGCTTCCTCAAGTTTTCTGTTTTATTTTGTTCATGGATCTGCTTTCTTGTAGATACTATATCAACTACAAATTAATGAAGAAGAAAGTTAGACAGTATGCTCAACAAATTGAAGTTGGAACCCAAGATCGCCGGCATGTGCTCAAGGATTTCTCAAGAATGTTGGATAATCAGGTATAGAGAAGTACTTGGGTAATGCAATGTAGATATATCAAACCCCACATATTTATGTACAATGCATGTGTTCTTGTTTTGCACGTGTGAGTGTGTTGCAACTGTCACTTCTCAACTGTAAGTTATATCAGAAGTCAGAAGCCTCCTGTCAATATGATGCTTTCTGCTGTCTTTGTGACATTTCCAAACTGAGTCCCTCACTTGAGGTTGAAACAAAATGTGGTGTAATAGTTTTTTTTGTAATTCCAATTCCAGATTGAGAAGATTGTCCTTTTTCTTTTGGAACAACAAGGGCTGCTTGCAAGCAGAATAGCCAAGCTTAATGAACAGCAGGAGGCTCTTCAGCAGCAGCCAGATATATCTGAAATATCTCAGTTACGAGAAGCTTATAGAGAAGTGGGACGAGATCTCTTAAAGCTTCTCTTTTTTATTGAGATAAATGCCATTGGTCTGCGTAAGATACTGAAGAAGTTTGATAAACGTTTTGGATATAGATTCACTGATTACTATGTCAAAACTCGTGCTAATCATCCTTACTCCCAGCTGCAGCAAGTGTTCAAGCATGTGGTAATATGCCTAAGAAATTCACTATTTTTCTTTTTATTCTAATGCTTGAAATTCTTTCTAGATCTTTCATTTCAAGAAAGAGAACTATATATGTTGAGTTAATGAGTTGCTACTGACTATTTGTGCAGGGTCTAGGGGCAGTTGTTGGAGCCATATCACGGAATCTTCATGAACTTCAGGAGGAACATCAGGGAAGCTACCTATCAATTTATGATCAGCCTGCTCTTCCCTTCCAGGTTTCTTTTGGTTTTCCATACTCAATCCATTTCCTTTTTGAGATTTCCAACAAACCATGTTGAAGCTTCATATTTTGGCAGTCTAGTGGCCGTAAGGTTTGGAACTGACCAAGTTGCTATGGTGTTTGCTGGTGTTAATCTGCAGGAACCTGTTGTTGATTCAATGAAAGCAGCTGTAGACAGGCTAACCCACTCAACAAACTTCCTCAACTTCTTGGCACAACATGCACTCATCATGCAAGAAGAGCTACCGACTTCTGAGGGACCTGTTGATGATCAGAGATACCATTTTATGTCGCTTCTCTTGAACTTAGTCAACACATTTCTTTATATGGTCAATACATATATTATTGTACCTACAGCAGATGATTACTCTATGAGCCTTGGAGCTGCAGCAACAGTTTGTGGTATTGTGATTGGGTCAATGGCTGTTGCACAGGTGTTCTCCTCTGTGTATTTTAGTGCTTGGTCAAATAAGTCATACTTCAAACCTCTTGTATTTAGCAGCATTGTTCTGTTCATCGGAAATGTTATGTATGCATTGGCATATGACTTTAATTCTATAGCTATTCTTCTAATTGGCCGTCTTTTCTGTGGGTAAGCAATCTTCATCCTCTTACTTGTCAATTTTTATGCCTGTTTACATGATGGGAATAATTTCCACTAGGTGGTTTGTAGAGTAGTCATCTTTTGTAGGTACTATATGTTACAAATTGAGTGATTTGGCATCATCACGAATTTCAGACAGACTTGAATGATTATCACAAGGGTGGTCTTGACTTCTAAACTATGATAGACTTGAGCAACCAATCTTTTGTTGTATGACACGGAGCTCTTTAAACACCCATACTCACACCCACACACCCACCCACATGCAGGGGAACATCCTAAAGTTCAGTATAAGAGAATAACCATATAACTTGAGGTCCTTCATAGAATTTCAAGCTACATGGTGGAAATTTCATAAAATTTACAGTATTTTCTTACGTCTACCTTATCCAAGTTGACTTAATCATACTCTTTATGGTGTAGATTGGGTTCTGCTAGAGCTGTTAATCGGCGCTACATCAGTGATTGCGTACCACTTAAAATGCGCATGCAGGCATCAGCAGGTTTTGTTAGTGCCAGTGCTCTTGGAATGGCGTGTGGTCCTGCTCTTGCTGGCTTACTTCAAACTAACTTTAAAATTTACAAGCTTACATTCAATCAAGAAACTTTGCCAGGCTGGGTTATGTCTCTGGCTTGGCTTTTATATCTAGTATGGCTGTGGATCTCATTTAGAGAACCTTGTCTTGAGACTGAAGAGAGCAGCGCAGCGCAGGAATCTACTACTGGTATATTGACTCTTCTCACACTGCACCTCGAGTTTGATCTTGCACATATACTCTCATGACCTTTTCAATCTGTAATCATACTGCATATGTTTGTATATTTATAAGAGGGGATCAGAATTCCTTGTTTCACTTTGTTATTGACCCTACTGTTGTTTTCCTTTTCTTTATTTCAAATAGTAAGAAAATTTTGATATGAAGCATATCTTGTTTTTTGGTTGGATGAAAGCATGCTAAACTTCAACCAAAGGTTCAACTTATTCAAACAGTTTAGACATAGTTTATCATCGCAACAAGTTTATCGGGCATTTAGAGTTGATAGGTTTACTTATTTCACTATACTACATAATCATGTGCTGGTCAATACCTACAACACTTCTTATCCACCAAGTAGGGCCTAATAGGATCATGCTTGGAAATGTCATTTAAGGCTGAATAACTGTTACCACATGCTTGTTTTGTAATCCAGCAATTGAAATGCTGGGTCCCAAAACTTGCTAGATTTTGGGCTAAAGGTAGACTTGTAGCTAGGAGAGACCTGTTTGTGCTTGAGGCATGAGTTGGGGTTAGCTAGGTTTAGGAGGCATGACTAATATTTTTCCCTGCATTAATTATTTACTTTGAAAAATATCAAAATATTGACACCATTGTGTTAAAATGTATGATCCAGATTTTGATTCTTTTGATTGACAGAACCGGTAGAAAATGATGCCCTCGAGAAGGGTCTTAAAAAACCATTATTATTGAATTCAGAAGACAAGCAAGAGACTGAAGACGGTGATGGAGAATTTGATGGAAGTGATGGAGCTCCAGAGGAATCCCGGGGACCAGCCACGTCAATTGGATCGGCATATAAGCTACTTACACCCTCTGTAAAGGTATGAGACTATATCATGTTAAATCTAAAATTCACTAGTTTCATCAGATTACATGGAGGAATTTAAGTTCATTAGTTCTTGCATTAGATGTGAGTGTGGATGTTAGTTTGTAAAACTATTTGGCAAAGGAACCGATTATAATTTGTTGGAACTATGCTTGAAGTGATGGTGCAGAAGTTTCATCTCTGTCATCAGTGATATCTCCCCAATGGTATGATTAGGCATTATGGAGGAATTGATATGATCATTACATTGTAAAGGCCATTTTCTCTGAAGACCACCGGTCAGGACTGGCAGAAAGCTCTCAGGAGATTCTAGTATGGCTTCATGATAATTTTTGTGTCTTAGGTGGCTGCTTGGCCCAATAGGTAACCTAGGAATTCAATCCAAAGGTTGTGGTCATTCTCTTTGTTGGCTTTACCAGCCTCCTATACCCACTGCATCAAGACTATCCCTTAAGCAGATAGTGTAGCATTTTATACTGAGATTTATACACTTCTTACTGAGTTTGTAGTCGGTTTGTGGAATGGAACCTCACTTTCAATATACTGGTCATTGTCAGCCAGGATTGGCTGACTGGGACTTGTGCCTGCTTCTTAGCGTCACATAGCTGCTACTGCCCGCTTAAGTTTCTTTAATGTCTTCAGGTTCAGCTGTTGATATATTTCATGCTCAAATATGCAATGGAGGTTTTACTCTCAGAATCTAGTGTTGTTACCACATACTACTTCGGTTGGTCTACAAGCTCGGTGGCAATTTTTCTTGCATGCCTAGGGCTAACAGTCCTTCCAGTAAACATTGTTGTTGGAAGCTACATTAGTAACATGTTTGAAGATAGGTAAGTCTTCATACATGAAGCATGCTTTTGAATTGTATAGAATTCCGATGTTTTATCTTTGCTTATCTAAACCTCTGGAATTGTTTGTCATATCCTACTGATACAGTTTTTCCTCGTTGATCCAATTGCAGGCAAATTTTATTGACATCAGAAATTATGGTTTGCATAGGAATACTACTGAGCTTCCATATAATAAGCCCGTATACTGTCCCACAGTATGTCTGCTCTGGACTCATCATGTTTGTTTCTGCAGAAGTACTCGAAGGTGAGGAACTGTTCAATTCTACTGTTTTACTCGTAATGATGAACATAAAGAAATGAGGGAGTTGAGGGCAATCTTCTCCTCAAGAAGGGGAAAAACACAAACAATGGGTCAGGTTGCAGCTCTCCATAAGCTTTTCTGGGACATTCCACACATGTTTTGAAAAGATATACCTTGCTATTCTTATATCTTAGTTTTTTAATCCATATTACAACAATCAAATAATTGTGGACTCAAATCAGAAGAAAAAACAAGCTAAAAATTTAACTTGTGGAATTGCAATGAACCAACAGGGAGTGACTTCCACTATTCCCTCACCGAAGTGGTTGATACATTATATTGGGGTATCCATTTTTGTTCAAGACAGTACGGTCCAACTATTATAACTTTTGTGGATGACAATAAAATATGATGAGACGTGAAGGATAACTTGATGTTTTCCTTCGAGGAAAGACCTATTTGCATTTGCATTGAACTACCTTGTTACAACAAAGCAGGTTAATTGCTAACCTAGTTTTGTGGATTTTGCTTTTCATCTAGGGGTCAATTTGTCGCTGCTCTCTCGAGTCATGTCATCCAGGCTTTCCCGCGGAACCTATAATGGTGGGTTGCTCTCAACAGAAGCCGGGACATTAGCCCGTGTAGTTGCAGATGGCACAATTACACTTGCTGGGTACTTGGGCGAGAGTAAGCTCTTGAATGTCACCCTTCTTCCTTCACTGGTGATTTGTGTAGCCTCCATTGTGGCCACCTGCTTTACCTACAACTCTCTCTATTGAGCATTGATCCATATTTTGCAGTAAATCAGCGTTTTTCTCAGGACCTTAGCCCTTCAATTTCACTCTTTATTTTACCTGGTTTTCTATTTTTGTTAATACTTGTATAAAATATATCAGTTTTGTAAATTGTAAGAAGGTATCTCATTCATTCACATTATCGGAGTAATGAAGTTTCATGTTCCTGTAAAATATTAAAAGATAAAATTAACAAACAAAAAATAAAATTACCTAAGTAAATTCCCGTGAACTAGCTAAATTTATTATATAATTCATGAAACTAGTAGCAAATAATAATTTTATAGAAAACAAATAAAACATATTAAAAAGTTTAATTTGTTTAAAAATAACAATTAAAATAATTAAAATTAACATAATAAGATTGACAGAAAAGTAAAAAATTAATTGTCCTCTTTGCTAATTTGGAAAGAGCTAGGTATGGAAATTGAGGATAGAAAAAAAATAAAAAGGAAAAGAAAATAAAAATGATGGAGCCAAACCAAAGCTCTTTCATCAACAAGCGTCGCAAGGTAAGGTGGAACCCCCAAAAATGATTCCAATGGTTCCAATGAAGGTTGCCTTCTGAGCTCTCAATCTGCAGCACACGCCACCACATCGTGGTGAACTTTCTCACTCAGCGCTTATGTTACAGGAGCCAGATAGTTTTTTATTTATTTTATTTCTTCACTTAGTCTTTAATTTGGTAGGAAAAAAAATTTTTTAAATTAAATGATAAAATTAAAAAATAATAGTGAATAACATGTAGAACTCAGATTCGAGTTGTATAATCCACTTAGATATAATAACTTATTTTTCTAAAATAATTTATTATTTAATTATTTAATAATAAAAATAAAAACTCATAAAATATTTACTTGTGGGTAATTAATATATTCATACACATTGATTTGACTTATCTATAGAAGAACACAATCACAGTAGCACCAAGGAATCTGCACCACCCAAGACCCGTTCTTTGAATGAACAAGCACTCAAATTTTGGTTTGGTGTACAAAAACAAGCCAGCAAACGTGGTGCTTATATAAGCAGAAAATCAACAATCTCGACGGCTATAACTTCTGCGGGTGCAAAGATTTCTTGCTTCGGCGAAAAAACACGCACGAAGTTTGACAATGATCGGCAAACTGCATCCCAGGATTCAAGAAATGAAGAAAATGTGATGCCCTACTGCAGAAGGACGACTTTGCAATAAATTAATTTGAGATACTGTTGAATATATACAATACTGTCATATAGTTGACCTCCACAACTAATTAACGCATCTAACAAAGCATAAATATTAGCCTTTATTAATTTCATGCACACACTAATTACTCGAAAAACCACCACTAATTAATTAAATTCTCTTTCCCCAGCTCCAAATTACTCTTTCATGCACAATGCAACTTCAGCTCTGACGATATCATATACATAATTGTGGGTGGTGGAACTACTGCTTGTCCATTAGCTGCCACTCTCTCCCAAAACGCTAGCGTTTTGGTTCTCGAACATGGCGGCTCACCCAATGGCAACCCTAACATTACCAGCCTAGCCAATTTCGGTGTTGCCCTGTCTAATCTCTCCTACTTCCCCCTCTCAACGTTTCATTTATGAAGATGGAGTGATCAATGTCCATGCTCGTGTTCTACGTAGCAGTGAAAGCTGTCTGAATGTTGTGTTTTATTCTTGTATTGCTCCAGAATATGTAACTATGTAAGGTATATATAATATATCACTTTAAAACCAGGCATGTGAATTATTGTAATTAGTGATGCAATTTTTAAAAAATATTTTTCAATTAAAAATATATTAAAAAATGATATATTTTTAAAATATTTTATTTTGATATATTAACACATTAAATTAACAAAAAAATACTTAAAATACATCAATTTAATATATTTTCAAGTGAAATACTATTTAAAAAACAGAAGCTAGCATACCGGTAAATGGGAGCAATGTAAAGTAAGTTACAAATTAATAATCTCAGTCAATTTAAGATCAAGAAATTGATATGAGTGACATCAACTTTATATATGATCAGACGGTCTGCTGGTGAATGAGTCATACCAATGGGTGGAGGCACAGTGGCGTTCGAGCGGCAAATGGGGCAATGGCAATCGGCTGAGGGAAGGGCTGGAGGGTTGCAAAACAATGGATTATTGTCCTTTTGCATGCTGAGATGGGAAAAGACATGCTGCTGCTGATTCATCGGAGTATGCCACTCCCAGTGGACTTACTGTCCTTTTCATGCTACTGTATACAATATATGATCTTGTTAGCAGTTTAAGGTATATGATTTTCATTTTCTTGAGGCATTTTGTGATCTCTCTTATTACAGTGTTAGTTATTATTATTATTATTTGCGATTGAACAGTAAGACCGAAGCCAGTGGCCCATGGAGTGGTGGCATATAGAGAGCCTCTCCAAAAATGAAATTATCATATCATCTGAGTGCACTAGAAAGCCCACAACTCTCGATGTTGAGTGGAGTGGCCCTTCTGACCAGGTTAGGGTCCATATTATTGCAGTCGTGTTGTGTCAGCCCATGATTGGCCAACTCATGTCAAGTTGCTGGCGTCACTGAATTTGGTATGGTAACTACATCGAAGCTGCAAGCGGTGAAGATTTCGCTGGTTCTCCTCGAAGAGACCATGGGATGTTATCTCCAAAGACAAACCTACCTATTTATACATTTTACAAAAAGAATAAAATTGTTATTAACATATACCAAAAGAATTTGGTTTTTGACTGAACTGTAAAATATTAAGGTTTTTTTTTTTATTATGGTCCTTCAAATTTTTGAGGATATTTTTCTTAAAAAAATCAAACTTATTTTTTCCCAATCAATATCATTCTCTAACATTGGATTTACTATGTATTAAACTTTATAATTTTTTTAAATTTTTTTAATATAAGTTTTCTCATTCTTTGAATGGCGCGTAAAGCATCTCTTGATGGCCAAATATCACCTTTAACGATGACGTTGGAAGCATCCCGACATCCTTTTCTCGGTGGCCAGGTATGTGTACAAGACGGCATAACAGTTCAGCCATGTTAGAATTTTTCTTCTGCTCACCTTAAGTTTTGCGCATGCCATTTCAAAAATTAAATTTATCATCTTAATTTATATTTATATCAATTTTAATTTTAATTTTAATTTTTATGATTATATTTTTTTTATACTTATTTTATTTAATTAATCAAGTTTATTGAATTTATTCAAATCAACGAACTAGGTTCCAGAGTCTTCTTATTCATTTAAAAAAGCTATCATCTTCTAAGCATTTTTGTTTTCAATGCTAGAAAAAAATTAACCTTGGACAAGTATTATCTAAAGTTTTTCACTGGGCTGCTACATCTGGCCCATGTTATCACTCCAACTCCTGAGGCAAGACATGAATATGATTAGAATTCTAAGACTGCAGGGCTTTTTATACCTCTGGGGCTAAATTAGTCATGCTCTTAGCCCTTAAACCTACCTGGGTTGGTGGGCCTATCAATAATTTCTGAAAACCTTTAAACAAGAAGTTTCTAATTATACCTTCTGGCATTTGCTCAAGAAATAATTTGGTGCTACAAGTTTTTCTTGGCAGGTGCAGTTCGGTCAACTCTCAGCAGTACCGCCAATAACTTTGTTCAATACATCAATGCTATCTTCATTTTATGAAGTTCTTCCTCTCTTTTTCTTGCATTTACATATGTAAAAAAGCGTTCACATATATCAAGTTCTTCCTCTCTTTTTTCTTGCATTTACACATGTAAAATTCACAAAATTGTGAATGGAATCTACTAAACGACTTTTCAACTGTGGAAATAAATTATGGGACAAGTAAAAACTAAAAATG
>Ga0307513_10009652_pt1 | contig 12188 bp, 15 predicted proteins | sample 15_EM_MG_FD_202174 | JGI IMG/M metagenome (GOLD analysis project Ga0307513, IMG submission 202174) | Populus trichocarpa ectomycorrhiza microbial communities from riparian zone in the Pacific Northwest, United States - 15_EM | ecosystem: Host-associated > Plants > Roots > Unclassified | place... | reverse complement strand
TGCCGATCATCTGCTCGTGCTCCGTGCCGAGCTTCGCGCGCAACCGTCGCACGTGGACATCGACGGTCCGGGTGCCGCCGAAGAAGTCGTAGCCCCACACCTCCTGCAGCAGCTGCGCCCGGGTGAACACCCGCCCGGCGTGCTGCGCCAGGTACTTCAGGAGCTCGAACTCCTTGTACGTCAGGTCAAGCGGCCGCCCGCGCAGCCGCGCCATGTACGTCGCCTCGTCGATCACCAGCTCGCCCAGGCGCAGCGCACCATCGGCGCCCGGCGTGCCGGCCGGGCCGCGCGAGGTCAGCAGCCGCAGCCGGGCGTCGACCTCGGCCGGGCCGGCGGTGGGCAGGATGATGTCGTCCACACGCCATTCGGCGTTGACCGCGACCAGGCCGCCCTCGTTGACGATCGCGACGACGGGAACGCTGTCGCCGCCGCTGGTCAGCAGGCGGCACAGGCTCTTCGCCGCGGCGAGGTCCACTCGCGCGTCCACCAGCACCACGTCCCGTGACCCGGCGTCGAGCAACGCGGTCACCTCCGGCGCCTGCGTGCGCACGTGGTGGGGCAGCAACATCAGGGATGGCACAACCGAGCCCGGCGTTGGGTCCGCGGTGAGCAGCAGCAGGTCGAGGCTCATGATGGGCCCGCCTCTCTGGGTTTGCTCCGTGGCTTTCCGGGAGAATAGCCGCTGTGCCTGCGAAATGTCCTGGTCGTGACGCACGTGTCACACGTGTGCACCAGCGGAGCGCCGACGGTGTGAGGCTCACGGGACTCCTGTTGCGACGGAAACATCCCCGTAACGAACCGGGCGGCGAGTCTGCGATCGTGGTGGGCCACGGGTTCACCAACCACGTCCGCAAACCGTTCGTCACGCGCATCCTGCACCGGCTGGCGCGGACACACACCGTGATCGCCCTCGACTTCCGCGGGCACGGCCGCTCGGGCGGGCGGAGCACCGCCGGGCCGGCCGAGGTCCACGATCTGGACGCGGCGCTCGCCCTCGCCCGCGCGGACCACGACCACGTCGCGACGCTCGGCTTCTCGATGGGCGGCTCGGTCGCCCTCCTGCACGCGGCCACCGGCGCGCGGCCACCGGACGCGGTCGTCGCGGTCAGCGCCGCGGCACGCTGGTGGAACCGCGACACCGACGCCATGCGCCGGCTGTTCTGGCTGGCCGAGCTGCCACCCGGACGGCTCGCGATGCGCGCCATGCGGGTCCGCATGGCAGCACCGACAATCGACATACCGCCCAGTCCCGTCGAGGTCGCGCACCGGATCGCACCGACCCCCTTACTGCTGGTGCACGGCGACGGGGATCATTACGTGGGCGTGGACCACCCGCTGGCTCTGCACCGGGCCACTCGAGGTCACGCGGAACTGTGGCTCGAGAGCGGCCTGCGGCACGCCGAGACGGCGATGACGCCGCAGCTGGTCGACCGGATCGCCGCGTGGCTGGCGGACCGGCGCGAAGGCGATGAGAGCGAATCGGAGCGAACGGCGGCATGACGACCATGACGGACCCCGGCAGTCCCCGCATCCAGCCCAAGCGGCGACGGCGGACGCGCAGGCTGGTCATCACGCTCCTGGTGCTCGTCGGCCTGCTCGTGGCCGCGGACTTCGGCGCCGCGGCGATCTTCGAGTACCAGGTGTCCAAGCGCGCCCGCGAACAGTTCCACCTCACCGACGACCCCGCGGTCAAGGTGCACGGCTTCTCCTTCCTGTTCCAGGCGGTCTCCGGCGAGTACGGCCACGTGTCGATCGACGCGAAGGGCGTGCCGGTCCAGGACACGCTGCGCGACCTCGAAGTCCACGTCGACCTGATGGGCGTGGTCGCGCCGCTCGGCGACCTCGTCTCCGGCTCGCTGAAGGAAGTCAGGGTCCGCGAGGTCGAGGGCCAGGTCCGGGTCAAGGCCTCCGACGTCAGCCGCGCGATCCTCGAGAACAAGAACCCGCTGGTCTCCTCGATCACGAACCTGACGATCGACCCGGTCAGCGAGGCCGACGCGGAGTCGGACCCCGACGACCGCACCGACGAAGAGCAGGCCGCCGCCGAGCGCGCCGAGGAGCTCGAGGACGAGGAGGACACCAAGGCCGGCGCGAAGATCTGCGCGACCGGCGACATCGGCGGCGAGGAGACCGACTTCTGCGCCTACGGCCTGATCCAGCTCGTCGAGGCCGCGAAGGCGAAGTTCACCCCGTCCCGCCTCGAGGTGCGCAACAGCGTGCTCGGCTCGGGTGAGCTGCCCAAGCAGTTTGAGGCCGGGATCCTGCAGATGCTCACGGTCACGCTCGACCCGGGCGAGCTGCCGTTCACGGTCACGCCCACAGCGGTGAATGTCGAACCGGGCGTACTGTCGGTCAAGGGCAAGGCCTTCGACGTCGTGCTCGGCGGGAGTGACGGATGAGCGGTGTGCTCGTGCTGATCGGCACGCTCGTGCTCGCGAGCGTGGCCGGGCTGGCCGTGCGCGCCCGTAACGGCCGCGTTCGCGAGACGTCGGCCAAGCGCGAGCTCCCCGCGGACGTGCGGGGCGCGCTCGCCCCGGACGGCGTCACGCTCGTCCAGCTGTCCACCACGTTCTGCGCGCCGTGCCGGCACGCCCGCGTGCTACTCGCCGACCTCGCGTCGCGGACCGAGGGCCTGCACCACGCCGAGCTCGACCTCACCGACCGGCCGGACCTCGCCCGCGAGCTGGCCGTGCTGCGCACCCCGACCACGCTCGCGATCGACGAGCGCGGCACCGAACTGCTCCGCGTCGGCGGCGTGCCGAAGCGCGAAGCCCTGCTCGAGGCGCTCCGCCCGCACCTCGCGTCCGCCTGACCAGCGGAAATCACGCGATCGAGCCGTCCCACGTAGTGGACGCACCTCCCACGCTCAGAGAGCCGAAGGTAGTGTGCAGAGCGTGTACACCTTGCTGACCAGGCGGCGCGCGGTCGATTACTGCCGCGTCGATTCCAGCCTGTGTCCAGCACCTGACTGACGGGCGAGCCGCTTCCGGCCTCCGCCCGCCGCTGGTTCTCGCTGCTCCCAGCCGCGTCGCAGTCAGGAGGCCCGCCGTGCCCGCATATCCACCAGTCGATCCACGAGGTCCACGGTTCGCCGCATGGGTCACGACCGTGGTCCTCGCCGTCGTGCTGGTCACCTCGTGGTGGCCGCTGCTCGCCGCGCAGGCCGTGGTGTTCGCCATCGGCGCGTTCGCCGGGCTGCGGGTCGCGCCGTACTCGCTGCTCTACTGGTACCTGGTCGCGCCCCGGCTGCGGCCGGCGAGCGAGCGCGAAGAGCAGGCGCCGCTGCGGTTCGCGCAGGGCGTCGGCCTCGGGTTCGCCGTGCTGGGCACGCTCGGCTACGCCCTCGACGTGCCGGTGCTCGGCGTGGTGGCGACCGCGTTCGCGCTGGCCGCCGCGTTCCTCAACGCCGCGTTCGGGTTCTGCCTCGGCTGCGAGATGTACCTGCTGATCCAACGAATCACACCCATGAAGGAGAGAGCGCTCCGATGAGCCGCGAAGACGTGCTGGTCACGGCCGACTGGGCCGAAGAGAACCTGGGGACCGCCGGGGTGGTGTTCGTCGAGGTCGACGAGGACACCTCCGCGTACGATGGCGGCCACATCCCCGGCGCGGTCAAGATCGACTGGAAGACCGAGCTGCAGGACCCCGTGCGCCGCGACTTCGTCGACCGTGCCGGTTTCGAGAAGCTGTTGTCCGCCAAGGGAATCGGCAACGACCACCGCGTGGTCCTCTACGGCGGCAACAACAACTGGTTCGCCGCGTACGCGTACTGGTACTTCAAGCTGTACGGCCACGACCAGGTGCAGCTGCTCGACGGCGGCCGCAAGAAGTGGGAGCTCGACGGGCGCTCGCTGTCCAAGGACACGGTGACCCGCGAGGAGACCAGCTACTCCGCCAAGGAGCAGGACACCGCGATCCGCGCGTTCCGCGACGAGGCCGTCGCCGCGATCAGCGCCAAGAACCTCGTCGACGTCCGCTCGCCCGACGAGTTCTCCGGCAAGCTGCTCGCCCCCGCCCACCTGCCGCAGGAGCAGGCGCAGCGGGCCGGGCACATCCCGAGCGCGATCAACGTGCCGTGGAGCAAGGCGGCCAACGAGGACGGCACGTTCAAGTCCTCCGACGACCTGCGTGCGCTGTACCAGGAGGCCGGGATCGACGAGTCCAAGGCCACCATCGCGTACTGCCGCATCGGGGAGCGCAGCTCGCACACCTGGTTCGCGCTGCACGAGCTGCTCGGCTACCCGGACGTGAAGAACTACGACGGTTCCTGGACCGAGTACGGCTCGCTGGTGGGCGTGCCGGTCGAGATCGGGCCCGGCGCCCACTGACACCCCTGAGGAGAAGATCATGAGTGACGGTTGCGGCGCGCCGGAGCAGACCGCGGAGCTGCCGGCGGGTATCGACCTGGCGAAGGAGATCGTGGTGGGCGGCAAGGTGACCGTGGACGGCACGCCCGTCGGCGGGGCGTACGTGCGCCTGCTGGACGCGAGCGGCGAGTTCACCGCGGAGGTCGTGTCCTCTGAGGACGGTGACTTCCGGTTCTTCGCCGCGCCGGGCACGTGGACGGTGCGTGCCCTGCACCGCAGCGGAAACGGCGAGACGAGCGTGACCGCGGACGGCCCCGGCCTGCACGCCGTGGCGGTCGCGGTCGGCTGACCGCCCGAGCGAACGCGGGGCGGCCGATCGGCCGCCCCGCGTTCGCATATCCTCGCCGGGTGGAACTGTTCTGGACCGCTCTGTTGATCATCGCCGCGCTCGCCGGCACCGGGTTCCTCGGCCTGCTGGCGTACCGGCTGCACACGGGGTCGACCCGATGAGTGACGCCTCGGGGAATCCCATTCCCGGCAGTGGTGACGCGGCGTTGCGCGCGGCCGCCGAGCGCGCCGCCACGACGCGGGAGCGCAACCTGCCGCAGTGGCCGGACCTGCCGATCCCGAACGACACCGCGAACCTGCGCGACGGCGCGAACCTGCACGACGCGCTGCTGCCGTTGCTGCCGCTGATCGGGGTGTGGCGCGGCGAGGGCGAGGTCGTGTACCCGACGATCGAGTCGCAGCATTTCGGCCAGCAGGTCACCTTCGCGCACGACGGCCGGCCGTTCGTGTTCTACGAGTCCCGCGCGTGGCTGCTGGACGCGGACGGCAAGGTCATCCGCCCGGCGGCTCGCGAGGTCGGCTGGTGGCGCCCGCAGCCAGACGAGAAGATCGAGCTGCTGCTGGCCCACGCGACGGGCATCGTGGAGATCTTCTACGGCGAGCCGCGCACCCAGACGTCGTGGGAGCTGGCGACCGACATGACCATGCGCACGGGCTCGGCGAAGGAGGTCACCGGCGCGAAGCGGCTGTACGGCCTGGTGAACAACGGCGACCTGGCGTACGTGGAGGAACGCGCCATGGTCGGCCAGCCCCTGCAACCGCACACCTCGGCTTACCTGCGCCGCATCGCCGGCTGACCCGGCCGCGGGACCGTCAGGCGCGCTTGAGCACCACGAGCTCGCCGGCGCTGTGGATGAGCGGCTCGCCGTAGCGGCCGCACACGGTGTACCCGTGCCCGCCGAATCGCTCGATGATCAGGTCGGAGGTGATCGGGTCGAGCACGCCGCCCTCGGTGCCGGCGGTGGCGCGCCGCTTGCCCTCGCGGGAGTTCAGCGACACCACGTAGGTCACGCCGAGATCGGCCACCATGCCGACGTAGTGGTCGACCACGTGCGGCTCCATCTCCTGGAAGGAGAAGGAGTTGACGAACACGTCGAACGGGCCGGCCACGTCGGGTAACCGCCAGTTGGGCAGGCAGGCGGACGCGGGCAGGTCCAGCGGGCCGGTGTCGTCCAGCACCTCCGGAGTCCGCACTCGATCGCCGAACAGCGTGCTCAGGTAGTACGCGGCGACGGTCAGCAGCGGCGGGATGTCGAGGTTGACGTAGCGGGCGTGCTGATCACGCTGCAGCAGGATCTCGCCGAGCACGCCGAAGCCGCCGCCGATCTCCAGGAAGTCCCGCGGCGGGCTGTCGACGTGCCGGGACAGCGCGGCCAGGCACAGCAGGTAGTTCAGGTACGGCTTGCCCCACCGGATGGTGTCGATCTCGGTCAGCGCGTAGTGCCGGGCGGGCCGGCCGACCGCGCTCTCGCCGAAGCCCTCCAGGTCGACCGGCCAGCGGTCCTGGTCCCAGGTCAGCCGCGCCGCGTCGTAGTCCCGCATCGCCTCGTGAAAGCCGTTCAGCGAGCGCAGCCACCACAGCCTGGTCAGCGCCGGGTTCGCCTTGAGCGCCTGCTTGAAGGTCTTGTCGACGGTGCGCGGCGCCATGGGCCTGCCATAGCCCGGGTAGAACCAGTAGCCGGCCGTCGGCCAGGACTTGAACTCCTCGAGACCGCGTTCCTCGAGATCGGCGAGGATGTCACGCAGCCCCGGCGTCCAGAAGTTCGTCGGGCGGTAGATCGGGTCGCAGTCGCGGACACCTTCGAGCAGTTGCTTGGTCATGCCGGTCCAGTCGGTCACGGCACGACACTAGATCGTCAACCGATCAGGTGTACTCGGACTCGTATAGGGCGTTGAGCTCCGTGTGCAGCTCTGCCGCATCCGGGAGCTTCTCGCCGTCCAGGGTGTGCACGCGGGTGATCTTGCGGACGCTCGACGCCAGGAAAACGCCGTCCGCCTCCCGCAGCTCCGGCAGCGTCAGCGGCTCCACCTTCGTCACCCAGCCCGCCTGCTCCGCGGCCCGGAAGAGCGCGCCCTGCGTCGTGCCGCGCAGGACGCCGCTCGAGGGCGGGGTCGTGCGCAGCGTGTGGCCCTGCGCGATGACCACGTTCGACGTCGGGCCCTCGAGGATCGAGCCGTCGGCCGCCAGGAAGATCGCCTCCTCGGCGTCGTGCGCCTCCGCGTAGCGCAGCGCGGCCATGTTCACCGCGTAGGACAACGACTTCGCGCCCAGCAGCAGCCACGGCGCCCGCGCCACGATCTCCGGCTCGTACCCGCGGTCGAGGGTCACCGCGCGCACCCCGGTCACCCGGTTCCGCAACGCCCGCTCCCCGATCGGCATGCCCATCGCGAACCCGGTCGGCATGCCGTCGCCGAACTCCGGGCCGCGCGTGTAGACGAGCTTGAGCGCCATCTCCGACTGGCCCCGCCACGCGTCGAGGACGACCGCCACGCACCGCTCCCAGGCGGCGCGGTCCGGCGGCGGCAGCTCGAGCATCGCGGCCGAGCGGGCCAGCCGGTCCAGGTGCGGGCCGAGCTCGCGCGGCGCGCCGTCGACCACCAGCACCGTCTCGAAAACCCCGTCGCCACGCAGGAGACCAAGATCGTCGACCCGGATGTGTGGCGCCTCGGGGTCGGCCAGTGTTCCGTCCAGCATCGCAAGCACCCGCATGCCGGAAAGCCTACTCAGCACCGCGCCTACGATTTATGGCGTGACGCGCGACGTGGAGGTGGAACGCGAGCAGCTTCGGGAGACGCTGCACCGCCGCGGCATGCGCATGACCCCGCAGCGCCAGCTGGTGCTGGACGCGCTGGTCGAGCTCGAGCACGCGACTCCCGAGCAGGTCCACCAGCGGGTGGCCACCCGGACGCCGACGGTCAACATCACGACCATCTACCGCACGCTCGAGCTGCTGGAGAGCCTCGGCATCGTGCGGCACACGCATCTGGGCCACGGCGCGCCCAACTACTCCGTCCACGAGCACGGCCACGTCCACCTCGTGTGCCACAACTGCGGCCATGTCATCGAGGCGCCGTGCGACGTCATGGACGAGCTGCGCGGAACACTGCGCACGCGGTACGGGTTCGAACTGGATGCCAGCCATCTCGCACTGTCCGGCACGTGCCGGAACTGCACCGGGGAGACCTCTTGACACTCGATCTGCCAGGCGCCGTGCCGCCGCCCGACGGCCTCCCGGACCAGGACGTGCCGTGGCACTTCGGCGACCCGTTCGCCGAGCAGCGGGCCGCCGCGCGCAAGGTCGCGATCGTCGACCGGTCGCACCGTGAGCTGATCGCGGTCACCGGCGAGGAGCGGCTGTCCTGGCTGCATCTGGTGATCTCCCAGCACGTCAGCGAGCTGCCGGCGAACACCGGCACCGAGGCGCTCGTGCTGGACAGTCAGGGCCGCATCGACGCGCACATGGTCCTTGCATATGACGGCGACACCGTCTGGCTCGACACCGACGCAGGCGCGGTCGCCACGGGCGCGCGCGGCGGGCAGGTGCCGCTGCTGGAGTACCTCGAGTCGATGGTCTTCTGGTCCAAGGTCTCCCCGCGGAACGCGACCGCGGAGCGCGCGGTGCTGTCGGTCGTCGGCCCGGAGACGCCGGAGCTGCTGACCGCGGCCGGCCTGCCGCTGCCCGCGGACGCGTACGGCGTGGCCACCGGCCCGGACGTCATCGTCCGCCGGATGCCCTGGCCCGGTGCGCTCGCCGCCGACCTGCTCGTGCCGCGCGCCTCCTTCGGTGACTGGTGGGCCCGGCTGACCGAGGCGGGCGCACGGCCGATGGGCTCGTGGGGCTTCGAGGCGCTGCGGGTGGAGGCGGCGCGGCCGCGGGTCGGCGTGGACACCGACGACCGCACGATCCCGCACGAGGTCGGCTGGGTGCACGTGGCCGCGCACGTGGCGAAGGGCTGCTACCGCGGGCAGGAGACGGTGTCGAAGGTGCACAACGTGGGCCGCCCGCCGCGGCGGATGTTGTTGCTGCACCTGGACGGCTCGCCCGAGGTGCTGCCGGAGACCGGCGACCCGGTGCTGCTCGGCGAGCGGACCGTGGGCCGGGTCGGGTCGGTGGCCCGGCACCACGAGCTGGGCCCCATCGCGCTGGCGCTGGTGAAGTTCTCCGTGCCACTGGACGCCGAGCTGCTGACCGGCGTCGACGACCGCATCGTGCAGGCCGCCATCGACCCGGACTCCGTACCCGAGGCGACGCCCGGGCTCGGTCGCGAGGCTGCTCGGCGGCTGCGGGGCTGACTAACATTCGGGGCCATGACAGGGACCCTGATCACCGTTGCCCCGACAGGTGCCGAGCACGCCAAGACCGACGTGCCGAACCTGCCGGTCACCCTCGAGGAGCTGGTCGCCGAGGCGAAGGCGTGCGAGGCCGCCGGCGCCGGGATGATCCACGTGCACATCCGCGGTGCGGACACCACGCCGACGCTGGATCTCCAGCGGCTCGAGGACACGGTGGCCGCGTTGCGTGCGGAGACGAACCTGGTGGTCCAGCTGTCGACAGGCGGGGCGGTGAGCGACCCCGAGGAGCACCGGCTGCGCGTGCTCGAGGCGATGCCGGACTCGGCGTCCTGCACGATGGGCACGGTCAACTTCGGCGACGACGTGTTCATGAACCGGTGGGAGTTCATCGTCGAGCTGCACAAGCGGATGCAGGAGCGCGGGATCGTCCCGGAGTACGAGATCTTCGACGTCGGCCAGCTGGCGACGCTGCGCCGGCTGCTGGACGAACACGGCCTGCCGGCGGGCGGCCACGTGCACGTCGACCTGGTGATGGGCGTCCCCGGCGGCATGCCCGGCGACGCGGCCACACTCGTCGCGGCGACGCGGGCGATCCCCGAGGGCGCGACGTTCTCCGCGACCGGCATCGGGCGCACCACGTTGCCGGTGCTGCTGGCCTCGCTGTCGGCCGGCGGGCACCTGCGGGTCGGCATGGAGGACACGGTTTCCTTTGCGCGTGGCGAGCGCGTGCGGGACAACGCGCAGCTGGTCGCGCGGGCCGCGGAGTTCGCGGTGCTGGCGCAGCGCCCGCCCCTGTCGGCAGACGAAGTACGGGCCCTCATCAGGGTTTCTAAAAACAACTGACTCCGCCCGGGTTGGCGACAGGGCACCCGGTACCGGAGGATGGGCAGCGTGATCGAAGTCCGACCAGGCGGGCGCAGGCGAATCGACCGGGTGCTGGCACCCGAGTACGTCGCCGACCTAGACCGGCTCGACCTGACCGAGGTCCGCGCGCGGCGTGACGACGCGGCGCAGGAGGAGACGGACCTGTCGTACCTGCGCCGGCTGCTGCACGGTCGGATCGACATCGTGCGGGCGGAGCAGAAGCGCCGCGCCGAGGGCGGTTCGAGCTCGGTGGTCGAGCGGCTGGTGGAGATCCTGTCGGACAACGCGGTCGGCACGGTCCCCGCGGGCTCCGGCCGGCACCAGACGCTGGAGCCGTCGCGCGCGGAGGCACACCGCCGGCACGTGGAGGCACTGGTGTCGGACGCGGACCTGACGGACGTGGGCTCGTTGCCGGCCGAGCGGCTGGACCTGGCGCTGCGGACGTACGTCGCGGAGGAGGCATCGGTCTCCCAGCGCCGGCGCGAGGTGCAGAAGGTGGTGGACCTGCTGAACGACGACATCGGCAGCCGCTACCGCGCGGGCAGCGCTTCGGTGGACACCCTCCTGGCCGCCGAACGCGGCGAGGACCCCACCGACTGAACCCGCCATCCACAGCCCGGACTTATCCACAGGAACGCCCTGACCACGCCTTTTGTCAGTGAACCCCGGTAGACTGGCATCGAGGGTGGCCCCCGGAGAGGGTGGGGGTTTCGAGAGTCTGGTTCTGCACGCGCGTGCGCGGGGGTAGTTGGGGCAGGCCGGACTTGCGGGGTTGGATTCGCGGACGCGGCGCGCTGGGGCGGTCCGGTGCAGGCCCCGGTCCGGGAGTGCTGGGGCCGGGTGCACGGGAGTCTGGGCGCCCGGGTGAGCGCGGCTAGTTGAAGCGTTCGCGGACGGCGAGGTCGCCCCAGAAGTCGCGGAGGCGTTCGAACCGCGAGGCGATCTCCTCCACGTCCTCGCGCTCCAACGCCGCCACGATCTCGTTCACGTCCGCGGCCGAGGTGTCCGACTCCAGCTCCTCGTCGTCCAGCAGTTGCACCAGGCCGCCGTAGTCGAGCTCCACCGCCGAGTGCGGATGGAAGTGCTCCAGCCACCGCCCGGTGTCCTCGAGCACCTTCGTCGGACCCTGGTCGCCCAGCACGCGTTCGGCCAGCGAGTGCGCCTTCGCCACGCGGCGCCGGGCGTCGGACATCGCCACGCGCCAGCAGACCTGGCGGGCCGGATCCGTACGGGTGGCCACCTCGATGTGCCGCTGCGCCGGGTCCACCAGCGTGAACCACGGCAGCGGCACCGTCCACGTCGTCGACACGATGTGGACCGCGCCGCCCGGCAGGTCCGACAGCACCGCCGCCGCCTTCTCCCGCACCGAGTCCAACGACGCCGTCAACGCCACCGCCCGCAGCGCCGGGTGCGACGACGTCAGAAATCCGACCAGCGCGGCCGCCGCCCGCGCCCGCACGTCCAGCGGACACACCAGCGGACCGGGCCCGACCGTGGCCGCCTCGACCGGGACGTCCGCCGGGTCGAGGATCATGATCTCGCGCAGCGCGCGGGGTGACGGGTCGCCGTTCGCGAGCTCGCCGGGCAGCAGCGTGGGCGGCTTCGACAGCTGTGATCTGAGCCACATGTCCCGCTCGCGCTCGCCCACCGCCGCGTAGTCGAGGTGGCCTACCGCGAGTGCCTCCCGCAACCGCTTGGCGACCGGTTCCTCGAACGCGGACAGCGGTTCGTACACCCTCAGGTAGGCGACGAACGGTCGGGGCACGGGAGGCATCGTGTCACGGTCGGGCGAGCCACCCGCCACGGGGCGATCCCCGGACCGAAGAGGCCCGGGCGAACAGCCGTGCCCCTTCGCGCGGAACCCCATCGGCACGGTACGGTAGTTACCAGGAACCAAATGTCGAGATTTACGGGGCCGCCGATTCCCCCGGCCGCCCCGTCACTGTGCGAGGGGGTCGAGCCATGGGGCGCGGCCGGGCAAAGGCTAAGCAGACAAAGGTAGCCCGAGAGCTCAAATACAGCACTCAACACACGGACTTCGAAGCTCTCCAGCGCGAGCTCTCGAGCCAGCCGCCGACAGCAGGCAGCAACGGTGAGGATCCTTTCGACGAGGACGACTTCGACGACGACACCTACCGTCGTTGATCGTCCGGTTCAGGGGCGGCCCAGGTAGCGCACCTGGTCCGACTTCGCCTTGACCAACGTCAACCGAGCGTCGGTGACCGCCGGGTACACCGAGTGCTCCGGCACACCGACCTCCCACCACGCCCCCGCGTCCGTCCACGACGACGGGTGGGTGTGGATCACCACGACGGCCACGCGGCCGGCTCGTGCCTGCTCGCGTGCCTGCCGGTAGGCGGCCCGCAGGCCGGCCG
>Ga0307513_10009651_pt1 | contig 12189 bp, 14 predicted proteins | sample 15_EM_MG_FD_202174 | JGI IMG/M metagenome (GOLD analysis project Ga0307513, IMG submission 202174) | Populus trichocarpa ectomycorrhiza microbial communities from riparian zone in the Pacific Northwest, United States - 15_EM | ecosystem: Host-associated > Plants > Roots > Unclassified | place... | reverse complement strand
AACATACAATATTGTCATTTGTGCAGCTTTACGGCCTCCTATGACTTCATTTTGAGCTGTTTTTCCCGCACCTGGGTATCAAATATTGATTATTACGAGACCAGAAAAGTGAGGGGAGGAAACACCAAAAGGTCAGTTGTAGCTGCTCCCCTTTGCAGATACGTCTACTCGTAAACCAGCCAGCGGTTTGCCTCGTGGAGGAAGAGCACCAAGCCACGGGATGTGATACAAGTGGGGCCGTGTTGGACGTTGGCCCACTAGACGAAAGCTATGCATGTACCTGGGGCCGGAGAGACTGGTATCACATCTTTTCAGTGCCAGTGGTTTTACCAATACCACCCATTCATTGTCCAAAAACAGTGGCCCGGTGTAGGCCATCGCTTATTAGAGGCTGAGACTCGAAAGGGGAGGAATCTATGCCCTGATAGGCCGAAGAAAGTAAGACATTCGGCTGGCGTAGTCTGTCATCCTATGGTATTCTTCGCCGCGTGAAGGACGCATTTCCAGACGACTGGCACGTGGACTTGGGTAGGCAACAAGGTTTACACAATTGAGTGCCCCATCCTCTAATAGGGTTTCATGCACGAGCTGGCCCGCAGAGTGGGGGACGCATGTCTTGGCCAGCAGCAGTCTTAACGGATACCGCTGGCAAGTCTCAAGAGCACCCAACCATGACCGAGGCTTCTCCCAGATATCGAAGTGGCGACACAGCAGGGTATGTCGACCTACCGAAGGAGCAGCGTTCAGGTCACCGCAACGCCTTCTCCGAAAGTTTAATCCATTGTTAGGGTCTCAACGTTTGTCTGGTCTCCACTGACACTCCCGTCAGATGAGCTGCCTTCTGTGGTACGAGCCATCGCTCAGGGTTGGAAGGAAACCACCTTCATGATAGGTGTCGTCGTACGTATGTAACACGACGCAGGTGTACGCGCTGAGCTCTCCCTAGGCATCTGTATGCGCCATAATACATGCTGTACTCCTCCACTTATCAGCTAGTGCACCGCTTGCACCTACGGATTCGACTCTGACCAGGACTCTCCACTGGTTCATCTATGCAAGCCTCTTATTCAACCTTAGTGCAACAGCCTCATCAGTACTCTCAGTTGTGGTGTTATCGGACCTTGACAGCTATGCACGCCAGATAGCTATCCAGGATCCGGGGTCTTTGCCCGCGAGAGTCCTCCGCGGAGAACACCTGCAACAGTCTCTCTTCATCGGGAATGGAGAAGTCACCCTACTGAGAGGTTTTGGTTTAAGCAGAATATGGGAGCTAGCAAGAAGTCATATGATGATATGCTTCATTCTGGCTATGCTGTCCTCATTTGTAGAGCTTGCCCTGTGGGTATGTTCTTTAGATAAATTACAGGTGTCCCTTGCCGTGGTCTTACTACTTGGGATAATTGTGCTGCCGCCGTTTTTTGTGTTCATGTATCTATTTGTTGGTAAATAGCACGGAGTCCAGCGTTCGACTATCCTTGGTATGATCACCCATTGAACTAGGCGTAATGTTCGTTCGTCGTGTTCACTCTTCAGAAGCAGTTATTTTATTGATTCGAGAATCAGATGGGAAAGGCGAATGTAACAAGGAGTGAAATGAAGAACTGCCTCTCAGGAGCGGCCAACTTTGTGAGTTGTGGATTCAGCTCCAACCAGAAGCAAGCAATTAAGAAATTGAGCGGGAAAGTGTCATTCATCCATAGTCTCTTTCCGTACTTATATCCATGTCCTCGTCCTCGTCCCAATGAGGCCAATGTTACAAACCAGTGACCTTGTTGATTCCGCTTACACTCAACACAATCCACCGTGGACGGTGGCAGCACATCGATAACAAACTCGCTGAGCGGCTTGTTTTTGAACAGACTCGCGAACGGATGAAGGATTTCATCCTCATCAAGATCCCCCATGATGTCGTCAACCGGCCAGTTGATCCTGAGAGATTTGAGCGACTCAAACTCGATAAAAGGTTCACGCGTCTCTCGTTGGGCTGTTGACTGGTGCGTTAGGATATTTGGTGCTTCGGATAAAGGTGAGGACTGACGACGTACGATTCGAATGCGACTGCCAAGGATGAGATTAGGAGTCGCATTCTGAACCACCAGAGCCAGCCTCACCCTTGTCTTGAAACCTCATGGTCAACGGATGTGATTCCTGGCGAGTGGGTTGAGAAGGGAGGATATCCGATTCCAAATAGTAACAAGAACCTCGAAGGAAATCCTACACCAGCTCCTTGCTCAAACCCTCCCGCCCCTAGCTCCTCGCTGCCCGGCACACTACCTCTTCCCACCACGTCCCCCACCACGATTATTTCCACCACCTTTTCACCACTCCCAAAATTCCTTCCCAACACCTGAATCCTTCCACAAGCGACATCTCTCGCAACCCGGATTGGCAGACTGGCCATAGCTTCAGCTTTGGCCTGTATGCTACGTGCTGCGCGATGTTTAGGTGATGCACTACTTGCAGGAGAGAATTTCCGTGACCGTCGAATGATGTGAAGCGAGTGATGGGCGCTCGAACGAGGCAGACTCAGGTGTCCTATGCTTGAGTGAGAGGTACCGTCTTCCCTTACGTAGAACCCCCGGCTAGAGCGTACTGAAATACCAGTAACGTCATCGCAGTTTGCACCCTGGCTGATGGCGCCGAAAAAGGCGGGAGCAAGCAAAGGAAGTTGGTTTCTGAGGATTGGTAGCCGATAACTACACACTGGGGCAGCTATACATTGAGATGCTCCATTTTCCGACGCACCCCGTTTAGACATGTTCAATGGTGATCGACCCTGTTGCTGGCCACCAGCCCGGACAGCTCCCGATTATATACCTGCGCTGTTAAAGGCATGCGATACCTGCACGAGTATTAATCAGTGTTCTTGAAGGAACTGTGCAGGAGGGGTAGCGGTGTATCCACGAATCTCGTCCTCAGAGCTGTCGGACGTCCAACGGACGCATTTACAGGTATACTCCGCTTAACTCATAAATGCGCCAACAGGGAAGGTTGGGCGATTCGGAAAGATTCCAATCATCGAGAGCGACCTGTAAGGCATCAAAATTTGAATGACTGGGACGGCGATGGAGGTCAGCTCGCGAATAGCCAAGGAGGAATGAATCGCAGCTCCGTGTTTGGTGAGTATGGACAGTCAAATGTGTATATCGCACGGAGGGAGGACAGATGTTTTCGTCAATATACGGGGTGAACCCAACTCTCAGTCCAAGTTGAGCATAAGGAGCATAAGGAGCATAAGGAGCATAAGGATACGCTATAATGAGGGAAGGAGGCTTCATGCTGTGGCATCAATTGGTCAGAGCTATATCGGACGAGAAATCGGTAATGCGAGTGAAGGAATGTTTGATGACCCAATCCCGAAGGGGTCTGAATTTTTTTGGGTGTAAGGGTGAGGACAGAACGCGAGGATGAACTCATGTCAGTCATTTGACGTGGTTCAAATGGTGTTTTTGCCTTTGTTTGTCAGACCGCTTGAACTCCGCCTTTGGTCCGCCTCTTAATAAACCGATTTACGATCCAAGGAACCTGCCATGTCCCAAAACGCGACCCGTGGAGGCCGGGGTGGAGGCATTCGAGCGCCATCATCTGCGAATGTGCCCGTTCCATCGGGCGCAGGTGTATGCTACGGCAGTATAAAAGACACGACAGGTAAAAACTGTCGAATACTCGGTACGTCGAGGCGGAATTGACGCGTGAACTGTAAAGTGACGAGTGTCGCTGACCTCCATACAGGATGTGTTAGAATTTCCGCTAGGTCGCTAACTTGGACGAAAACAACCGTGTTTGTGAGGGCCCGCTACAGATATGCAAGGATACAATAACGAGAATACGAGCTCTTATAAACCCAGGACATGACTATGTGAGACAAGGTTTCCCAAACAATATGAAATCCCAAATTCGAACAGGATGACCAGTGCCTTGTCTGCAGGACCGACCGATACTTCAGTACCAGAACGAGGCTACTTGTTAGTACTTGCTATCACCGAATGTGAGCTTCCTTCGCTTTCGACAGCACTTGACTTTGCACGATTCGAATGTGCACTTTCGAGGGTATGCAAGTGGAGAAGGAGTCGCAGTCAGAAAACGGATGGCAAAACAGTACGTATGAATAGAAACCAATCAGTACCGCACTGACTGCTTGTCTTTAGGTTCAATAAGCGACGGGAAGACTTCTCAGACGTACGATCATACAACGACTACTTAGATTGGGTCGAGAACGTGAGTGCGTTTCAATTGTCGTGTAGAAAATGGCTCGTTTACTAATATGGTATTGCAGCCTTTAATCTTATCAACAACCTCGAGGTAGAGAAGACCGAAGCCGGTTCGGGAGTTGAAAGTGCAAAATACAGTCGTCATCGATCTCATTATTCAACGAGAAGAACGTAACTTAATGAATGCACAAGAAGAGGAAGAGCGAAAGGTGCAAGAGCGCCCAGAGAGGGTTAAAGACATGCGACTGGAGAAGAACTGGAACGGCAAGAAAAAGTAAATTCGAATGGACCCCCCGGCATTGCCCTTTCCCACTGCGACGCGTGCTGGTCATCGGGGGTCGCATTCTTCCTTTCGCTGTGCGAAAGCCCCCGCAAAGGTTGATCCCGTCTGTATCCGACGACCTAGCTTAATCACCCCGCCACTTTCGCTAGTCCGGTGTTGGAAGAGAAAAGATAGGCCAGACCGGGGATCGAACCTGGGACTCCCTAAATCTAGTAAGGGTGCGTTGCCGCTACGCTACCCAGCCAGTAAGTGGAAGAATCATCAACTCCAACATTCGGGGCGATCGCAAGCCATCATCTAGTTCTCACCATGCGATGGAGCGATGGAGGTTGACCAGCCACAGCAACCGCCGCAAGCCCATGTCACACAGGCAGCCAACCACCGTGGATAGTCGAATGACAGCAGTGGTGTGACGACAAACAGCTCAAAGCTCTCCGATTTTCACGTCGTTGTCACCCTCGGTACGTCATCATAACCCTTCTTACCATCCCGCCGAAGCTTACTCGGTACAGGCACGGGCGGTTCTGCTCGTCCGTCTGAGACAGCTCGAACGGCAGACACATTTTGCCATGAAGGTCCTTCGTAAGACGGATGTAGTCCGACTGAGACAATTGGAACATGTCAACGCCGAGTGCTTCCTCCTCACTCATGTCCGCCATCCCTTCATGGTTAATCTCTATGCCACCTTCCAGGATCACCTCAATATCTACATGCTCCTATATTACGTCCCAGGTGGCGAGTTGTTATCCCACATTCGTCGGGCCCAACATCTCTCCGCAAACGTTACCAGCTTCTACTTGCTATCCTCGCCCTCGCACTCAGCTACCTCCACTCGTTCAACATTATCTATCCTGATCTCAAACCGGAGAATCTACTGCCTGATACACGCGGTTATCTCAAGATTTCCGACTTTTGAAAACCAAAGTCGTCGACGACCGCACGTGGACGCTGCGTGAGACACCTGAATACCTCGTTCCTGAGATCATTCAGTCGGGTGGACATGGGAACGCTGTAGATTGGTGGGTATGCGGTATTCTCTGCGTTGAGATGCTCGTTGGATACCCTGTGCGAATCAACCTGTGTTATTTGAGCAGCACATTGATGCTTTTCTTTGTAGCCCTTCTCCGACGACAACGCCTTCGGCATCTACGAAGCATCCTGCCTGGCAAGATTGCCTGGCCAGCACAAGTTGACCCACTCTCGTGATCTCATTCGTGCATTCCTCCATCCTGATCCGCTTGTCCTTATCGTGACCCCTTCCCTGAACCTGTGTTGCCTTCATTGTCTCTGTTAGCTCACAAGCATGGGCGCCCAGGGTCTCGGCCCATTCTGGGGCATCATCAGGGAATTCGTGTCCACCGATTCAAGTTCCATATGCGTAATATCGAGCTCAGCGTTGAGTTTGGGTTCGTGCCTGACGGTCTGGAGTGTCCGGAGAGAACCATGATAGACATCCCTGGATCGAATCGATTCGCATCCCATACCCCACTTTCTCAAAACCTTGGACGGATTAGTCTTCTCACCGGCTTCCTGATAACATGATACTGGTCGTCTACGGCCTGAAGGACACACAAGTCCTCGTCGTGTTGCTTGCCTGCCTTCATGTGCCATAACGTGTAACTGGAGACTGGGCGCCTACACCAACGCTCTCGTGATTATTACTGCGATAGGTGGATTGGCTCGACCCTACTTGAGAGTTTGTCGGCGCCATAAAGGGTGTGAGTCATTAACCCCTAGAAATAATGGGTAGTTCTACGTGAGACAAGCAGAGATAGTCCGTACTGAATGGTGTTCTCAGCATGAAATCTGTTATAAATCATTGAATAATTCAGGCCCGAGTGTAAACGCATAAATTGAGAATGAGATGCGGGAGCATCCGTTGAAAAGAGAATGGAATAAATGTCAGCAGCTATGGGTCACGAAGTTCACCTGTAATAACAGGCACTAGTTCAAATAAGTGCTCAAGTTCTAAGCAGCGCAACGCAGAGGCATGATGGAACGTGGAGGGTGAAGCAAACTGCTATCTTCGCTACGCAATATGATCTATTACTGGTATCTCTAAGTCATATACATGAGTGTCATATGCAGTTATAGACTGTGGGAACTGACCCCATGATCGCCGATTCGCTCTCCCCATACTGCTCGGTTTCACGCTCGTTCTCACTCTGGAAGCGACGTTACATTGATAACAAATATACTATATTCATACTAGTTACGTATACAATGAATATGTATGCAGAATTTAAGAAAACCGCCCCCAGGCTATCATACTGCCACCGGGAGGTGGCGACGATTAACGGCGCGCATGGGCTGTGGGTTGGGCTACGGGCACCAGTGAGATGTGTATGATACATATACAATGCACGCACACGAAGAATCGGTGGTGGGGCCAAGCCGCTGTGTTCTGCATGAAGTTCGGGTTTTCGGCGCATTAACGACTCAACGACGCTTGAAATCATACCACACTCACATTATAACCTTACGGGTACCTTGAAAATCGGAAGCCGGTGAGAGGTGGTGACGATCGATGGTGCACATGGGCTGTGAGTAGGGCTACAATCACCAGTGAACTGTGTGCGATATATATTTGTAACACACGTACACAGGGGATTCGGATCTGGAGTCATTACATGGTTTGGCAAAGCGTGGGGGCTACAAGCATCAGTGAATCGTATGTGATATCTTGACAATGCATGTACACGGTGGATTCGGATCTGGAGTCGCTACTTGGTTAGGCCAAGCCGCTTGCATTCGAGTTATCAGCACTTAAACGACTCAACGACTCTTGCAATGATAGCACACTCACCTTGCAGTGTGCTGGTATCTCGAAAATGCGTTCATGGAGGCGTGGGGGCGGCGAGGAAGGCGGCAAGAGGCGGCGAGGTCCCAGATCCAACAAAGACGACGGCAGCCGCACGTGGGCTGTGGGTTGGGCTACAAATTCCAGCAAAGGAAAATGGATGTATTTTACAACTATCTACATAGTAGTTGAGGCTCCGAGAGTATGCAGTCCAATTACTCGCAATAAGCAAGGAGCCCCCATTGGTCACGTGAATAGAAGCATGTGTCAATACGCGCGCTGACCGCATTCCTGTGTGTGCGTAACTAAAGCGACTAATATATATTTCATTCTCAAATTTAAATGCAATACTTTGGCGACACGGGTGGCAGCTTTGTCTGGAATCTGATATATTTCTGGGACGCGTTTACACGCGTACCAACTGTATCAAAACATGTACACAATTAAGTTGACTAATATATATTTTACTCTGAATTTCAGGTGCCAGAATGCGGTGGGCCGCGCCGTGGTGGTGTCGGGAATATTTGAGATATTGCCGCAGAGGGGCGGCATGGGTGGCCGGGTGGGCAGCCGGGTGTGCGGCATGGATGGCAGTTGACGACGACGGACAGTTGACAGCATAGGAGGCGGGCGGCAGCCTCGGGAATATTTGACATATTGCTAGGTGGATGGGGGGCACGGGCGCCGGTGGTTGCCAACAAATATTTACATGTGCCAGAGCTACTGACGGTTGAGCGACGGTCCCACTTTTTGAAGGGAACGCCTGAAATAACAGGCCTTAGTAGTTTGAACTTGTGCCCGTTATGACAGGCAAACTTCGTGACCCATAGTCGGTGCAGCGGGCGTGACTAGAATATGTGCCGATACGCGCGCTGACCGCATTGCTGGGTGTGCGTAGTTAACCTGACTAATAGTATGTTCAATTTTATTCTGGGTGCCATAGTTCGGCGACACGGGCGGCGGTTTCGGGAACATTTGATATATTGCTGGGAGGTGTTTACCTGTAGTAATCGTATTTCGATATGCACACAATTAAGTAGACTAATATATACTTTACTCTGAATAATAGTTCGGCGACGCGGCCGGCGCGTCACAGGGAAGCACGCGCATACAATACAAGCATCCAGGTAAGTAATATTGCGTAATAGGTAGCATAAGGCTGGTTATATTATGCCTATAGCGTAACACCCTGACACCCTGTCGTCTCCCGCTATCTTCCAGATCATCTTCCGATCGTCGTCTTTCGTCGTCTTTCGATGTCACTTTCCGTCGTCTTCCGTCGTCTTCCGTCGTCACCCGTCCTCTTATACAGGTAGCCTAGATCATGCGAACTGGAGCATTAAACTGTGTTTATATTTGGTATATCTGCTCTACAGTACGTATAGACTCAATATAATGGCCGGCAGTTGAAGAGGAGGAGGCATGCGTTTGGGAGGATGGCCGTCGTCTTTGCAAAGCAGCCCGTCGCTTTTCTAAGCTGACGCAAGGTGACGGGACCCCCCTCTGAGGGGAGTAAAAAGCCTATCCGTCGCGAGGCCTCTCAGGCCCCGACTTCATATGACGATAGGTGGATGAGAGACATGTGCCGGGCCCTCATCTCATATATTGAATACTTCATCATCATCGACTGGATAGAAAGTGAATGTGAGATCATGCTTGTGCCACATGAGAGGGTAGTGTGAGATCGCTCTCCAAAATAAGAAGACATACTGAAATACTCTCTGGAGAAACAGCTGCACAAACGCTTCCAGTAGAATTTTCCACCAATATTCACCGTGTTTCGCTTCTGTTTAGTGGATGTAGTTCTCATAGGCCAACCCTGAGCGATGGCTCGTACTACAGAAGGCGGCTCATCTGACGGGAGTGTCAGTAGAGACCAGACAAACGTTAAGACCCCAACAATGGATTAAACTTTCGGAGAAGGCGTTGCGGTGACCTGAACGCTGCTCCTTCGGTGGGTCGGTATACCCTGCTGTGTCGCCGTTTCGATATCTGGGAGAAGGTTTGGTCATGGTTGGATACTCTTGAGACTTGTCAGCGGTACCCATTAAGACTGCTGCTGCGTCCTCCGCTCTGCGGGCCAGCTCGTGTATGAAAACCTATTAGAGGATGGGGCACTGAATAGCGTAAACCTTGTTGCCTACCTGAGTCCACCTGCTGGTCATCTGGAAATGCGTCCTTCATGCGGCGAAAAGTACCAAAGGATAACCGACTACACGGCCCGAATGTCTTCCTTGCTTCGGCTCATCAGGGCATAAATGCCTCCCCTTTCAAGTCTCAGCCTCTAATAAGCAATGGCCCTACACCGGACCACTGTTTTTGGACAATGAATGGAGGGGGAGATCTATTTTGGCCAAGACAGGTACCCGTTACGGGAGGGACCCGGGAGACCAAGACAAGACGCCTTCTGTCTCGCACAGCGCAAGGCAGCCCGCAGCGAAACAACAAGGGCTACAGGGGTAAGGGAAAGAAAAACAACACAGCACAGGATATCGGAGGGTTCCAAGTATTTGGCCTGAATAGGTACGCTGCCTGGTATGTCCAATGACGGTGACCACGTCAGGTAGTTGCACAGTTCAATGGGTCCGTGCTATTTACAGACAAATAGATACATGAACACAAAAAAAGGCGGCAGCACAATTATTCCAAGTCGGAAAGGGACACCTGTAATATATACCCACAGAGAAAGCTCTACAAATGAGGACAGCATACCCATAATGAAGCATATCATCATATGACTTCTTGCTAGCTCCCATATCCCGCTTAAACCAAAACCTCTGAGTAGGGTGATTTCTCTATTACCAATGAAGAGAGACTGTTGCAGATGTTCTCCGCGGAGGACTCTCGCGGGAAAAGACTCCGGATCTTGGATAGCTGCCTGGCGTGCACGGCTGTTAAGGTCCGATAACACCACAACTAAGAGTACTGATGAGGCTGTTGCACCAAAGTTGAATAAGAGGCTTGCATAGATGAACCAGTGGAGAGTCCTGGTCAGTCGAATCCGCAGGTGCAGGCGGTGCACTAGCTGATAAGTGAAGGAGTACAGCATGGATTACGGCGCACACAGATGCCTAGGGAGAGCTCAGCGCGCACCCCTGCGTCGTGTTACACACGTACGACGACCCCTATCATGAAGATGGTTTCCTTCCAACCCTGAGCGATGGACCGTACCACAGAAGGCGGCTCATCTGACGGGAGTATCAGTAGAGATCAGACAAACGTTGAGACCCTAACAATGGATTACACTTTCGGAGAAGGCGTTGCGGTGACCTGAACGCTGCTCCTTCGGTGGGTCGGTATACCCTGCTGTGTCGCCGCTTCGATATCTGGGAGAATCTTTGGTCATGGTTGGATACTCTTGAGACTTGTCCGCGGTACCCGTTAAGACTGCCGCTGGCCAGAACATGCGTCCTCCACTCTGCGGGCCAGCTAGTGTATGAAAATCTATTAGATAATGGGGTACTCAATAGCGTAAACCTTGTTGCCTACCCGAGTCCACGTGGAAGTCGTCTGAAATGGGTCCTTCACACGGCGAAGAGTACCATAGGATGACCGATTAGACCAGCCGAATGCCTTACTTCTTTGGCCTATCAGGGCATAGATTTCTCCCCTTTCAGCCTCTAATAAACAATGCCGTTGACTCCGTCCTCTACCGGCTGTACTTACCTTACGTCGCTCCGGATGCGTGCCTACAATACTGACACGCCAATCGCTTGTTCTCCTCCAGCCGTCAGGCTCACTACACCCCACGGACGGAACAACCTCATTCTCATTAGTTCTACCACACACGCGGCTCTCAATTTAACCACCGCTCAACAAGCAGAGCACAAAAGCGCGACCAAGGACTCGCAAAATAGCCCGATCACAACGCAAAACACTCTATTACAGAGTGCCACGAACACCGGCGTGCACCCGGCTGGAAGGGATGGTGACGGAGAGTCGACGGTCATGCTGGAGTTTGCTTTTAAGTCTCTGCATGGGCTTAGCACTAACGAGAGGACGGATGAAGGCTTCTGAAGGAATCGAAGTCGGGAGAATGCGATAAGGACAGCACATTTCACACAGATGGATGCAGGGTTATCGAGCTACGTCCGTCGTACAACCACCGGACCACTGTTTTTGGACAGTGAATGGATGGCATCGGTAAAACCACTGGCACTGAAGAGATGGGATGCCAGTCTCCCCCCGGCCCCAGGTAGACGCATAGCTTTTGTGGCGTGGGCAGTCGGTTCCAGCATTGACAGCGTCCAACACGGCTCCACTGCATGACTGTTAGGTAATCAGGTATGAGAGGGTCCGTGGCTTCGTGGGTTTTCCTCCACGAGGCACGCCGCTGGCCGGTTTACGAGTAGACGTATCTGCAAAGAGGTGCAGCTACAGGTATACCGCGGACCTTTTGGTGATGGAAGTGGTCGGAGGAAAGAACAAACTTGGACCCGACCGCTCCGTTCCCGCCTCCAACAACCCTCAAGCATCATTCAGCCTTTATATAGACCATGATATATAAATGCAGAGATATCAGTCAGGCGGTCTTATCTTTCCTTTCCCCGCAGCCTGTATCGACCTATGAAGACTACATCCACTAAACAGAAGCAAAACACGGCGAATATTGGTGGAAAATTCTACTGGAGGCATTTGTGTAGCTGTTTCTCCAGAAGGTATTTCAGTATGTCTTCTTATTTTGGAGAGCGATCTCACACTACCCTCTCATGTCACACAAGCATCATCTCACATTCACTTTCTATCCGGTCGATAACAGTGAAGCAGTCAACACATGAGGTGAGGGTCCGGCACAAGCCTCTCCTCCACCTATGGCTCTGAGAAGCACGGAGAACGGCCCTAGAGGCTCGGTAAGTGTCAAATTACCATCATTGTCAACAATAATTCTGAACCTG
>Ga0307513_10009650_pt1 | contig 12190 bp, 12 predicted proteins | sample 15_EM_MG_FD_202174 | JGI IMG/M metagenome (GOLD analysis project Ga0307513, IMG submission 202174) | Populus trichocarpa ectomycorrhiza microbial communities from riparian zone in the Pacific Northwest, United States - 15_EM | ecosystem: Host-associated > Plants > Roots > Unclassified | place... | reverse complement strand
TTCGACGTAGAGCCTTATGCCAAACATCACCCCCATCCAACTGCGACTAGGCCCGGCTGCGCCGGACCAAGTCTCCGTATCCTTCCCCCATCAAGGGGGAAGGGTTGATGCGGTGACGCTTCCAGTTTCTCCCTAGCGGCTGAGCGAAGTCGAAGCGGCGTATCGAAGGACATGGCTCCGAGCGGGTCCTCCGATACGCGTCTTCGCCAAGCTCACCCGCTACTCAGAGCCTGCCCCGGCGAAGGCCGGGGACGAACGGAGTGATGCAGTTTGGACGCTCGATGCTCTAGATCAACCGACCCGCATTCCGGGCCTTATGGAGAATGCGGATAATGGTCACCGTATCTTCGTCGGCACGATCATAAATTCGAGGGCTGCGACATGGCAAAACGCGGATCGGCGAAATCGATATCGCGCTTTCCTCGCCGATCCATGGAAAGTCGCGGATGCGCTCGAACGAGGACCTGATATCACGGAGATAGTTCAATGCGATTTCCGAGCCGAACTCGGCAGCGCTGAAATCGCGAATATCTTTGAGGTCTCTTCGCGCTTCCGCCTTGATCTCAAGCCGCATCGTGCCGCGAAGGTCCTTCGGCGATCAATTCGTCAATCACCGCGAACGCGTCCTGATCGAGCGTTGGCGAAGCCAGCCCCTTCTCGATCTCGGCCTTCAGCCACGTCCGGTGCTCCGCAGTCTCGCGGTCTCGCCTGATCAGATCACGGACATAATCGCTCGTACTGGCATAATCGCCACCAGCGACGCGCGCCTCCGCCCATGATTTGAGCTTCTCGGGTATGGAGACGTTCATCTGGGCCATGTCGTTTCTTATAGAGATTTGCGCTAAACTTGTCGAGCCTCAACGGCGACCCAAAGGATGAGTCATTCGCAGCTTATTTTCGGGATCGCCTGCCCATTTGGCCATATAACTCAAGCTTGGACGACCGATCGAAAGGACGCCGGGAAGGATGGGGGCGTGAAGCTAAATTGTGCCGTTGCAATCGCAATTACCTTTATATCCAGACCAGCGCTGGCGCAGGACGCCCCCGACAACAGCCCGATCATCGTCACCGCGCCGGGCGGTGCGATCGACGCCGACGATGCGCTGACCGTCACCGCGGCCGACATCGACCTTGCCGGCACCCACGACCTGCTCGGCGCGCTGACACGCAACATCGCCGGTATCACCTTGCAGGATGCACAGAACAATCCCTGGGCCTCGAACCTCGTCTATCGCGGCTTCGTCGCGTCGCCGCTGCAGGGTCAGGCGCAGGGCATCGCCGCCTATCTCGACGGCGCCCGCTTCAACCAGCCGTTCGGCGATACCGTCCTGTTCGATCTGATCCCCGAGGCGGCGATCGCCAGGATCAGCCTGCTCGACGCGAGTCCGGTCTACGGCCTCAACGCGCTGGGCGGCGCGCTGGTGATGGAGACCAGGACGGGGCGCAGCGACCCTGGTCTCGAACTCATCGGCACCGGCGGCCGCTTCGGCTATGGCGAGGGCAGCGTGGCCGCCGGTTTCGCGAAAGGGCCATGGAGCGGCTTCCTCGCGCTGCAGGAAAGCCATGACGGCGGCTGGCGCGACTTCAGCCCGTCGACCCTGTACAGCGCCTATGCCGATCTCGGCTATGACGGCGCCTCTGGCGGCATCCATGTGAAGCTGATCGGGGCCGATACCGATCTCACCGGCAACGGCGTATCCCCGGTCGAACTGCTCGCGGCCGATCGCCGCGCCGTGTTCACCTGGCCCGACAACAGCCGCAGCCTTTATGGCCGGATCAGCCTTCATCCGTGGGTCGCGCTGTCGAACGGCACGCGGATCGAGGCGAGTCTCTATGCGCAACACCTGCATCTGCGCAGCGTCAACGGCGACGCCGCCGACATCGCGGGCTGCGAGGACGATAGCGGTTTCGCGTGCCTCGAAAGCGTCGATGACGATGGCGAACAGGCGGTTCTCACCAACGCAGCCGGCGATCCGATCCCGGACGTGCTCGGCGGCGAGGGGTACGGCGTCCTCAATCGCGGCCGCACGCGCACCGGCAGCGCCGGTGCGCTGGTGCAACTGATCGACACGCGACCGCTGGGCAGCGGCGAAAATCATCTCGCGATCGGCTTCAGCCATGATCGCAGCCGCACCCGCTTCGGCACCGCGACCGAACTCGGCGCGCTGACCGACGACCGCAGCGTCGAAGCGCTGGGCTTCGACATCGTCCAGGCGGATGGCGCGATCGCACCGGTCGAGCTGATCGCGAAAACGCGCTACTGGGGCGTGTTCCTGTCAGATCGGCTGCCACTCGCGCCCGGCATCTCCGCCGAAATCGGCGTGCGCTGGAACCATGCGCGAATCGAACTGATCGACCAGATCGGCACCGCCTTGAACGGACGACACAGCTTCCAGCGGCTCAACCCCGGTATCGAATTCGATTACGCGCTGACAACGGGATTCACGATTCGCGCCGGCTATGCCGAGAGCAACCGTGCACCGACGCCGGCCGAACTGTCCTGCGCCGACGCCGAGGCACCGTGCAGCCTGACCAATTTCTTCGTCGCCGATCCCCCGCTGAAGCAGGTCGTCGCGAAGACATGGGAGGCCGGCGCCCAGGGCCATGGCGATATCGGCGGCCTGCGGCTCGACTATCTGCTCTCGGCCTGGCGGACGACCAACGGCAACGACATCCAATATATCGCCTCGGAAATTCGCGGCCGCGCCTATTTCCAGAATGTCGGCAACAGCCGGCGGCAGGGAATCGAGGCGACGCTGACCGCGCATCGCGGCGGACTCACCGCGCGGGCGAGCTATGCCTGGACCGACGCGACCTTCCGGACGCCGCTGATCCTGAGCAGCCCCGCCAATCCCGCGGCCGGCGACGACGGCACGATCGCCGTCGCGCGCGGCGACCGGCTGCCCGGCATACCGCGCCACAGCGCCACGCTCTCGCTCGATTATGCCGGCATCGGCTGGTCGATCGGCGGCGACATCGCTATGCGGTCCGGCCAGTATCTGGTCGGCGACGAAGGCAATGATACGCCCAAGCTCGGCGGCTATGCCGTCGTCAACCTGCGCGGCGGCATCGATCTGATGCCCGGCCTCACATTGTTCGGCGAACTGCGCAACGCCTTCAACCGCCATTATGCCACGTTCGGCACCTTCACCGAGGTCGATGAGATCGAGCTCACGGAAGCGCCGGGCGCATCCAATCCGCGCGCTTTCGGTCCCGGCGCGCCGCGGCGCTGGTATGTGGGCATGAAAGCGAAATTCTGATCGGTCTCAGCGGACGTTGAGTCCCAGCTCGCCGAGCAACTGCCCGGCCTGCTCGCGCGAGATCGTCGCGCCGCGGAACAGCCCGGCGTCGATCAGGCGCAGCCCGCCGAGATCGGCACCGCGCAGGTCGGCGCCGGCGAAGCGCGAGCCGGCGAGGTTGGCATCACGCAGGCTGCAGGCCTCGAAAACCGTCCCGCGAAAATCGGCCTTGCGCAGATCGGCCTGGCCGAAATCGATCCGCTGCAGGACCATGTTGCGGAACGAGGCCGAGGGCAGCTTCGCATTGACGAACAATATTTCATCGAAGCGCGCTTCCATCGCCCGCGCCTCCGACAGGTCGGCGCCGGTCAGCTTGCAGCCCTGGAACCGTGCCGATCCGAGCATCGTCCGCCGGAACGACGCGTTGTTGAAATCGCTCGCCATCAACACTGCATCGGTCAGGTCGGCGCCGCTGAAGTCGGCGAACGCGCCGCGGCAGGTCTGCCAGCGCGTGGCTTCGAGCCGCGCGCCAGTGAACTTCGTGCGGCGGAGATCGCAGCGTTCGAAGGTCCAGCCTGCGAGATCGAGACCCGACAGGTCGATACCTTCGAGGATCGCGCCGTCGAGCGTTGCCGGCGAGCCCGCTGCCGCCAGCTTTTCGACGTCGGCCCGCGATGCGATGGTCTCGTCGGTCGGGCGATCGGCAAATAGGTCGTTCATCGGGCTGTCCCTATCGATTGCGACGGCGGGTGCCAATGATCGCGAAGCGGTCGGAGATCGGCGATCGGCGAAAAGCCAGCAGTTCTTACGCGTTATCCACCCCCCCCCATTACCGTCATCCGCGCGCAGGCGGGGACCCATTTTTGGCATAAATTGCCAGCGCCCAACAGCCGGACGCATGGGTTCCCGCCTGCGCGGGAATGACGGTGGGGGAGTGAACGGCCAGAGATCCACCAATTCTACGCACCCGGACGTCACATTAGCGCCTATGTGCTTTCCCCGGGGAACTACACCTCTTCGAACTCGGGCCTGGATTTTTGCACCTGTTACAAGCACGCCACCAAACTGTGTGCCAAATCATCGCGCAGGCCATCGCAGCATGAGCGCCACGCTGCCATCCTGGGCGACGGCGCTGCGCAACGGCGGGCATCGCAGCGTCGATCGCGCGGCGATCCGGGCGATGCTGCGGCTTGGCGGTTGCCTGTTCGACGGCGACCACGAAGCCATTGCCGCCATCGATGCGCTGCTGGACGGACTCCTCGCGTCCGGACTGCCGACCGGCGTCGACGGGCGGCTCGATCCAACCGAGGTCGTCAACCTGATGATCGCCGAGGGCCTGGACGGCCGCAGCGCCTTCTGGCGCGACCGCTATGTGACGACGGGGCGGCGCTTGGTCAGCGATCTGGGCCGCGAACACGGTCCGCGCCGGTTCGAGATCGCCTTCGCCCGCTGTTTCGATATTTCGCGCCATGTCCCGGGCACGCGACTCAGACTGCGACTGCCGATGCCGGTCGCGGACGCGCATCTGTCCAATCTGGCGGTGACGGTCGAGCAAGGTCCGGCAAAGATTGCAATCATGCCCGGCCGGCTCGAGGCGAAGATCGTCGCGGGCAGCGCTGCCCGGCTGACGATCGCCGCGCGGATCGGATTCACCGCCCATCCCGGCGTGCCGCATGGCGATGCCCCATCGCCGTGCGAACGCGAGACCTGGCTGGCAGCGCGCGAAGGACCGATCGTCGTCACGGCGCGCGTCCGCGCGCTGGCGCGTGCGCTGGGTGGATCGGAGCCGACCGATCGCGTCCGGCGCTTCCGCGACCATCTGATCGACGCCTTCGTCTGCGGGCCGGTCCATCCCGACCGGATCGGTCCCGGACCCGCGACCGACTGGGTGCTCGACCAGCGCCGCTACGACTGCCGGCTCGGCGCGGCGCTGCTGATCGCCCTGTGCCGGGCGAGCGGGATCCCGGCGCGGCTGATCGGGGGCTATCTGCTGTGGGCGGCGCCGACCGAACATTATTGGGCCGAGATCTGGCTGCCGGACCAGGGCTGGACGCCGCACGACCTGCTCGCCTGGGACCTGTCCGCCGGCGGCCGCGACGCCGACTGGCGCGATATCTATGCCGGCGCGGTCGACTGTCGGATGAAGACCCAGGTCTTTCCCGACATCTTCACCGGCGCCCCCGGCATCGCCATGCCGCCCGCACTACAGCGCCTGCCGCGCGCGATCGACGGCGGGACCGAGACGCGCTTCGTGACGATCCCGGACGGCGCACCGCTCTACACAGACTCGTTCCGCATCCTCAAAGGGTGAAGGCGGGGCCGTTGGCGCCGTCGACCCTGACGGCACCCGCGCCGAAATCGAACGGCGCCAGCCCCGCGCGCAGCATCGCTTCGCGCCGCTGCAACAAGCCGGATGAGATCGACAGGCTTTCGGACAGCATCGCGCGATGCTCGGGCGAGGTGCTGTTGGCCGCGTGCGTCACATAGACATAGAGATGTGGCGCGCCCGCCTGCAGGTTCAGGCTCGACCTGTCGCGCAGTCGTTCCAGCACGGCGAGATCCTCGCCCAGCGCAAGATCGGGATAGCGCGGCATATGATCGCGCCGGCAAAACAATGTGCCGGGATGTCCTCCAGCCGGAGTCGCGGCCCAGTTGGTCCAGCGCAGCGTTCGCCGGGTCTCGTCATACATCATGACGTCCTGCAGCACCGTCGCCGCGCGAAAGGCAGCGGTCCCGGCGGCGAGCTGGCCGGCGATCCGGTCGGGATGGTGGAAGTCGTCATCGTCCCACTGGCAGATCGCATCGCCGGTGGCGCCATCGACCGCGAGGTTGCGGAGCGCGCCGAGGCTCATCGGCGCGTCGGGCATGATCACGCGGATATCGTCGCAGCCCAAAGCGGCAATCGCCGATTCCGCCCGATCCCGCCCGTCGCCGCGCGGATGGAGCACGATCACCAGTTCGCGGTCGGCATGGGTCTGTGCGCGCCAGGCAGCGATCGCGCGCATCATGCCGGCGAAGCGGCCGGGCACCGGCAGCGACACCATCAGACAGCTTATCCGCACGACTTGGGTCCAGATTCGATCATGCGCGCTTGTTGCGGATCGGGGCGTTCGGTTGCAAGCTGCGCGCGTGCCGAGGCTGACGATCCTGGCGAAGGGCAATGCGGACGTCCGCGACAGCCTTCACGCCCTGCACGAAGGCGATGCCGTCGCCTGGAACGGCATCAACGCCGTCCTGCGCGCGAGCAAGCCCGGCTGGACCGCGCGAATCGTCCACGAGACGATGACGCGCTCGGATGCCGTGACCGGCGTCCCCGGCGTACCCGCGTCGTTGGCTGTGCGGGATCTGCCGCTCGGCCCCTTCCCGCTCGCCAGCCAGTTCACGACCCGGCTGTTCGATGGCGACGCCGATGTCGTCGTCATTTCGATACAGCCGGATATCATGAACCATCTCGCCGTCGCCCGCGCCGATGGCCATCTCTTCTATCCCTATGGTGTCGATCATTGGCCGGAAGACGATCGCCGCTGGCTGGCGCAGAATTACACGCCGTCGCCGCCGCCCACGACTGAGACCGCCATGGCCGCGCTGTCAGTGATGATCGCCCGCATCCGCGCGACCGGCGATCCGTGCATCCTGGTCTATAATCTGTCGCCGATCATCCCGTGGGAGCGCGTCCACATGTATCGCGGCCTCGGCGAGACGCTGTCGCAGCGCATCCGCCGCTTCAACCTGGCGCTGGTCGACCTGTCGCGAGATACCGGCATCTCGATCGTCGACGTCGACGCGGTGCTTGCCCGCGCCGCCGCCGAGCGGCTCAAGCTCGATGCGGTGACCTTGACCGCCGAGGCCTGCCGACTGGTCGCCGAGGAGGTGGTGCGCATCCTCGACGATCTCGGCTGTTTCGCGGACAAGCGGGCATGAAGACCAGCGTCGTCATCCGCTCGCGCGACGAGGCGCCGCGCCTGCGGCTGACGCTCGCCGCGCTCGAGCACCAGCCCGCGTGCGACGAGATCGTCGTGGTCGACGACGGGTCGGTCGACGATACCCCCCAGGTAATCGCCGCGGCCGGCGTGCGATCGGTGCGGCACGACGGGCCGAAGGGGCGCGCGGCCGCATCGAACGCCGGCGCCGGGGCGGCGCGCGGCGAATTGCTGATTTTCCTTGATGGCGATACGCTCGCCGCTCCCGGTTTCGTCGCCGCCCATGCGGCGGTCCATGTCCGGGACGACCGGCTGATCGGTCGTGGCGAGACCTGGCATCTGCGCTGCACGCGCTTCCTCGCCGATCCGGAGGCTGGCCGCTTCTGGCCGCATGAAGCGGCGCGCGCGCAGACGCTCAAGGCCGAGGAACGCGACGCGATGCGGGTCACGCTTGCGCAGGTCCGCTCCGATTTCGCGGCGATCACGCGCCGCGCACAGCCCGGCATCTACGCGGGCACCGCACCGCGCCGGCTACACGAGGCTGAAATGGCGGCATTGCGCAGACCGGGCGCCGCGCAATTGTGGGCGGCGGCGAGCGGCAGCAATTTGTCGATCCGCCGCGAGACATTTCTGGCCGCAGGCGGGTTCGACGCGGCGATCGACATCAACGAACATCGCGAACTCGCCTGGCGGCTTTGCGGCGCCGGCGCGCGCATGGCGGCGGTGGACGGCGCGCGCAGCTATCACCTCACCCACCGCAGCGGCTGGCGCGATCCGCTGAACGACGATGGCTGGGAGCGCGCTTTCCGGCGGGCGCACCCGCACGCGCCGATCGACGCGCTCAAGGCTTTCTGGCGCGCGCTGTCGAGCAATGCACCGGCCCCGGACTTCTTCGCCCGATGAGCGCCGAACCGCCGCGTCTGCTGGCCTTCGTCACCGCCGGCGAACGCCCGGTGATCGAGGTCGCCGCGCAGCGACTGGTGGGATGCGTCAGCAAGGCGACGGGCGCGACCTGGCCGGTGCGGCTGCGCTTACTGACGCCGGACGAGGCGCCGCCGCCCGGCATGGCGATCATCGCCTCGATGATTGGCGACGTTGCGGCCTCGGAGCCCGATAGCGAGCAGGCGTGGCGCAGCCGGATCGCCCGCTGGCGATCGACCGGCGACATCCGGATCCTGCTGTGCACGATCTTTCGCCATGTCGACGATGTCGCGGTCCGGCCGCTGATGGTCGAGCGCATCCGCCGGCTCAATCTGCTCGCGATCACCTTGTCGCGCAGCGAGGGCATCGAGATCGTCGATCTCGACCGGCTGTTCGCGCTGCACGGTGCGCGGATGCTGGGCACCGACTATCGCTGCATTGGTCCCGACGCCGCGACGATCGCGGGCGTGACGATCGCGGGCGCGGTGCTGGGCGGCGATCTCGACGATCATCTGGACGCGGCGTTGCGCGAACAGGCATATCGGATCCATGGCGGCGGCGAGGCGACTACGCGATGATCTACCGGCTGACCATTCCCACCACCTTCGAAGACAATGATGCCGTGCGCGTGCTCGAATGGCATGGTGCGCCGGGGGATAGGTTTTCGGCGGACGCCCTGCTCGTCGAACTGGAGACGCACAAGGCGCTGGTCGAAGTGCGCGCCGGGCAGGCCGGGGTCTTGCGCGAACTGCGCTTCGCCGAGAGTGAATGGTGTCCGCTGGGCGCGGTGCTGGCGCTGTTCAGCGACGATGCCGATGAGGCGATACTGGAGACAGCGGCCGAACTCGCGGCGGATTTCAGGATCGGGTGAGGGAGAAGAAGTGCCACCCCCAGCCCCTCCACGAAGTCGTGGAGGGGAGTTCGCTTGACGATCCTTTTCAAATTCTGTGCCGGATCGTCGAAACAACTCCCCTCCAGCCCTTGCTGGAGGGGCTGGGAGTGGTTCTTCTTCTTTTCGTCAGCGCCGCAACTCGAACCCTTTCACCCCCCGCCCCCGCAGCAACCGCACCAACTCCCCCCTGATCTCGCCATAAAGCGCGCCGCTGCCATGGGCCCCGTCTGGCAAATGCGCCGCCATGCCCATGTCGGCGGCGATCGCATCGGCATCGACGATCTCCACCCCGAAATCCTGCCGCAGATCGTGGAGCATCAGGTTCAACGTCTTCGCGCGCACGCTGGCCAGGCCGCGCATCGTCCGGTCGTCGAGGTCGCGGTAGCTGGTGATCCGCTCGTACGCGGGACTCGACGTCGCGTTGATGACGAACAGGGGCCGGTCGCCCAGCGCCGCGATCAATGTGCGATAATCGCGCGCCACGTCCTCGGGCGTGCGCGTGAACGGCTCGAAACTGGCGCGCAGCCAGCTTTTGACCGCGGGCGGTGCGGCGGCGAGGCGGAAATCGTGGAGGTTGATCGTATAGCCGAGCCGGCGGTGACGCGCGGCGCGTGGCAGTTCGGCGGTCAGCGACAGGCAGATCGCTTGCGAAGGCCCGGTGCGGGCGAGGCCGGAGCGGGTGACGATGTCGTGAACCTCGGCCAGTGGCGCGCGTTCGAGCGCGTTGAGCAGCGCGCCCATGAAGACCATGTCCTGCGCGCTCGCGTCGCCGGTCAGGCTCGCCGCCATGTCGGCGCGGATTGCAGCGATATCGTCGGGGCTGCGCCCGATCTGCTCCGCCAGGACGGCGGCGCAGGGCACGAGCGGTTCGTCCTGACTGAGCACGATCTGCGCGGGGCCGGCAGCGAGCGCGAACATCTCGGCGAAGGCAATTGAACCGCGCAGGATCGCGTCCAGTTCGCAGATGCCGGCGCCGAGTAAGGTGCCCCCTGCCCCATCGCCCCACCAGGCGCGCGCGCGATCGTGCCAGCCCGTCAGGAGCCCGGAGCGATCCTCGGCGATTTCGGTGAAGCGCCGGCCGGCGAGGAACAATAGCGCCGGCACGCCGGACGCATCGGCATCGCCCGCGACATCCTCGATATGCGCCCAGACCGTGTCCGGGTCCCAGGCGCCGCCGGGGAGCCGATCGATATAGCCGCCGCGCGATGCTTCGGCCGCGTGGCGGATGCGCCCGGCGACGGTCGGCGCGAGCGCGACCTGCAGGTCGAACCCCTCCTCGGCGAACGGCTTCGCGTCACCGCCGCCGCTGAACGCGATGTTGCAGAAGGCGACGATCTCGTGCGCGCCGACGCGCTGTCCGTCGGCGCACAGCCAGCGCAGTCCGGACCGACTGACCGTTAAGCCCGGCACGGCGAGCGACCCCAGCTTCAGCGCGATCCCGCTCATGCAAGACCTTGGCAGCATTCGCGCCTTCGCGTTCCCCTCCCTGCAAGGGAGGGGCTAGGGGTGGGTGCGAGGCGAAGCCGAGCTTGCCGCGTCAGCGGCAAGACAGCGCCCGAGCCGGCATCGAGCCGGCCCGTGCGCTATACCCACCCCCGGCCCCTCCCTGAAATCAGGGAGGGGAGTCAATGAGAGCCATTGCCCTCGTCGATCTCGACGACACCCTGTTCCAGACCCTGCGCAAGCGCCCCGACGACGTGCCCGAAAGCGCGATGACGCCGCTCGGCTTCGCGCGCGACGGATCGCCGCTCAGCTACGCCACGCCGCGCCAGATGAACTTCATCGCCTGGCTGGGCGAGTCGACCCTGTTCGTGCCGGTCACCGCACGCGGGCTCGAAGGGCTGCGCCGGGTCAGGCTCGATTATGGCGCGGCGGTCTGCGCGCATGGCGGCGTCGTGCTCGGCGAAGACAGCACGCCCGATCCCGAATGGGCGGCGATCATCGCCGAGGCGGCGGCGCTGCATGCCGAACCTTTGGCGCTGGCGGCCGACGCCGTGTCGGCGGCGGCCGAGGCGGCGGGGCACAGGCTCAACGTGCGCGTGCTGACCGAGGAGGGCACCGGGCTCTATGTGCTGATCAAGCACCCGCAGGCCGACGACGAAGCGCTCCATAAGGCGGTCGAAGCGGCGGCGCATGCCGTGCCCGCGGGCTGGACAACGCACGTCAACGGCAACAATGTGGCGCTCATGCCACCCTTTCTCGGCAAGCGTCAGGCCGTCGCTCACATGCTGCCGGCGTTGCGCGCGCGCCATCCCGACCTGCCCGTGATCGGGATCGGCGACAGCCTGACCGACGCCCCCTTCATGGCGCTCTGCGACTTCGCGATGACGCCCACCGGATCGCAACTGGCGGCAGCGACGCCGTTCGCGCGGGGTATCGGATGACGGGCTTTCCCGGCTCCTATCTCCCCGCCGACGTGACCTTCCTGATGAAGCCGGTCACGCTCGCCCCCACCGACATCGACACCAAGGAACGCCTGATCCAGTCGGGCCAGCGGCATTATTCCGAGATGCTGTCGGCCGAGAGCGTGCCCGACGCCATCTATCTCGACCTCTACGCGCAAGCGCTCGCGCGCAATGGCGCCCGGCTGGCCGGTGACGTCGCCAGCTTGGCCGCGGCGATGGCGGGGCGCGCCGGCCCGCGCGGCGAGGTCGTCATCGTCTCGCTGGCGCGCGCGGGTACGCCGATCGGCGTCCTGCTGGCGCGCGCACTGCGCCGCGCCGGACTGTCGGCGCCGCATTATTCGATCAGTATCATCCGCGATCGCGGTATCGACATGGCCGCACTGGCGCACATCACCGCGCGTCACGCGGCCGAGGATATCGTCTTTGTCGATGGCTGGACCGGCAAGGGCGCGATCGGCACCGAATTGCGCCGCAGCCTCGCCGACCGGCCGTTCGGCATCGCGCCGTTGCTGGCGGTGGTGGCCGATCCGGCCGGCCGCGCCGACCTCGCGGCGACCGACGACGATTATCTGATCGCGTCCGGCTTGCTCAACGCGATCGTCTCGGGGCTGGTCAGCCGCAGCATCCTCAACGACGCGCTGGTGGCGCCCGGCGATTTCCACGCCTGCACCCTTTATCCCGAATTCGCCGCGCAGGACGTCTCGCGCGCCTTCGTCGACGCGATCGACGCGCTGGCCGCCGCAGCGGTGCCGGCGCCGCTCGCACCCGGCGGCACCGCGCGGGCCGCGACCGCGCGCGCCTGCGACGACCTCG
>Ga0307513_10009649_pt1 | contig 12190 bp, 10 predicted proteins | sample 15_EM_MG_FD_202174 | JGI IMG/M metagenome (GOLD analysis project Ga0307513, IMG submission 202174) | Populus trichocarpa ectomycorrhiza microbial communities from riparian zone in the Pacific Northwest, United States - 15_EM | ecosystem: Host-associated > Plants > Roots > Unclassified | place... | reverse complement strand
CTGTTATTTCTTGCTCAATACCTCCCAGAATGTACAAATGGATAGAATAGATGATTCTTTATGTATTTCCGCGAAAAATTTCAGGACTCCGCACCATTAAACTCGCTTTTGGGATACTCTTTTTTTTCACCGGAACAAACCGGAACCCTCCGGAACCCGTGTTCTCCAGTATTTTCCATCTTGCTTTTGCATTTTCATTTTCCATCTATTTACTCATTCTATTTAAATAAAAACTATGACCAGGAAGGATGGCGCAATGTCCACCAGCTAGGATGAAGGCGAAGCGAGCCCCCCGCTGCCGGCGGTCCTTAATACTTTCTGACTCGTCTTGGCTTCATTTAGTTATCTTCCTAGTAATATGATTTGGCTCTATAAATAGTATAAATAGTAAATAGTGGCTCGAATGTACCCCTACGCCCCAGTGAATTACAGAGCTTTATTCTGTTCTCACTGTTCACTATCTTATCTCTCTCGTGTGCCGATACTCCGCATCTGTTACCTTCGTATCAGTTGTCACTATCGTCACAGCCGTAGGTAGACTCGTGGTGTCTACTACCACCTCTCATGGGCTGTCTTCTTTCCTCTTTGTCCAATTTAATCTCGAGAGCAGAGCACTCAAAGTCATTGAAACCTCAGAGCACCCCAGAGAGACGTCGTTCTTCAATGGATCGGCAAAATTACTCTGCACTCAAGTCGACCGAACAGAGCACATCTACGGCGAAGGATCAAGGTGGCAGGTACGTTTACAGAGTGGCCTTTATGGGTACTGAGTTCAAATGTACTTACTTGACATCCAGGACCAGCATCATCAATCAACGACCTTCATCCATCTGCCAGTCATGCTGGGATGAGGTCTTCTCTGCGCAGCTTGGTTTACTAGCAAAACCACTGCTTCGGACGGGCACTGACGAACCGCCCAGCGGTGGATATTCTTATGAGTCTACATGGGAAGACCTCGAATCTCAGGCCGCCGGCGGTTGTCAGTGGTGTCAGTTCATTGTCCGAGTCAAAAATGAAGGCTCTCCCAGTGCCGAGAGCCCATTCAACATTATCGTTGGAATTCGGCCTCAAAATCGGTACCTAGGGTCACCAAAGGATACTCAAGTTCTCTGCGTCTTCATCAACAGCTTTCCCAGTTTTGAAGGATATTTGTATGCCGACGCAGGTGATAAAGTTCAGGTGCATTATTCAAAGTGTTACCTGTGCTGACCTGAATTTCTCAGATGATCCAGCTGCTGAGCATATCATGGCTCGTAGCCGTATCGTTGACGTGGGATCTTCTCAAGCCCTTGCACTTGCCAGGCGACACCTTGAAGATTGTATTCACTCTCACGAACATTGCTTTCCTCCTGTTGAACCCGCCCCTCTCTTACCCACTCGTGTAGTCGACTGTAGTGATCCCAACCGTCCACGGCTCGTGGCGACAGACGGCCTTCGAGGTTCCTATACCGCACTCAGCTATGTGTGGGGTGAAGCCCAGCCTCACAGCACTACCAAGGCGAACGTCAACACTTACACTGATGGCATCGATCCTGCGCATCTCTCCCAGACCATTCTCGACGCCATCCACACGACCATAGCACTAGGCCTCCAATACCTCTGGGTGGATTCACTATGCATCATCCAGGACTCAGAGGAGGACAAGCTGCTTGAGATTGCGCGTATGGGCCATATCTATCGCGACACGTATGTCACGATCATCGCTGCTAGTGCCCCGCGCGTCAGCGCAGGATTCTTGGAAGCACGGCCTCCCGTTCCTCCTGCAGATTTCCCGCCAGACATTGACATGCCTTTTGTCTGCCCCCCTGCAAGCGGCCCCGATGGATGTGGAGAAACCCGTGTGGGCAAAGTACGAATCTCCCCAGTCTCACTTTACACTGAGCCGGACGATACCTTCGACCAGTGGTGGGATTACTTCCCTGAGATGGAGCCTGTGCACGAGCGGGCATGGTGTATGCAGGAATACGCCATGTCTCCACGTGCACTCGTGTTTGCCTCGCACACAGTACAGTTTCACTGTCGGACTGGTGGCATCCAGAACGTCGGTGGATCTTACAACGACCACCCCGACCGCAACAGTCTCCTCCCGGAGACTTTCTTCCTGCAAGAGACCCCTTCGACGGTCGTGCATGGCTCGTCAGCCTGGAAGTCTGTTCGCCACGCGTGGCATGCCGCTGTGGAGGGCTACACGCGACGCTCCCTTACGAAACCCGAGGACAAGCTCGTCGCCTTTGGCGGTGTCGCAGAGGCGTTCCAACGCGTGCCGGGTGGTGACTATCTTGCTGGACTTTGGCGTGACACGCTCCTCTCCGATCTGCTTTGGCAGAAGTATGCCGACATGGACATGGAACGGCCGAAGGGCTACCGCGCCCCCTCGTGGTCGTGGGCTGCTGTGGATGGGTCTGTCATGCCCGGCAAATTTTTTGACGGCGCGTTACGTGCAGGAAAGCCCCTAGCAGAGATTGTTCAGTGCGAAGTGGACCTCAAGTACATTGAACATCCGTTTGGAGAAGTCACAGGTGGCATCCTCGTTCTTCGCGCCCCTTTCGAACAGTGCATTTGGAATGTTCAAACTTCCAACCGCTTGTATCGAATCTGCGAGACACCTTCGGAAAATGATCTCCATCCGTCGGATCAAGCAGGAAAAGAAGGCTCCGAGCAGGAGTGGATTGGGACTGGGTATATTGACAGCAAAGATGACGAGGACGTGTACAATGTATGGGCTGTTCCGGTACACAGGAACGCCGACAAAGTAGAGGGTATCATCGTTGCGCTGGCGAGTGAAGGAGGTCCTGGAATACACAAGGTGGTCAAGTATCGCAGGATTGGATACTTTGACTCACACGATATGGCAGGCTCTGCTAGCTGGTTAGATGCGGTACAGGTCGTAGAAATTGCGATCGTGTAGTAGTATGGCCCACACCCATTTCTATCTGTCCCGTACGAGAGGATGATCAGGCGTCTACTGAGGCATCCGAATCTGAACTCGTGCATTGGCTTTGGGCCCCGACAATTTTTGGAAACCCTTTATGTAACTACTTGCTCTTTCTTGCGAAGCTTTCGACTGGTGAGGAATTCAGAAAGAAAGCGATGATTACTTTGCAGAGTCTGGATACCACAGCTGCAGATTCTTTTGTCTCAACTACATAAATAGATAGATTCAAATATTAATAGAGAAGGGAAGGAAGGAAGGAAGGAATACATTACCGAGGAGATCCCATTAAGGAATGACTGGCCCGAGGGTGCAAAGAAATGCATCTGACTAGGTACAGTCTATCTAAGTACGTAGAAGTCTAAGCAGCCTCGGGACACAAAACATCTTCACCATTTCGTATGGCCAAACCACCTAGTGAGACCAACCTCTGGCTGAGAACAGCAGGATACTCAATTTAAACCCAATGGGAGTCACGGTAGTCCCCCCACAAATGACTTGAACTCATTGATATCCAAGGCAAATTTCCCAGGCCAATGACCTCTCAGAGTATCAGATGTGTGATGTTATTGAAACAAGCGTTAAGCCATTTAATTTTGTTGTTATACATGTGCCACAATAAATTGAGGTTGAACATAACAGACCATTCCAGGGATGAATGAGTGAATACCAGTAAACGAATGACACAATGGTCAAGAAGGGGAAGTAATCATGTAACGTAGTACGAATCGAATAAAATAAAAACAGGAGGATTCATAGTGGTGTCGACTGATGTACCTGATAGTGTGTACACCCACGAGCATTTATTACATAAATGTGTCGTTTCGCGAGGCTGGCGAAGAAGAGGGGTGTACGCCTACGCAGACCCGGATATTCCTCCATTTGTTAAGAAGTCGGGAAAGACGGATTGTATTGGCATTAACATACCTTATCTGGAACTCGGATCATGGATGAATGGAGAAGAATGGGAGCGACGATGAGAAAGGCGGGTACACAGATGACAAGATGAAGTGGAAGGAGTCACCTGAGGCCTGAGCGCTGAGCGCTTACATGCGCGGTGTTAAGAACCAACAGAATATTCAGGACAATAGGAGCAAGAGAACATCGAGGGCGTTTATGAATGGGTCGCTTGGCAGGAATCCGACAGAAAGGCGGCTAGATGGGAGGTAGAGAAGGGTCATTTGTAGGAACGTTATCGAATATTAATGAAAAGGTTTGAAAACGGGTAAGGGCGGCAGCACAAAAAAAATAGGCATTTTAAACGACCATAATACCACGAATATAGAAATTCAAGATCAAGCGCAAACTGGCACAAAATCTAGTCGATATCGAACTCACCAATTGGTAGTAATGAAAACTCTCTTGAACGCCGAAACAACGCCGAAATGACAAGTAGTACCATACTTACCACCGCACCGGAGCACCAGCTTCAACTTTGGGTAAGCCAAGTTAGTTAGCACCCATTTCAGGAGGAGAGGGCGGGTGCGATGATGTAAGTACCATCTTCAGGGCGATTAGTGATAGAAGAAAACAAAATGGGTTGAATGCACGTGACGCAATAGTACCGAACTCGCCGCGCACATTCCCACCGAGTTCCCAACCACTTCAGCCATGATCTCTATACAGGCAAGAGGCGAAGAAGAGTTGAGGGATATACCCTTCCGATACTCCTCCGATGATCGACATACACGACTTTGCACCGTAATAGAGAATGCCAAGCAACTACATCGTCTCAACTATCCTCACTTGCGAATCCCCCCATCCCCGCGACGACAATGACAGCACTTATCTCTAGCCACAATGACCCCACACGCACGAATCCATGGATTATGGAATGAAGAGAATGGCCTATGATTCGCCATACGCCATTGTATACCCTTATCCCAGCTGACACCAACGACATTCGTATCCACACATGATTCTGGTCTCGATGCTTGGGAGAGGAAGAGACTATGGCCACTTCTGCGTCCAATCCACCATCCACTCCTCACTAGAACTTCCTGCAACGACGGCTACAACATTACCCAAGGAAGTCCACGATGGACTGTTCCGCGCGCCCTCCTGCGTCGACCTTGACCTAAAAAGAGGGCTGCAGTATGACCCAAGGAATTTCACTACCGACCTCCCGCCACTCGTTCCTCCTTGTTTTAACGCCTACCTCCCATTCACTACACACCAAAGACATTCCATAGCCCTTCTCGTGCTATCCACCCACTTCCTTCTGGAAACCATGGCGTGGTTGTCTATTACCACCGATTTCGCATGATCAGGATAGTAGAACGCAGTTGTCGCGTCGTCAACCCTCCAGTCTTGCATCCTCATACCGATCTGCTCCAAAGTGGCAATGGCGCCTATCCCTTTCTGCTGCTCCGTTGGGGCAAGGAGGTTCAATGCCTTAAACTCAACGGTGCCTGCCGTTGTCGTTGCCCCATCAACAATATCCTGCCCAGCCGCCCGCCCCTTCTAAATCGACTAAGAAGTGGAAACTGTGGCAGTTCATAATCAACGATCTAGGCGGATTGTCGGTGTGCCCATGCCTCGAAGCGGATGCCGTCAGCGTATGAACTTTCTCCCATACTCCAACTCTCACAAACATCTCCGCATCCGACCAATGCCGTCTGCGATCTAGCCGAACGCGACACTACATGGACAACGATGTGCATGCAGGAACAACACCTATGGCTACCGTTCAACGTCTGGCATCATTACCTACGCGCGTTGGCGTACCTCCGGCCACTCTTTCCATGTTTTCTCGTCGTCTCACCCGCCAGGATCTCTGCGATAACTCTCATCTCTCCATTGGCGATGGATATTGTTGGTTACGACTGCTTATGAACATATCGACATCGAAGTTGAGGGGGGAGTAGTGCTGGAAAGAACGGGAAATAGAACACGATGGAAAAGGCCGACAGTGATTGGCCACCTCCGATAGTTGAGCGGTTTGCGAAGGAGGGAACTCGCCGTATAAATCCTCGATATTGCGCACGTACCCCACCCACCCTTTCATCATCTCTTCCTTGCATCCTCTTCAATGGTCAGCAGCGGCCTCTTCCACAGCGGCCTCTTCCACCCCCCTACCCCTTTATCACGAGGAGCGTCCAACGGGGTTGAGCACGACTTTACGAAACACAGTCTTCCATCGTCGCCCCATCAATAGCACCGTCCCCGCACAGTAGCGCGCTGGACCAAGATCGGAACAAATGTCGCGCAGAGTCCGTTCGATAAGCCGAGTGGGGCTCCGTCGGTATGTGTGTGGTCATCAATCAGCTCCATTTCCGAATTGCACGCACATATCGTCTTCGAGGGATGATTTTGATGACGGCGGCGCACTAACGCTCAGCCAGGAGCCGAGTTATGATGGTTAGCGACCGCTGAGAGCTGTGACTATGGAGATAGGAAATGAATGAATGGGTGGGTAGATATCGCATCTGTTTTGCGGGATGGCTTGTAACGAGGGTAATGGGAGGTAATGTTATCATGATACATGTCGCGAATCATCAAGGATTTTTTTTTCATTTAATGCTGAGCAGAATGTGGAAAACCGCAGTTGGGCGGGTTTTTTTTTTTGGAATGTAACTCCACGGCAGCGCGTATCGAGCCGACTATCCCAGGCCTTTCAACTCTTCAACGAAAATTCCTCCATACCTCCGCTGTCGGGAGATTAACTCATTTCCCACTTGCGTGAGTCCTTGCGTATTGCTCATCAATCTTTTCACCCAATTCCCCTAACCAGACTCGAGGGCAAAGATTTCATTGAACCGTACAGTTAATCGTATGTAGAAATAGTAACCGATACAAATAGAATGGAATGGTAGAAGTGGATGGAGTATGTACTCGTTCGATTTCGATAGCCCGATCCATCTCCAATTCATGAGTTGCCCGCTTCAGATTCCACCCGTAAGAGGTACTTCGCTATCGCCTCCTTGGCCAACCTCTTTCTCCGCGGAAATTGCTGCGCCATCCTGGTGAAAGTGCGCCTACGCAATACTTCAGCCAGCTCCAATGATATTGCGGACTTTTCCAGAAAGAGTGGAAGCAAATCCAATGCCCACCGGTAGGATAAGGATCGACAGTACTCGTGCTCCGGAGAGTTGTCAGGGAAGAAAGAATTCTGATGAATAAATCTCCGAGTTGATGCTTTTCGGAGCAGAACGTGGAAGTGATGCCTGGCTTTCCATATCCTGCTGTGAACCCCCATTCGTGCTATCCATGCTGAAGGTTTACTCCGACGCAGTGCCCCGTCACGCTGGCCAGACTCTGTCGTTCCCTTTGAAAAATACCGATGGCTACACAAGCACAGTTGCAAGCACTCCCTGGCGGCGGTTTTATATCTATGCTGATCAAAGACATGGGTCCCCGCTCGCTCTGGAGTTTCTAACAGCTGTCTGAGGTAGAGTAAAAATTGTAGAGTGCCAGATATGAATCCGACTTGGAGATCAGGTGCGCCAATTCCACAGAATCCTATGTCATCAAAGATATACCCCTCTCCTCGCCAACAGACCAGACACAAATATGCTACCATTCCAGGAGGATAAATATGTTGTTGTTTTATGTGCATGACGAACTGAAGGAGGCCTCCTAGAAGTAGGTTGAATCCTGGGAAAGAGTGATACCCTTCCAGGGCATTACAGAGGATCCTATCAAAGTCAACTTCATGAGTCTGGGAGATGTGATGTACTTCAGATGGCAGCTGCATCATAGAATGAATATGCAGAGAACGCATGAATAAATATGATGACATACCAGCCTTTTCAAACACTCTAAAAAATTGTGCATGTTCACATAATTCCAAGCAGGGTCAGATTTTTTAACACCCCAGTGACCCCAAAGCTTGTTGAATGAAAAATTAATCAAGTCATCATGTAGTTCAGGTGTCATTTCCGCATTTTCCAGATGGTAGACAATGTCATAAAAACAGAACATTGAGATTTCAGGATTGACTTCTTTTCTGAATAAAAATGGGAATATTATGAGGAATAAACTTGCTTACCCAAGGCTGGGATTTGAAGGACCTGAAGACACCGGCGAGCAAAAGCTGTGTGTCGAGCTTGATAGTTGATCCAGAATTTTTTTGAACGGGTAGGATCCACAAAGAAGTCTGTTAAAGAGGCATGGAGGACGCAAATTTCTCCCCAACAATCAATGGTTATGAGTGAGTTTAAATCCCCAAGGTATAACTCAACATCTCCAGGTTGCAAGCACAGAAAATCCTCGATATTCCATCGGCTATCATTCCATATCATATTGTGTTTGGGATTTTCACAGAAAAATATGACACTGAGGATTTCCAGGGCATGTTCGATGTCCTCCACACCAGCTAATATGTGTGTGTACAATGCATCAAGCTCTGCAAATGGTAGGTCCCTCTGAGGAGGACGGAGACCAAGGATAATATCCAAACGATCCACGGGTTTGTGTCGAATGGAAGAGACATAACGGATCATAGTAGATGCATAGATAAATTGTCCTGATGATTTTTGAACAAGTTGTTCTAAAACATTGGGAAGAGGCCACTCAGAAGGGATATAAGCGCGGAGTTGATGTGTTGATTTGATCTCCTGAAATTTGTCAGCCAAAAATAATTTGATGTCTTCTTCGGGAAGGTAAGAGTCGTCCAGAGCGAGGCGTGAAGTGATGGTTGACAACAAACGGGTGTTAAACGTGAGGGAGATATGTTGTTCGGGACGGCTAGCGACTAAAAAGACCAGCGGGAGCCGATGTTGTTGCTGGGCATTGGCTAAAACTTGCAGAATATTTTGCTGAACTTTGGTGTCGGAACATTCGTCTAGACCGTCGATAATAACGAGACGACGAGAGATTGGATCGTTGAAATACCCTGCCTCTGCCAGCAGCTGAAGAGGTGCCACAATTAGAGATTTCACTTGGACCGCGAAAGACTTGGAGAAGATGAGTGGGTCGTGTTCGATAGCACTAAGAATAGCTTCTCGAACGTCGGGGAGGTTCAAGGTTATTTGATAGACGATGGTGGCAATAAGTGGCTTGACAGTGGAGCGCGATGGATCGTTTCTTGAGAAAAAGAAGCTTGCGAGTAAAATCATCTCCTGCTCGCACATCTCGGCGATCGTTTCTGCGATCGCAGACTTCCCAGCTCCAGCGGGACCATACAACCACATGATAAACCCATCTAAATCCTCTTCGCGTTTAATCCATTTCATGATCCTGTTAAGGACAGCTACGCGTGTGTTTGGATGACATTTGGGGGGATCGAACCGTTCCTCAGAGTTGTGAAACGCAGCGGTGGCCGTTGCGCGCTGAAGGATGTCCAATCCATCTACAGATTTCAAAAATAAGCGAGTTTCACAAAGACAATATTTAGAGAGGAACGCACGGCGAAGGCCATGGTAATGCGCCTCGTTACTGCTCAGGGTGAAATTTCCCCCTGAGATAAGAAGGTTCTGGGGTGTAAACATGAACTCATGGTCCGGTATTAACTGGAAAAGTGGAAACGTTGGGTGGAGGTGCACTGGTGGGTGGTAGTCAAAGAACGTTGAACAATCGTGAGGATTCCGACCCAATTCCGAATTTCCGACATCAATGCATAGGTTTGTCTGTATCTTATCTTATCATATTTATGCGAATCCCTCTCTTTCAGCTATCTATTCAGATGGTTGTTTGAAATCAGCGATTGCTACGGTCCCAGAAACCTTGACCACCGAATTTGCCAATCCAATCCGAGTGATTGATCGCCTCGTTGGCTATACCATCCGTACGTCTTTCGTCGCGGTAGTAGAATCACCCTCAACCGTTCGACTCTCGAGATAAACTCGTAGGCGGATGGAATAAGCCCCTTCTGACTGTTGAAGAGGAAGTGAGGGTGAATGGACGGGGTGCAGACACGATCTTAAAGGCTTACCGGAACATTTCCTCCTTCACTAACCTAAGGCAATGGCGTTTCACTTATCCAAGGCGAGTGGAAGGAATCGCCGGTCGCTATTTTTCCATTCCCTCCAGCACCACTAGTCGCTGTCGATGTCGATGTCCTGAAAAGCAGTCACGCTTGGCGGAAATGAACACCCGGCGGTTCTAGATGCAAGTGAACAAAGCATGAGCGAGGGAGCATGGAACAGCTCCTGGTACATGGTAGTTCGTCCTGTGATACTGGGACTTAGGGCGAACAGCTAGTAAAATAACCCAGAGCACGATCAAAGAGTGCCAGGAAGTACATGGCCGTCGATCGCTGCAGGAAGTGAAGAGGGTGATGGGAATACTCGGATTCGAGCAGCGTCGTTCCTTGTATCCGCTGGCGAAGGTGGGGCATATGTTCATGTGGGGATCCCAGATAGGTGTGGTGAATGGTTAGTACCGTTGTTCGGGGTTAAAAAATGCGTCGCGTTTGGATCGATTGCAGACGGCGTTAATCTCTTTTTTTTTTTTGGAGAAATGGAGTATCGGTGCCGGCGTCTCCATTTTTGGTCGACCTACGGAAGGGGCGAACGGCAAGGAGGAAAAATCAAATACAAGACCAACGAGAAGCAATTCGGAAGCCTACCTATGGGTTGCGTGGAAGATCGAGGATGTCTTGTCCTTGACCAATAAAGAGCTAAGTTCCGTAGTCTTCGAAATCGTGTACGGAAGTCGACCCGAGGGAATGAACTTCCCATAACGGACATCAACAAGTGAATTTCGGGCCTCTTGACCACGAAGTCCGGCCTATACGATCTACAGGAATGGCGGTCAGAAATTAGAATGATTCAGAGGAAGAACGCAAAGGCAGAAGTAAATACATACGGCAGTCACATTTGGATGATCGATCCACGGCTCGAAGATGAGCGGACCAACAGTATTTATAACGATAATTCTGTTCTTGCACAGTATATCAGGGTACGTTGACGCTAATGTCATTCAATGGGGACACACCGATATCGATTGCCTTGATTCCCATCGACCATAATATATTCTTCCCCACTATCCGAACTCAAATACACAAGAGTGGTGGATCGTTTGTGGGCCATATTACCTGCCCGCGAAAGACCGAAATCTTTTACGTAAGTTGACGAGTTCGTCGCCGTTCGCGAACCTAGCCAACCGCGGTCAATTATTCCCAGCGGAAATTGTGACCGATCGTGGTCGTCAAGCTTTCTTCACCCGCTTCTTACCCTTCCTCTGTTTTCGTTCCATCCAGCACCCCACCCTCCTCGATGTCGACCTCGATTATATCAAAGGGTTTCATCCTCAGCGTAAATGCCCACCATGTCAGTTCCAGCAAGTGGGTGGAGAACGGGGGGGGGGGGTATGGAACGCCGCCTGGCATATACATAATCGATTGCCCTCCTATGATATTTTGGGATGAGAGTGAACACTTATCGCCAGTGGAAAGATGAGAGTATCGCAGAGGTAGCGGGATGGTGAGGCGAAGAGGAGGGCAGGGAAAGAGTGCCGCCATGTACGCAGCGTACGTTCCTGGGTGGTGTCGCCACTGACATTGAATGGTGATGGTTGTCGGTGTAGAAAATGAGGGAAGGGGAGTCCTTATACTGTGGCGCTAGCGCAGGGGCGGTAAACTGGAGATATATGGTGGGTGGGTAGTACAGCAGCAATCTCACGTTCTTGGTGGACTTGAGGCAGTGTTGACGGGATGGGTCGGGCGATAGAGGGCGATTGCGGAAAGTCATGCACAATCTGTTCAACGTTTCACGCGATAAAGTTATAGGGGGTGGAGGAAGCCGCTGCAGACGTTGAAGAAGTGTGAGGTTGAAAGAGTGGGATACATTCACGGTGTCAATTGCTCACCAGGTGAGTTCCCCTCGTCGCCGGTTGCCAACGTAGCCAGCCACGCTCAAATATATTGAGCGAGCGGGATCGCTTATCATCGTAGACATCCTTCATGCCTCCTTTCTACCCAGTTTCGCCCAACAGCGCCATTCCGTCCTCGATCTCAATTCGAATGTCAGCGGTCGTTCTTGGTGTAAATTAACACAGAACACTCGGGCTGAGAGAGAACAGCTATCGCCGATGGAAAAATGAAAATTATCGCTGATGCGGTGGGTGGTAAGACAACGAGGGTGATATAAGAAGAGTGGCCGCAGGTACGCAACGCATGCCGGGGGGTAATGGTACCATTGACATTGAACGGCGGTCACACTCATCGTTGGGAGTAGGACTAGGACGGTAGGGCAGTTCCTGGATCCACAAACACGGTGCGTAGTATCTGCTGGCACATATGTGGGCGTATGCCCATACGGAGATTGTCGATATGTGCGGTGGGAGGATAGTTACGAGGTGTCGCGTTGAACGTGG
>Ga0307513_10009648_pt1 | contig 12190 bp, 6 predicted proteins | sample 15_EM_MG_FD_202174 | JGI IMG/M metagenome (GOLD analysis project Ga0307513, IMG submission 202174) | Populus trichocarpa ectomycorrhiza microbial communities from riparian zone in the Pacific Northwest, United States - 15_EM | ecosystem: Host-associated > Plants > Roots > Unclassified | place... | reverse complement strand
TATTCGATGTCGCCGTCCGGCAGATACCTGACGAGGTCGCCGGTCCGGTAAAGTCGCTTGCCGCTCTTGATGCCGTAGAGATTGGGAACGAAACGTTCCGCCGTCAAATCCGCCTGATTCAAATAACCGCGCGCCAAGCCGTCGCCGCTGACATACATCTCGCCACCGATGCCGACCGGAACGAGTTCGAGATGACGATCCAACACATAGACCTGTAGGTCGCGGATCGGACAGCCGATCAAACTCCCGCTCTGCAAGTCGGCCAACGTCACGGGGCGGTAAGTGACGTGAACGGTCGTTTCCGTAATGCCGTACATGTTGACCAACTGTGGCGTCTGCTCGCCGTGCCGGTTCATCCACGGCCTCAGGCTCGGCAACTCCAACGCCTCGCCGCCGAAGATAACCAGACGCAGCGACAACTCACGCTCCGCCTCGCTCCGCTCATCCACCAGCATCAGTTGTTGAAACGCCGAAGGAGTTTGATTCAGCACCGTCACCTTTTGCGCGCACAACAATTTGTGGAAGGCTTCCGGCGAACGGCTCACCCAGTAGGGGACGATCACGAGTCGCCCGCCGTGCAGCAGCGCGCCCCAGAGTTCCCACACCGAAAAGTCGAAAGCGTATGAGTGAAACAGCGTCCACACGTCGCGCTCGTCAAACTGAAACCACCCGGCAGTCGCACTGAACAGCCGGGACACGTTGGCATGAGTCACCATCACGCCCTTCGGCTTGCCCGTCGAACCTGACGTGTAGATGACGTATGCCAGATTCTCTCCCGACACCCCGCTCGACGGATTTTCGTCGCTGCCGCCGCCCGTCAATTCATCTTCATCATCGACGTAAACCACCTCTACTTTTTCCACATCGACACTGCCGCCCAGATGCTTCTGCGTCAGCAACACTTCTATCCCCGCATCCTCCAACATCAGTCGCACGCGCTCAACCGGATACAAGGGGTCGAGCGGCACATACGCTCCTCCCGCCTTCAACACTCCCAGTATTCCCACCACCATCTCCACCCCGCGCTCCATCATCACCCCGACCTTCCCTTCTCGCCCCACTCCCTTCCCCTGCAGATGTCGCGCCAACTGATTAGCCCGCCCGTTCAACTCCCCGTAACTGACTTCCTCTCCTTCCATCACCACCGCCACGGCCTCCGGCCTCCGCCTCGCTTCTGCCTCGAACCGCTCGTGGATGCACCCCTCTCGCCCCTCTCGCTTCTGTCCCCCTTGCCCCTCTCCCGCTTGTTCCTCTCGCTCCGCCTGCGCCTGTTCCGCTTCCTGCCCGTTCCATCCTTTGATCTCTTCTCGCTCCCCCTCGCTCAACATCCCGATGCGCCCGATTCGCTCCCCTCCCCCTCGCTCCACGACCCCTCTCAAGACCTCCGTCAGGTGTCTCCCCATCCGCTCCACCCGTCCCGCGTCGAACAAGTCCGTGTTGTACTCCCACTCCCCCAACAACACTCCTCCCGTCTCCGTCATGTTCAAACTCAGGTCGAACTTCGCCGTCCCGCTCTCCCCTCCCATCACACTCAGTCCCAACCCTCCTTCGCGTCCCACCGACTCCCGCCCCACGTTCCCCACATCCAGCTTCACCTCCCGGTGCTGCAAGTCGAACATCACCTGAAAGACCGGCGTCTGCCCTCCACGCCGCGTCGCTCCGATGGCTTCCACCACCTGCTCGAACGGCACTTCCTGATGCTCCTGCGCCCCCAACACTTCCTCCCGCACCCGCCGTGCCAACTCCCGGAAGCGCGGGTTGCCGCTGCAATCCGTGCGCACCGCCAGCGTGTTGACGAACAGCCCGATGAGTCCTTCCACCTCGCTGCGCGTCCGCCCCGCCACCGGCATCCCGACGACCATGTCCCCGGCTCCCGTATAGCGATGCAACAAGGTCAGGAACCCGGTCATCAGCGTCATAAAGAGCGTCACGCCCAGCTCCCGGCTCAACTCGCCGAGTCCCGCCGTCACGTCAGCCGGGACGTGGAACAGGAGCGTCGCGCCGCGCCCGCTCGCCACCGCCGGGCGCGCCCGCTCGGCAGGCAGTTCCAGCACCGGCAACTCGCCGCCCAACCGCGCGCGCCAGTAATCGAGTTGACGTTCGCGTTCGGGACTGGCGAGCCACCGCTGCTGCCACTCGGCGAAGTCCGCGTACTGCACCTCCAGCGGAGCGAGCGGCAGGGGCGCGCCAGAGACGAAGGCTTCGTAGAGGGCGGTGATCTCGCGGATAAGGATGCCCATCGACCAGCCATCCGAGATGATGTGGTGCATGTTGATGGCGAGGACGTGTGCCGCAGGCGACAGGCGCACGAGTTGCAGGCGCAGGAGCGGCCCGTTACCCAAATCGAAGGGTTGGCGGGCGTGGTGCGACAGCAGACGGGAGAGTTCGAGTTGCTGCGACTGAGAGTCGAGCGACGCGAGGTCGATGAGCGGCAGGGGGACGGGGCGGGGCGGGTGGATGAGTTGGACGGGACGGTCGAGGTGCGCTGAGAAGGTGGTGCGCAGCGACTCGTGGCGGACGACGAGGTGGTCGAAGGCGCGGGCGAGGGCCGGGAGGTCGAGGTGGCCGGAGAGGCGGACGGCGGCGGGCATGTGGTAGACGGCGCTGTGCGGGTCGAGGAGATGGAGGAGCCACATGCGGAGTTGCTGGGAGGAGAGAGGAAAAGAGCGCGAGGTGCGGGAGCGTTGACGGAGCAATCGCGCCGCCATCAGCCGCTTCTGCTCAATGCCCAAGCCCGTGCTAAGTATGTCTGAAGCGCTCATTGACTAACCTCGGATTCAATCGCCATTTCCTGCAACAAGAGTTCGACTTCCTCGTCGGAAAGTCCGTCGAGATTGGCTAACTGTTGTTCGAGGTCGTCCTGAACAACTCTGGAGATCGCGGCGAGCGGTTTGAGTTCGCCCGCTTCGTTTTGTCTCTCCGTGATCTTCTGAGCCAGTCCGGCGACGGTCGGCGACTCGAACAGCACGCGCAGAGGTATCTCGACTTGAAACGCGTCGCGCACGCGCGAGAGTAGTTGTGTGGCGAGCAGCGAATGGCCGCCGAGCCGGAAGAAGTTGTCTTGCACGCCGAGTTGCTGGATGCCGAGCAGGCCGCGCCAGATTTCCGCGACCTTCTCTTCGACCGGCGTGCCCGGCGCGATGAATTCGCTCTCCAGACCGAGGCGGCTTTGCCCCGGCGCGGGCAGCGCGCGGCGGTCAATCTTTCCGCTCAACGTGCGTGGAAATTCGTCCAGCGCGATGAAGGCCGACGGAACCATGTAGTCGGGCAGGTGCAGTGCAACGTGGTCGCGCAGTTCCATGATCTCGACTTCGCCGTCCAACACCACGTAAGCGCAGAGGTAGTTGTAGCCGCTGCCGTCTTCGCGTTCCATCATCACCACGTCTTTGACGCCGCCGTGCTGACGCAACACGCCTTCGACCTCCGCCAACTCGACGCGGACGCCGCGAATCTTCACCTGCTGATCGCGTCTGCCGAGATACTCGTAGTTGCCGTCGTCGAGCACTCTGCCGAGGTCGCCCGTCTTGTAGACGATGTCGAGAGGGTCTGTGTTGAAGGGATTCGGGATGAAGACTTCGGCGGTCAACTCTGCTTCGTTGACGTATCCGAGCGACCTGAAAGGCGTGCGAATGTAAATCTCCCCGGCGACACCGGCGGGACACGGCGCGCCCTTTTCGTTGACCACCACGGCCTTCGCGCCCTCCATCGGTTTGCCGATGGGAATCGCGCGACGCGACGCGTCGGACGGTTTGACGAAGTAGATAAACTTCGCCATCGTCGTCTCCGATGTGCCGTAGAGGTTGATCAACTGCACCCGCTCGCCGAACACCTCCATCCACTTCCCGACATCCGCGCCGAGCAAAGCCTCACCGGCCATCAGGATGTAACGAAGTTCGGCCAACTGCTCCGGCTCGATGCCCGCGTTGATGAGCGAGCGGAAGAGCGAAGGGACGCAATGAACGACGTTGATGCGCTCGGCGTCGAGCCAGTTGACGAGAGCGCGCGCGTTGAGGATCGTCTCCCGGCTCTCCGGCACGCAGACCGTCCCGCCCACGCACAGCGGCACGAAGATGTCGCGCAAAGAGCCGTCGAACGAGAGCGGCAACAACTGGCTGACTCGAATCGTCTCGTCCAGTTTGAGCGTCTCCGTTTCCCAACGAATGAAATGGTCAATGCCTTTGAGCCGCCCGGCGATGCCCTTCGGGCGACCCGTCGAGCCGGACGTGAAATAGACGTAGCACATGTCGTCAGGCTCGGAGACGTGCGGCGGCTGCTCCGTGTTCCCGTATTCGCTCAAGCCCGTCACCTGCACGAGCGTACCCGTCGCTTCGGCTTCGAGCGTCGCACCGTCGAGACACACGACGTTCGCGTGCTGGCCGCTCTCTCCGCCGACCGCGCGCAGGCGATCCCAGAGACGCGATTCGACGAGATACCAATCGGGATGCGCCTGTGCGAGCATCGCCGCCAGACGTTTTTCAGGAATGTCCGCGTCGAGCGGGACGAAGGCGCAACCCGCTTTCAGAGTTGCGATGATCGAGGTGATCGCTTCGACGGTGTCCGCCGCCAGAATCGCGACGACCGAGCCTTTTCGTGCGCCGTTCGCCAGCAGAAAGTTGGCGCGGCGATTTGTCTCTCGCTGCAATTCGAGATAAGTGATGCTGCGGTGTGCGCCCACAATCGCGATGCGGTCGGGGAAACGTTCGGCGGCGCGGTCAAAGAGATTATGAATGAATTGCGAGTTCATCTCTGGTCCTCCATTAATTGAGTGGCGATGATGGTGAGCGGGTCGATGCACCCGTATCCGTTTTGTCCCTCGGTCGAAGCGGTAAACTGCTTCGCCAGCAGGTGAATCTCCGAGCAGCCCGCGATGAAGGAATCAACTTCATACTTCTTCAACAACAACTTCACCTGCGGGATAAACTCGCGTATGTCGCGATTTTTTTTGACTTGATAGATGAGTTCGTGATGAATCCAATGCTGGTCTGCTTCGTCCGGCAACACGACGTGGTCTTTCACGGCGTCCCACCCTTGATGGTTCTGGAAGAGGCGCAGGTGTTGTGTGCCGCTACTGCAAATCAAGAGGCGCGGGCGCGGATTGTCGGTGATGTTCTCGAAGATCACGTCGAGCAGAGAGACGATCTGGCTGCGCAGGTGCGGGGGCAGAGAGGGCAGCAGATAGTGAATCGTCATGCAGCAGATGACGATCTTCGAGACGCCCGCTTCGCACAAATGGTTCAGAGCCGCCGTCAGGCGCGCCAGCAGCACGTCGGGTTTTCCGGCGAGGAAGGCTTCCGTCCGGTCCGGGAAACTAGGGTCGGAATACATCAGGACCGTCGGGGATTCCTGTTCGAGTCCGCGCAGGTTGCACTCGTAGATGGTCTTGAGAAACTCCGCGGAGGCGAGCGGGCCGAGGCCGCCGATCACGCCGATACTTGTTCTTTGACTCGCTAACACTTCTTTTATCACCTCGTCTCAATTCAAACTTGGCATCTTGAAGAGTTCTAAAAACACGTTGAAGGAAAGCACGACGATGAGCAGGTCGTTTTCAAAAGGCAGGTTGAGCTTGAAGCCCTTCTGCGCGTACTTCGACTTGAGACGTTCGATCACGTCGGGGTTGAAGTAGCCCTGTCGCCTGATGCGTTCGGCGGAGAGCATGTCGTTGACCCACTCGATATTTTGTTGCAGCAGGTAGGGGCTGCCGGGCGCGTGGAAACCGAACTTTTCGCGGTTGATGATCTCCGGCGGAATCATGCCTTCCGCGATGCGCTTGAGAATGTACTTCTCTTTGAAGCCGTTCAATTTGAGGTGGGGCGGGATCTGTTTCGAGAAATCGACGAACGCCTTATCGAGAAACGGGTAACGCGCTTCGACCGAGTTCGCCAACGCCATTTTATCGCCGTGGTCGGTGATGAGATGGTCGGAGAGCCGCAGCTTGAAATCCAGATATGAACGCTGGTGGACGGGATGCCTGCCGCGCAGGCGTTCGACGTTGACGAGCGGCGCGTCGAGACAGTCGAACGCGGCGTATGACTCGTTGACCGTGTCGGAATAGATGGCCGTCTTGGTTTCACGAAACGCGTGGTGGTCTGTTTCGTAAAAAAAGTTTCTGTCGCCCCAGAGCTTCTCGCGCAGTTCTTCTTCGAGCATCGCGTCGAGGTCGTACTTCTGCGAGTCGCGGATGCCGAACTGGTCGAAGCGATAACCGACGTAGCCCGCGAAGAGTTCGTCCGCGCCCTCGCCCGTCAGAATCACCGGCACGCCCGAATTTCTCGCCGCTTCCGAGAGCGCCATCGAGCAGGTGTTATAGGTTTCTTTGACCGGGCACTCGCTGTGATAAATCATGTCGAAGAATCGCCCGGAGATTTCCGGCCAGTCGAAGATGATCTCGTGGTGCTCCGACTCAACGCGGTCGGCGAGCATTCGCTGGTAGCGCGACTCGGAAATCTCGCGCGTCGTAAAACCGATGGAGAACGAGTGGCGACGGCCATGCGGCGAGACGCGGTTGATCATCGCTCCGATCATCGAAGAATCGAGGCCGCCGCTCAGGTAGAACCCGACCGGCACGTCGGCCTGCAAGCGATATTCGACGGACTGACGGAACAGTTCGTGCAACTGATCGACGTAGAAACTTTCGGGCTGGTCGTAGCTGAGTTCGCCTGCTAGCGGGTAATCCAGGTCCCAGTATTCTTTGATCTCCGGTCGCCGGTTTTCGACCGTCATCAAGTGGCCGCTCTTGAGACTGTTGATGCCTTTGAACATCGTGCGCGGGCTGACGAGGCCGGGAAAGGAGAAGACCTGATCGAGTCCGGTGAGATCGACGGCGCGGGGCGCGAGCGGGTGTTCGAGGATGGCCTTGATCTCGGAAGCAAAGATGAGGACGCCGTCGATCAAAGCATAGTAGAGCGGGTTGATGCCCATCTGATCGCGCGCCAGAAAGAGCAACTTCCGCGTCTTGTCGTAAATGACGAAGGCGAACTGGCCGTTCAAACGGTTGAGAAACTCGACGCCTTCCTCTTCGTACAGGTGCGCGAGCACTTCGACGTCGCTCCGCGTGCGAAAGGTGTGGCCCTTCTCGACTAACTCTTTTCTCAGTTCGCGGTAGTTATAAATTTCGCCGTTGCACAGCAGCACGACCGAACCATCCTCGCTGTAGATGGGTTGGTCGCCGCCGTCGAGGTCGATGATGCTCAGGCGGCGAAAACCCAGCGCGACGTTGTCTTCGACGAAATAGCCGTCGGAGTCGGGGCCGCGATGAATGAGCTTGTCCGCCATGCGCGTGACCACTTCACGGCTGGCGCGTTGCTCCGCGTCGAGATTGATGTAACCGGCAAAACCGCACATGTGCTTGACCTTTTTATTTTCTACGTGCCCTGTGGGATTTCCAGATTTTGGAACGTGTGGATGAGCGACGCGGTTTGGAGGTTGTTGGCCGAGGGGCTGCCGTTTGAGAGCGGCCAGCTTTCATACTGCCCGCGCGCGATCTGCATCACGTCGCGTTCGATCAAGAGATAGTTCTGGTGGTCGTGGAGCAAGCCTTCGGCGCGTCGCCGCTCGTTCATCTTTTCGCGGTGGAAGTCGCGCAGGTCGCGGTCGAATTGCATGTGGCCGGTGGAGAGAAAGCGCACCGCGCCGTCAACGTCGCGCGCCGTCATCACTTCGCCGAGATTGTAGTTGCTCGGCGCGAAGGGAATGTCTATGAAGCCTTTGCGAAACGCGTTGACGACGCCCGCGACGATGCTGCCGCGACCGATGTGGATCACGCTGTCGAGGATGGCAGACACTTCGCGGCGGATGAGTGCGGCTTCCTCTTGAACGCGCGTTTCATCGAACGTCTCTTCAGCCGCCATCGCCACGCCGCGCTGCACGAGACTGATGCCGTCGAGGTTATCTTCGACCGAAGGAATGCGATAGGCTTCGACCGGCGTCTTGACGATCACACGCGTCGCGCCGGAGAGTCCGGCGGTGACCGCCGAGTTGAAGATGAGGCCGGAGGCGCGCGTCGGGTCGTCCGGGAAAGCCGCCATGTATTGATGAAAGACCGTGTTGATCTGCACGTCGGTGTAGCCGAGGTTATCGACGATCTCCCGGCCCATCTCGCCGAGCGTGCGAATCGCCGCGATGTCCTGCGTGCGGTTGCCCTGTTCGGCATAACCCAGACTGAGACACTTGACGCCCTGCTTGACGGCGAGAATCCCTTCGATGAGATTGATGGCGATGGCGAGGCACGGCGGGATCAGCGTGGCGGTGAGCGTGCCGAAGAACTCGCGGTCGAGCGCGATGCCGAATCGCTCGTAATAAGTTCCGGTCAGGTGGTCCACGTACTGCCACATCCGAATGGATTCGTCCAACGGATAATCTTTGTAGTAGGGAATGTTGTAGCAGATTGCGCCGCCCTCGAAAGCCGTCACGCCGCCCGCGTAGGAGATTTCGGCGAGCAGTCGCGGGTCGCGCGTGCTGTGCCGGGTCTGCAAAGGAACTTTGACTTCGGAGATGACCTGCCGCAGCCCGCCCACGCCGTGATTGATGACGGGGAAACCGTTCATCGAGGCCACGCCGGTCGTGAAACTTTCGCGGATCGCTTCTTCGGCTCCGGCGTAGTTGTTGTTGCGCGTCAGCGAATCAACCTGATACGAGAGCGCCTTGACGTTGAGGCTCTTGAACATCTTGAAGAGCCTGATCTGTTCGTTGACGAGCGGCACGCCCGAACGCGGCTGCACGAGAATCGGCGCGCGGCCTGCATTGACGAGCGCTTGCGCCTTCGGGAACGACGGCTGCACGGATAGAAACTCGGCGTTCTCTTCGAGCAGGCGCGCGCCTGCCCCCGTCTTCCAACCTTCGAGAGCTTCGCGGCGGCTGCGTTCAAACTGCGCCGTCGTCATCAAGTCGTCAGAGCCGCTCGCCGCGAGATGCGAAACGCGTGTCGCGGCCTGTTCCCAGAGTGTCGGGAAGGCGGGGACCGGCTCGACATCGTGCAGATCGCGTTTGAGCACTTCGAGCACGCGCTCGATGTCGGCAAACTTGACGAAGGCGCGATTAAAACCCATCTCGTGAAACTGCTGCTCGTAGCCCTGCGCGTCGCCCGTGTGGAGGTTGCCGCCGAGATACCAGAGCGACTTGTTGGCGTTGTACTTCCTGACCAGATCGCCGAACTCGCGCAGGTAGTGGCGGACGTGTCCGTCCATGCTGGAGATCATCACGACATTGCACATCCCCGCCAGTTGAAAAAACTCTTCCAGACGGTTCTGGATGCCGAGATAGCGCACCTGATAGCCGTTGGCGTGAAGCGCGTGGCGCAGGATGGTGAGGCCGACGGAATGGGAATCGCCGCCGATGCCGCCGAGCAAGATGGTGTGGCGTCGTCCTTCCTGTACTAAGTTCATTGACTTTCCTTCTGTTCCGTTTATCAAGCGGGCAACCGGGCCGCGCCGGGTGGTGACAGCCGCGACGTTAGGCGGCGACATACTGCCCCGCCAGCATCGAAGCGGGCGCATCGATGCGGCAGGCGACGTTGGCTTCGATCAGGCGGTTCACGTCCGAGCGGTTGTTGATGACGAAACGCTTCTCGTAGAACTCGCGCGCCGCCTCGCGGTTTCCGCCCATCACGACGTTGCGCGCTTCGACGTGGAAGGGCAGGCGTTTGCCGATCTCGAATTGCCCGAACCACTTGTCGTCGAAGTGTCCGAGCGTCACGTACTTGTTCCAGAAGCTCTCGAAGCCGCTGCACGCGTAATGCAGAATGACGGCGTGCGCGCTCGTCCACGTTCTGACGCCCTCGCCGCCGTCGGTGTTCTGCGGCAGGTTCGGGATCAGCAACTTCGTGCCCAACTCTTCGGGGAGCATGAAATCGTGGACGCCGTTCGGCAGCAGCCCTTCACAGAGACGCGCCGCCGATTTTCCGTTCTTGTAGAAGTGGAAGAAGGTGTCGGGCAGTTGGGGGATGTGGCTGATGAGCGCGTTGAGTCGCGGGGAGAGATTGCCGCGCGTGACGGAGGGCGAGTTCTTCTTAAAGAGCGTCACTTCGGCGAAGTAGTCGTCGATGTCGCTGCGCTCCGGGATCGCTTCGTAATTGCGGTAAGAGATGCGTCGGATGTCTTTGGCGGCAAGCGCGGTGAAGTGCTTCGAGACGGTCTGGTCGGGCAGATAGAAAAATTCGTCGCTGTCGATGTGAAGCAGCCAGTCCATGCCCTTCTCCAACGCCATCCCGACGGCCACTTCCGTGTTGAGCATCTGCCGCGCCATCACCTCGCGGTCGATGAACCGGAAGAAATCTTTCAACAAGGCATACTGCCGCGTCTGCTTCCACATCTCTCGCAATTTGTCGTCGTGCAGGACGACGGTGACACGCGAATAACGGCGCGCAAGTTCGACGGCGGGGTCTTGCGGGTCGTCGAAGAAGAGAAACATGTGTTCAAAACCGGCGGACAGGTGATACCTGATGAATGAATCAAGCACGGGGCCGGTGTTTTTAAGCGTGGTGACGATAGCTGCCTTCTGCGTCATCTGTTTAATATCCTTTCTGAGTTATAGATTTTTTGTTATGCGGTTGCGGCTTCGACAGGCCGATGCGTTGAAGTGCCCGGTAAAACGACGAGAGATGTTTGTGTCGGCGCAAGCAGACCCGGCGCTACGGCGGACCGGCGGACGGGAGCGGGAGCAGCCGCCGCGGCGCGTACCATAATGCAGTCGTACTCGATGACGCGCGACGTGGCTCGATCCTTCGAGACGGGAAAGAAACCGGCGATCTCGAAGCCCTTCGATTCGTAGCGCGCGATGGCATCCATCATGCGCGGCATCCCTTCGTAGATCGGAATCAACGACACTTCGGATTGAAGCCCGACCAAACGCTCCGCGTGTTCGCCCAGACCCGCGAACACCTCCAGGTCGTAGCCCTGCGTATCCATCTTGAGAAAGATGCGCGGGTCGGGCACGTGCTCGATCGACTCGTCGAGCACGTTTTCCAGACGCCTCACTTCGATCTCTTCCGTCTCCGTGACCTCGCCGCCGTCGCCGAAATGCTGGCGCGAGGCGGCGTTGGGTTTGAGCAGCGAACTGAAGACTTTGGCGTGCGTGATGTTGATCACGCCGGTCGCATCTTTGCTTCCGAGCGCGAAACGATGAACGCTCCACTTGGGGTCGTGCGCCGAGAGCGACAAAAGTTTTTCGTACAACTCGCCGACCGGCTCGAACGAGACGATGTGCCCGCGATAGCCCATCAGGCGCAGGGAGCGCGCGTATTGCCCCGTGTTCGCGCCCACGTCGAGCACGCAGTTGACGCCGAACTGTTGGAGCAAATGGCCGAGATGACGCTGGCACAGGAAACGCTCAAGTTCGCCGCTGCGCTCGAAGTGGCCGGAGCCGCCACGGACGATGAGCAGGTGATGCGACAGGCGTACGAGTTCCACCTTCAGCAGTTTGAGAATGGGTTGGACGAGCCGTTCAAGGAACTTCATAAACTTTTCTTTACAGGTGATGCGCGATGGCTGCGCGGGAGACGCTGAACGCGTTTGAAGTGTGGCGGCGGGACGGAATCAGCCCTCGTTGAAATCGTAGATTAGCTGGCGGCTCTCTTCGTGGGTGGTCATGGAGAGGCGCGATATTTCTTCGTCGGGATTGGCGGCGATGTCCGCAAGCATCGCCTGAAAGTGTTGCGTGATGCGGGCGACGGTGGAATCGCTGAAGAGGTCTACGTTGTATTCGAGCGCACCGTGAATGCCGTCGGGGCTTTCGGTCAGCGAAAGATAGAGGTCGAATTTCGCCGTCTTGTTTTCAAAACCGAGCGAACTCGGCGTCAGTCCCGGCAACTCCAACGAACCCATCTGCGCGTTTTGCAGCACGAGCATCACCTGAAACAAAGGCGTGTAGCTCGAATTGCGCGCCGGTTGCAGAACCTCGACCAGCGTCTCGAACGGCACATCCTGACAAGCGTATGCTTCGTGCGTCGTTTCCCTGACGCGTTGCAACAACTCGCGGAACGTGGGATTGCCCGACAGGTCTGAACGTAACGCCAGCGTGTTCACGAACAGCCCGATCAAGCCCTCCAATTCGACCTGCGGGCGATTGGCGATGCCCGTCCCGACGGTGATGTCCTCCTGCCCCGAATAGCGATAGAGCAGCGTCTTGAACGCCGCCAGCAGCAGCATGAACAGCGTCGCGTTTTCCTGCTGGCCGAGCGTCTTCAAAGTCTCGCTCA
>Ga0307513_10009647_pt1 | contig 12191 bp, 12 predicted proteins | sample 15_EM_MG_FD_202174 | JGI IMG/M metagenome (GOLD analysis project Ga0307513, IMG submission 202174) | Populus trichocarpa ectomycorrhiza microbial communities from riparian zone in the Pacific Northwest, United States - 15_EM | ecosystem: Host-associated > Plants > Roots > Unclassified | place... | reverse complement strand
GACCGACTCGTGGGCGGCGACGGAAGAGGCTGAAAGACCAGCGAGAAGGAGAGGAACAAGTAACAACTTCATATCTCGCAACTCGGGTAGGGTGTTGTGGACGTTAGGGCTGAAGGGGTTGTACTCTGTGCGCTCCAAGCGAATGGGGCGGACAAGGTGGAGAGTAGTAGGAACGCTCGCTTCCCGAGGACCCCTGAATATGGGTGGGGAGGTTAGTTGCACCTATATTCTGCTTCCCGGAGCAGACCTTATAGCAATCCGGGCTCGTGTGGCGGCCACGTGCGGCGGCTCTCGCCCCGCAGGCTATGATGGTGCAGACCTATGCAGATGAACAGGTGACTTACGCCTCCGCCCACCTTGGACCCGCCGCCTGAGGCTTGGCACACAGATAGCACTATCCTTCGGACATGCATTCAGTCACAGGGGTGAGGACAGTCCGCCCGTCGTGCCCAGCGACAGCCAGGGTCACGTGGAGCACCCCAAATCCAGCAAGACTTCTCAGTTCTCTCCGGGAATGCACCGGAAGCCCGCTCTGCGTCCGTCCGAGTCTAGCAGACAATCGCTATTGCTCGCTTGCCGTAAACATTCTTAGTTGGTTTTTCGGCGCGGTTTTGTTCGACTACCCCGGAGCTATGTAATCAACATTTCCCGCGACCGAAGTTTCTGTAGGTATTTCGGTTCATCCCACAGATCGCTGCTTGTGCGGAGGACGTCGAGTACCGGCGGCGTTTTCACATCCAGGTGCTCAAGCACCGTATTGGTAGGGCGAGCATCAGAAACTCGAGCAGAAGGGGGGATGGTGGTTCTCTCGGGTGCCACGGAGGCGTTCCCGATTGCAAGACAAAGCCAGCGCCCAGAATGATGGGCCAGCACAGTGTAACCGCAAGGCGACACCGGCCCGATGCCAACGTAGTGGGCCACCCTAAGAGCCCACTATCGCTAGGACCACCTCCCAAAGCTCAAAGAAATGTGGTCGGTGGTGTGGCCAGGTGCACCGTCGAAAAGCATAAAAACAGGGTGTATTCGACATCTAAGCTTCACAACCACTCATCTCTTTTCCTCAGCCAGCCTTAGCATCGGCCAACTCCCACAGAGGAGTAGTTTTCAACGAACCCCCAAGGTGACCCAGACGCATTTCTCCACGAGGGCGGCACCAACAGCGTTCCCCTACCGGCGCAAATGGGCATAGGCATAAAGAATTTTCTCGAGACGGAGTTACTCTCTTGCAACGGCGAAGATACTGACAACCATTCTGTAGAAGCGCCTACCGAGGATGAAGCCAAACTCCCATCCGGCTCAGCCGGTCGAGGTTTGATGGATAATGTGGAAGACCGACGCACGAAGCAAGACCCTAATCGACCAGAGCCCAACCTACTTGCGATCCCACCCCAAAACAAGTGGAGGGGAAGCAGGAGAAGTCCACCCGGAATCTCCGTAAAACGCAATCAAGGAAGGACCAGATTCGACCGGAGCTGGAACAGACGACTGAAGGAAACTCGAGCGCCGCACGAGTGGACTCACAGGCGTCCACCAGCGCACCGGGGAACGAGACGAATGGAAGGTACATTTATGCGACGAGGAACGGCCTGATCTCGTATGGAGCAAGCAGGAATGGACTGAAGACGAGGAAGAAAAAGATCAACGCTAGCGGTCCCATTGGTCCGACTACGCCACCGCGCCTCGCTAAGCCTCCACGATCCCCGCAAACGAAGAACTATGCAATCAAGTCGAGGGCGCATGGATCCCCCAAGAAAAGGTCGCCAATCTCGACCCGGAAGAGGAGTTCGTAAAACTTTCGCGACCGAATATTTTGTTCTCAACGATTGGCTTATTCTCTGGGCACAGAATGGGCTACCCTCGTGAACGAACGCGATACTTTAGGGGAGCACATGTATAAAAAAACTCCCCCAGTGGAATCGCCGGCCTCGGTACCGTGGGACCACGTAATGCCGGAGATTGCAAATCACAGGGTTTGGTAAAGATCTGACAGACAGCCACGCATCAGTGATCTGGGTCTGGGTCTGTGTCAAGTTTCGACCCAAACCCCGTACAGTAAGTGGTTCACGCGCACTGGAGTTTGCCGTTCCAGCATGGCGTCGTCGACACCCCAAGGGTAATTACGAAACTTCCACACTGGGATGCGTCCGTCCCGAGGGCTGATTGGTTGAATCCGTGACGCAACCATCATCGGGATCAGTAGGGTTTGTGTCTCGGTATACCCGTACTGTTTATTAACGTTTTTAATACAGTGGGTAGCCCTTGTCCGCGCTATCCTCCCGGCCCTCCCCCTCAGCCAATATGTCAGAGGGCGCTGAGAATCTTGTCGACACTCTCCGCGACGGGTACGCCTTTTCCATCGTTTCCTCCACCTCGTGGTATCGAAGTTTGACTGTTTTACGGGTGCCAACGTTTGGTTCCGCAGCCATTCAGTGAACGTATGTGGAATTTATTCGCACCGGTCAAGGATGTGCCACCGGGCCGACGTTGATGATGGTTTGCAGTACTACACGGTCGCACTTACCTGCCTTTACTTCTACGACTACTTTTTGACACTTTCAGACGAGGTAATCCCGTGCTTTCGGAATCTCCGCCTTGATACAGGAATTGATATGTTATCTGTCGGACTGTAGGTAACATATGCTTGGAGGGGGAGGAAGACTTTCGGTAAGTCCGAGTCCATATTCACCCTCGAGATGTTGCAGTTTTTTGGTGACACGATGTACCAGTTTTCTACTTGTTTCTTGCGGTTGGTTACCCTCGTCCGCCGACGAGGATAGGGTTGCGGCTGATTCTCCATCCAGAACAGGTACAGCCCTATGGTTTACCGCATCTGGCTTGCGTTCGGTGAGTGATAGTCGGTGTCTGAACTGCCCCAGCGCTGACTGCCCTAATCAAGCGGAGCATTATCCAGGATATACACAGGAGATGTGAGTGGCTCCCTCGTGGTCCTCCCCAGAATGAGAATGATGATCGCGTGATAGGTGCAACCGTACGGTGTTCCTCAACGTTGTGGAGTTTACCCTGTCAGCTTGTCTATCCCAGTTGGCCATGATGACCAGGTATTGGGTTTGGTCCCCGATTGATTAATAAGCATACTGACTGCGTCCAGGATATTCGCTATCTCCGGGAAGAACCGGCTGCTAACGCTGTTGTTGGCCCTTTCATCGATTGTGCAGTTCAGTCTCTGCTGTTGGCATACTTTCGTAGTAGCCACAAATCCGGGTGCGCTCCAACCTCGGGAGAGCGACTGAACAATAGTCTTAAACTCACTTTGTCCCGATTTAGCTCTCCCCATGCGACCTGTCCCCGATCTTGAACTACAGTTCTGCATTATCTCGAGGCACAGGGCTCTTGAAGTCATCACCACGGCCATCAGCATGGGATTTGGTACGTTCCAGGGATACTCCCGCCTGCAAGCAACTGAACCGGCACGTGTATCGTACGCAGATACCACGGTGTTTGGGTTGACGGTTTATTTTTCCTGGAGGTTAGGCGCAACCCGTCCGTCTTTAACTGGGAGCCCCAGTTTGCTTCACATACTTGTCAGGGATGGGGCCATCTACTTCCTCTTCATCCTCGCCAATCATATGGTGTTAACCTTCGCGCTCCTTTTTGGACGGGTGAGCCGACCGCTCCTCGCGACCGGTGTTTGGTGCTAACAGGACTTGCTTTAGCCATATGTTCAAGTTATCCCTGCGAAGTAAGCACGAACTCGTTGGCCTATATACTCTGACTTACCTGTATGAATCCACTGTGATATGTAGTGGGATATTTGTGTGAGTAAATTTCCATCCCGCACCCATCTTTTGGAATCACGTTGATCTCGTCGTCTCTAGGTATATCCCAATAGCAGTGACAAGACTGATGCTTTCCTTGAGGAAGGCAGCGGATCAAGCAGAAGGCTGGCGTTCCTACTCGTGTTCAAGGGGCCAGTTCGTGATGACTTCGATCCACTTCGCCCCGGGAGATAATCAAACGCAGGTGGGGCAAACAGACATCGAGTCGATTGGTTTTAATGAAGTGAATAATCACCATTTGGTACTACCAAGAGTGTATACTAGTTAGTTATCTTCTACGGGAATGAAGGGGTATTCTGGGAGTTTCCGGTCCGATCCACATCATGAGCCAACCCAATAATTCTTCCGGCATTATATCTGTGAGCCCGCAGATGGTCGAGTAGAAACCCAACGAGTTCTTCCCAGAATTGGTGAAGTCGAGGAAAAGGCAGATACTTTGGAAGGCAAGGAACTTCCTGAGATCGAGTCTCTGTGTATATACGGGACGGCTATTCACGGACTCTTGTTCTAGAGAGTCCAGAACCCCTCAAAACCATTATATGTGTGTCGTGTACCGTTGTAGCACAGGTATCTTTAACCTCGATGCACCAAACTCAAGAGCGTTAATCAGCAGTCGTGGCGTAGGGAAAGTCGTTGAGGTTCCTGTTGTCTGAGCAGCCGAATCTACCGATTCAGTATGTCAGTTTGCTTGTATTTGTGTGCGTGTTCGCTCGTATTTTCCTTCTTCGTCATGTACACATTCTGGCATCATGGATTGAGCAGTGTTTTTGTGGTTACGGGACGGGTGATCGTGGGCGTGATTGGTATGATATGCCAGGGCGCGTCGAGATCAAGGGAGACCGATCGCGTCGCGTTCCGAACTCTCTCCGCCACACTCCCACAGACCCGACCTGCAACGCGGCGACACCTTGTTCACCATTTCTGAAGGAAATTTCACCTTCGCCTTTCCATCCACACGCCGAGAGCTCTTTGTTTGCGGACAGCCAACCGATGGTACCCCAGGTCTTGTGTGGTCACCACCCATACCTTGAGATCCCATCGGATCTTCTGGTGTTGGGTGCGATCGCGGAGGGGATTCGACCGGTGAAACCGGAGGGAGTGGTGCGCCTCGGATTCATTGAAGAACTGTGGGCGACCGTTGAGCTATGTTGGTTGGAGGACCGTAAAGCACGACCTGGCGTAGGGGATTTCCTTTCCTGTTTGAACAACGCTGCGGTACTTTGGTATATGGGGGAGCCCTAATTCGTGATACAATTGCCACGGAAGATCCGCATTCCTTGAAATTGGATGCATATGTAAAAATGTGGGGAAGTATGGGGGATGGTCCGTATCTCATTCCATAGGCCGTTTGTCTTATAACACCCGTAGAGAGCCAGAATGGAACGTACTGCATTCGCCATGTCCTTGCACAATCAGGTCCCGGAGCTCCGACTCACGTTGTAGTTTTTTCCTTCCGATGCTAGTTCATTGTGCTAATCTTGGGTTTACATTACATACTGGGGCCCTCCAGGATTTAGGGGGATGGCGACCAAGCCTATACCCAGCCTGGGATGGGATATGATGTTGTACGGATGGTGGGCGGAGAGTCGAGAAAATCGAGGAGACCCTTTGAAGTTGCCGAGTCTAAGTCTTCTGCCAACTTCCGTCGTACCTCCTCCCAACTCTCCTGGGGGAGATATGCGATCTGGGCCAAAAACACCAATTTGAAGGGTCTGACTTCATTCATCGTCCGCAGTATCTCAAATAGCGTGTCATGCAAGGGTACGTTAGAGATCCAAAACTCCACAAGGGTGACAACGAGCTCAGAGAACACAGGGGATGTGATGGTCGAGAACGCCTCCACAACGGCGGTATGACACTTCGCCAAATAAGTGGCCGCGACTTGTAGAGAGCGGAGAACTTTGAGTCGCGAAAGATCGAATCTAAGAAGTGACGGGGGCGGGCGAACTTTTATTCGCCATCAGTTTGAATCCGTAGATAAGCTTGTGCTAGACCACTTACAATAGTCGCAAGGTTCGTTGAGTCCCAACGTCTCTAGGGTCTCGACACATGCCTCCAACAGGATGGGTGCACAGCCTCGAGCACAGCACATGTCCATGTAACGGAACCGTAGGCCACCGCATGAGGTATTCAGGTCTTCCCATGTCTTGGTCCAATCAAAATTATGAAGCGACAACTCCCCTCGAAATTTCGGTGTGGAGAATGGAACGAGTTCTGTATCGGGAATGGCCGCATTGAGTTCTCGTGGGGACAGGATCTTGGTGTTATCCAAGTTCGCAAAAAGAGAAAGGAAGCACGATAGCTGTCGGGGGGTGCAATAAGGGGCATACAAGGCGATGGACCGCAGCGTTGGCGAAAAGTGTCCGAAATATCGTTCGATACCCGGAATAAAACGGTGGATCTCCATTCTGTGAAGGCTCAGAGTCTGAACGTTCGCGAAAGCGGAGAAGTGGTTCAAGTCACGGGGGCTGAACGCCTGAGGCACAAACCAACTCGGAACAAACCAGCTAGGCCCATCCCTCACTTGGATTTCTTCCACGAGAGGAATTAGGTCTAACCGGTGTAGTTCGGATAATGGTTTCAGCTTGTTATGAGTTTCGTCCGGCCTCTTTCCCCTGAGAATGAGGGTGCGGTGGAGGCGTGGGACCGCGGCGATATACCAGGAGCGGCAAGTCAATGAGCAGGTCTTGAGAGCGTCGAGGTCGCAGGCGAGGTGGGTGACAATCATTTCCACGATTTCCTGTGGGAGGCGAAAGGTCCATTCGTTACACTTCTCTGGAGGGGCGTCACGGAGCGTGCGATCGATGTTGGCCGTATCTCGACGCCAAGCGACAACCACGCGATTCTGGAGGTTTATCCCTGCAGTGCGAAGGTCAGAGCAATTCACGTACGCTAATGGGGGAGACATACCTGATGTCGAGGGTACACTCCCCCTTGAGCGACCCACATCCATGCTTGTTGGAGACGTCTCCATCGTGACGGAGGTGAGGGGTCGAAGTGATCGAACCGAATCGGCCCAGTCCGAACCGCGGCAAGCAGAAATGGCACCGCCCTGTAACAATCATGTATAGGAGCGAATGTAGGTACATTGGGCGTCGCGACTGCATAATAAGATGGCTATTCGCTCAGTATCGTCAGTTCTAAGTTCGTAAAACGTCCATTCCGTTCGTTTTCTTCAGGTCAGATACACCGAGTCAAGTAACTCACAGTCCCAGGACACCCACTTGCGCTACAGTTTTTTTTATGCCACATTATTACCCTAAGGGAGAGCCTATGTTACACGTTGCAACTCTGCGGGATGTGGGACGGTGGTGACGGAAAGGGCCACCCCGCCCTCCATTACGAGATCATGCCCAACGGACGGTGGGAGGGAAATCAAGGAAATGGAAGAAACCTTGTTCATTCACCATGGTTCCGGAGATATCGATCGACCCACTGCTTCCCGGGCATTGTGATAAACGCGGCGAAGAGTGAGGTCGCGAGACTTGCGTAGGGTATCGATTGGACGATGACGATTATTGGAGGAGGTCCGGTCCAAGTGACGGAGTCGGGGTTTGCATCAGGAAAGAGGGAGTTGTTTACGGCGTGAATGAGAATCTGTGGCATGTAGGCGGCGGTCATGTCATTCGGATCTGTTCTGCGGGCACCGGATTTAGACAGGACCGATGACCCTTGTGCTTGGAATAAGCTCCGATCTACTCAACGATACACTACATAAAACTTTGGGGGAGTGCTTCGACGCGTTTTCAGAAATTTCATGGTCCGAGCGTTTCAACGAAAGGGGCCCGTGAAAAAGTGCCCTGGTGGAATCGCTCCGAACTGCCCGGAAGCGGATGGAGCGTGCAAAAGTTCCCCGGAGCGCGTCGATTGCGCACACATAATTGCATAGAATCCTTGTCTTTCTCTGATCCGGCCTTGCGTCTCTCTCGAGCATGGCAACGCGCCACTCATCCCCCCGATGGCTTCAACGCCAGCAATCCCGCATATACCGTGTTACCTGTTGGCACCCTCCCTTCCTCTCGTTCCACTTCTCGTGGTATCGACGGGTTGTATTTCTGTAGTCTAACTCAGCTCCCCTCCACGTATCGTGTGCTTGTTACCCCGCTCCAAACCGCCCAATCATCCTAAATGGGTGACTACTCCGGCCGGGGTCGGTTGAACGATCACGCGCAGTGGGAGAGGTTTGTGGATGAACGATTCTGGTTGGTACGACTAAGAGGATCGGCGATGCAATTATGGCAAATGCTAAATATGTAGAATCGAGAAGGTCCTGATGCAATACCATGAACAGTGATGTTTGAAAACCGCACCCTCCCCATGCTCCTCTCGAAGCTAACGTCGATGGGGGGGATTCAAAGAAGGGGTTTTATACTTGGCAGACGAGATCTGCGTCCCACTCGTCGGACCCAACACCTTCGTAAATGAGGAAGAGCGATTTCGGATCGTACTTCCGCTTGATGGCTCGGAGCTTGTCGTAGTGAGTCCCGAAGAAGGATTTCTTCCAGTTGAATTCGTATCTCGAAGCCTGAGGGAAAAAAGAAGTGAGGTTGAAGTGGGCGGGGACGAAAGGCATTTGATTCTCTCACCTCATTCAAGTATGCGCCGGATTCGGGGGCTATACCTTCCAGGATCTTCATATTCTGAATGACGAGCTGACGAGCAGCCTGGATTTCAGCCAAGTCGGCGCCATCTTGCCACGCCGTGCCGACTTCCGCGAGGACCAGGCTCTTTCGCCAGGCAGGGTTAAGACCTGTGGACTCGGGGTCTACACGGGATACCTGTCCGCCAGTGACGAGGCTATGGGCAAAATTCTCAGGATCTGTTCTCGTTTCCCGGGATAGTGGAAGAAGAAAAAGCTCACAGGTACCCGAATCCAGATAGCTTGAGCAGTTCACCGGCCAGCTCTTCGGGTTGATCGGTCCCGACGACATCTTTGGGTAGCAACCAAGAGGAAATCTCGGTCGGGACCCCGACCATGCCGTCGGTGGCGCTAGTTGGGTCATAGAACTGCCAGAAATCTTGGAACAGCATAGTGATATTCACAACCGAGAGGCCTGGCTGGGAAATTGCGAATTCGAACAGAGGGGAGAACGTGGCCTGGGTCTGTTCCGCCGTGACGTTGGGTGACATGACGGAGAGCTGGATTCTCCCGCTAGTTCCGACACCGTAGCCTCCATAACCCTGCTCGACGAGCGACGGAGTGAGACGGATGATCTCCGTGAGCAATTTCTGCGTTGAGTCGGTGTTGGTGGAATTGACCAAAAGGGAGGCGGAAGAGAAGGGAGTGGAGGGGTGGGTCTTGTAAGTGACCGAGGTGACAACACCCCAGGTACCTCCACCTCCACCACGAAGGGCCCAGAATAAATCCTTGTTGCGGTAGGCGTTGGCAATGACGTGGTCACCAGCTGCAGTGACAATCGTTATCTCCAAGACGTTGTCTACACCTGGAAAAACCACGGTGTGAGTGCGACCCGACCAGATCAGACGAGATTTTCTTTTGTATACCGAGGCCGTAGTTTGGAGCGATTAAACTGTGACCACCGCCTGCAAGCCAGCCACCAGCGACGCCAACGCTTCCCCTTGAACTAATGCCCCCAACAATGACCCGATTGTGCTGTTTGGCGGCCTCATAGGCCTCAAACCATTGGACACCGGCTCCGAAGGTAAACGCTGACGTCACGTGCGATCCCATCAGCGGGAAATGAGATTTTCAGGAAAAGATCGGAAACAAACCGTTGTCGTACGCGACTGGCTCCGTTGCATCCGCGGGAGAGAATGAATTGTGGAAAGTGATGTCCTTCATGTGGTGGGTCCATATTAAGAACGAACCCCGGCCGGAGCTCCTTCCAAGATAGTCATGTCTGACAGAAGCGCCAATCAGCACTCGGGGAAATTAAAACGAAAAAGAAGGCTCACCCTGTGTTCTTGATCACGAGGCGTAAATTGTGCTTCCCGGCAAATTTGACGGCTTCCTGGATGTCTTCCGGTGTTCTGGCGTCGACTCCGATGACCGGCACGCCCCCTTGTTGGCACGGAATGCCGAGCGAGGTGTTGAGATAGCAGCCTTGGATCGTCCCGTTGGGAAAGGTCCACGTCTCCCAGTTGGTGTGTTCAGCGGCCCCGGGTTGATCAGAACGCCAGACGCCGTTGTACCAGCCAGCAAGGACATCAGTGCAGTTTCCTGCGGCAGAGTCGTAGCAAGGAGTTGCCGGCGGGACCGGGTGGACCAGCGGCTGAGAGACTGCTGACGCGAGAGCCCGGAACTCGGAATCGGACGGCCAACACTCAGACCCAGACGTACATCGGCAGTTTCTGGTCGATTTCGAAAGCGCCGATGTGAAGCCGAGAGCGACGGTCAGCAGATGCGAGAGGAGGAACATGACTGGCTAGGTGCAGTGGTGCGACGAGTTTTTGGGGATTTATAGGATGGATCCTACTATTGGTACCGGTAGGGAGCCGCGCGACTCGTGTGAGCCTACGATCGCATGGATCGCGTGGGAAATATGTATACTGTACCGATCCGACCAACTCGGGGTTGTCATTTCATCAGGGGGTCCGCCCGCCGGATTTCTGGCCAGGTCATCGGTCACCGTCATCAAGGGATCCCGGTCCGCCGCTAGGTTTGACTTGGTCATCAATTTTTCGAGCTCGCCCAGGGCAAGTAAAATTTTGTATCTAGAGTCTTTAAACGCATTGTTGTAGGTCATACTATCACACCGAGTCCAAGACGAGGTGGCGAATCATGCGTCAAATGGCTTCAAGGTATGCTCTGGACGAGAAGAGCCGTGACCGAAACCGTCAAACCCTGGTAGGACGCCAAGGCGCCCCCCGGGGCGAAGCAGATGAGGCCACCGTGCCCGTCTGCTCGGTGCCAGTCCCACACTGACCCGCCTAAGCGGGTGCGTGCATAAAACATTTCCCCAGATGCTCCCCTCCACCAGTAGGGTGCGACCTCCTATGCCCCAAGCCGGTGAGGCAGACCGTACGATAACTGTGCGAGTGCTGCCCCATCACGTGGCTCCACCAAAAAAAAAACCGACAAACCCCTCATCTCCAGAAAGTTGAGACCGCGTGGTCAAAAGTCCAATTAACTTTCCAGTGGACTTCACGGCTGCCTGCCGCTTTCCCACGGACCGTCACCCGGTTTGACCCACTTTGGCCCTCGGTCCTCAGCTCCGCACGGCCACTGGCCACTTTCTCACGACTACTACCACCCCACCCCACCCTTAATTTGCCCGGGTTGCCCTCCCATGCAGGACACCGGAGGAACATTGCCGGGTAATTGGCCTGTGGTTTTCTAATGAAGGTGCGGACATAGGTATTAGTTGCACCCCTTCCTGGTTCACAGTGGTCGTCGACAGGAGCAACGGTTCGTCTTGCACGGTACCATGGTGTCATAAATGGACAAGAAACAAATACTCTGTACCAACAATGAAGACTAGTCTTTGTCTGTACTCGAATAACTAAACCACACCCACGTATGATGGTCCATCCTCCCCTCCCCTCCCCGCAATGTTCGTGCTCTCCCCGCAAGCAAGCCAGGTTACCGCCTGCCAGAGTGGGGAACCCCACATTACTCCTCTCGATAGGTGCCCAAAGTGTGATAAGGCTATGGGGTACCTCAGTGTGAACAACGGGTTCACCACACCGGTGGATAAGGGAAAACTACAGCAATGGGTACGTGTCCGAAATCTATGGATTGCAGATTCAAGTTCTCAACAGTTCCTGCTATATATCAGTGTACGCCGTGCAATGCTGTCGTTTTTTACACCAACGCCTATGCCATTGCCGATGCCGAGAAGTTGTTACGCCGGATTGAGGAACGGAATACGGCGATACGGTACAAGCTCCCATCCCCCCAGCAGGAGGTGTTCGTACCGCAACCGATAGTGGCCTCGGCATCCCAGACATCGAGGGGGTGTGCCAATGAACATTGTTCCAAACCCCGGAACAAAGGTTGCACATTTTCCCTATGTAAACACTGTTGCCACGCACGTTCTAGCCTCGAGAAGTTGTGTATTATGCATCGCCGCGATACGAACAGTCTGCGACCACAGGCTACAGTTATAATGTCTGCCTCGCAACCCATGCCCCCACCGGCCCATTGCGCCCCCCAGGCTGCTCCACCGCCACCGCCGCCGTCGCCGCACAACAATCATGCCCTGGGGACGGTTCCCAGCATTCACGACACCCTCACCCCCACACCACCACCGCCAGCAAGTACTCAACTGGCCCACCGCCAACCACCTTCGCAACGTTCCGCCGGCCCGCTGCTAGAAGAACGTATTGCAGCCCCCCGGAGCGATTTTGCTTCAAGTGGGGCAGATATTAGTCGTCGGCGGGCTGAGGGATTACAGATGTCGAGAAACCGGTGTTCGATCTATCTCTGGCTTG
>Ga0307513_10009646_pt1 | contig 12191 bp, 5 predicted proteins | sample 15_EM_MG_FD_202174 | JGI IMG/M metagenome (GOLD analysis project Ga0307513, IMG submission 202174) | Populus trichocarpa ectomycorrhiza microbial communities from riparian zone in the Pacific Northwest, United States - 15_EM | ecosystem: Host-associated > Plants > Roots > Unclassified | place... | reverse complement strand
TGAAAAACCAGTACTCTTTTTTTTTTCAATGAGAAATATTATCTGTGAGCTTAGAAGTCATCAATGTTGAGTTTTTAAATATAGTGATTATTTTTTAAAATATTTTAATAGTTTTTTAAAATTATTTTTGATATTAATGTATAAAATAATTTAAAAACACTAAAAAAATATTAATTTGAAGTAAAAAAATAAAAAAAATTAACTTTTTTCAAAAAAAAATTAAAATATAAAAATAAACATGCTCCAAGTAATCTTAAAAGCAATCATCCTAGTATATTCAAAAGATTTTTGTCATCTGCATGTGTTTAGACGTGTAATTTTCCTTGTCTTCATCCCTGTCTTTTTCAGTGGTCTTGTGAAAGCAAAAACCTACCTGTGAACGTTTGTTGAGCTGTTTTTATATGCAGTCTGGTTTCACCTACCCTTGAACACGAGCTCCAGAGGCTTAAACAATGGAATAATGGAGAATTCTCCTGGTGAGATCATCCTCTCGTCAATAGTTAATATTAATTATCAATAAACATAATCAATCATGGAGCTGCATGCCCCCAAATTCTAGGGTAGATGAATATTATCCTGGTGGGAAAAATAGTATATATATAGTTTTCGTAAAATCTGAACTATATTCAATTTGAAAAACAGACATCCAGACACGACATTAGTTTTGAATAATTATGTCACTATATAATATAATAATAAAATAATGACGAGGGAGGTTGGAGAATTAAACTATTAAATTATGCTTTTAATATATATACTTGTTTTTCATAGGATATTGAGAGTTTAATTTTATATTGGAACAAATTATTCATTTTTTATTTTTTAGGATCATGTTGGATCAATTTATTTGGTTATATTATGAATGGATATGGTTTATAATATTTTTTGTTTTTTAATTTTTTTTCTTTGTTGTTAATTATATGGTTATATATTAATAACATTTTTGTCTATATATAATTAACCCAGTTTTTTTAAATTATTGATCCTAAAAAGAATAAAAATTATTTATTCAATTAAAACTTTTTGGAAGAAAAATAGTTAGAGGGTATCTGAAATCCAATGATTTTAATATATTATCCAAAATATAAATTCGATAGATTCTGACTACTATTCATAACTGTGAATGTTTATTACCATTCCCACCTACGATGGCTTTGTCCATATGCCATTGCTAAATATTCGATAGATGCTAGCTATCACCTACTAATATTGTCAACCTTCTGTTCAAGTCAAGCTACAACTAGTTACATGCGATGCCGCAGATCAATTTATTTGCATAAAAAATATTAAAAAAAGCTAAGATCTAAAAGTATTAGGTCTTTTTGCAAATCTATACTCAAAAGTCTTGAGTTTAGCTGCAACACTTGACCCAAAAGTAATATTTATAATATTAATAATAACATTAAACTTGCATGATCCAAGTTTAAGTGGATCTGACTGCAATACCAAACCCCATAGTTTTGGATGTGGGTCTGGCTGCAAGATCGTGTCATAAAAGTGTGATAATTAAATAGATTAATTAAAAAGAAAAAAACAAAGAAAAAATATCAACATAAAAAAAAACTAAAGAAAAAAAAGAAAAAAAATCTGAATTAACTGGGTTAACCCTTCAAACCAGGTTAACCCGTCAAACCTTGGATTCGTGTCGTGAAAGTTTGATAACTAAATAGAAAAAAATATTTGACGGGTTAACATAGAATTAACTGGGCTAACCCGTCAAACCCGGGATCCGTGTCATGAAAGTTTGATAACTAAATAGAAAAAAATTGAACATTAATAAACTAAATTAAACAAAAAAAATTAATTAAAAAGGAAAAAAAGCAAACAAAAAGGCATCAGCCTTTTCACTGTGGATTGTACTGTGCAGTTCACAATCAAAGACATAAAAACGGCAAAAAAGCAAAAAGAAAAAAAAAAGAAAAACTAAAGGCATCAGTCAATAACTAAATAGAAAAAAAAATTAATATTGATGAACTAAATTAAAACAAATTAAATAAAAAGAAAAAATAAAAGAAAAAAAACTTATAAGAAGAAAAAAAACTAATGAAGAAAAAGAAAAAAAATCTAAATTAACTGGGTTAACCCGTCAAACCTGAGAACCGTGTCATGAAAGTCTGATAACTAAATAGAAAAACATTTAATATCAACAAACTAAATAATAAAAAATTAATTAAAAAAAAGAGAAAAGACATCTGTCTTTTCATCGTGGACTGCACTGTGCAGTCCACCGTGAAAGGCATAAAAAAAAAGAAAAAAACTAAAGGCATACAATATTAAAAGATGAAATCGGAAAAACAAAACTAATGAGGAAAAAGAAAAAAAATCTGAATCAACTGGGTTAACCCGCTAAATCAGGTTAACCCGTCAAACCTGAGATTCGTGTCATGAAAGTGTGATATCTAAATACAAAAAAAATTTAACATCAATGAAATAAATTAAAAAAAAAGGATTAATTAAAAAGAAAAAAACAAACAAAAAACCAACAGGAAAAAAAAATTAATAAAGAAAAATAAAAAAATCTGAATTAACTGGGTTAACCCTTCAAACCAGGTTAACCTGTCAAACCTGAGATTTGAGTCATGAAAGTTTGATAACTAAATAGAAAAAAAAAATTGACGGGTTAACCCAGAATTAACTGGGTTAACCCGTCAAGCCCGAGATACGTGTCATGAAAGTCAGATAATTAAATAGAAAAAAATTTAACATTAACAAACTAAACTAAACGAAAACAATTAATTAAAAAAAAGTAAAAAAAAAATTTCGGATTAACTCGTCAAACCAGTTTAACCCGTCAAACCCGGGATTCGTGTCATGAAAGTCTGATAACTAAATAAAAAAAATTAACATTAACAAACTAAATTAAACAAAAAAAAATTCATTAAAAGAAAAAAACACAAAGAAAAAAAGCAAAAAAAGAAAACCCATAAAGGCATCAAAAAATACAATTTTTTTAAAAAAAATGATAGCCCAGCGTTTCACTATGGACTGTGTGGATTGCACCGTGAAACACTGAACAGTTTTAATATATGTTATAATAATATAATAATAATAATAATATAATTATAATTATAATTATTCGTCCACCAAGTGTTTCCCTAACTTACATTCTCTGATGTAAAAGGGCCAAGGCTTGATGTATTTGTTCAATGCACCATGAGTTTTTGCTCTTCAAGAACCAAAACACAGAGAGCAGAAGAGAGAGGAGACAAAGTTGAAAAAATAAACGTGGTGGACATCCATCAACTCTTTTCAAGCAACCAAAGTTAAGAAAAACAAAAGAGATGAGAGTTAAAACAACGTGTGAGAAAACCTGCGAGAAAAAGAGTTTTAGAACGAAAAACACTATTAGAATCCACAGTAAAAATAGAGTAAATATACAGTGTTTTCATGAGCTCTTTTAGTTTTTTTTTAATAGATTAAAGCAATTTAAAACCTATTTCCCATAGATTAACATGAAAATTATCGTAAGATTGTTCATGCTCTATTTGTCTTTAAAATTAATTAAGTAATTTAACTAATTTTTTATACACTAATCCATGTTGTATTTCTTAGTTTGGCATGTGATAAGTTACATAACATATCAGTGGCGGAGTCAGGACTTTTTAAATAAAGAGGTAAATTACTAACAAATACTTGATCTTGTGTATTGTATAGACACGTGTTATATAGAGAAATCAATTTGAAACATATGTACTAACTCATATCAAGCAAAATTAATTTAAGAATACTTTTAAAATGAGAAAACTTACATTATAATTATCCTTTTCGAGTTTTCATATTTTGAAACCACTTTATAATGACTTCATTATCAATCTAATCGAAGATATCTTTCTCAATGTATACAACCAAACTACTATTCATCCACTTATCTCTCATTCTCTTCCGCAATCTACTCTTGACAATATGCATAGCAGAAAAAAAACTCTCTCCACTATAGTAGTTGCAGTTGGTAGAAGTAATGATAATTTTATAAGCATATATACTAATAAAAATATCAAATTCTTCTTTGTTTTTATCATTTTCTCCACAAGATTAGCAATACTTTCAATATTAAAGAACTCATCATCACTACGTAGATCAATAATATATGCATCAAGTTGGTCACCAAGTACCATAAGGTCTACTATAGCGAATTTATTACGATAAAAAAAAGCAAGGCGAATAAGCTTTTCTTTCTTGAAAGCAGAGAAAAAGTCACTTGGGTTTAAACATGCTACATAAAGAAGTAACTTCGTACTCGTTTTAGTGAAACGATCATCCAACTCATTAAGCTGCATGTCAATAATATTGTTAAACAATTCATAATGGAAATGGTGTAGGTTTGTAATCCCTTGAGATTTTCGCCTTGAATGCCCATGGAGCATGTACTCATCATCCATGTTTAGAATATCAATATCATGTTTGATGTAAAAAGATGACACTTCTTCCAATAAAGAATCTCAATCATTCTCTCTCATCATTTTGAATTGTTCCTTTAATGTTTTCAATAAACTCATAGCATTTTCTATGTCTTGATCTTTTGTTTGTAATGCTTATGAGAACTCATTTGTAACTGCTAGTATCCTTCTCAAACAATGAAGCATGAACACAAAATTAAATGATTCCATAATATCTATTAAAACGACTGCTTATGTTCATTGTTCTGAGTTCATCCCATCCTCCTTTATAATCTCAAGCACATCAAGAACTGATGAGAAGTTTCTTGACTTAAGCCTCGTCCACTAGAAATTTCTCTATTTTTAAGTCCTTCAATAATTCTAGAATATTGTTTTCCTCTAATCACCTCCATCCTTTTACATGATGCTCTAATTATGTTTATAATGCTAGAAATGAAATTGAAGACATCTCCAACTTCATTATGCTTCTTTGTAACAACCACAAAAGTCAATTAAAGTCTGTGAGCAAAACAATATACATAGTATGCATTTGGATTGTTATTTAGAATAAGTGCTTTCAAGCCATTGAATTCACCTCACATGTTACTAGCTTCGTCATATCCCTGACCATGCAATCTTAATATGCTTAGCCCATGTTTATAAAACAAAGCTTTAATAGTTGCCTTGAGTGAACTAGCAGTTGTACTTGACACATGTTGAATGCCAAGAAAACATTCAATTATATGCTCATTATGTCTACATATCGTGGAACAACTGTCATTTGTTCCTTAATTGATATGTCACGTGACTTATCAATTAAAATTGAAAATAATGAGTCATCTAGATCTTTGATAATCACATTTCTAATCTCCACTTCAGTAGCTTGAGTAATATCTTTTTAAATATCTGGAGAAGTCAATTTGTTATGTCTAGGAGCTTCATTGAAAGTAATTCTTTTAATAGCTTCATTATTTCTAGAAAGGAAACGCAAGAGCTCTAGATAATTTTCTTGGTTGCTTGAACATTCACATTCATCATAGCCACAAAATGGAAGTCCTTGGTGCAACAAAAAATGGGCACACTTTATTGAAGCATTCAATCAAATTCGATAATCACTTTGACTTTTTGTTGTCTGCTCGAATAATAAAGTCATGATACTTTGTTTTTCATTCATCAAATTCTCATATTTAATCCGAGTTGTATTGTGACTACTATTACACTTTTTAATATAAAGATCAAATCTTTCATTCTTTTTCCAATTTAAAAACTCATCACCCACAAACGAATCAACACCCCCTTTTAACTTGAATAGGTAACTGTACAAGTAAAAAGTAACATTTTTAGCTATGATGTACTCTAACCAAGTTGGGTATGGACCAAACCAAGCTAGATTAAAGCGGCGTAATGTTGATATATTCATAAATTGGTTTTAGGAAAATCACAATGTGAAGGTTAACAAGGACCCTTTTGTAGATATGTTCTTCGAATTGCATCCCTAACATTTACATGGTATTCATAAATTGGTCTTTTTAGGCCAGGGTCAACAAGGAGAGTATCTAGGTTGATTTTAATATGACTTTTTCTTTTAACTTGATTGAGTTATATGACTTGAATATTTGAATGACTCTCTATTCTTAAGGGATTTATGCTTGAAATACTTGTCTAATGACATGTTAATTTAATTGATGAACCTATGAGTTTTTTTTTTTTTTTTTATCACCATTAGTGTCTACATAACAATTAACATAACAACACAATTAAACTTCAAAGTATGTTGAGCAATTTTTAGTATGTTACTCTCTCAATTAAACTTCAAATTCCTAGTTTAGTTCATTATCACTCAAATCTATATAGTTCAAATAAGGGCATATGCCAAAAGCTTTAGATATGTTTCTACTAAGTTGGTTGTTATAAAGAAAAAGTCTTTTAAACTATAGCAATTTTTCAAGGTTTTTAGGATAGCTCCTGTGAAACAGTTATCAGCCACGGAGAAATTTTGAAGTAACCCATCAAGGCACACATCTTGCAATAAATATCCACTAAATTTATCATAATATATTTTTCACGAACTTAAATGTGTAAGATTGTTCAATTCTAGAGGAATTGAACTAATGTTATCCTGAAGGTGAAGCTTAGATTCTCCTAATGTCCACTAAATCTATTAGAATATATTAACTTAATATCATAATGCTTCTCAAATCCTCCAAGCCATTTTTCTGATTAAATTATTTTCACAAGCAACATACTCTATGCACATAAAATCAAGTGCTTATATATGTACCAAGTAAGGCAACTAGGATTCTGTAATCAGGTTCAAGAACAACAATATTTTTCCTTCTAAGCTGTGACAAAAAAATAAAGCTATGAGAAACATCTAAAGAACAATAATTTATCTAAATGAAAGTAACCTATATACAAGAAACACACCCATTAAATTACAAAGGAGCTAATGAATCAAACATATAAAATTTTGATAGTATAATCACAAACCACTGAAGTAGCAATAACAAGGTATTTCTGTATACTTCTAATTTCCTTCTTTATATGATATGATTAGTTTTCATTTTGCCATAGAATAAAATCATCACATATCTCTTCACTTCCCTATTTGTTAAACAAAAATAAAAGAAATATTTGAGACAACCAACTTATAATTCGAATACCTAGAGGCATTTTTCAATGGATTAAAGGATAAAAGTTCTTACTTTTCGGAGAGAGAATGCACACAGTTGATAGCAGTAGAGCATATTAATATATTTCCTCTTCACTTTTTGCAAGATATGACTTAAGCTATTATATTAATATTTTAAAGTAAAATGTCTTTTGAAAAAAAAAGTCAAGAGGGTAATTACGCCTTTTGCCCCAATGTGGCTCCACTCCTGTATCAGATGATTTATTAATATGCACTCTTAGTCTTTCGATTGCATTACGTAGTTGGTTTGATGGATTCAGAACAGAGTCCTCTAAAAAAAACACATCCATTAATTTAAAACTTTGCTAATAAATTCAAGAAGTTTAGCACAAAAGAACCTAATTTCATTTTCTTTTTATTTTTTGTTCAAATTTGTTGGTCTAAATATAGATGATGTGGTATGATCCCAATATTAAAAACTCAACCTCCTTTTTCCATAAACATCAACTTCATGACATTTTAAGGAGGGATTTTTTAATTTTTTTTCTTAATTTTGATCTCTTGCTGATCAAAACTCTCTCAAAATTGTCTCACATTATATAACTCTTAAATATTCATTGATATAGACAATAATCATTCATCTGACCTACCACTCATTTACACTTCCTAGCATTGCCTATTATTTTTCCCACATCTTTCTACTTGCAAGTGGCATCCATTTTTTTTATTATTATGGACTATTACTTTTAAAGTTACAACATTAACTCCAAATATCTTAATTAATTTGTTGACCAGTCATTTGACCTATTGTTGTTATTGTTTACAGACATATTATACAATTAAGAAACAAAACCCATATAATTTCCCTACCTATACAAATTTAACTTGCATGATCAAGGAATTCCCCCCCTCAATTGCATTTCTAGTGTATTATAAATTTTGTAATTAGGTTTTCATATCTTTCTATTTCATGCATGAATAAATCTTTACATATGGATATAATGTCTGAAGATTATGCATACTAATGAAAAACAAATAATGGGTGATGGGCCACACAATAAAAAAAATAAAGAAAAAGAAAACAAAGAGACAGTTTGTTATCCCTTTAAGCCTTAACCTAAGTAAACAGCTTGGTTGTTTGCTAGGAAAACCATCTTGGTTTGGGCTTGGCCCTAATGGACAACTTGACTGCCTATTATGGATAAATTGTTCTCTAGGTTTTAAACCCCCATGACAAACAATATTTAGGCCTTAACCAAACCCCTAATTACCTTGGAATGGAGTCCTGATCTCACTTAAACTTTTAGGGAGCCCACCAATGGCACACACAATAATGCAATGTTACAACCTTCAAATTGCCCATTTCAAAAACAATCACAACCTATAATATTTATCACATGTTAATTCTTGTACAAATCACCTGATTAGTCTACATCTTGATTAAAATAATACTCTTTCATTCACTTACCATAGCCCACATGATCAGATCATTTTATTGATATCGTTTTATTGGTTATGTACACAATCTTTTTATTCTCGTTGATTAAAAAAAATACACAATGAAAAAGCAACTTCCTGACATGATTTCTTGTCCTCCTCACCGAGTAAGCTACAATACTCCTCACCTAATTCTCATTAAGCAAACTATATGATCTCGATGGCTCAGGGGTATCAGTACCCAGGCTATCCACGTAAAAAATCATGAGAGAAAAGCCTACACAACATATGACTAACATGGCATACACCTTTTACACTCTTTGTACTTGTTATCTTTGTAAACATTATTTTCCTCCTATAATGTACTCGATTAAGCATTGGAGAATCCTATATTCTGATAAGAAACTTGTTTTTGTAGAAGAATATGGAATGACCAAGTTTAGACACCTTAGCCTAGAAGTAGTCGTGGAAAGTCCAAATCCAATTTGAAGTGTTTACAACTTTATTAGTGGTGTTGTTAATGTAAATGTAAACAAATTATAATTCATTCCTATTTCACACATTACCCAGAAGTTTTTTCCATGACTAATAATTTAGAAACACCAAAACATGGAAGAGTAATCAATCTCCCTCTAAAAGTACACCAACCCCTCTAAATCTCTAACAAATCACTCATCAAATAAAAGTATTCACTGAAATTATTCTATCAACATAAGAACATCTTCAAATTATGTCATTCCCTCAATAGGTGACACAACAACGAGCTCCAATACATGCACCCTTGAGTGCATATAGACAACCCAGTTTCCTAAAGGAATAGGGAAGATTGATGTGCAGGAAAGCAAGGAGAAAACTTGTACTTCAACCCTTCAGAAGAGTTGCTCCCACCATGAAGATCATTCTTAAACTAGACACTCTAGACATGAATTTTAAAGATTAAAAATAGAGCCTCAACAAGTTATATCACATGAGTGGTCACTACCATTAATCTCCCTTGAAATCTTACTTATATACTCCTCATATAAAAAGACCTTCACACAATATGAGATTGATAAAAAAAAAAAAAAAAGCTTTTGAGAAGGAATATCACCCTTACAAAGTGGAAGATTCTTTAATTTTCTATTGGGTGGTGCACACTCATCTCTTCAAGGATTGTGTTTTCATGAAGACAAACTTAGACAACTACAATGAAATTATATACCTAATAGAACATATATAAAATGTATGGAACATTTCAGATCTCGTGACATAAAATAATGATGTTATGTGTAAAGTCTTTTCGACAACATTCTAAAAATCTGCATTGGTGTGGTACCAAAGCCTATAGCATGGTTCCATCCTTAACTTTGATGATCAATATGCCAAATTTATGTCATGCTTCAGTATAAGCATACCATATATAAAAAGCACAGTTGATCTCTTCTCTATCACACAATAAGAACATTAGAGCACCAGAGGATATCTTCAAAGGTTGAATGAAGAAATGCCCATCATGAAAGTTCTACTCGAACCCATTACCAATGAAGCCCTGATTAGTGGAGTTTACAACTATTCTGTGTAGAAATGACTATATACTCTTCTTGAATGGACCCTCTTCGAAGTGAAATAGGTAATAAAAAATCATATTTTAGTAGAAGAAATTAGCATGGCTAGATAAGGACAACCTCATTTCCAACAGTAGAGAACACAATCTCTCAAAAACCATCAATCTTCTAGTAGCCTTAAAACATCTAAAAAGAAAACTAAGGGATCCATCTATGAGCGATTTATGTTCTCTAAGCTCATGACCACACTTTTAATCACCGTGTGCACTAAGGTATTGGCTTTCATTAAAGAAAAATAATTTTTTTAATATCTCTTTCCTATGAAGAGCGATTCAACTGAGCAAAAAAACCAATAAACTCTCTTTCATCACTACAACAAGCATAATATCGACTATTGTTATGCCCTAAGAAATGAGATAGAAAGATTGATCGCTAAAGATTATCTCTAATAGTTTATAAGGAAGGGAATGCAACTCGAACTAAAGGAAAAAGGTCTACCCTTACCATAATGTGTTACCCGAGATCAATAATATTTAGAAATTATAACTCTACTTGCATGAGAAAATCTTTTAAATTTTGAATGAAGAAAACAATATTGTCTCTCCATACAAAATCCCTAAATTTTCAACTAAATCTTTATGTTTCCAAATAGTGAACTCCTTAAACATTCATCTTGGAAATCTCTTCATTGATCCTTTATTGTTATAGGTATAATTTTTACAAAGATATAAATTTTATTGTCACAAAAAATTCTCAATGTTATACCCTATAACTTGATGAGAAGAAGTTCATGGGCCTTTTAAATTGCATACGGTTGATGGCCCAATATAAAAGAGAGAGAGAGAGAGAATGGATAGCCTTATCCGTTGAGTTTTGGGCCCTAACAACAAATCATATTTATGCCTCAACCTAACCCCTAACTATCCTAAGATCGAGTCCCAATCCCATGAAAATCTCTAGGGGGCTTAGTATTGGTACACACAATAATATAGTGTTATGACCTATAACAAGTTACTGCATCACCACCCAATTACATGTTTCAAAAGCAATCATGGCTTATAAAATTTCTCATATGTTAATTCTTGTATAAATCACATGACTGGTGTGCATCTTGTGTAGAAGAGTATTCTTTACTCACCTAAAATAGCTCAAATAAGCAAATCATTTTTATTAGTTACGTACAAGGTCTTTTTTATTCTCATTGGATAGGAAAAAGGTGTACAACGACAACCCAACTTATTGTCATGTTTTTTTCCCTACTCCTTACCAAGTAAGCTTCCTCATTCGTCGCCAGGTAAACCATGTGATCTCGGTGGTCAAGGGCTATAAATACCTCAGGCCACCCATATAAAAATATTGGGAGAATAGGCCCACACAACACACAATTAACACTATATAAACCCTCCTACACTCTTTGTTCTCATTATCTTTACATATACTATTTTTTCCTATAATTTACTGACTTAAACATTAAATGATCCCCTACCCTGATAGTGTACCTGTTTTACAAAAGAGCATGGAATAGTAGTGAAAAGACTCAAATCAAATTTGAAGTTTTTACAACTTTATTGGTAAATAATTCCTTATGCAATCTAGCTATTTGGTTTGAGTGAGAGATTCTTATCCTGTATACATTTCATAACTCATATTTTTGTTTCTTTTGTTTTTTTCTTTCTCTGACCATATCCAAATTTAGGAGTCAATATCCTTTTGTTTTTTATTATAACATCATACAATTATAAGTTTTTGGGACAAACAACATGTGGAATGAGTTGAAAGTTAATTAAGGAAAGACACATGATCAAGCATACACTTATATCCATTGGAAACATAATTGTGACTCCCAATTGCAAGGCAAGATCTTCAATCATTATTCAAGACTCACATCCATTCAAATCAGTTAATTAGTGATTATTACAGGTGATTCTAATTTTGCAGCAATTATGTTTGAGCAGGTTTAGTTGTGTTTTGCTTCTTCTACTGTAAAAAAAAAAAAGGTTAAATTGAGACTTACTCTCTTTGTTGCAAAATCCTTATTACGATGAAATCTATCCGTTTTTCATGATCAACAATTAAAAGAGAAAAAAGGAATATCTACCAGTTTTTTACAACATAGTGAAGGGCAAGAGAAATTGAGGCAATCCTGCAAAAGAAGCAAGGTCATAAAATTTAAAGGGGGGCAAAGGAGGAACTAAAACTGAG
>Ga0307513_10009645_pt1 | contig 12193 bp, 15 predicted proteins | sample 15_EM_MG_FD_202174 | JGI IMG/M metagenome (GOLD analysis project Ga0307513, IMG submission 202174) | Populus trichocarpa ectomycorrhiza microbial communities from riparian zone in the Pacific Northwest, United States - 15_EM | ecosystem: Host-associated > Plants > Roots > Unclassified | place... | reverse complement strand
GTTTGGCCAGCCAATTCTGATCTCAAATTGTGATTTCAGATCAGAATTGAGAGGCCAAACACCCCTCAGATTTCAACCTACGATTGGTTTAGTCAGAGAATATCACTCGTAGGAATAAGTGGGGCCCCGCACAGGGGCAAGAGTGGGGGACAAGAAGACGGGGGCCGTCTAGGCAATCAGCGGGGAGAGTAAAATACCCGCCCCGCCCCACAGCCCAGCCAGGGCCCCGTGTCAGACGGGGTGGGGAGGAACGGCAAAGAGTTGACCACGGGCTGGAGTAACGGCGGGGTCACAAAGTGAAAACCCGCTCCGCCCCGTCCCGTAACGAACACTAGTCACGATTGTGACGTCATACGACGTAATGATTTCACACATGACTGCGCACTTGCGAGTCATGGGTTTCATACATACAACTGATTCGAGCGTATGATCGGGATTATAGGTGTGGATCGAGTAAAGAGGATGTGCGCAGTTGATTCGTAAGAATCAGCTGATGGATTTCGCACCATCACTAATTATTGGTCATGGGGGCTGTGCTGTGCAGGGTGACGTGCCACAAGGATTAGGGTTGTGGGACAATGCCTATAAAAGGAGCTTGGTTCCGACCAAGAGATAGGATCTTCACGCAACCATCTACGTACTTTTCTATACTTAAGATAATTGCAATACGATCAGACTTTACTCTCTTTACATACACTCCTCCTCTACGAGAGCCTACGCTCCAAGAACCCGGAGACTATTGTGATAGTCTCGACGGGCCGCCCGAACATAGAACTATTGTGATCGTTCTACTAAGCACGACAATCCACCCACCTTACTATCTGAAGAGATAGTATCGCTCGACGGATTACTCAAAGACAAGCAAGCCAGTTCCGTACTATCTAAATAATAGTACTCCCCTACGCCTTGGTGCAGAAAAGCGAGACTCGCTTACGCAGGAGACGACTGTCGTTGCCTGTTGCATACCTGTTCAACAATAGGATTGTTACAAGGACCCCACTATCGATCATGACACCCTTGAACTACCTGACACTACCCAACCTTTACAGATCAATACAAGCTACACCACCTCTACCGATTTTAGCATTATACCAGACGATGCCATGTACCACTCAGGCGAAGCCCAAACCTCTCCCACACTCACCAGCAGTCACTCTATCAGTCGCTGCCGCCCTGAATACCTTATGGACGAAATTACCAGCAATGTAGTGACTCGCTCCAAGAAGCGTAAGGCCTCTGCTTCTTCTCCAGCTACATCAAGCACAGCAAGCAACGATAGCTGAATATCGATTGGAAACTCTTGGGGTGATAATAGAGCTCTCCCAATATCTAGTGAAATGGAACTACGACACTCAGAAATGAGCTGGATGTCATATACTGACGATGAGTGTGAAATACATAAGAATGAAAAAGAAGGTGCAAGCTACTGGCCAAAGGACCCTATGGTCCTGAAGCAGAGTAAGAAGACTAAGAGAACACCGCAGGATAGGACTTCAACATCGAATACAGCCCTTGAGGAAGGACAGGCCTCGCTCCCCGATATCCCATACCTCTCAGAGAACCTCCCGCCCTTCCGCATGAACGATACCATCCTAGCTACTCCACCTATGGCCTTGCCGGCCTTTAGTCCCCTTAACAGCCAAGCAGGCTATTACTCCGATGAGGCAACAAATGCCAACCAATTCATAAGCAGCCTACACTCCCGCGTTATGGCTATCCTCGCCCAGCGAGTTAGAGAAGCCCTTAAGACCGACGCACTCTACACCAGGGTCAAGGAAACAGATAATAAATTGCACTATTCTATCCGCGATGGCTTTCTACTTGCCCAGAACACCAATGGCTACGAAAATCTTTATATACCGGTAGGAGCTCTTGAGAAGGGGGTATCCCTACGGGATTTCATCCTCAAGACTGTCCATGAAGGCCGCGGACATTTCTCAGCTTACAAATGCTACTCCTATGCGGCTTGCCTCTTCTGGTGGCCACAGATGCGTCAGGACATTGTCCTCTTCAGTCGGTCATGCTATAAGTGCCAGATTAACAACGAGCCCAGTACCCTACCATATGGACGATACCTTACCCTCCCTGACCCCGACGAAGCCTACCAATCCCTAGCCATAGACTTCGCCGGCCCCTTTAACAAATCCGATGGCTATCCATCTATCATGCTCATTATGGACCGCATTACCTCCTACACACTTCTCATCCCACTCAAGGACGCTGCTACCTCTGAAAAGATCTTCAAGAAACACAACAGCACCATCTTTGACGTCCATGGCCTCCCTCTCCGCATTGTCGTGGACCAGGACTCTCGCTTTACCTCTAAGTCTTTGTCACACATGATGAAGTCCCGTGGTATCCAGGTCTGGATGGCGACCCAATACCACTACCGAACGAATGGCCAGGTTGAGTGCAGGATCCGTACCCTCAAACCGCTAATGAGGAACTTCGTTAACCCTAGACAGAACAACTGGTCCGGCGCCCTCCCCGCTATTGCAGCAGCCATGAATGGCGCCCCCCATGAATTGCTAGGCATCTCGCCATACCACGCCCTCTAGGGACGCCCCTGGACGATATTCAACCCTGTCCAGAGATCCGCCAGCAAGGTACCTGCTGTGGAAGACATTTTAAACGCCCATGAAGCAACGAGAATGGAAGTAGACATGGCCAGAAAGCATGCTACCTTCTGCCAGACGGTCCAGGCCGACAAACGCAGCAAACACCTAACGGAACCCTTCAAGAATGGCAGCAGAGTTCTTGTTAGAGGCCGCCCTTATACCTCCTCCCCTGTACCATCCAAGAAGCTAGAACCACCCTGGTTTGGACTCTTCAAAGTCCTAGAACATCTACCTGACACAGACAACTACAAACTACACCTCCCGCCCAGAATGGCCCGCCAGAAACCCTATTTCCAGGTCTCCTTCCTTAAGGAATACAGAGAAAACGATCCTGATAGATTCAAGTCCCGCAGAATGGACAAGCCAGCACCCATCCTAATCGCCAATGCAGAAGAATGGGAAGCAGAACACATAGTTGACTACGGCCGCTAGAACAACAAGCATGAATTCCTGGTCCACTGGAAAGGCTAGGAGCGAGCTGATGACTCCTGGGAACCTATCGAGAACCTCGACCACTCCCTGGAACTCATACAGGAATACTGGGAGGCAAACCACCCAGCATAACCGACGTTTCAGATTACCTCCCACTACATTAAAGCTTCCTGGGAACCCATGGAAGTTTCCTCCACACCCTTTACCGCAAACGATTGCCCAGACAACTTCTGGGAACGCTATGATGATGAGTAATATGATTCTAGCAGCTCTGAGCAGGACCATTTCCCCACAGATGACGACAGCTTGCTAAGGCACACCGAGGAGAGGGCGGAGGACAGAGAGGGCGGAGGACAGCGAAGACTTTGGAATTATCGTAGATTTTTCAGAATAAGGGAATGTAACATGTGTACATGTTCCTGTAACGGTATCCAGGAGGGGGCAGTGAAGGATCTCCTATGTTTAGTTGATTTATTTTTGGTTTATTTGATTTGATTTCAGCTCCGCCACTGTCTCTGAGTCAGATAGGCTATGCTATCGTATTGCTATATTTAGTTTGCTTTGCTGGAAGTTTATATTTAGGATTCCGGATATGGAACGGTCATGTAGCACTGGTGGAGGCTGAGTTTTGTTTCTTTCTTTGGTCGTGCAGGATTACAGGATTCCGGTCTGTGCGCAGCTACTGGTAATGATCGTGATTGCAGGAAGGCTATCACTCTTGAGTTTTGTATTTAAACCAGTCTCCTGGCTGGCAGGAGACAGCAGACTTCGACAGACCTTCAGTCTAACAATACACTTGGTTGAACGGCAATCCCTGAGTCCCTGAGTTCTATTTGTCCTTCAACTACCATCTCTTACCTCCTGTCCCTTGAAGCCTCCCTTAGTACCTGCGCTAGAAGGTCTATCGCCGGTCCTACTGTATTTTCGTTAGACAGGAATAAACCTGTTACAGTACTTATTATATTCGATGGCTTCTCAAAGGCCTCGCTGACCTTGGCCTTCATCTTCCACTCGCTATACACGCCGATAACACCGGTGCAAATTTCCTAGCCATCAACGGTCAGATCAATGTTCGAACCAAACATATCGCTGTCGACCACTTGATGACCCGAGAAGCACTAGAAGACCACTTGTTCGTTCTCCTTAAGGTTGAATCCGTTAACAATCTCGCCGCCATATGCACCAAAGTCTTGGCAGAACCCGCACATCCGCGAATGGTTGGTCTATTGGGCTGTTGATAATGGGGGGAAGTGTTGACATTCCGTTATATTTCCTATGTGCATTTCATAACACTACCCTGTATTCTTTTACTTAGTTTGTATTTCGGCTTCACCTGTACACCGCTTACATTACTACAGCTAAGATATATATTATGGTGTTTTATTGATTGTTTTAGGATAATATTTGGGGATTTAACATGTGCTTTTCTATCCGGTGTTAATCATTTCATGCATCTCTTATGCACTATTATTGGTCATGATATTTCTAATATTCACATCACACCCTCATTGTTTCACGCACATTGTTTAGGATTACTTGGCAGGATCTCAGGGTCAAACATGTTCGCACTTATATTTCTTACATAGTTTTCACTATATTTCTTTCATACATATGGGCGCACACTTTTGTCTAAATAAGCTTGCTACCGCCCACCTGTTTTGGAATAATTAAGAACCAGAACTCCTACCAAATCTGCTCTCGACTCCTCACCAAGCGTGCCTCGCAACCCCGCTCGCACTTGCGCAGTATTATCCACATAGAATAGATTGTGCCCCTGGTGTTCACATTTTGAACACTATCAGCCACCCTCCAAAACCTGTGGATGGCAAAGAGGTTCACCTTGGGCCCTGCCCCCTCTCCGCTTTGCCTCCTGCCCCAGTGCTGAGACCCCGCAGCAGATGAACGAAGCCCTACTGGGCCATTTTTTCCCTCCTAAAGCAGGCTGCTCCCCCCCCCCCTAGACTGATGCAGCACAACTCAACGCCCCCTCTCACCAAAGAAGAGATCGCCCTTGCCCTTTCCAGGTCTTCCTCCTCATCGGCCCCTGGCCCCGACGGTATACCCTACATAAACTGGAAACGGGTAAATGCGATCAAGCCCTCAATCCTCCTCCCGATCCTCTCCCCACAAGGCCCCCTTGGATACCGCCCTGCCTCACTGAAAGGGGCGAATGGAGTGGTCCTCGACACACTGTGAAAGCTCTCTTATGAGACGCCCTCCTGCTTCAGGATTATAGTCCTCCTCCGAATTCTCTCAAAAATCCTCGAAAGGATAATGGCTGCACGCCTCCTTCTTGCGGCCCATTCAAGGGGGCTCATTCACTCTAACCAATGCGGTTCCCTCCCTGGGCTGAGCACATACGATGCCTGCCTGACCCTCATGACCGACGTGAAAACTCTGCAAAGGCCTCCCCTGAAAGTGTCCTCCCTTTGCCAGGAGATCAAGCCTGGGTTTGATAACGTCGACAACCCGACCCTTGCCCACATCCTTAGGGAAGGCGGGATCCCCCACTACTTGGTCTCCTGGGTCGCTTCCTTCCTAGGAGAGCGCACCTGCACACTGGCTTTCCAAGACGCACCAGGCACCCCAGCCCCCGTCAACATTGGGGCCCCCTAAGGCTACCCTATCTCTCCTCTGCATTTTCTCATCTACGTCGCGCCCCTCCATTTTAGGATCCCCAGAGGTTTGATGCTTTCCTACGTGGACGAATGTGCCCTGACAGCCGCCTCCCTATCTCTCGCGGTCACCTGATGAAATACTTGTTGGGATAACTTTGGTGTTCTTTCTTTTGTTACACGGGTGTTATGAGGGATTTCCTTTACAGGGTTTGCGACAAATTGTATTGTTTCCTTAGTTAGGCAGATATGCGACTCATACTGGGGTAGGAGTCGGGCGGCAAAGGCTGTGCTAGGATTTCCTTCGATATAAGGGGAGCTTCGCCCCTTATTTCCTTCGGTGTCCTGGACCTCGCTTTCGCCTGCCCTCTTCTCGCTCCATATTTTACAGAATGGTCTGACCCCCTGCCCTCTACCGGGTCTGACCATATCCTGATCGTCCTCCGCTTTGAAGCCACCTTGTTTCGGGCCTCCCCCCCGACCCTGAACTGGGCCCTGACTGACTGGGCCTGTTTGGAATCCTCCCTAAAAGCTACGACTATCTTGCCCCCTCCCCCCCTCCGTACCACGCGCTCCCTAGACATCTGGTTCAGCACGAACCTCGGCAGAGTTACGTCCCAATTCGCGCTCCACACCCCTCTGAAGAGGGTGACCTATCGATCCAAGCCTTGGTGGTCTGAGCTCTGGTCGATGCTTAGGAAAGCCTACGGCTCAGCTCTCCACTCCTCGAAACATGATCGTTTCGATGCGGCCCTCCTCGCATGCGCAAGGGCGGCTAGGTCCGCCTATTTCAAGGCCATCAAGAAGGCAAAGAGGGATCACTGGTCCTCCTTCCTGGCCTCTGCAACCCCCCAGACTGTGTGGACAGCCAAAAGGCTAGCCGTCGGCAGTCCTCCGCTCCGCTTCCCTGAGCTCCCGGCCGCCTCCACTCTGTCGGAACTCAACCAGGCCCCCCTCAATCACTTTGTCCCCGGCGAACCAGCCAGGTTTCTTGACACCATCCTGCTCCTGTTCAGGAATTGCCTTCCCTTGTTTCTGGATGAGGTCGGCAGGGCCCTTGCCCGCTCCTCCCTGACGTCGGCCCCTGGGCCTGACATGACCCCCAACTCGGTATGGAAAAGGGTGCACTGTGTGGCCCCTCATCTGATCCACAACCTGCTTGCCCATTTGGTGACTTAGGGGTCCCACCCCCTCACCCTCTAGAGAGCCGATAGCATCGTGCTAGATAAGCCCGGGATGCCCTCTTACGACTCCCCTTCATCTTTCCGCGTTATAGTGCTACTCCAGACTTTTTCGAAAATCCTAGCGACCATAATGAACACTAGACTCTCCTGCGTGGCCCGTGCGACCGGCCTTCTGAACCCCCACTAATGCGCCGTGCTGGCTTGTCTCTCGGTCTCGGATGCGGTCACCACCCTCCCCCATGAGGTCAAGACCTGCCAGATGGCTGGAAGGAAGGTCTCCACACTCTTTCTTGACATAACGGGGGGCTTCGACTATGTCAACCCCTCCGCCCTCTGCAGCATTCTCAGAGCCAAAGGGGTGAACCCGTATCTTGTCTCCTGGACCAGGTCCTTTCTTTCCGGCAGGTCGTGCCGGCTCCTATACGTGGAATCCCCCAAAGTGTTCGCCCCTGTTTCGGTGGGCACCCCCAAGGGGTCCCCAGTCTCTCCACCATTGTTTGTTATTTACGCTTCCCGCCTCCACTGCGAGATCCCCCAGGGTCTCTCCTTATCCTATGTGGACGACTTCGGTCTAACCGTCTCCTCTGCGTCCTATCGTCCCAACATCCAGATACTACAGAAGCAGTATGCCAGGCTAAGAACCAGAGGGTCCAGGCTGGGCATCGGCTTCTCAGTTCCGAAGATGGAACTCATCCACTGGCATACAAACAGGGACAGAGACCCCAGCTCCAATGCTCCGGTCCACCGTGACGGGTCGGTCTTCACACCCAAGAGTGAGGTCAGGTGGCTTGGCTACTGGTTCTCCCCCTCGATCACCACTACCCCCCATTTTGTCAAAAGGCTGGCCAAGGCCCGGGCGGCCTTCGTGGCTGTCAAGTGCCTCTCCCCTCCGGGGATTGCCTTCCCCCCCTTCCTCTGCCATTGACTGGCCTCCTCCCTCCTCTTCCCTATCCTCAGCTATGGCGCGGACGTCTTCATACCCACCACCCACATGATTAGGAAGCTCTCCCTGTTCTGGCACAAGGTCCCGAGATGGACAACTAATTGCTTCATGTCTACCCCCACGGATATCCTGGCCGTTTAGGCCTGCCTCCCACTTCTCGAGCTTCTCCTCGCCTTACAAGCGATGCCTGGCAAACCTTAGGATTATGTGCTCTCCCCCAGAAATCAATCCCGCCACCGCAAGGCTCCCACCCTCCGTGTAGACTCCGTCCCTTCACCGCCACTCACCAGACCACAGGGTCCTTAGTGTGAGGAATGCCTGCAGCCGCCTTCCCCTCCCGCGGCTCCAACCGAGACCTCTCTCGAAGAACAGGGCCCATCTCCCCGTCGACGCCCTCCCACACTTCATGTTATTCCTACTGGGCCCCCGGGGCCTCAGCCCCCTTCCGGTCACCTCCCAGCATCTGCTCTGCGAGGCCAACCCCGAGCCCCCCCCGGGCCGCTCCTACCCCGAGCTGAAGCTCCAATGCGGGAGTCTCCTCATGAAAGAATGTGACCAGGCCAGACCAGACCCAGCCAGGTACCCTTACCGCCCCTGGATCAAACCGCATCCGTTCATTGGCCTAGACAAGTTCTCCGCGGGCCGCCTGCATCAGATGAGATCTGAGAAGAGCAACCTCCGCGCCCACCCATCTTGGGACAGTGATGTCCCCACCACCTGCCCCATGTGCGAGGCTGCCCCCGAGACCTTCAAGCATGCCATCCTCCACTGTTCAGCCAAGGAACCTAGCAGGACTCGCCACCTTCAGGGAGTCCGTGACATTGGTCCCGACGCCCCCGTCTGGTTATCGGCCGCCCTACTGGGCGCCCTCATCCGCTTCATTAAGTCTACGGCTACAGCCTTCCCCCCGGGTATGTTCTCACACCCAACATCCGCTACTTGCTCTGTTTCTTCCCGCTCCTCTAATGTAGTTTCCTTTGGTTACTTTATGTCGTCTCAGGAAGTCTAGGTTTGAAATCTTTTGTTTTTCATGCTATCCGCTGGTTTAGGGAGGGTTACCTTTGTCGTACTTGCTTAAACTTCGCGCCCGTATGTGGGCCTGGGACCGGTACTGACCCCAGATGAAGACATTTTGGTGCCGGGCATTTCTTTTGTTTTTTTGTTTTGGATTTTGGGTTTTGTTTTCGCCATAGCTAGCGCTCCATGCGATTTCTTGTAGCTTAACCGTGACAACGAATATATGATACAAAAAAATAGAAGAAACAAAAGCCCCTTATTTCCCGGTTCCCAATCCTCAGCTATGGCGTGGACGTCTTCATGCCCACCGTCCACATGATTAGGAAGCACTCCGTGTTCTGGCACATGGTCCCGAGATGGACAACTAATTGCTTCATGTCTACCCCCACGGATATCCTGGCCATCGAGACCTGCCTCCCACCGCTCGACCTTCTCCTCGGGTACAAACGGCGCCTGGCAAACCTTAGGATTATGTGCTCCCGCCGGAAATCAAACCTGCGACCACAAGACTCCCACCCTCTGTCCAAACATCAGCAAAAAGGTCAACCTGCACCCTGCTGCGTCCTGCTCTCGCTGTGCGCCGGACGTTGCGGGCGCATATAACGTATACTACAGGTCTGGGTGCGGACGTGGTAGGCGTCCGTCTGGACGCACCGGACACAACCAGAAGCTGTCCCCCCCAGCGACCCTGCACCCTGCGGCCAACCCTACCGTCCCGTTACACCCCATGCAGCCCCCTGCATGCTACCTCTTTCCTGACCTCCTGCGACTTCAATCTCCTTCTCCCTAAGAAGCCCTACAACCCCACCCCCACCGGGTTTCCTCCTATGTTACTGTGCTCCCTCCTGATTCCGTCCTGAGTTTCCCTCCCTATCCCCTCTCCGTCCCGCACCCCCCCAGATACACTCCTTTTCCCTCTGAACCTCTCAATCCCATCGTGTATCTCCCCGCATCCAGCGGGCGTCCTCCAGCCCTTGACCTTTTCCCTCACCACCTCCGGATCCTGATGTTTATTCCCGCGTGTCCTGCAGACACCCCCAACAACCGATCTCGTCGGCCGGACGCCCCCGGCAATCCGTCTAGTCCGCCGGGCGCCCCTACAATTTATCACGTCCGCCGCACGTCCTCTACAGCCCATCTCGTCGGCCGGACGTCTCCTGCTACCTATCCCTTCGACCAGACGTCCCATACTACCTCTGCTCTCAGCCTGATGTCCTACGATGTCCTCCTGGCTTTTGACTGTCCGCCTGACACATTTCCACGCCTTCTGAACCTACAGAACCCACAATTAGCCACCAGAAGACCTGCCCATAGCTGCGGATCTTCGAATCACCCGCCCGACACATCACGACGTGGTAGCCGCATATTATCTCCCGCCGACCACGCTCTCAGGGCCTCTACACTATTACAGTCTTGTTACTTCCGGGCTTCCGGGCTTCCGGGCGCCTTTGCTATGTGTATTATCTATTCTATTACTCCTCTACTATGCATACATAATATTATGATCATAGTGTAGTTATAACACAATCCCCCAAGTCCTCTCGGTCACTTTCTCCAACCTGCTCCCCCGCATCCGCAAGTTCTCCGGACAGAGCTGACTCGACCAGTCCTCCCAAAGCATCCGCTAGGTCCGCACGTCTGCCCCGCGCCGATTCTGATACTTCGGGCTCCAGATCAATCCCAAATTCCCGCCTCAACGCATCATCATCATTGGAATATCCTGCTGTTCTCTCAGCACGCTTTCCCCGCTCCTGGGCAATTTTGGCCCCCAACGCAGTCTTGATCCGCGCAATGATTAAACCCTGAAAGCGCTCTCCAGTATTCTGCCATGTCTGTGTCTCACGTTCCAGCAGGCCTGCCTTTCTATTAGCTCACTTATCACCCGTCTCGAGTACTTGCGGTTTTCGAGAGTATCCGGATGCCTTGGCCAAAAGGGATCCCAACACTCCTGTAAACTACAAGTCCGCGCGGTTTATCTTACCTCTGGTATTAGAACGCGTGAAAACCACTTTATCGATAAAGATTCCAGTCCGCCAGCATCGCAGCGAATGGCACAGCATGGCCGCAGTCAGACATATCAACCGACCGCCAATCTTACCCAGGAATCTCGCATCTGTCATGCCTCTCCTTTTAGGACTTGAATAAAATTGGGCAAAAATCACGCTAGGCATCTGTGGCGCTAGGAATCCCAGAGAAACTGCCTGTCCGCCGCATTGGATAGATTTTTTAGCTGGGGTCAGAGACAATCGTGAAAATTGTTGCACCACTATACCTCATATTTGTCGGGTGGGCAAAGGAATCTGTCTTCCTCTAGTAGGTATGTCACCCTTCGTGCACACACCGCAGCATCCTTCATATCTAGCTTATAGAGTGCAGTTATACACCCCTTTGCAGTATGCAAATACTGTGATCTGCATCCGCTATGCTTTGCCCGAACCTGCAAAGCGCCTGGCCGCCAGCTGGTCTATTTAGTCTGGCGGATCAGATATAAGATACTGATTAAGGGTAACTTACCTGATCATTGGAGGACGGGGTAGCATCGGCAAAGTTTGGAAAGCCCAGCTCTCTCCGGGCATCCTTCCAACACGTGCGGACTGCTTCAGTTAGGGTAATTTGTAACGACCCTACTGATAGGTAGCTACAGTGGACTAGACTCAAGCCCGTATGGCATACCAAGTGGTAACCATATTGAGGATAGGCCAATATACTTAGTATACTACCGGTAGACATGAGTTGGTACAAGTGTCTACAAAGTGACTTGGTGACATAGGGTTAGACAGGGTAACCTAGGTAGGCCAAAGTTACCCTACTAGGCAGGGTAACCTTCGGAGGGTATGTTCGCATAAAGCAAAGGACTCATAATAAACGTTGCACGGGTCTCCGTGGCAAAATTATATGTGGTCGCGCGGACTCCCGAAGGAAATAAAGGCATGATAGGCTGAAGTTACCCTACCTTGGAAACATGATTACCCTACCTTGGGACCCCAGTTACCCTACTGAGGTACTCCAGTTACCCTACCTTCACCGAGAAAGTCATCTGCGGACTTAGGGGGAAGTTATCCCACAATAGTGGTGCTCTTAGATGTACACAGGGCCGGTTCGTATGGTACGAAACGGACTACTGATGGAGCAGGAGTGGTCCGAACCTCCTGTAACCTTCAGGCGATATTCCTAACACCCCCCTGCGGCCCCAGCGTTGTTACGGCGCGACAGCACTTTACGGCTGTGTAGTTGTGTGCTTCCTAGTAAAGTGAGATTCATAGGAATGCTCCCACAACACCGTATGAGTTGTGGCCGTCCAACCGACCAGAAGCTGTTCGCAGGATATATAAGGGGTGTGAGGGTGACCGCCTCCTGGGGCGCCACCTGGATAACACCTGGGAA
>Ga0307513_10009644_pt1 | contig 12194 bp, 16 predicted proteins | sample 15_EM_MG_FD_202174 | JGI IMG/M metagenome (GOLD analysis project Ga0307513, IMG submission 202174) | Populus trichocarpa ectomycorrhiza microbial communities from riparian zone in the Pacific Northwest, United States - 15_EM | ecosystem: Host-associated > Plants > Roots > Unclassified | place... | reverse complement strand
CACAAGGCCATTCATCCCGAAATTCGGCAGCGCGACGACGGGACGGTCGATGTATCGACCAGCGAAGGATTCGTCCCCGCGGCGCGCCACCGTGGCCGTTATGCGGGCCGGAAATATCCGCGCCGCGCCAACTATGGGCTGTCCGATGCCGACCGCGCCGGCAAACCCGTGCTCGGCGCGGCGCTCGACGCGAAACGTGCGCCCGACATTCAGAAGTCTTTCGGTGGCGCGGTGCTCGACGAGCTGGTCTCGGAGGAGACGATCCAGGCGCGCGCCGAAATGATGCTCGCGGTCGATGAGAGTCTGGGCCGCATCGTCACCGCGCTCGAGGAGCGTGGCGTTCTCGATGACACGCTCATCGTCTTCATGAGCGACAACGGTTCGTTCTTCGGCGAACACGGCCTGAGCATCGAGCGGCGATTTCCCTATGAGGAGTCGATCCGCTGTCCGCTCATCGTCGCGCAGCCGGGAGAATTCGGTGCGGGACGGCGCGAAACGTTCGCGCTGTCGGTGGACATCGCGCCGACCTTGCTCGATGCCGCCAGCGTCCCGATTCCGCGCTCCGTGCAGGGCCGTTCGCTCGTGCCGCATCTATCGAGCGAGCAGGCGCGCGGCCGCGACGCATTCCTGATCGAATACTACGGCCACGAGAATCCATTCCCGTGGATCGCGAACATCGACTATCGCGCGGTGCGTTTCGGGCGCTTCAAATACATCCGCTGGATCCGGGAGAACGAAGCGCACGAGCTCTACGACCTGACTGCGGATCCCTTCGAGATGCGCAATCTCGCCGGCGACCCTGCACACGCAGCGGTGCTCGCCAAGGCGCAGAAGACCCTGTCGGTGCTCGTGCTCGCGTCGCTGGGGCTGCCGGCCACCCACGTGTTGTGAGTAACCCGATGGTTCGCCTGCTCCTGCTCGCCGCCCTCCTCGAGAACAGCAGGTACCAGACCGGGATGTTGCCCGAGCGCGTGACGTTCGCGTAATACGAAGCGGGACACATGATGTACGTACACGGCCCGTCGCTCGAGAAACTCGCGCGCGAGCTGCGCGAATTCATCCGCCGACGATGAAGATCAGCCAGGTGACGAGTGGTGCGGTCAGCACCATGGCGCCGCCCCAGATCAGCAGCCCCCGAAAGACGACATCCCGCTCCGCCTGCCGCGCGTTCGCGACGACCAGCGCGCCCGCGGTCGAGAATGGCGATGAATCCACGACCGTCACCGAGATCGCGAGCGCCATGACGAATCCGGCTGCGGGAAACCCGCCCTGCGAAATGAACGGCACGGCGAGCATCATCATCGCCCCCAGAATGCCGGCACTCGATGCAAATGCCGATGTGACCGCGCCCACCGCGCAGATGAGCAAGGCACCCAACAAGGGCGAGCTGATTCCGGCGATGCCGTGACCTATCGCATCGACGGTGCCGAAACGCTGCATCGCGGCGACATACGTCACGATGCCGCAGACGAGCAGCGCGACGCTCCAGCTGATGTCGCCCTCGGCACCCTTGCTGCCGCGCGGAAAGAGCAGGCTCAAGGCCACCGCCGCGAATAACGCGAGCATTCCGATACCGAGATCGAAGCACAACGAGGCAATCGCGACCGCCAGGATGGCGAACACCGTGACGATCGACTGAGAGAGACGCGTGGCCGGGAAATCGGGACACAGCGCCGCGGTCTCCCGCTCGGCCGCGGTTGCCGGCGCGCTGCGCGCCAGCCGCATCCCGCCGAAGACCACGAAGATCACGGCGCCGAGCACTACATTGAAAGCGACGTTCGCCAGAAACAGCGTCGCCGGCGAAAGATCGGTTCCGCTTCGGGCCACGGCCTGGTTGACGATCGCGCCGAGCACGTTGAGCGGCGAGAAATTTCCGCACGCCGCGCCGTGCAGCACCATCAGCCCGATCATGCGCCGATCGAGGTCATATCGCTCCGCGATCCGCAGCGCGACCGGCGCAATGAGTGCGACACCGGCGGAACCCAGCGCGCCCGCCGTCGTCGGCAATGCGGCGACGAAAAACACGATCCACGGCACGAGCGCGCGACGGCCGCCGACCAGCCGCGCGGCACCGTTGACGATCCAGTCGATCGTCCCGTTGCGCGCCGCGATGGCGAACAGCCAGGTAACCGCGACCAGCAGGATCAGCAGTTCAACGGGAAAGCCTGCGAACCACTTCGAAGCGGGCTCGTCGGAGAAAGTGGCCCCGAGCAACGCAGTCATCACGAGCGCGAGCGCGCCCAGATTCACGGAGCGCAGCCCGCCGAGGATGAAAATCAGGATGAGTCCTGCGACGCCCGCGAAATGAATCGTCACGAGCGTCGGAAGATCAGGCGCGGCGCGGCCGCGCGCGCGACTGCGCGAGGGCGACGCTGCCCTCGGAGAGCTCGATGGGCCGATGATCCGGAGGCAGTTGCAGGCGCTGGAACAACACCGGGCGATCGCCGATCGAGTAATCGCTCACGTCCCATACCGTGCCCACGGTGCCGGGAGCGAGCCGCAGCTGTTTGCATGCGATGTCGGACAACACCCGCGCCGCGATGCGATGTTCGACGCGTAACGTCGGCAGGTTGAACCGGTCGACCATCACGCGATGGGTCGAGGAGCCATGCAGCTCCTCGAGGGGCGCATCGAGCAGGGACCGGCCGTGATCGTAGGTAAAGTAGACGCTCGTGAAGGCGGGCGGGTCGTCCTGCACCCACAGTAGGCGGTCGAGCCGCACGCACTGCTCGACGTCTAACAAAGTTCGCCACGGGCCACGCGATTTGTCCTTGGCGACGGCGAGCACGCGTACGAACGGCAGCATCAGCCCGCCGGTCTTCGGATCCTTGAAACGATAGACGAACGCCTCCGAGGCCTGGGAGCGCCGGTCGGCGACGAAGGTACCCGTGCGCCGCCCGCGCACGACGAGGCCGCTCGCGACGAGCTTGCCCATCGCCCGCTGCACGGTGCCGAGACTCACGGGCAGATTCGCGCACAGCTCCGATTCCGCCGGCAACCGTTGCCCGGGCTTGAATTCCCCGCGCTGAATCGCATCGGAAATTGCCGTAACCACCTGTGCGTATTTCGGTTCGTTGTCATCGCGTGAGGCACGCGCGATGACCGCACCGAGTTTCTCGAGATCGACGTCACTCATGCAGGGCAGGATAACGGAGTCGGTGTGGCACAGTATAGTTTTGATGCTAATACTGTATAGTTATAGATAGTCACGAAAGGTCTCCGCATGCGAATCCGCCTCCTCGGCACCGGCACACCCACGCCGTCGCTCAAGCGCATGAGCGCCGGTTATCTCGTCGAGGTGGGAGATCGCAAGGCGCTGTTCGACTTCGGCCCGGGCACGTATCACCGCCTGCTGCAGGCCAACGTCAAACCGACCCAGATCACCGACGTGTTCTTTTCCCACCTGCACTACGACCACTGTCTCGACTACGTGCGGCTCGTCATGACGCACTGGGACCAGGGCGCCGGGAAAATCCCCGAACTCAATGTCTACGGACCGCGCCACATTGCGCGCATGACCGACCTCATCGTCGGAGAGAACGGCATTTTTGGCCCGGACCTCGCGGCGCGCACGCAGTTGCGGATGAGCCAGGATGTCTTCGTCGCGCGCGGCGGCGTCCTGCCGCGCAAGGTTCCACGGCCCGTCGTACGCGAGCTCGAGAGCGGCGCGCACATCGATTGCGGCGTATTCAAAGTCGAGGCGCGGGCCGTGCTGCACGCGCAACCCATACTCGACTGCTTCGGTTTCCGGCTGGAAGCCGACGGCGCGAGCTTCGCCTACTCCGGCGACGCCGGCCCGTGCAAGGCGATGCAGGAGCTCGCGGCGGACTGCGACGTGCTCGTGCACATGTGCCATTTCATCAGCGGCACCGCGCTCAGCCCCGCGATGGAAAAGAACAACATGGGTCACCTCGAGCTCGCGCGCCTCGGCGCCGCCGCGCGCGTGCGCAATCTCGTCGTGAGTCACGTGACCGAGCAGATGGACGTCCCCGGCATCCGGGAACGTCTGGTCAGCGAGATGTCGGCGATCTACGCCGGAAATCTCTTCTTTGGAGAAGACCTGATGGAAATCCCGGTGGGTCCGCCCGTACCCGCCAAACTAGACTGAACCGGAGCAAACCAATGAAAACATCGAGAGTGCGTGCATCCGCGCTGGCACGCTCGAGACGGGAGTTTGTTCTAACGAAGCAAGGATCGTCAGCGCATACGCTCCGGCCGCGGCGCGTGGCGCGCGGCTAACTATCTCAGCCGTTCAACGGGCGCGGAGTGAGTGCACCGCGCGCCGCCTTCATTCGACCGTGACGGATTTCGCGAGATTGCGCGGCTGGTCGACGTCCGTGCCCTTGAGGATGGCGACGTGATACGCCAGCAGCTGCAGCGGCACCGTGTACACCGCGGGCGCCTGAAAATAGCTGACGTGTTTCGGCATCTGGATGACGGTCACGCCGTCCGACGAGGTGAAGCCCGAATCCGGATCCGCGAACACGATGAGCTCGCCGCCGCGCGCGCGCACTTCCTGCAGGTTGCTTTTGAGCTTCTCGAGCAGGTCGTTGTTAGGCGCCACCGTGATGACCGGCATGTCCGCGTCGACGAGCGCCAGCGGGCCGTGTTTCAGCTCGCCGGCCGGATACGCCTCGGCATGGATGTAGGAGATTTCCTTGAGCTTGAGCGCGCCTTCCATGGCGATCGGATGTAATGCGCCGCGCCCGAGGAACAAGGCGTGGTGTTTGTCGGCGAATCGTTTGGCAAGGTTGTAGATGATCGGGTCGAGCGTCAGCGTCTTTTCGATCATCGAGGGAATCTCGATGAGGCGTTGCACGAGATTGCGCTCGCGCTCGGCATCCGCGGTGCGGTGTTTGGCGAGCGCGATGACCAGCATGCTGAGCGCGGTCAACTGCGTGGTGAACGCCTTGGTCGATGCGACGCCGATCTCCGGACCCGCGCGCGTGAGCATCACCAGCTCGGATTCACGCACCAGCGAGCTTTCGGGCACGTTGCAGATGGAGAGCGAGGCGAGGTACCCCGCCTGCTTGGCGAGCCGCAGCGCGGCCAGCGTATCCGCGGTTTCGCCCGACTGCGAAATCGTCACGAACAGCGAATTCTTCGGCACTACCGGGTTGCGATAACGGTATTCGCTCGCGATCTCGACCGTGCAGGGGATTTTGCAGATCTGCTCGATGAAATAACGCGCCACCGACCCCGAGTGGTAACTCGTGCCGCAGGCGATGATGTGCACGTGTTCCGTGCGTTTGAAGATCTCGGTCGCGGTAGGGCCGAACGCGGCCTCCAGCAACCGGCCGTTCGCGACGCGCTCCGTCAGCGTGTCGGCGACGGCGCGCGGCTGCTCGTGGATCTCCTTGAGCATGAAGTGGCGGTACTGGCCCTTCTCGGCCGCATCCGCGGAGAGCTCGCTCTCGCGAATGGGACGTTCGGCGCGGGCGCCGGATTTGTCCAGCACCTTCACCGACGTGCGGCGGATGTCGGCGACATCGCCTTCCTCCAGGAACATGAAGCGGCGCGTGACGGGCAGCAACGCGGCGACGTCGGAGGCGACGAAGTTTTCGTCCACCCCCAAACCGATGACGACCGGGCAACCTTCGCGCGCCAGGATGATGCGCTCGGGCTCGGTCTCGCTGACCACCGCGAGGGCGTAGGCGCCTTCGAGCTCGGAAACGGTGGCGCGCACCGCCTTGAACAGATCCTTGAGCGTCGCGAGATGGTGATGCACGCGATGCGCGATGACCTCGGTATCCGTCTCCGAGGTGAAGGTGTACCCAAGCTTCTTGAGGTCTTCGCGCAGTTCTTCGTAATTCTCGATGATGCCGTTATGGACGATGGCGAGACCGTCCTGCGAGATCTGCGGATGCGCGTTGCGCTCCGAGGGCACTCCATGGGTGGCCCAGCGCGTGTGCGCGATGCCGATCTGCCCGTGAGTCGGGTCCGCGTCGATCGCGTCCTGCAGGACCTTCACCTTGCCGACGGTGCGGACGCGCTTGAGGTGCTGGGTGCCGTTCAACACGGCGATGCCCGCCGAGTCGTAGCCGCGGTATTCGAGCCGGCGCAGTCCCTCCATCAGGATCGGGACGACGTTGCGCTCAGCGATGGCTCCGACGATGCCGCACATTTAACAGTGTCCGGGGGTATTCAGGGGGGCGCTAGTTTGCCTGAGTAACGCCCGGGATCGCAGTGGCAAACCCGCCGGGAAAGCCCCTTCTGATACCTCGCTCACATGAGATCACCGGCGGCGCCAGGCGGTATTGAAAATCAATACCTTACGAGCGTTCTTCAGAGGTAGATGAGCCACGCCAGCGCCAGGCAGGCGGTCGCAATCGCAGTACCGAGCACCGGGATCCGGAACCAGTACCGCAGGGCCAGCAGGAGGTACACGGCGCTTACAGCGGCCAGCACCAGCAGGACCCAGGGCGGCAGGCTGAGCCGACCGAGGGTCGCGGCGATGGAGCACAACGCACCGCCGAAGAAAACCGCGCCGAGGCTATGGCTGAAATTGAAACCCACCCAGCCCTGCCACATCGTCGCTGCGCCCCGAGTCAGGCGGATCGTGGAATTTTGCATGGCGGTGGTGACGGCCGGGTCGTCGGGCACGATGCGGCGCGCGCCGCGCGTGTCGAGCCAGGTGTAGAGGCCGTGCAACGTGCCCAGCACGACGTAGATCAGTCCCGAGATCGTGATGAGCGTGGCGATGATCATGCGGCGTGCGCGGAGTTCAAGGCACGTCCGCGCTCACGTGCGCGCGGAACGCGGGCCGCACCGAGAGACGCTGGTAGTAACCGAGCAGCGCATCGAGGTGCGGCCGGTCGATGGGTGTGTGCAGCCAGCGGTGGGTAGTTAGCCCGAGAACCACGTCGGCGAGCGTGAAGAATTCGCCGGTGACGAACTGCCCGCCATGCGCGAAGTGCGCATCGAGCATGTACATGTGGCGGTTCCACTCCGCGATGCTGTTCGAGATCGCGGCGGCGTCGGTATGCGCCGGGCTCTTGCGCGCCAGCGCGAGAAAACTGTAGCGCCAGGCGGTATTGAGATCGGTGGCTTGCCAGTCCATCCACTGCTCGACCAGCGCCCGGGCCTGGGGATCGGCGGGCAACAACGTCGCGCGCGGCTGTTTGCCGGCCAGGTAACGGCAGATCGTGTTCGACTCCCACAACACGAAGCCGCCGTCCTCGATCACCGGAACCATGGCGTTGGGATTGCGTGCCAGCAATTTTGCGTCCGAATCCACACGTTCGAACTTCAGGTCGAGCTCGGCACAGGTCCAGAGCACTTTTCGCACATTGATGGACGATACCCGTCCGAGTATCCGCAACATCGCGTGTTACCTCTTGCCGTCGATGCTCTTGATGCGGCCGTCGACGATGGTCACGACCATCGCCGCGGCGTGGCTGCCGCGGTCGTAGGTCCAGGTTTCGGTGACCGTTTCGCCCACCTTTCTCATGCCGCCTATCGGGTTGCGCACCTGCACATCCTGCGTCTTGCTTTCGTGCGAAGTGGGGGCGCCGCACTTCGTGCTCAGCTCCGCAACGCTCATGGCGCTGGTGACGATCCACTTGCCGCAACGGAAGGGTTCATCGGCGGAGGCTGCGAGCGGCGCGAGACCGAAGGCCAATGCGAGAACGGCCGTGATTTTCATGGGCCAATGGTAGCAGCGATCGGCGGGTCGAGGGCTTTCCCACCACGGGCGTTCGCCGGGAACGCCGTCGCCGCGATCGCGATGAGCCGGGGCGCTTGCCTGTCCGCGGCGACCTGATCGGCCGCCTCACCTGCGGCAGCGGCCGAAGAGTCCGTGTGGCCGGCCGCACCGTACACGGCCACGATCGACACGACGAGGAGGACGATCGCGGCGCGTATCCGTGGACTAACTACTCTAGTTTGGCGCCTCTTTCGAGCAGCAGCGCCCGGAGTTGCGAACGATGGCAGCGTTGTTCGTTCTCGCAGTAGCAACCCATCGACAGGTTGGCGTGGGGAGAAAGTGCCGCGAGCACATCGAGCGACTGGCTGGCGGCGGGCGCGGCCATTTCGGCGCGGTACTTCCTGAAAAACGCCGCCCAGTGTTTGTCCGTCTTGGCGGCTTGGGCAGTCTTCATGAGGGCGGCGCTGGGGGCGAGCACCGGGAACCAGACGTCGTACCAGTCGAGTTTCGCGAAATCGATCTTGGGCACGCCGCGCGGCGGGCGCCGTACGGTGCCGAGACGCGTGCCTTCGCCGGCACTTCGAGGTGTGCCCAGCCGGACGATGCGAATGGTCATCGAAGCTTCTCCATGATTACCGGCGTGATGGCCGGCGGCGGCGGTTGTTCGCGCACCCGGATGTAGCCGGGCCGTTCATGAAGGTGAATATTGCCCGCGCGGCGACCGCCCGTGAACGATCAAAACCGCCGCGTTTGCCGAAATTCGTGCTCCGTCTTGCGCATCGACCGTCTGCGGCTGCCGTGAAGCTGCGGCGCGGGTTGCGCCGCCTGCGCCGTCCCTCGCTAGCTACTCACCGGTATGCAGAGCTCGCAGACGAATGCGCCCGTTTTCGCGTCGAAACTCGCGCCGCGCGGATAATGCTCAAAGGGCAGCCGCTGCGTGTCAACCGCGTGATTCAAGGAACAGGCGCTGGCGAAGACGCGCCAGGCCGGACCGATCTCGGCGCCGATGCCCTTGAAGATGGTGACCGCGTAAGGCCCGCCCGGGAGCGTGGCTTCTTCCGCATCGGCAGGCCGCAACCCCTCGGGTACTTCGACACAGGCGTCGTACCGGCATTTTTCCGGCGGTGTATCCATGGGATTGTCGACGGTCACTCCATAACGCGGGCAGTCGAGCAGCCCGTGATCGGCCAGCCACGGCGTGACGGTGCTGCGCCAGAATTTCCCCAGCGGCTCGCCGAACGGGCCGGTGTACCGCAGGTAGAAGACCTTGGCCGGCTGCCGCTGGACGATGGCGATCCTCATCGCGCGAGTCTACACGGCGCGCGAGTTGTTAGGCATCGGCACCGGGTCAGTGGCGCTTGAAGTATTGCACGGCGCGCTCGTGTTTCACGGCCGCAGCGCGCGTCGCGAAAGTGCCGAGATTGCGGCGACGGCGCGTTGTTGGATTCACTTTGCGCGAGTACAACCGGAATTGTCCGGAGGGGAGTTTGCGGATCATGTCCGGCAGTGGAACATCTACCGCCTGAATGCGCTGTGGCCCGGCGCCCGGCGATCCTGTGGGACTACTTCGGCGTACCCAGCGGGAAAACATCCATCTGCTCCCAGCGGCCGCTCGAATTTTCGATCAACACGAGCTCGGTGCAACGCGCCGGGACCCCCGCGCCTGGCAGCGCGATTCGCAATTCCACTTCGATCTCGCACAGCAACGGCTCGTCGCCGTGCGCGACGGTGATATGCGGCACGATGGTGTCGAATTTCCCCTCGAACGGCGGATAGTCGGGAAACTCGTGGACCACGCCCGCGATCAGCGCGGAAAACGGCGCCTCGGGATCGGGAGCCAGGTACAAGGCCACCGGAAATCGCTCGGTACGCGCCATGCGGTAGTTGAAACACGGTACCGCACTCGCGACACGGCGCAGTCTCTGGAGCACGTCGGCGCTGACCTGCGTGGGTGCCATGAACGGATACAGGATGGTCACGTGCGCCGGGACGTTGCGCCGCGCAGGCGGGTCGTAACGATCGCGGTAACGGGCGATGTACCGTTCCGCCTCGGGCACGCGGGTGATCAATGCGGTTTCGGCCATCAGGAAAGTGTCGTGAATTCGCGCTTCACGCCGTTGAAGCGGTCGAACAGCCAGCGATGGCGCCGGAGCGAATATTCATCGTCGCGGCTTTCGTATTCACGCACCCAGCCAAGCAGGAAGGCGAGATTGCGGTCCTGCGATTCCCGGTCCGCATATTTGTGCGGCTCCCAGGGGCGCGCGCGGCAATTGGCGATGCAAGTTTCGATGCCGGGATTCAGGAACACGAGCTCCGAACATTCGTCGAGCAACATCGTCAGCAGGTCTGCATACGCGCCTTCGATCACCCAGCCGTCGTTGGCGGCCGTGAATTTTTCGATCTCCGCGCGCGATCGCTCGAGGGCGCGCCGCGCGGCTGCGTCCGCTTCCTCCCACGCCAGATGATCGAGATCCAGGTGCGCGAGCGCGTAAGCGCTCGCGAAGGATTTCGCCAGCGTCGACTTGCCGGCTCCGGAGTTGCCGAAGATGAGGATGCGGTCAGGCAATGCGTTTACCGCAACCCTCGGGCTTGAAGACCCGCAGCGTCGACGCAGGATTCTTATCCAGTTTGCCGCTGGGGCGGGAGGGCCTGCGCACGAGCTCGCCGCCGCAGTTGGGACACTTTCCCGCGAGTGTATCGTGGGCGCAGCGCGCGCAGAACGTGCATTCGAACGAGCAGATGTAGGCCGCGGTGGATTCACCGGGTAGATCGGTGTCGCAACACTCGCAGCCGGGACGTAGTTGCAGCATGGCGGTATCTCCGGATGTTATTCCAGCGGCTCGTCGAGGAAATTCTGCACTTCACGCAGGAGACGCAGCCGGTTTTTCTCGATGATCATCAACTGGCTGCCTTCGGACAACACGACCAGGCGGCGAGACAGCGGACTCGAGCGCCCATCAGCCGCAGCCCTCGACATAGTTGAGGTGCTCCCACGGGCCGGACTGGATCGCGGTCACCTTGCCGTTGGAAGTTTCGAACCTCAGGCCGTGTTCGCCACTGCCCGACTTGAGCGTGATCGTGTGGCCATGCTCATCGTATTTGTGCGGCTGGACATCGAGCCGGGCGCCGTACCGCGACTTCAGCGCTTCTTCCGGCATGCCGATGTGTGCGCCGGAGAATGTGTGCAGCGTCGACTTGCCGTGCAGCTCGATGCGTACCACGATGCTCTTGATGATCATGAGCCGGAAGTTCGCGCCGCCGCCGTCATAGTTCAGGAACCAGCATTCCTGCGGCTGCTGTTTCGTTTCCATGCCGGGGAAATCCGCGAGCCGCAGGACTTCGTCCACTTTCATGCCGGCACGGATCGGACCCAGGGCCCCGAACCCCAGGCACCAGGTCGAAGCCGCAGATGCGCTGACGGCAGCGAGCACGAGGGCCGCTGACAAGACGCAGCGGCTAACCACGCGACGCCTCCGCGTCGATCTTGCCTAACAACCACTGCAGGCCCGCGAGGTGTTGCTGGTCGTGGCTGCACAGGTAGTGGACGAGGCCGCGCAGCGTGACCGGTCCGTAACGTTCGAACTCCGCGGGGCGATCCAGTTGGCCGTCGGTCAGGCCGCGCAGCAGCGCGAGCGTGGTCGCACGCGCCGCGCGGAAGTCGGCGAAGACCTGCGCCGGATCCGCGCTCGCATAGTCGCGCTCGAGCGTGATCGCTTCACTGTCAATGAACGGCAGCAGTGGAGTTTGCTCTTCGAGCGTGCGCCTGAAGCGCAGCTGGTAGCCCTCGATCTCGATGTCGTGGACGTGGCAGATCTGCTCGATCGCCGTGAACGGCTCGCTCGGAACGCCTTCCCACGACGCGGGCGTCCAGTTGACGAATTCTCGTGGAAACGCCGCGTAGTGCGCTTCGAGAGCGCCCGGAAAGGCTTCGAGGGTGCTGAAAGTCACGGGATTCATGTGCGGCATTGTGCCATCGCGGCGTGCGGATCGATCAGCCGAACCGCTGCAGCAACGCGCGATCGGATTCACCCAGCGGTTGCGGATACGAGCCGTGCTGCCAGAAAGCGATGCCGCCGATCTCGTCGTTTTCAACGCCGGCGGGCACCGCGTCCACGTTGCCTCGATAAATGGCGCCATAGTGGGTGACGCCGTCGTTCACCGAAACCAGCCCCAGCCACTCAAGACCGGCCGCGACGCAGCCAGCCTCTTCCAGGAGCTCGCGTGCCGCCGCCGTTCGCGCCGTCTCACCCGCGTCGATCAATCCGCCGGGCAGTTCCCAGACCTTGCGGTACCGATTGAACACCAGCACCACGCCGGCCGGTGCGCGCGCGATCACCACCGCGAAAGATGGCGCGGCAACCGTTGCGTGGTGCGCCTCTTCCACCTCGTGTACATCGACAAACTTCGCGAGCACCGGCGCAACCGCCGTTGACGGCTGGCGAAGATCCGCGCGCGGCTCGAATGCGCCGTCGGAGCGTTCTTCCGGAACCATGGTGCTCCTCGTGTCGTACGGCCGATCTACCTCATCTGAGCGACGGCCCCGCTCATC
>Ga0307513_10009643_pt1 | contig 12194 bp, 12 predicted proteins | sample 15_EM_MG_FD_202174 | JGI IMG/M metagenome (GOLD analysis project Ga0307513, IMG submission 202174) | Populus trichocarpa ectomycorrhiza microbial communities from riparian zone in the Pacific Northwest, United States - 15_EM | ecosystem: Host-associated > Plants > Roots > Unclassified | place... | reverse complement strand
CCCCGGCTCTCCGGCATACACCCTGGTTTACACTGCTTTTTGGGTGGTGGGATTAGTCCCATATACATTGATCATGTATAGTGGGCTAAACCCCAGTTTGAAGGCTTGAGGGTAGCAGCTACAGGTGGTGGCTTGGCCTGGTCTGGCTTTGGCCTGGGCCAGGGCTTATTATATATTGTGTGATGCAATGCGTTTGAGTCACATGTTTCATTTCAAAGTCCGACATTTCGAAATGAACATCTGACTCACTCATCCTCTCATGATTTTGTTCTCAACAAACGCTTGAAATAAGGTGTGTAATTTGTTCATATGATATCTTTTATACTAATTATTGTGTTCTAGGTTCTCCCACACTAATATTTGTCACCAGCAGTTACCTGGCCTCTCCCACATGAATGTAGGCCAATCTTGAATAATTGCAGGCAGGGCGGGTAGAAGATATGGCAGGTAGGAAGTATGAGGGGAGACCTGCCAGGTATGTGAGGAGGAGGACCATAGTCTGCCTCTTGAATCTCTTCCTACCCTTCACTACTCATTGCTGACAACCATGCTGCCTTAGGACCCGATATAATCACCTATGCACTGCCAACCCCTTTACAACCATGCTTGCTGTGCATTGACACCTGGCCCACAATAGCTGTCATCTACAAACAAACACAAGATCCAACACAACAATCATGCAAATGCAAACACCAATCACTGGTTTTGCAAATCCTGGTTAATCCCCATTGTACTCTATGATCATACTCTACAATTAGACGTCATCATTCTCTATGTTTGTAAATAATATTTAGTCCTTGTTGTCTGACTCTGCATCAATAAAAAGCTTGTCCCATCCTGTTGGATCATCATCGTCTACCCACTCAGAATTACCATCATCCTCAAGCACCTCACCTAACTCTTGTTCAAGAATGGTTGAGGGTTGAGGCTCATGGTAAATTAAATCTTTTCAAAGCAGACACTTTAAAAACTGTAGTGCCTTGACAATGTTGGCCTGCAATTGGTTGTGGTGCTTGGTGATTGTGATTCCAGCTGACGAGAATGCTCTCTTGCTTGATACAGATGAGCCTATGATGGAAAGATAGTCTTTCACAAGAGAGGCCCAGACTGGAAAACAAGGTTAATCTCAAGCAAGGTGTCAATTAATGTTAATGTAGCATGTTAACAAAAAAACATTGTGATAGGGTGACTCTACCATGACCATGTGACCTACCGTAAACACTCCCTGTACATTGATAGACCATCACTACCACTTCTACGTGCTCCCTTGAGCCAGCGACCAGCTCAGGGCACCTTGGCCTACTCCAATGTACCCCCCACCACTTTGTGATTGTCATCCCATTCGGAACCTCATCAATCCTGTCAAGATACTGCTGGAATTCATGTAGCCAGGGTTTATGGGTGTCCGAGTCTGGCAATGGTGTGGCTGACATTGACAGAGCATCCATTTCATCGTCGGTTGAATTCTCAGCGAGTAACTGCACAAGTTTCTTATTACATTTCTTAGCAGCAGCTGCTGGTGCACCATCTACACTGTACAACTCAAGGTAGCGTTCTTTAAACTATGAAAAATGAGTATGTTGAGATTATGTCACGTGATATTCATCAATTGCCCTGGTGGACATTCTCTTCTCTTCGATCTTTGCATATGTTTTGGTATCATCGCTCTGCTTCTTTCATTATCGTTGCTTGGCTCTTTTATTTACGAATGGACACATAGGAGTAGAGGCTGTTTCCTTTTCTTTATATAGCTTCACTTCTTTGTTTAGATGCCTCAGCTTTTCTCTTTCATGCTGAGGTACTTTCTTCTTTGTTTCCTTTTGTTTCTAGACTCACGTACCATCCCTAGACTTATCGTTACTTCGTCTAGGTACTAATAATAGACTTAGCTTTTCTCTTTTATGCTGAGACTTATCGTTACTTCATCTAGGATTTGAACAGAGTAAACAGGTGTTGACATTAATGGAGAAAATGAACAATAGTTTCTGCAGATTCCAAGACCTTATCTTGCATAAGGCTGGGCACGAGTCCAGGTCACCAGTGGGTACTCACAGGTATACCCGTGGGAATACTTGTGGGTCACCCGTGGCCACGGGTCATCGAGGATCTGGGTATGGATTTTATGGTGGTGGGTACCCACCATGAGTACTCACCATTTGCCCACTGTAGGGCTTACCTGTTGTAAATAGTGATAGAATATAGATATTTAATGTGAGGATATGTTGTGGCTCTTTTTTTATTTCCAAATGTGGTAAATTTTGATGGATCTTGAACCATCTGTAATGATTGTAGAATAACTTTGTCAGTTCTTACTTGTTTTCCATAAAAATAGAACTGTTGGATTAGCGTTAAAAATTGGAATCAATAGGTGCCAGACATTAATCGATTTGTGCCCCCAATGTGTGTGCTATCTGTGCCACATCACCAGAACAACTCCTTCAGAGCTTCACATAAATTCCACCCTTTTGCTATAAGTCTGGCACCAATCGATTGACATTTCTAACGCCAATCTAACAGTTCTACTTTTATGGAAAACGAGTAGGAACTGACGAAGTTATTTTACAATCATTATAGATGGTTCAAAATCCATCAAAACCTACCATAAAAATAGTCACACCGTAAACTACAGTCAGATTTTTTGTTCTTGACATGGGTACCCATAAATATCCAGCATTGACAAATACTTGTGAGTACCCATTGACCCATGGGTTTTTGACTCGCAGCTCTGGGTGATCCATGGGAAAGAATCTTCATGGATCTGGGTGTGACATTTGGCACCCAAAATACCTGTGGGTACGGATCCAGGTCACCTGCGAGTGCACTTGTGCCCAGCCTTAATCTTGCAGAGGTTTGCTCCAATGCTTCTCGAAATGATTCATCTTTATATTGGGGTCAAGTACTGTTAATAGAATTAGCTAATGAAAAATGAAGATTGAGGAAAAAATACTCACACATCACAAATGTATATGCATGTGAAGTAGCCATCTTGTTATAATATTCTTCAACCTTTTCCATTGCTGCCTCCAACCCAGCTGAAAATAGATTAAATTTTGAATTTTTCAAGCGGTTCTTCCATGCAGTGTGCAAGGCTTCAAGAGCTGGGATACCTGTGTGAAGACAAGGCTTGCTATTGTATGAAAATGCCTGTTGCGCATCATCTGCATGCTAAACAATTATGTGCATTAGTGAAGAAAACTCATCTTCTAAAAATGATAACATACACACAACAGCTTCATCATTAACTCAACATGCTTCCACTCCTCATCAGACAGGGCGAGTGCTTTGAGTTTTCGTTTTTTTTCCTGGTCTGTCTCATCTTGTGCGATTTTGAAGATGAATTGTTCAAGGAACTTACAAGCATTATATGTTAGCCTATTGAAAGGGATAAAAGGTGATGTTGTATACCTCTTTCAGCTTGAGAGCTCGTAGAAGCATGTTGTAAGTGGACGACCAGCAGACCTTCATGTCCAAAAGCAGCATAAGCGCTTGCTTCTGGCCAGTGTGTGTCTGGATTTTTAGAAGCCATTCTTTGTGCTTTGCAGATAAATGCCTCAATGAGAAAAATTAACAATTGGAAAAAACAGAATTTGGCCATGGGGGACTTACTTTGACTACAATCACTCATATCAACCCAATCTCATCATAAAGGAACTGATTGACATCGGGCTCATGATCTGTTGGCTGAGCCGGATCATAGTGCTTTGTAGGGCTATGTGCTGCAAGGTTGATGATGTGGGCCAGACACCTGAGGATGCAAATTGAGCATTAACATCATAAAATGATGGTCATTGTGGTGCTTACCAAATATGGAACGCCTTGTGGTCCCATGCCTTATTCCCTTTCTGCAAATCTGAGGCATTGAGAAGACTTTCAAAGTGGCGTAACATGGTAAGATTATTTGATGCATTATCACATGTTATCCATCCAACCTTTTACAGACAAATTCAGTCAAATAACAGGGTGAGGATGTCCTGACACACTTTGTGGGCAAATCCCAGATGTTTAACTATTTTGAAGAGTGCATGACCAACCCTAACACCATTATGGGCAGAGTTCATCTGTGTGAAACCAAACAATGCACTTTGATCCTCCTATACCCCAGGTGACACCTCTTCTGTCCAGTGGCCGGTAACTGCAAAGTATGCATTTTGATTTCCTGCTTGCCAGGCATCGCATGTGAAACTTGTGAGTCCAGTCTTGTCACTCTGGATAAGAAGATCGAGTGAGGACTGCTTTAATTAATCTTTGGCTATCTTGGCATCTTTTCATGTTTTGACAGCCTTGGGAAGCTTTGACTCAAAGCCATTATTATTACACCAGACATTGTACTTGGACTAAAAATGTATTGCATCAGGAAACTCTTGAAACAATTAAAAATATACTCACAAGGTGATTAGCCTCGATATGGCAATGGAGAGTTGTTGACTTGGCCACAATGGTTTGCACTGAACCTTTTGCTCTGGGATAAATTATGAGTATCAATATGAATGAAAGAATTGCGGACATACTTGCAAAGAATGCATGCTCATCGTGGCTTTCCACCAAGCTTCTCCACTGGATGGAAGAATGCATCAACATCCTTTGTTTTGTCTTTGAGTGAGATGGTGGGCACTTCTGGTTCAGAGTCTTTTAATGTGGATGGATCCACTGCACTTGGAGTGGATGCCATGGGCTTTGCTGCAGTACATTGAACGTTAGATTGGAATTAAACCCAAAAGAGGCAAAAACATACCCATGGTCTCAATCTCCTCTACTTAATCATCAGACAGCAAAATACGTGATCTTTTTGAAGCTGAAGCTGGGTGAAAATAATCATAAGTGACCACACAAAGATGGGAATCAACACACACCTTTTGGAACTGTGTGAGAGTCTTCATCCTCAACATCTTGAACAGATGCTGACTGTTTGCATTTGGTGGATGTCAATTGTGAAATAGTAGAGGCGGTTTCGGGAAGAATGCTTATTGAAGAAATTGTTTTCTTTGTGGTTGATACCGAAGTTGAAGTCTGCATGGCCTCAGTGATAATGAGGTCTCAAGCTATTTGGTGGGCCTTTAATCCCAGTTTGCTCATGTTCACAGCATCTGTGACTTTTGCTGATGCCTTTGATTGGTGCTTGCTATGCTCAGGTACCCACACTGATATTGAAGGAGACGAGATGAAGTAAAGATGCTGTATTTGGCCACTACTGGAAACCTAAATTTTTTTTTCAACTGTACAGTACCACATATTTTAAAGCTCAGCTCCAAGGCTTCCAAGCTGGGGCTCAGGCCCCCAGCTCAGGCTTTTGAAATATCTAAGCCAGGCCAAAAGCCATCTAGGCCAAATCTGCAGGCCCAGCTTGGCCCAGCTTTTTTTGGCTTGGCTTGGCCTGGCTTCTGGCCTCAGGCTGGAGCTGGCACATCACTAGTCTCGATCTTGCTTGGCCACGGCTGGTCTCCAGTTCTCTGTTGGCCTTGTCTGCCCATCTCCTGAGGAAGGGAAGCTGTGCTTATGTGCTGCACCTGGTAGGTACTGTTATCTTATCCTTTGGTTTCAAGTTGCTAATCTCATGTTCCAAGTCACTTTGCTAGTCTACCTCACTGCCATTTCTGAGTACCTCACCACCAAATTCTCAAACTCTCTCCTCCAGCAATGCTGCCCATGATAACAAGAAGCAATGTACTGTCCCCCAACATCTGCAGCTTGTCAAATCTTCCTGAATGCCTTGCTGCTCACTCATGTTGCAATGTGAGCAACTGTATTATTTCCTTTCTCTTTAATTGTTAACTTCTCTATGCCAGAATTTTTTTTAATGGTGTTCATGATAATGAGAAGTAATATATTGTCTCTCATTGTCTCCAGCTCACCACCCGAAATGATGTTGGGTGTAATCATGTGTTTACTTCACTTTCCACTGGTTTCCCTTGCCACCATTCTTGAATACCTTTCCACAAATGTCTCTTGAAGAAGGGCAACCATGTCCAACACCATCCTACCCTGCCACCATCCTTGAATACCTTGCTGCTAATATTCTCAAACTTGCTCATCTTGTTGCACCTATATTATTCCCTTTCGTTTTAATTATTAGCTTCTCGCCAACATGTATTTTATGTCTATTCTAATCAATAAACCTTTCTTATCAAGCATAAACTGAATGTGAATTAAATTGAGTACTACAGTATGTTGAATTATAGATCATTTAGGTAGGGATTAGATCGAGTTGTGACCATGGATCATTTTACAGAGACCAAGTTTTTCTTGCACATTTTCATCACTCACTCTCCACCGGCCCACTGCACAAAACTGAACTATGTGCCTCTGGTGTCCCATTTTTACTTGATCTCACCCTTCATGTCTTCTGACAGATTGCTTGGATGAGATGGGTCACACTTCTATCAGCATCAGGGTATGCATCAAGAAACTGATTGACACTACTACCCAAGCTAGGTGAAGCATTAATGGGCATGTGATAGGACAAAGAGTGTGTAAACTTACCATTCATACTTTTCAAATATCACCTGTCACTGACTGTGTAAAATTCCTGTTGTTGTCCTCATCAGACCAGCATACCATTTCACTGGCCAATCCTTGACAGCAAGCCCCATCTGTGGATCCACCTCTGTCCATTGCTTCATAGCTCGACGCTATGCCCCAGGTGCATGCATCAGAAAAAGGCCACCTAGCTCTGGCTGTCTTTAGATGCTTTAGCTGCTCTAGGACATCCTAGGACATCTTAGGATATCTTGGGATGTCTCAGGATGCCCTAGGACAGCTAAAGCATCTAAAGACAGCCAGAGCTAGATGGCCTTTTCCTGATGTGTCCCAAGGAAGGAATAGAAACACCTGCAATGGGAGGAGATGACTGTAACATGGAGCTACCACTGCTCTGGGAATCAAACGAGGGAACAGACCAGCACCTCACAGTGGAGCCTGTCAGATTGACCTGGTCAGATATAGTCATATTTTGTGAGTTCCATGCCTCGTAGTTCTGTGAAAACCTGATATGAGATGGTGGATGATTTCTTGCACTAGTTGTTTGTGAAAGGACTGAGTGAACAGTTGTGGACAAGGTAGCCGCAGTTCAATTCACTGAGGCAGCAAGCTGACGAACTTCCTTAAATGTCGCCAGCTTCATTGCACTGTCATCGCCCATGAAGAAATTGGTAGGGTCAATTGGAATCAGGTGGAGGGCATCACCATGACCATTTTCAAAGCTTTGAAGTGAGTCGACGAGATATTTGATCAATGTGTCACATTAAAAGAAAGGCTCAGAACTGGAAATTATTGCAGTTCATAAATTTTGAATGCACATGTTCACCAACAGCCCAACCACTCCACCATCGAATCTGATTTAAGGACCACTATTGGCCAATTGGAGCATATATAAAGCATACTGGGCACCACCTCAATGGAAAAAATGGGTGGTGTATCGCTTTTGGGTTTCTGACCATTGACAGAACTCTGTCAACATCCCTTGAAGACTATCATAGCTCATTTGCCAATCTGTGCGAATAACACCATTGGCACCAATATAAGGGAAGAAATAATTGTCTGGTGCAAGCTTCCTTCTGATAACAGTTTTGAGGAAAGCTTTCCACTGAAGCAGGTGAGAATGCATATCCATCTCTGGAATTGGTTGCTGATAAATGTTGCATATACAAGCTGTAACGCATGGTGAGTAAGTTATGTCATTAGGGTAACTGTACTGACACACCTTCTCTTGGACCATCATAGCCCTTCTCATTTTGCCATCCCTTTCGTTCCATGAGCTCAACTTTAAAGTGAGGAATGTAGAAAGAGGCTGGGCCAAAACAACCTTCTGTAAGATCGTGGGCCTGAAGGCTGAGTAACTCAAAGCACCTGCAAATTCATGCAGGTAAGTTTATAGTATCTCTGACAAAACATTATTACTGACCTGATCCACAGGGTAAATGCTGAGGGTATGAATCCATGCATGAATCCATGCTGGAGACAGTGCTTCAGAGCAGCAACAGAGTCCTGCCATCTGTTGTCAGTAAGCCACTCATTAGGACATTCTTGCATTGACCACTCCATCAATCGCTGCAGCTCTTCTAGTCTCATGGCTTTAGCATGGTTGCAAGTCGCGCTGGCCCCTTTCAACTTCTGGTGTGTTTTTACTGAATGTACAACAGCCTTGACATTGCTTGCATATGCTGGGCATCCCTTAATCTCGCCAGTCTTTTTGTTCTATCTGTATTCACCTGCATAGTTCTCGCCATCTCTGTTTCAAGTTGGTAAAAATTTGAATCAATAAATCTTTGTTGACATACATGTTATCCCAGAGTTTTGCAAATGCACTGGAAATCCCTTCAGCAGTATCTTTCCCACAGCCTTCATTGAAGCACTTCTGAATGATAAACATCTCCAGTGCAAGTGCTGAATATTTGTTAGGTGGTCCATTGTCGAATGCCTTTGCCAAGAGATCAGTGCATCGTTGATGGGCCCATTGGCCTCATCCTTTTCTTTTTTTGTGACAAGATTCTTTAGAAAGGCCCTACCCTGTGAATGTTGACCACTGTAAGCTGAATTGGTATTTTTCACTTTGTTGTATTTTGATACTTCAGCTTTGTGGATGCCCTGTAGGCCTTGTAGATCATCTGGCTTGACACCTTTGTCCTTCTGTGCATATTTATGGCCTCTCTGTTTTGGATTCAAAGTTGGTGTTCATGGCATTGCAATAGAGATCTAAGGTAGGGAGGGCAATAGGTGAACAGATGAAAGGAAAAGAGAAGGGGGATGTGATTCAATGATTCAGATCTGTCTCTTGTCCATTACTATTTTTGGTATCCTAATGACTGTCAATATATTACACAAAAGCTAGCTAAGAAAATTAGTGTAATTTTAAGGAGGTGGAGATGGTGTACATAAATCAATGTGGCCCAAAAACACAGGCCCGAGACCAGCACTAGTGGATGACCCTTGAATAAACTCCTGATCTTGCATTCCTGGTGGCAGAGATGGCGTACATAAATTGAGATGGCCCAAAAGGATGAGCCTGGCACTAGTTGAAGATCCTTGAATAAATTGTTGATCATGTGTTTCATTGTTGATTGCATTTTCTGCTAATTCTTGGTCTCCAATGACAATTGGGTTTGCTACCAAAGCTCCAGATCTAATATTGGTTAGCCTCTCAGTTGTGATACACTTGAAGGGACTAACCTGTAAGAAACACCAGTGGCATTGTGAGCAGGCAATCGACTAGGAGAGGGCAGTGGCTTAAAAGGGGATGTGAGGATCTGTGGGCATTTGATTTGTACAGGGGAGTAGATGAGACTTTAAAACTCACATTAGGATAATTATCCACTGGCAGAACCACTTGTTTTCCTTTAAAGTATTTGACAAGACTGGGCAGCACAGCCCTGAGAATAGAACCTGGGACCCAAAAAGAAGTCATGTGGCAGTCAGATTTTTGCATGAGGGATTGCAAGGCAGGATCTAATCTAAAAGCTGTGTCATGAAGAACACCATTTGTCGCAATTCGAATCATGTAGCTGCTAATGCTGGGATTAGTGGAGTGAGCACCTGGACTGAATCTGGCTTGACAGATACAAAGGATATGTATGTTTGTCAATGATCTATCAGTAACAAAGTCCTTGCAGGGGTAATGTGCTAAATATTCATCAGGGTCAAGCTACATTTAAATGATATTAGTATTCAGAAAGTTCTAAATAGTATCATTCACCGGTGATGAACAGTGATACTTGGCCATAGCATCTCCTTAAAGCACATCATGATATCCCCAGATGACCCCCAGGAAAAGTACTTCTCGCATAATGTTGCAATTTCAGCAAGACGTGGCCATTGAAGCTTCCAAGGTGTCATGTCAGGAACTTGATCCATCGTCCATGATGTAAGTGGCTGGGCATATTGAAAGACCACATCAACTGATGGAAAAGTATCAGTGACATTCTTCACAAGCGATGGATACCTCCAGCCCAATATATTTTCTGGGTCATGCACTAGAAGAGTCTGGAATTTTGGGCACTAGTCATGAAGAAAATCCTGCAGCCCTGCCTGAGATGATGATGTTGATGCCACTAAAAATAAAGATTTTGTGAGTTGACTCTGAGCAAGCAAACATGCAGTTTTCCATCCACAACCTTCAAGGCCAGCTTTAATTGGAAATCAGATAGTGGAAGAGAGACAGCTGACATGAGACTGACCTTGTCATAGTTGCCCCCACAGAGAATCAATACTTTACCATGCCCCCTTATTCCACATGGAATCCATGTGGAATGGATTTATTCTATCCAAGGAATCCACATGGAATCCACATGGAATATGTTTCACCATATAAATCATATACTTACTGATATGGATTCCATATGGATTCCACATGGATTCCACATGGATTCCACATGGATTCTACATGGACTTATTCCACATGGAATCCACATGGAATCCACATGAAGTCCATGTGGAATGGGCCTAATATTTCAACTTATTCTGAAGTCAGATTCAACAATTTAATTTCATACAAAACATTTGATCAGTTAATTACATAAGGCTTTATCTGGAGTTCAACTGAACTCCTAGAATTCCCCATCTAAAGACTTCACCTGAAGTTTTCCCTGTGGACTCCTGCAATTTTCATAAATACCCTCCAAGTTACAATTTATGTAGAAAAAAACAAATTATATTCTGTTCTAATAATACATATAATATAATAAGTAATAATAATAAAGGGGACAATGAGGGGTGACAAGAGAGAGAGAATGGGGCGGTGTGTGGGATGTGTGCAGCCCCATTCATACAGTAGAGTTGCGGAGGGGGGGGAGGATGAACGAGAGGGGCCGAATCCCCCCCCTCTTCATCTCCCAGCCCATCCTCCTCCCTGTCTCCTCATGTGTCTCCTCTTGCAATCCCTGCGTGCCTCATCCTATGCCTCCCCACTTGCTTCTTCCTTCACCTCAGCAGTTGCTGATGGCGCACACGTGCCAATGTGGCACAGGCACTTATTTGTTGAAGGCGGCGGTGTCGAAGGTGGGTTTTGGTGTTGTTGATCAGGCACGGCGTTCGGGTTGGCTGTCGTTGGTTTTGGGGATTCGACGTGGTTCGGGATGTCGAAGGTGCTTGTGCAGCGGTTTTCGACAGGGTTTGGGGTGTTGAAGGTGGTTGGAGTGCAGATTTGGGGGTGTTTGTGTTGTTTGTCATTGGTTCTGAGGTTTCGACGGCATTCACGGGGTGGAGGGTGGCGGTTTGATGGGTTTGATGGTGTCTGCATGCTGATGTGGCATGGCTGTGGGTGGAGACGGAGGTGGGGGGGCCATTTGCATCGATTTCATGGCTATCAACTCGCATGAGGTCGTGACGTGGCAAGCAAACGGGTGGTGGGTGGTGGTCAGGCGATGGGAAACGGCGCAGGGAGCGGGTGGGGCTTACCTAGCCACATTTGGGGTTGAAACAATGGTGATGTGGCACCGTAAATGGGCTACAACGGGGGTAATGGTGTTAGCTGGGTTGCAAACATCCTGGGGGCTGGTTGTTACTCACCTGGTGTCCCTGGGCTGCGTCCTGCTTGCATTCATGCTCACAATCGTCAGCGTCGACATTCGAAAACCTAAAACAGTTGTTTTTGTTAGCAGACACAAGCAGGAGGGGGGTGGGAACTTACATAGGGGCGTTAATGGCATTGGCTGGCAGCATGCGCAGTGGAGGGGTTGAAACGGCAGGCAGAATGTGGCGGGATGTGGGATGGTGGTGGTGGAAAGGGAACCGACGACGTGGCACCGTTTGAACCAAGGATTCCGGATTTGGGATGCCACGGGCCATGTGACTGGTAGGTGGTCACATAATCGATTAAATATCAGTCAACAAGAATGCCAGTATGGTGTGGTGGACTCAAGCATGTGCTTATGTGTGTGCCTGGTCCTGGGTTCAATTCATGTGTGGTCCATTTTTTTTCTAGTACTAATAATATAATTAAATCATTACAACTACTGTTTTGTATTGATTTATACTATTATTTCTATTATTCTAGTGTTGGTTATTGAAGATTCCACCAGGAATCCAGGTGGAAAGATGGAATCCATGTGGAAATGGGATGGAATCTATGTGAAAGATTCCACATGGAATCCATGTGGAAGATTCCATGTGGAATGGTGGAATCCACATGGAATCCACCCCATTCCATGTGGAATATAGGTGGAAGAAAATCACCAAAATGGGTGAGATCTCAGCCAAAACATATT
>Ga0307513_10009642_pt1 | contig 12195 bp, 21 predicted proteins | sample 15_EM_MG_FD_202174 | JGI IMG/M metagenome (GOLD analysis project Ga0307513, IMG submission 202174) | Populus trichocarpa ectomycorrhiza microbial communities from riparian zone in the Pacific Northwest, United States - 15_EM | ecosystem: Host-associated > Plants > Roots > Unclassified | place... | reverse complement strand
TGACTGAAATCTCTCCCCTCTGCCATTCCGATGGCTGGGACATTGGACGAATACCATGCGAAAAGGAAAGAGCTCGTGAACAAGGATGTGTCCTTGAGGCAAGATCGGGCCAAGTATACGTCGATGGGCGACGTCGAAAAGTCAGCGGAGGAGATCGTGCAGCGCATTCGAAAGGAGGAGGCCCTGCGAGTGTGGTGCCATGAACAAGATTTGTTCCCTGGTATGGCATTCCTTACTGGTGCGTGTCTCAACGTGTTAGATAGAGACCAGCAAGGAACGGACAGATTACAGCGAGGGAGACGATCGAATCCACCCAGGTTTTCAAGATACTTAAAAAGGTCTCAAACATATGACGCATGCGACGTTTTCTGAGTTCGTTCGCTAACTTCTATGTGCAGATGCCAAAAGGAGCGCTCCTTCATGCTCACTTGGAAGCTACTGTCGACGCCTCGACACTTCTCAGACTTGGTTCCGAGTATGATAACATGTGCATACGGGTACTCGAGTGCATTAACCCTGCCAACCTAAGTCGCGTGCTTCCGCAATTTGGTGCCCGGCCTGTCGCCGGACAGCGAGAGTACATGAAGGCCCCCACGATCACAGATGTGGACTATTCCAGAGAGCTGGGTCAGCACTCGAAGAGCCAGAGAAGAGTGGCCTGCGGCGATGGGGGGCCCGAATGGGTTTGACACATGGGTCGTCAAATCAATGGTCATCAACCCTGAAGAAGCATATGGAACACACAATACGACCAGGAAAATCTGGATGAAGTTTGTTGGTGCATTTACCGTTATCTACGTGAGTTCGCTCTACGATTCTCTCACTTAGTTTGTGTCCTGAGATGAAGATCGAGAGATCCTAATTCGAGATTTGGCAGGGAATTATCATGTATGAACCGATACTTGCAAAGTACCTGCGGTGCCTATTCGAATCATGTGCAGAGGATGGCATACAATACGTTGAAGTTCGAATGGATTGCACTCCTAAGGGAATCCTCGCTGCGGATGGAGTCTCGACCATTAACCGCGACCAATTCATAGCCATCTTCAAGAGCGTTCGTGACGACTATGTAGAGCAACTGCGAACAGCTGGGAAAGGCGGTCTCTTCCAGGGCGCCAAGGTGTGCAGTCTTGCCTTTGGTTCCTTGCTTGTTCCAAGAGGACTGATCGAGTAGTAGTTCATCTATACCGTTCTTCGCTGGGTCTCTCCTGAGGAGCTGGCATGGTACTTGGACGAATGTCTCCAACTCAAGCAAAAATACCCCGACGTTATTGCTGGCTTCGATCTCGTGGGAGCTGAAGATACAGGCAAACCCCTTACCGATTACCTCGCGCCCTTGCTCGCATTCAAGGGGAGAGTCAAGGAGTTGGGAATCAATTTACCATTTATCTTTCACGCGGGTGAGACGCTCGATGACGGCGGACAGGCAGACGGGAACCTATACGATGCAATATTACTAGGGACGAAACGCATTGGACATGGGTATGTGTGTGACGAACGTTGATGGATTTCAGCTGATTGGCTGATTGAGTGCTCTGGCAGGTTCTCGCTGGTCAAACACCCCGAGCTTATGAGAATTTGCAGAGAGAAAGGAATTTTGGTCGAATCCTGTCCGATCAGCAATGAAATTCTGGTGGGTCGCTGTCGTGCAACGCGCTGGTGGGCGACTGACCCACGGCCAGCGCCTTACATCGTCTATACCTGCCCACCCAATATTGGCAATGCTCAACCATGGTGTACCTATCGCCCTGGCTTGCGATGATCCGGGAATATTTGCTAACATGGGCCTGACATATGACTTTTTTCAAGTAGGCATTCCAGTTGGGGCATTATGGCACTTGCTCACTCCGCGGCAGGTTTTTGTCGCTAGTGAGATAACTGGCCTGATGACTCTCGCTACTGTGGCGCGACAAAGTATCGAGGTAAAAGCCTTTCTGCTGTTTAATGGCTCTCCGCGTCGGCTCACAATATCATTTCTCAGTACTCAGAAATGAGCCCCGAACGGAAAGCTTCCGCGCTGGAAATCTGGGAGCGGAGATGGCGACAATTCGTGCAGGAAATTGTGGACAAGGATGGGGGGTTCTAGAAAATGCCCTATAGTCACCGTAGAATCTAAGGATGTGCTTTCCGTAAACCATGAGGACCTCTATAAACCAGCGACCATGCCAACTGCCCCGACGGTATACTTCGGTAACTCTTCTTCATCTATCTCTCTGAAACCAATCTCAGGCTGTCGTTTCACTCGCGTAAAGCCATCCACGACCTCGACCTCCATATTCGGCACATTCTCCCTCTTGAAGTTCTCAATTGTGGCCTTCAACCACTCCAGCACAGGTTTGCGGACCCACTTCTGCACGTCAAACTTCCACCAGCTACCCTTTTTATCCTCAAACCACCCGAGATGGCCCCCTCCCTCAGTCATAACGACCGCACACCACCCATTATCCCCACAATGCGTAGGGGCCTCCCGGACGATCGGGTCGTCCTTGCTCGAGATCGCGAGGAACGGCACGCGGATGCCACTGAGGCAGTGGTCCGAGCTCGCATACTTGTAATACGCATCGGCGGACGGGAAGGGCCAAGGCGGCGCGGCGCCGCCGAACTTGGAGATGATGAGTTCATCAACGTCTACGAGTCGCGGTGATTCGAGGGAGAAAATTTCATCCAGCGTTGGAAGGTCTGGAGTGGGAGGGAGGTTTTGCAACGCCGGGCGATGCGAGCCGTAGAGGGTTAGGACGTTCCGCCCCAGGGCTTTACTGTAGAATGTACGATGGAACCAGCGGCCTTCGAGGCTGAGCAGAGGGATGGGCTGTCAGGGGGCGATGATGACTGGTTGATTGGTCGCTGGGAACTTACTGCTTGCTATTCACGACCAAGTTCCATGGCTACAGAAAGCAGACATGTAAATAGTAGTTAACGAAGTGATGTGGAGCTACTCGACGTACGCAGGCCAGTACGCAACCCGAGCTGAGAAGGCTTCGTTCACCCTCTTCGGCAAGATATCGGGTGAGAATGTTAGCGCCTAATGAGAACCCGATACCAACCATTTTGGCTCGTGGGAAGAGAGAATGTACATATAGCGCCGCACACTTGAGATCGTCACTCGCTGCCGCGGAGTAGAGTCTCGAAGTGGTAAGTGGTACACCGGCGCCTGGGGAGCAAGTTAGTCCGGCGATTAGTCGGAATTGAACCTGAGCGACTTGCACCCGCGGGAATTGGCCACAGCCGCTCGGCACCCCAACCCGCCACGGTCTTTGGGGGCACAGGCGACGGCGAGGATGTCTCGAACGTATAATTCGTATGAGCCACCGGTTAGGCCGTGCGAGACCATTATTATTGGCGCATCTGCGTCGAGGTCGTGGCTAAAAGGCGGTGTGAAGTCTATGCCGAGAGTGCCACCGTCGGGGAGTCGAATGTACTTTCTGGGGGAATATCAGGAGAAGTTAAAATGTAAAAAATTGGGCAAATAGTACCTCTCGTATTGTACCTCGGCTTGGTTGGAAAAGGACACCATACTCAAGTAAATGGTTTGCAAATGGCCACTGGGTTCGTCGTCAGAGATTAGGGACCGCCATGGAAAGAGGCGGGGGTAATGTATAATGTATACTTTGGCAGCCATCTTGAAGGATGAAAAGCCGGGTATACGGCTGGGCAGTAGGATTGCAGAAAGGCGCTGATGCTGAGCTTTGAGCCACCTTGGGCTTGTGTCAGCGCGAGGAGTGGAGTGTCAGCGCCATAATAGACCTCGTTGTTGGTAGACGACGAAGAGAAGAGAGACCAGAACATGGATGTGTAGACGGGGGCACGCTCTACGGGGGGGTTCCGGGGGCGGGGGAGGGAGAGACTGATTAATCGCGGGCGCGGGATCAAAAGAGAGCAACAGAGTGTGATAATGAGAGCTACGAGCGCCTGTGTTCCGACGGCAGTGCCAGGCCCGAGCGTGGCAGGAGCGGATGGCGGATCGTTGTCTGTTTCAGACAAAGAACCGTCTTGTGGAGCCCACCTCGTCCACCCGCCGCCAAATTTCGTCCAACCTCGTCCACCGTAAACAGCAAGCCGCAGGACGATTGCTACCTACAACGACGACCAGTCACTCGCTATTCATACTACACTCTCTTCGTCATGGCTACTTCCGCTCAAAACCACTCGTATCCTCCAACACCTTCTGCCTCGCACGACATTACCCGCTCCGAGACAAATTACTCCTCTACCTCCGCCATGGCTAAACATCGCTACCTGCCAGACGACGACGACACAGAGGCCCAGGCACTGCCAAAAGAGGGCTCCCCTCAATGGGAGCAACCACCACCGCCACCGGAGCTGCAACGGCCAACCCGTAAATGGTGGCAGGGAGTGCGTATCCATACCACCTATCCTTTCTTCCTTTACCCCCCTCTGAGAGCTGACACGCCGCTTGGCAGCTCATGCCCAAGTCGGTTCCCATTACCCTCTTCCTCGCCACGGTCATCCTAGAGACAATTGTAGACCTGGCTCTCCAGGGAGATATCTACCTTCGTCTTCGTGCGCTCGCGGAGTCTGACAATAGCAGCAGCAACCAGGCCAGACGAGTCTCTGTCTACCTCGTTATATTTGCACTCGCCCAGTCAGTCTTCGCCCTTCACCCCACTTGGTTACATTTCTAACCACCCAACAGCGTCTTCCAGCTGTTGGTAGCAATCGATGCCGTTATCTCCCGCAATACACTACAATTCTTCTTCCTCACGTGCGCAGCAGCCCACCATCTTGGCAACCCCCGACTGACTCCGTAACCCCTACAGGTTATTCAACTTCATTTTGCTCCTATACTCCATTATCGAGTCGGTCGAAATCAACCAGATCCGACAAGCTCTCGGGAGTGGTGAGAACTTGATGGGCATTTCCTCGATCCCTATCATGGTGCTCCTCTACATCTCCCACGCCACACTAGCGCTCTCTGAAGTCGCCTATGTCGCTTTGGCGTGGCAAGTATGGCGCGAGTTTGGTTGGAAGGTTTACAAATTCCTCGGCGCCGACATCGCCGTCAAGCGCATGTTTGCCCATTACCAGATCTTCCTCTGCCTTGTCAAATTCGACCTCTTCTTTTGGGTTGGCTTCTCAGTCCAACTCATATACCTCGTCCTTTCCAATAAAGATATGGAGTACTACCTCACCATTCTTGCCCTGCCGCTGTCACTCCTCTTACTCATAGAGGGTCACCTGGCAGCTAGGTACGAGAATAAATACTTGATGGGAAGTTTCATGCTGGGGTGTCTCGCAGCATGCATCTATTTCGTGTATAAGCTCTTCCGTATTTGGGAGCAAGCAAGTGGCGATTTTAAAGAGGTTTACAAGTCATTGACTGTGTTTGGTATGTTCGCCGTTCATATTTCGCACGATTTGTTCTGAATGACTTGCAGCGGCCATCTCCTTGTTCTTCTTGTTGGTAACCGGTGTTTGGGCGGTCATTGTAATGCGCAACTTTGGTCGAGGTCTGAAGATCCATTGTGAGTATACCTTTTCCGTCCCAATAAGCTTCTAATCTTATACCTCTAGTATCGAAACGGCCTGTAGTTGGGAGCCGCAGACGCGGTGGAACCGTAGACTGGACGAATCGCAAGTCTGGCATGACCCTTGCTGCGAACCCGAATCGAATGAGCATAGAATAAGGGTGCACCACCCACTCCCGTTTTCTCTCGTTCATGCCATCCTGCCATCCTGCCAGCTGTACTCGATTCTGCAACACTGTCTTGTCCTCTTGCATTGCCCCTATCTCGCACTACACCATCCCGCATTTACCAACTCTGAAGGCAATACTTGCATTCAGCATCCAACTCTGCCTCCGACCTCTCCATCGACCGCCATGGCATTGCTATCCACCTCTTGAGCTCTTTCCACACTCCCTACATCTATTACCCCAATGCCGTTGGACATTCGTTTTTTGTGGTGCCGTCGATGGTGCCGATCAAAATCCTAGAAGGAACTACACTGGCTCTACCAGCCAGCAACACGATCACTAATAAATGGACTACAATTTCGTTCCCTTCTATAAGTGGCTGCTCCTATACCCTTTTTTGTACGAGTTCGTGTCTGCTCGATCCCGCTCTGACTAGTACTACCTTACGATGGGGTTCCTGTTACTAAGGCGTCTTGCACACGTTCGGCACGTGTATCGATATGTAGGCAGTAGCAGGGTAGAATAGAGATGGAAGAATGCCACGAGGCTGTGGGCTGGAAATGGCTCGCTTACTGTGATTTCTCCACCGCCATTTGCGCACCCGCTTCGGCTGCGTGTAATCTGATTTGCAACGTTGCAGGCCATGAGCACCACTCGTGCTGATCACTCGAGTAACGTTCGACCAACCAATCAAACACCAACCACTCTTACACCTTACCGCTACCTCAAACGGTCCTTGGTGGGCGAAAAGGGCGACTACAGGGTCAATCGCTACTCAGACGCGGACAGTACAGACTCATAATGGCTCCAAACAAGCAGCACTATGGCTGGGCGGCGGGGCACTTCCTCGTGGTTCTTTGCGCGACACGGTACATTTTAACGTGGGTCACTTTCAAGAGCGGAAAGTACGGTTGGTGGTATAGCTGTGAGCATCTTCGTCTTCACCTTTGCAGCCGGAGCGCACACTGTGAGCTCATCTGCGTGTCCCGCAGTCGCGTTTGCTGGGGCCTTGTTGAGTTACGGAATCGTTGTTTAGTGAGTCTCTTCGGTCCACGAACAGCCCAGGATGCGTTTCTGATGCACGGATTTGTAGTAAGTCGCTAGGAGTGAGTGCCGACGTTGCATGGCGCACACGACGCTGTCTAATGGCGTTGACGGAAATTCCAGACACCGAGGGAGGGTGCACAAGCGTGGGTTGTGCGAGCTCTCGCGGATGAAAATTTCCAGTATCTCGGTCTTGCGCTGTTTTGGTTTATGACAAAACCGCCTGTCCCACGTACGTGTCTTCCTCTTCCACCAGTGAGACTAGCGGTATAGATAACCGAGTGACGAATTGGCCGATGCAGTTGCTCTTGTGCCGTTTTTCACTTTTTCGGCCTTCCATGTCGCAACGTTTACACGAACGACGGTTGTACCCATGATCTTCCCGCCTACCCCTAGCGCCAATGGGCCGCCACAACCACACCCTATCGCAAGAAGTATTCAAGTTTTTGTTAAGAGTACGTATTCTTCTGGTCATCCTGTGCCCAGCCCATTACTGACCATGTCTATTTTCAGCCTACTATGACCCATCGATGAAGCTCGTCGCCTACGTCGAACTCGGTATCTTTGCTCGTCTGGTTCTAGGCGTCGTGATCCTTCAGAACTCACTCTTCACCCCCTTCGCGTACGGAATTTTCCTCCGTCAGCGATACTATCACTCGCTCTTCACTCGTCAAGCATTTTCCAAGCTCGATGAGACCATCAAGGCTTTCCTCCAAGGTCCGCAGGCGCGGGGCACATTCCCTAACGCGCCAGCCTGGTATGATATGTTCAAAACGTACCTCGGCAAACTTACCTTCACTGTGATCGAACCTGCACCAGTTCCTGGTACTGCTGGTACTACTGGTACTACTGGTACTACTGGTCCCAGTGGTACCAAGAAGACATCCTAAAACGACACTCGCAGGCAGAGGCCACCTTTTGTTGCGAATGGGCTGGATGATGGCTTTCTCTCGTAGTAATAATGATATACAGCTCCGTTTGTCAATGCTCAGATTTCCTCCCTTCGCTGTTCATTTGAGAGGTTAACTCCGCCATACCGATATCAGTATGTGCGTCAGTGGGGCCTGTGGGGTAGCGCTGAGCCACCAATCAATTACGGGCTATATAAGGAGTGTCTCTCGCTGTTCTTTCGGGCAAACTTCCTGAAAGTTCCCAACTAGTGAGTGTGGCCTTGTCCATTGAGCGGGGACGCATTCCCTAACGCCCGCGGACAGAGCAACAACGACCTTTCCGACTGGTATTACTATGCCTTCCGTATCAAATGCCCTTGGAAACCTCACCCACTCTGTTACGGAGATCCTGGGCGGCTTGCTCAATTCGATCCTCGCCGTCTTCCAAAGCATCTTTGCGCTCGCTGTCAATACGGTCGAGGCGTTTTTCGCAATCTTGAGGGCTCTTTTCACAGGCATTGTTGAGCTGATGTCGAGCGCTGTTGGATTGGTCATTGGTGAGTCGATGCTTCAAAGCTCATTTCCTTCGCAACTCGTCGTTTACTCGTCGTGTGCTTGCAGGTAACATCTTCATCCTCACCGTCCTTGGTGTTGCATACTGGTTCTTCACGACGCAGACGCAGCGAGGACGAGTGACTCACAAGGAGCTAAAGGCCAAGCTGAAGCAGTAAAATCGCGTTGGAAATGTAGAATAATAATATTTCATAGTTCAGTGATGGTCCATGTATTTTTTGGGATTAAATGTGAAATTGGAAAAAAGGAGCGAGGAAGCGCTGTTTGGTCCCCAGTTTGACAGGTTTGTGCTCCACAACCTGGATTCCGCCCTCACCCCACTTTTCACCCCGACTCGGCCGCACATTTCAACCACGCCCGCCGCCAATCCGATAAAGAAAGCGTGAACCATGCCGCCATTCCAAGTCGTCTCCCGCAAGCGCACCGCCTCCCAAGCCAACTTGGCAGAGTCAGAGCAGCGGGCCCCCAAACGCCGCCAGACAAACAATCCCCGGCCTCTTGCCCGGCCTCATCACATCAAGCGCTTCACCCCGCCCCCTCCAAAGATCAAGGAGCGTCCTAACCCCTTCTCCTGGGTTTTCTCTCGCGCAAAGGACTTCTGGAACTGTGCGTCGCCTTTATGCTAGTCTGCCGCAGCCAGTCTCTCCTCGCTAACATCCCGCCCGTCGCCCGTTGCAAACAGATCTCTACATGCCTGTACTACCTCATCTAGACCGAGAGGTGTCGCCTAGCACCTCCGACTCGCCCATTCCTGGCGCGTTCCCCCACCAGAGCAATTACATCGAAATACTCTCATCGTCTTCAGGAGGCACCAACTCACCCTCAAAATCTAATGGAGCCCCTCCAACAAGTCCCAGCGACAGCCCGCGCTCGAGCGCGCCGTCACCACTCTCTCAACATGGTCATCCCCAATCACAAAACGCGCCATATTCGAACAGCAACGCCCGCCTTCAATCGTCAAGTAATTTGTTATCCCGTCCATATTCCTATTACAGGACTGGTGGAATTGAGGCGCGCCCCCACAACGCGTCGCCCGGCAAAAGTGGAAAAATTAGGCGGGCGGTCCCGATGATCCCGGCTGGTCCGCAGACTCGTCCGCCGAGACGACATATCCACTATGCACAGGTGAGAGGCCCGCGCTTTGGTTTAGATCGTGAGCTGATCACTAATTGATGGACAGCACCAACGGGCAATGCGCGAAAAATTACAGAGGGACTTGTTTGAACTGAAGAAGAGGCAAGGCTACTCGGGAGACTATTCGACGTTCCAAGGTTCGAGCTCATTTCGCTGGAATGGAAGACACGTGTCTGACCTGCGGCGCCACAGGGTACTTGGCCTATAGAGAGCAAGTTGAGAAATTGCAAGGTGGGTGGCCCTGTGTGAACCTTGTTTGATACCAGGTACTGATTGGACGCCATTAGACTTGACAAAACCTTATTACGCACGACTCGACTCCCTGCACCACCCGAAAACCGTTCATGTTTGTGTACAATATCTGCCAACCCGAACCAATTCACTTACCGAGCTCGACAGGATGCTGCGCCATCACCAGATTACCTTCAAAGAATGCTCCGTAAGGCTCAAGTCTCACTTCATGAGTAAGCATGATCTCTCCTTTCAACTTTACCCAATACTTACGAGGGACGTTTCCAGACCTGCCCCCCCTCCGAACCCATGGCGGGCTTCATCGCTCAAGTTCAAGCGAAAGAATGTTGCACTCGACCAAAGCATTGAAGAACGGCTCCATCCATCACGGCTCCCCACTGCGTTACCACCTCCACAAGATAAACGCGTTACCGAGGTACTCAATGATTATACGTTCGTCGCCAAAGGTAGCAAGAGGGCAGAAGTGTCCCATGCGGACTTGCAACGCTTGAGACCTGGACAATGGCTCAACGACGAAATCATCAACTACTTCGGCAGTCTTATTATGCAGCGGTCCGGTTCAGAGCCTGCCCTCAGCGGCAACAAGGAAAACCAGGAGAAGACCAACGGCCCTGCGGGCGCTAATGAACAGAAGCCAGCCGCCTTGACCTCAGCATCGATGTCGACCTCAACGTCGACCTCGCAAGATGTGAAGGACAAGGGCGAGGCGCTTCCGACCGAGAGCGAGTCAGAGCAACTGTCATCCTCAAGAGGCACTGGCCTCAACGTTTATGTCTATTCCAGCTTCTTCTATAGCAAGCTCCAGGAGAGTGATTGCTATCAGAGAGGCAAGATTTTCAAATGGACAAAAGACGTAAGCCGCCGTGCCTAATGTTTGAAGAAGTGTACTGATATGAAAATAGGTCAATATCTTTGAGAAAGACATTGTTTTACTGCCCATCAACAAGGGCAACGCTCATTGGACAACCGGAGCAATCAACTTCCAGCTCAAGCGTTTCGAGTATTATGATAGTTTAGGCATGAAGGATTCAGTTGTTTTCAAAGTATGTCCGCCATTTTCTAGGAGTGAACGTATAGCTAACCTGCAGTAACAGACTCTTCGCGAATATGTCAATTCTCTGTACAAGGAATTGAACAACGGTGAAGAATTCGACTTCACTGATTGGGAAGATTACTTTGACCCCGTGAGTACCCCTCTCAGTGAATGGATCGCAATGGCTTACTCTGCTTTCAGAACTCGCCGCAGCAACATAACGGGTTCGACTGTGGCGTCTTCCTCTGCCAGACAATGGAAAATCTGTCACGTGGTGTTCAAGCGCCGTTCGACTTCACGCAGAAAGATATGCCATATCTCAGACGTAGAATGATATGGGAGATCGTCAACGAACGGCTTGAAGATCGATAAGTTGTCTTTATTTTTGTACAGTATTGGTTGGGTTTCTGGTTTCCTGTGCTTGTATTGTCCGTCACTGTTTATCTGCCCGTCCTTAGTCTGAGATTTTGTATTTTGTATTTGCGTGTTGCATTATAATCAGTGCGTTTCAGTCAATCCCAGAGTATATCACTCGGCCTGCATGACTTCCGTTTTGATCCTTTGACCCGCTTGACGTTGTGCCTCCCACGGTTCCCTCCGTTAGGTGCGTCAGTCATGCTCGCGGCTGTTACCACCCGTGAAGTTACACTCCTGGACTTGACAAGCTCCCGTCCATCGACATCCGCGTCGTCAATTCCGATCCCCGTCACAAGCAGCAACGCGCGCTGTGCAGCTTGGAGCACTGATGGGGTATACCTGTATGTAGCATGGAGCCACGGAGAGATATTCAAGTATGAGAAGAGCGGCAAGTCATGCGGGATGGTGTGGAAAACGGATGAAGCATCCGGACCTCCCATAGAACTCATTATTCGCGACAAAAACACAATCTTTGTCGCGTATGACAGCAAAGTCGTGGCAGTTGATTTGACCAAGAAGCGCCCGGCGGTTGAGCTACTTACAGTCAGTGAACTCGCAGTATCTTTGAAAAGAGCGAACTGCTGAAGCTGTCCATATATCACCTAGAGCTCTGAGCCTCTGGTGTCACTTGCGTTCTTGAACGACGCGTCCATTCTGGCCGTTTGCTCACGTAGCGCGTTGCAGTTCTATGACCTCGCAACCGGGTCTCTAACAGCCATCGACGCGGACGATATCCTGTCGGCCGTCCATGCGTATGACCCGGGCTCAAAGAACGAGCCTCTCGCTTTTGCGGAGCTCGTTTCCCGAGATTGTCAACGACACCAGTGTTTCCTTGCCTGCGGGGCGTACCTCGTCGTCCTGAGTGCACGGAAACCACAAGCACCTCTCAAAGTGGTCCGGGTCGCAAGCAAAATTATTGGGATTGCTTGCTCGCCTGTCCCAAAAGGGGTTGTGGTCGCTACGACCGTATCTGGACAGCTTTGCATAGTGGACGTGGAAGCAGAGCAGAGGTGAGTCTCACTGCGTTGTGGAATCTCGACTCACTGATAGACATGGCTAATCCAGTATGATTCGATCGATTGAATGTGGTGTACCTCTTAAGACCGTAGCTGTCTCTGCGGATGGGCTCTCCGCCTTTGCTGGAGGGGAGGATGGTGCGTAAATAAACGATCCGACCTCATCCAATAGCACCTGATGCA
>Ga0307513_10009641_pt1 | contig 12195 bp, 17 predicted proteins | sample 15_EM_MG_FD_202174 | JGI IMG/M metagenome (GOLD analysis project Ga0307513, IMG submission 202174) | Populus trichocarpa ectomycorrhiza microbial communities from riparian zone in the Pacific Northwest, United States - 15_EM | ecosystem: Host-associated > Plants > Roots > Unclassified | place... | reverse complement strand
GAACGCGTTCGTTTTTGGAGTGCTCGCAGTGAGGGTTGGCGTGGGAAGTGGGTAGAGTCATTCAAGATAATCAAGCAAAATACGAGAGTAACACCAGTGATGAGGCAGAGTAGGCGGCCTAGTCTTCGGTGCAAGACTCGAAAGGACATGGCCTCTTCCATCGATAGAGGGTACGATGGAATTAATAAGTCTCGGATACCCCCTGAGAGTTGAGACGATATTTGCAACGCACCGAAAGGGTTTTAAGGTAAAGAATAGACTTGCTTTCTCCACCACCACCTATCAAGGCGAATTAACGGAGTGTCGTGCCCGCTTAGCAACGGTGAGACCAACTCCACGTCCCTGCAAACGCGCTTAGGTGCCCATTCAGAGGCGCTCTTTCTTGTAAGCCACAAGAACTGTATCCCTTCGCGACATTTCCCGAGAACACAAACTGTCACGTCAATGTCTGACGAACCTATCGATACAGGACATATCCAGGATAATACTCGTCTAAATGCTAGATGAGGCCATCGCATTAAGGTTCTCACTCCATCCAGATGGTCCTGATATCTGACCTGCATCCAGCATGTACGTGTCCGAGTCGAGATCCATCAAATGACCTGCAGCGTGCTCGTTTAGCAGAACCGCCTCCTCCCCTATTCCACGAACAACCTCCTCCGCTTCATCCACAAAGCCATCATAGAGGTGAGGGAAAAGGCATGCCAGCATATCGTCTGCTTTCGCGACAAAGTCTCCCTTCTTTTGGAGCTTCTTTGCACCATCTACAGGTTGCTTGTCTTGCTCACTATACTTCATAATGTCAAGCATGGTGTCAGCTGAATCCTTTGTGAAGAGCGATAATCCCTTTCGAGCACCGAGGTCGAGGATATTCTTCTCTACTGTGCTTTCTGTTGCATAGCAGTACACTTCGGTCTGCCGTTCCTGACCCAAACGATCCACACGGGCGATTGCTAGGAGGGTGATCGGTCAGCAATACTGAACGAACCTTCCACAGTAATTCTTGCCTTGTAGCTCAAAGTTGTGGTTAACCGTAGGCTCCAGCAAAAAAACTCGACACGCAGAGGTTATGCTGAGCCCTGCGTTTTCCCTTTCTCCATGAAGAAGCAACACTTTAATGCGCGGGTTCGTTTGGAACTCGTGGCCTGCGTTGAATTTTTTGCCTGCGTTGAGATCGATGCGAAGGAAAGAGACGTCGTTAGCACGAAGTGCCTCCGATACGACTATATTAGACACGTCAGCGGTGGCCTAACTAAACATAACAAAACTGACTGTGAAGGCCATCTGCCCAGGCTGAGAAGACGACTGACTTGATATTCGAGTCCTTTTGTTGCAACCAGAGAAGGTGTCGAACGAGAAAATTGATCTTTGAACCGAACCTGTCGGACCCCAATTCGACCTCAAGAATCGCCTTGAGGTCTTCTTCTGGTAGGAGGTTGTACTCGTGAGACCGGCGCGACTTGCGTTGACGGAAGTCATTGACTTTGTATTCATCTTCAGCCGAAACGGTAGGTTGTCCCATGTTGATTCGTTGTATTGTGGCGCGCTCAATCGGGGTCCGACACACTGGGCAATGTTTCTTCCGGGCATTCCATTCCAGCAAGCAGCGCTGAAATTGTCACATTTAACGGTGATAGTGAGTGTCATGGTAGAAGAGCCCACCTCGCAGAAGTAGTGCGCACAGCCGAGCATTATTCCTCGCTTGATCTCATCCCGACACATCACACAGCCGTCGTCCTCGATATATTGACCATCTTGTTGTACTTGTTCTAGATAACGATGTCTAGCTTGGCGTGCTTGCAGGTCCTGCTCGTTCTTGTCACAGTCGGCGAGGCATTCCTGGATGGCGCCCTCGAGAGCGCCCTCAAAGTCTACGGGGCTGACAGCGTCACTGAGCTCTTGTAATTGTCTGAAGAATGTCACTCGATCGTTAAATGTCTTGCGAATCGGTACCATTTGTGGTTCCAATTTTTCCATTTGCTTCGCTGTGTTTGTAGTCAGTAAAGAAAGAAAGGCTGTTTTATGAATGCGGGCGCCACACTTACATTGCTTGTTGATGATAGCCTTCAAGCGATCAATTTCAGACTCGCACATTGCCTCCTCCATATGAGTCAACTTCTTGTCCAGAAGGGCCTGTAGTTCGGAGATGATTGACTGAGTGCCGTCAGATGGTTCATTCGAGGGAAAAAGAGAGATGCGAGTACCCTCATGGAGCTCCCCTTGAGCATTTCGACCAAGTTCATGCGCCGCTGGTCCAAAGCGTCCAGTAATTCCTTGTCACCTACGTAGTTGCTCTTCTCCAACCCCTTAAATTCGGACGCGTTCTTAGATGCCTTCGTTTTGCGCTCCTTCTCTCGTGGCTTGATCATAACACGTTCTGCCACAAGGGCTTCCTTTCGATCAAACTATATAGCAGCAAGTTAAATGTGGAAATCAACAAGTAGGAATGACCACAAACTAGCAAACTCTGGTATGCTTGCATGTACGATTCGAGTTCTGCTTGTATTATTGCCGCTCGTTCATAGGGCGAAGGTCCGTTTTCCTCGTGCACCGAGTCGTCGATTAGTTTCTGAGTAAGCAATTCGACAATTTTGTCTCTCCACTCGAAAAGTATGTTGGCTTGCTCATTCAGCACATGTGTGACGTCCTCAAGCTTGTCGAGCTAATCGAGTTTGCTTAGTCCAGGAAACAACATGCTCAATCCGAGTGTTGACTCACAACTTCCGCAGTGGAGATCCCTCCTCTGAATTCGGGTTCCTCGATTTGGAAATTATCTGCAGGAGGCAGACCAACCTTCTCAGCCAATCTGGTCATATCTAGTGGTAGGTTCTCCATGGATTTGACAGCAGCAGCTTCGGGAACTAATGGGGCGTTAGCAAATGAGGGTCGAGTAAATGAATGGCACACCTCTCAAGAATGATGCCCGCGTTTCCTCGGCGGCATCGTAGTACTTTTTCTCGTTCGCCGAATCTTGGAGGACAAAGGACACGTCGCCTAGCAGAAGTTCCGCTTGATGCTTTAGCAACACTACTTCTCGCCGCCTCGCGAAATGTGCTTTATATTTCGTCCTCCATTCACGCCCAGCTGGTGTCTTTGGAATTCTCTTGTCCTCCTCGTCCTCTTCACCACTATCCTCGGGTTCCGTATCGGACTCGGCTGCTTTCCGCTTGCCTTTAGCCTTGGCTGATGGTTCGGCCAAGGCGTCGTCCTCCCCCAACGCCGCAATAGCTTCTTGTCGAGCCTTTCGCTTCTCCGCTGCTTCTTTCCTGAGCCTCTCGCCTTCCGCGGCATGCTTTGTGATGTCCGCTTCGACGTCTCCGCCGAGGGACAGGATATCTGTATGAGCGATGTGCAGTGTCTCAAGGATGTGTCTGTTGGTTGCACAGATGCGAAGTTGTTGTGAGGCAAGTAGCTGTGCATATCGTATGCGTAGCGAGATCTGTTCAAGGAATCAAGAAATGTCCGTTGGACAAGAGGAATTAACACACCCTCCGTTTCTTCTCAAGGAACAGCTGTGCAAATGACTGCTCCCTCATGCCATGTAAAACCTCCTCCATTGTCTTGATAGCCCCGCCGAGGACTCGCCCACCACCATGACCTTGGTTCAGGATCCCAACTTGGGGGTGGGTACAAACTTGGCGTAGTTTATGGAGCCATATACGAAGGAGTGGTATATCGATCTCCCAACCTTCGTGGGCTGCAACCCCCCGGGCGTCCATACGGAGTTGCTGCAAGGCGGTTTCTAATGTTTCATCATACACCTATCTTCAATTCAGAGCATGCCCATCATTTTGAACACTATTTGGCACCTACCGTCCTTTCAACTCTCCCAAGCTCAATAGGGACGACGAATCGAGTCTGCTTCGGCAAGGTGAACTCATCTGTGACTTGGTTTTTGCAGGTTCGGATAGTCAGTTTGCTGAAGACACGATGGAAAGTTTCGCGATACGCAGGAGCGAGCAGGTTCTTCCAGACCTTGGTTGACCAGGTCACAGATCGGTACCGGAGGAACCTGCAAGGTAAATCGGTACCCTATAGAGCACATCTCCAGAAAAATACTGACTCGAGGACGTGTCTCAGATCATCCACTTCGCCTCTTGCCGGCGTACCGGAGACAGCAAAGGAGTATTGTCTTGGAAGGAGCGAAACCATCTGGATTGTCTGATGGCCACCCGCCATCTGGACCTCGTCCATGATCACTCTCGCCCACTCGACCCCCACGAGCGGGGACCGGGGCTTGTTCTCACCACCGTACTTGACGCCCCATCGTCGCGGTCTCTCAGAACTCCCACGAGCAACGCCGAGTTCCTTGCCGAGAGTAGTGTAGGAAGTAATTACGATGTCGTACTCGTTGCAGAACCTTGCCCAGTCATCCATCGGGCCATCTGTCTGATCTGACCGTCCCTCCTCAACCACTGGCTTACTCCCTTTCCCCTTCCCCTTTGCAGGGTTCTTAATGAAATCGTCCTCATCGTCCTCATCTTCGTCGTCGGCCCCTTCCACCTTCTTTTTGAGTGGCTTCTTCTTGGGTCTCCCCTTGGCCTTTCTCTGTTTCTTGGCCTCAATTTCTATGCGATCCAAGGGAGTAAGGGCAACCTGTTTGCGAATCTGCGTCCAACCGTCGAAGACGAATACCCTGAGGGAAGGGGCATGCCTTTCGATTTCGTCGACCCATTGAGGAAGTAAACTTGAGGGTGTAACGATGAGAGTGGACTTTGGTGCCCTTGAACAAATTTCCGTCAAGAATCACAAGTAGAGGCATACCTTAACTTCGAACACGGTCAATCGCATTTCCTCCACCCAGCGCCGAGTGTCTGGTGTTCTTTCCGGTCGTGGATTCAAGAGGATAAGGCCGATACACTCTGTCACTAATCAGAACATGGGTGCGTGGTTCAGAGGAAGAAACAATTTTACCGAGGGTTTTACCTAGCCCAGGTTCCTCAGATAGGATACCGCCGCGGGGCTGTTCGATCTCTGGCCTTTCCTGGTACAGGTCACCAGTCAGGCGGTTGAGGAATTGTGTTTTCCCTGAGGAAGGCATAACGATCTGGTCCCAGAACAAGTCCTCCATGGCGGATGTAGCTGTTTCAATGGCGCGAGTGGACGGATTGATGGTTCTTCCTTCAAGGCAAAGTAGCCAGTAAAGACTGCGGAGTTGGAAAGGGTAGAGATTTGCAACAAGTTCCTTCGGCTGAACGAAGGAGGGTGAGATATGGGACGGCAAAGGCGCGGCCGGTTTCAAATGTGAAATGAAATCAGAGACTGTAGGCGCGAGCATGGGAGTATTGGCCGGTGTGGGAAATATAGATATAGTCGCTCGACGCTGCGCTTCGAGAAGTTGGGCCGTGGCAGGCGGAGAAAGATCAGTGAAGGTAAAGCGGATATCAATATTGAGACAGAAAAGAGTTCGATCAGGCAAGACTTGGAACTCTCCGTCAGACGAGGTACTCTTTGCGCAGCTGCTATCATTGACTGGCGACAAGCTAAGTGTAGCGGACAGCTCGCCACGATTGGCATTAGCGAGAGTGAGGAGGGAGAAGAGGAGCTCTCTATGCACAGGAGTGAGGTTGTAATGATTGCTGTTGGTATTGTCGATGACGTCGGGAAGCCGAAGGAAATGGTAATCCTCAGCTTTCATCTTGACCTTTCCGCTCTTTGGGAGCACCGTTCCAAATACGATTGAAGTAGGAGCATGAGATTCTCTACTTTGTTCTAGGATACCGACGTAGAGGTGTAAAGGACCGATGGGGATCGAATCAACGTTCTCGAAGGCTACCTTCACATTAGTGCAGAGATCTCTAATGGCTTTGGGGAGCGCCGATTGTTCCATCAACGTGGTGTACTCGATCCGTATCCTATGGAAATAGTCGACTGTCGTATCATAGAAGCCTTCGTCCAATTTCATTCGTTTGCGTGAAGAGGAGTCATGGTTCTCGGGAGATAGTGCTCGTTTCTTGCCTTTGGCGCTTGAAGACGTCTGCATTGATGGGTTCGTGGGTGTCGTGTCGGGAGTCTGGCTGCTCTGGTTTGCTCGATCTGACGCATTCCCTGAAAGTTAGAGCAGAGAAATAGACGTGTACAATTGCCACGCACCACTCGTGTCCTTATTCGAGAATTTTCGTGATGATACCCTAATGCTTTGACGCGTGTCCACGACCTGCTCGAGCGGCCGAGTATTGAACTCCTCGACGATCTGGGCAAGGGCAGCGGGGTCGCGTAGCACGCCTGGAACGGTGCCCTGGATATCCAGCTCATAGAAGCTGACGAAATCCATGGGTGGCAAAGGGTGTGGTGGACTCTAAGAAGCGAACAAACAAAAAACTGTTTGACTCCCTTTCGACCGTTCCGAGTCATTTGCCACCTCGGTTCCGACAAGAAAGCAGGCAATGCCGGTCGTTCGCGTTGCTGTATTTGCTGCAGGCGCCGCTCTTGGCGCGACGGCAGCTGTGTTAGCCCAACGGAGGAATGACCGCCTCACCGTACCAGTGACGCCTTGGGTATCCACCTCAGCTATTCCATCAGGTATTCCAAGGAATAACGAGATATCCAAAATACCAGTAGTAGAAGTAAGCCGAACTGGAACACTAGGACTTGCACAATTCCAGGGCGTCGGTTCGGAGGTGTGGGAACACAGTGGTCCAGGCGAGTCCTTACATCCGTTCATTTGCCGGATTGAACTCCGTTCTTTTCGTTCTTTCTCCGCAAGCAATATTGCCGGATTGCCAAGATTTTTCAAATCTTTGCGAATCACGTGTCTGACGCGTGTCTAACGCGTGTACAATAGGGCCCATATCCGACTTGATATCTCGAAGGGCATATGTCACGGCTTATGATAGGCGTCTTCGGCACCCTGCCTGGGTTAGTCTGCCAGTTATTCTGAAGATTTGTCTCACCACCTAAGGGGGATAGACCGCCGAGCACCTGACTATGGGATCTCTCGAACCAGATCCGAACGATCCCAACAAAGGCGACCGTTCCCAATCGACATTCATGGAGGACGAATCCATTCCGGAAATGTTTCGAGCGAGACTGGAAGACTATTTCAGGAGTGGGTATGATAGAGGACACATGTGAGGATTTAAATGCCGCTGCATGGTTTCCTTTACACACATTCGGTTTGTTATTTAGGGTGCCCGCTGCCGATGCCAAGTTCTCGCAAGTAAGGATCGAATACAAACTGCCGGTGAACCTTCAGTAAACCACCTCACAGGAAGCTATGGATGAGACCTTCTTCTTGACAAATATTGCCCCTCAAGTTGGTGACGGTTTCAACCGACACTGTACGTTTACCCTCAAGCGGTTGGTGCTCACTCTTACCTTTACTCTCAGATTGGGCCTATTTGGAAAATTGGTGTCGAACACTGACTCGATCACACGCTGACGTATTCATTTTCACTGTGCCCCTCTACCTCCCAAGGAGAGACCCTGATGGCAAATGGCGCGTGGTGAGTGGTACCGCCAAGCGTATGCTCTCACATTTCACCAAAAAACATTTGGCTTTAGTCATATGAAGTCATTGGAAACTCTCCAAGCGTCGGTGTCCCGACACACTTTGCAAAGGTTGTTCTTGCCTCCCGTTCATCCTCATCCTCAACGCCTCTCGTCCCGGAGATCTCCACAGGGGCGTTTGTGCTCCCCAACGCCGCAATTCCAGATGGTACTCCGTTAACATCTTTTATTGCTCCGAGTCAGTCATGGCTCTCGAGTTTACTTCGCATGAGACTAACTTCCACCTCTGTAGTCGAAGATGTGGAAAGGGTAGCGGGTATCACTCTGTTTTCTGATGCCATCAAGCGATCGTCAAAACATATCTGTCAGACTTCGAAGTGCGAGGTGGTCGTTAGGAGGTTCGACGATGCCCAAAAAGGGGTAAAGCGGATCCCTTCACCCAAGCATTAGCATTAGAATACTCTATTTTCACGTTAATGAAAGTCTCCCGTCACGTCCATGGACATCCGGATCCGGTGAATTTGGCCACCTCTGGGGCGGTCTTGGAGTGCTGAAATGTGTGTAACAACATGTCTTTGCGTCTAGTGTACAAGGGTGCGTTTAACTTGCCATGTTCATGCGAGCGCACGTCTCTCTTGACGTTCTCATCCTGGTCATGTGCATTCTTGCAGCCGACCGCGTCATTCGGGCGGGGGTGAATGGCAGTATTTGACCACTTCATCACCGACAAGTATCTTCTTGCACTCCATTCGTCCTCGTCAAGCTCCTCTATGGCTCTCTCACCCCCACAAGAGGCGGGATTGTCCACGTTATCGAGTGCACAGCCGCCTCCAACTCTGCTAGACTTTCTATCAAGTGTACCACCCCCCGTTACCACAGTACTCATAGAACTACGGCCAGCCATTGCTTTTCTAAAGTGGTTTGCTCAGTCTGCGAGTTGGAAAGGACCTGCAGAGCAGAGCTGGTTGCTGCTCTTCAGTTGGTGGGCATTTTGCCTGTTGCTGCCTTCCTTTGTAAAGTGTGTATAATGGCGACGTAGTGGGGACATTTAATAACTCTCAGTAGGTTCACAATTGTCCCCGCCATTGTTGCAGGCCCAGTCCTCGTCAAATACTTGCCTTATCATTCGAAGCCCAAACAAGCTCTTACAACAGAGCAGGTCATTGCGCAGGCCCTCACAGACTTGGACGTCATACACAACCTCATCCTGCCACTCAAAATTGAGGAAGGCTTCCCCACAGAATTCACGTGGCACGAACGACGTCGACTATTTGCATTCCTCACTGTACCGTATCTGTGTATCACCTACATCGTCCCTGTCCCCGTCCTCATCGCATCCTTCGGCACCCTGCTACTCACGTGGCGTTCACCATGGCTCCGAACGACTCGGCGAGTGATCACGCGATCAGCGCATATGCGGGCGTTATACAGACAAACTGCTGGATTCATCTCTGGGAACTATTCTGTCCCTCTGACATTCTCCAAATTCAAGGCCAGCACGGCAAGAGTCGAGCCCGAACAAGAGAAGAGAGTCAAACATCATCGCTTCTTGTTCGCTATCCTCGAAAATCAGAGGTGGTGGGTCGGTATAGACTGGACTGCGGCACTCTTGCCTAGTGAGCGCCCTTCGTGGTGTGCACCCACCACTGCTACCCCGCTTGCACAAGCTGCTGCTGGAAGTCATGCACAGAATCCAGCAATACACTCCCCTCTTCCACCACCGTCGAGTTTCGCGCTTCCATCCTCCACCTCTTTGATTCTACCTTCCCCTTTCGGAACCGGCTATGTCAAACGTACAGCAAAATGGAAATGGGAAGAAGGGGGTGAGTGGGAGGTCATCGTACATAAGGAAGGTGAACCTGCACCGAAACGCTTCCGCCCTCCATCCATCTCAAAGTCCCCGCAAACTGGTGGAACGGGGGCCGCTGCTCCTGAACCGGAAGAAGGGAGAGGAAGTAGGTTCCTCAAAGGGCATCTTTCAAAGCTGAGCATTGGGACAGTAACTCCTTCGGCCTCTGTGTCGAGTCCCGCACCTCCAGGGGAGTCGGGCGTTGTGGACGGGGACGAGCAAACGGCCAAGGTAGTGTCGGAAGACGATGAAAATCTGGTAACTGATCCAGAAGGATGGATCTATGGAGATAATAAGTGGGAGAATTTGAGTGGAAAGAATGCAATGGGCAAGGTTTGCTACTTTCGTCCCAAATAAATAACCCTCTCGCTGACTGTAATCCTTGTAGTATACGAGATTCCGACGGTGGTGTAGAGTTGCCGTCCTAGTGGAGGAAGAAACCCCATGGGACGAATTGACAGAAGGGGACGCGCAGCAGACACCAAAATACTACCAACTTGAGGGTGACCCCAAGCAAGGACAACCGATTGGATCTAACCTCAACTCTCCGCCCAACTCTGCACCTCAGCAACTACCAGTCACTCGAGGGCCCAATGAAGGACCTCGTCAAGCGCGTTCGCTCTCCATAGAGTCGAGATCTACTGCTTCAGAATCACCAGAGCGTTCAGTCAAGGATGCCAAGGAGAAGGACTCCGCCAAGGATACAGAGGGAGACGTCAGTTCACTTCGCAGGAGGCTCACAGCCGTGATGAAGAATGCTGCTTCCTAGATAATGGCTACTTTGAATGGCATACGCCCTTGTGTTGTTGCTCTTGGATGGGCGCTGTATTCGTATGTTCCTGTATTATGAGTCTTTCGGAAAGGAAATGCGCGTTTCTAGTCTGTTTCTTTTGGAATTGCTAAGGACTGCGTTTTGTCGGTAAGTGATCTTATTACAGACCCGGGTGTCAACCACCACGTCGTTGCGTTATCGGCGGTTCGGCTTGTTTGGTTGACCAAAGTGACGCCCTGAACCACCCGTGGTCGTTTTGCGACGATGCCCAACGCCACTAAGAGACGCCGTTCACGCTCCAACGAACCGTACAGCCCAAACAACGCTATACCTGAAGTTCCGGCCAATATGGACGGTCACGCCGAAATCTCACCAAAACGTCCAAGACGAATGGTCGCTCGCACGCGACCAAATTTGGTGGAATCTGATGGAGAGGTAGAAGAGGAGGAACCTAAACCAAAAAAGCGTGGCCGTCTCCCGAGCAAGGGCGGTAAAGCGGCGACGAACAAAGCCGAGAAATTGAAGGAAAAAGACGAAAGGCGGAAGGACTATCTACCACCACCTGAGCCACCATATCTACGTGAGGGCGTGGCCAGAAGGAGCCCTGATTCTGTGGACTATGCCAGGGTCGATGCTAGTGGGTTGGTGAATGGGCATCCTGAACAAACGAGCGAAGAGTATCACAACTCTTCAGCGCTTGATGCAAGCATTGATCCTGCCTTGCAATCTTGTACTGCCAGTTCGGCCGCAGGGATTCATCATTTCGACGAGCAGAGCACCAGCAGTCACCCGCAGGCTCTTGACGCTTCTGCCATATCTGGAGTACACCCTCAGATCCCTGACCCTGCTATTGAGGCGCAGGGCGCGGCACATTATCCTAACGGGGTACTTGCTGCGCATCCTGGAAATCCGCAAGCAAAGCCGCCCCAGTCTCCTTGGCCCGATCTCCCAATTAGACCGCCATGGGTCTGCCCATATCCGCTCTGCGATCGACAGGGCAAGCCGTTTGCCCAGAAGAGTGCATTGGAGAGGCACATCAAGAGCCAGCACCTTGGTATTCGCGGTACGTTTTACTATCCATATAATATCGCAATCACCCTCTTCCGCCTATAGCCCTCACTTTAGTTATATTGACTTATTTTCGCCTGAAGATCACGTTTGTGATCTTTGTGGTTCGGCATTCTCTCGCGCGGACGTCCTGAAGGCGAAACATCGGCCTATTTGCAAAGGCGTCCCTCTACAAAGTCCGGGTTCTAATAAGAAGAGCAAGAAACGTAAGCTCTCTGCAATGGACGTCCAAGTCGCATCGCCCCCTGGACTGGAAATAGCGTCGACTACAGAATGAGCTTAGTTCCAACGAATGTAGGACATTTATCTACCGATTGGACACTTGTTCACCGAGTTACTCCCTCCCTCTGTATAATATTACAGTTGTCCCACCTTACTGTACCTTTACGCGCTTTCGACTCGAGTACATATTAGTCATAGGATTGAAATTGACTTAAACAGGCATGTCATTGACGAGTAATTATGTAGGTATATCGCAAATCGAACTTGCGACTGTTTTGTCTTCCGCTTGCTGTTCCAACCCCTTGTGCCTAGTAAGTCGTGGACCCTTTAAACCGTTCACAGCTCCCGAATGGATGTGGGATGAAGCCTTTTGGTCTCGCTGCCGCACAAATCTAGTAATCTGTGAAGCCATACTTTCCAAAGGTGATCTTCGCGAGCAAACGGTCCCATCCCCGTCTCATTCTCAGCTTTGCGCCATCCCAATCTCGTATCGAAGGTCGTGCATAGACGACAAGAACGTCTTCGGGAGAATCAGGGTCTTTGTAATCACGCGGGCGTTTATAGAAATCGATGACGTATCGATTAACAACACCACAGCGATCTATGATCCAGTCCTGGCGTTCATAAGGTGGTTTGTGCCTAAAAGCACAAAGGGGTTAGTGGACGGCCACAGAGGAGAGAGAAAAGGCCATAAGTTGGTATAGCAATGATGCTAGTGGCCGAGCATAGGTAAATGTTGGCGATTTATGCAAACTTACCCCATGAAAACCGCCCAAGCAGCGCTTGGGGTTCTATTAGACTTGAACCTTGCAAAGGATATAAGTCTGATTCCTCC
>Ga0307513_10009640_pt1:2500-12195 | contig 12195 bp, 5 predicted proteins | sample 15_EM_MG_FD_202174 | JGI IMG/M metagenome (GOLD analysis project Ga0307513, IMG submission 202174) | Populus trichocarpa ectomycorrhiza microbial communities from riparian zone in the Pacific Northwest, United States - 15_EM | ecosystem: Host-associated > Plants > Roots > Unclassified... | reverse complement strand
GTTTCAAGTGACGCAGCCAGGATTGGTTTCTTTTTCCTTGTGGTCAATCAATAGCGTACAGAATATACTGCATTCATAAAGGACACTATTCGTGATTGATCCTTATTAATGCCATCTGAGCCACAAATACCACTACTAACATCAACACCGTGAGGTTTGAGGAGAGAAACAGCTTCACTAACGTTTTCAGGCTTAATCCCTCCCGCCAAGAGCCATCCATTCTTGCTTTTGATTGGTGGTAATTCAAAATGCGTCCAGTTAAATCCTTTGCCACTGCAAACAGAATCATAAGTTCATTTATGGAAGAAGTCTTTAACAAGATTGGCAACACCAAAGAAAAGGATGCTGGGAATGTGAGTTACATATACGCAGGCTCTGTAAATAAAAATTTTGGGCAAATTGAGAGGTCTAGATGCAAATTGCGCTTTTATCATCTTGCATGTATTTCAGTTCCCACAGCTGCTTCTGAAACAAAGTAATTTACAGATTGAACATCCTGCACACAATTATTTGCTTCAGTTCAATTGATCCAAAGGTTAATCATAACTGCTTACTTTGAGATAGTCCAGTCTAGACCTGTATAAAGCAAGCATCAGACAAGTTTCCAACATCTATTCAGTTCCTAGGCGCGAAGCTCATTGAATATAATGCATCAAATCAATTAGTACCAAAATTCTATATTTTTTAACCTCAACATAGATGGTCCATGGAATATACAAACTCGCAAAATGGAGATGATGGATGAACTATACATGAAGGTAAATCATTTTCTTACCTGCCACCTGTTGCGCTATCCACGAGAATCCAATCAACCAAGGAACATTCTTCATCTGAAATTTGATTTAGAAGGTTTCCATTCTCATTTGCATGGAGAACATACACTATTTGATTTTTTCCCTTTAAATCCAGAAAAGCTGCCCGTGAACCTTTCCCATGAAGCTGAATAATAGAATATCAAAGTCGGAAACAAAAATGATATACTAGATACGAAGTAGTCAAAAGTACGAAAATATACCTGCACAAATTCAAGGTCTGCTGCATCCGCAGCTCTCAATATCGTGTCTGCATCATCATCCACAAACACCCCTACCGGAGCTGCTTCATATTCTCTTGCAACTTTCGAAATTTCCTTTGCAACTGAAAGCGAAATGGAACATTTTGAGCTGGGCCAAAGAATCATCCCAATAAAATTAGCACCAGCTTCTGCTGCCATCACAGCATCTCGAGCTGAGGCAATCCCACACATTTTAACCAAAGGGCACTTTTTTTCATGATCTTCATGAGTAAAGGCAGCTTTCTCTGATGGGGTGGAAATGCAATTAACCTTACTCCTTGGATGAAATGTAGTTCTCGAGAAGTTCAGTTCACTCCCAACTAGACCTGCAAATCCTCAGCATTCTCGACTCTTTAAATATACACTATCAAAATCTCATTTTGACATTCAAAAAGAAATTGCGTAAGAGTTATTTATCTTGCATATATAATGCACCATGGATTGGGGTAAATGGGGCTCTAATTGGAACGGGCAGAAACAAAAGAATATTATATTCTAAAATAACAGAGGATAAAAAAACTAAATGGAACATGACTTCTTTGCAAGTGACCTCCAGTAGTCAACCCTATCAATGAGACCAAAGATCAATGAAAAACTTGAAGACCCAGTGATCTTTATTCCAAAAAAAAAACACATTTACAATGCTCAATCAGTAAAAACCAAACAGGATGTTGCTCCTTAAATTAGTATGATAAATGGATAGTTCAGACTTTTCATTGAATGTTTCGCCATTTCAAGATCATTTTGAAGCACAAAGAACAATAAAATTTTAAATTATGTATTAACGAAGGTTAACAATTTGTAGATATTTCAACTTAGTTGTTTAGAGAAAAACTAGTGTTGGCGCCAGCGCAATGCCGCGGGCAACTGGCATTGATTGTCGATGAGCTGAAAAGATAGTGTGTGAGTATAACCTGATTTAGTCTATCTTGGAAAGGAAGTACTTTCAAGGTTTTTTTTTTCTCAGACTGGTGCTTTTTTCTTTTTTTTGGTGGGGGGGGGGGAGGTGAGAGAAGCTTAATGAGATGTGCTTGCCACATCATTGCAAAAGAATTTGAAGATGCAAAACAAGCATATGAAGAATAAAACACTCTTTGTAAGGGAGTTGTTCAAAGAGATCTTGGTGTACAGACACTTAATAAGTGCAGACAAAAGAGAAGGGCATATGTTTATAATATTTGAGTCGTAAAGAGAGCTAATGTAAAAGTGAATGAATTACTGTAAATAGGTTTGTAAAGAAGATGGTTGTTCCCTGTAAATGGGAATTCGCCTTTAGCAAAAAGAGGCCGACAAATTAAAGCATTATAATGTTTGATCTCGTATCCTCATTTTCAGTAGAAAAACAGCAATTTGAGATCAGTTCTATGTAAGAGGTTGAACCCGGTAAGTTGTTTAGTCATTTTTTCCATTTGACCAAAACAAATAACAATTTTAATGCTTCAAACACATAGAATCTATGAAAATGAAGCAATCATTTCATACGAACCATTAAGTCTCTGGTCTAAGTATACTTCATTAAGATACAATCTACATCAAATTATGTAAATCAAGAACATCAAACTAATAGAGGTTGAGCTTGCCTGGAGAGGCGGCGTGTCTGGATATGGAGTTGAAAGTTCCATGAGAAGGAAGAGGAAATGAAGCAGGAATAGAACAAAGGGCGCTTCGAAGGGAAGATAAAGATTGCATTTCCTTCTTTACTTTTCTTAGAATTCCTTTTTCTCTGGTTTGTGTGTTCTTGGAGGGTCTTTCTGGTTTCAGTGATGAGGAAGCCACTGTTGAATTACGGGCCAGCCCATTTCATTTTCTTTTCAGGGTTGGCCCAGTTGTGTTCTTCTCTCCTCTTTTCTTTTCGTTTCTTTTTTTTTTCTCGAAGAAAAAAAACCCATCTGGTTTCGATTTGAGAATAAAAAAAAAATGCTCGGCGGGTTTCATACGACAATGAAAACAAAAAGGAGGGAACCTCATGCACTATAAAATCTTTTTCGTATAAATCAATTTCATGTTTGATCTGACGTAAATGATAGATTTCATGATTTTAAAATCAAAACTAATAAATAATTTTATATTTAAAAAAAAGTTTGAGAATTAATGAAATGATCTAGATAAATAAAATTTTTTTATGTTATACAAGTCGTAACCAATTCAATTATCACATCTAGTTTCACATAAAAAAAAATGATAAGAATTCCTATCTTTTATTCTTCTCTTCTCATTTTTGTTTATGTATTTTCTAATAAATTTCTAATAATAATTTTTTTTAAATGAAAAGAGTCTTTAAAATAAATATGTAATCTTAAAAATAATTTAACTCAATTCCACCTTGCTACGATAGAATAGTAGTGAGAGTTGGTTATTTAGTGCTAATCTAGGGATAAAACTAGAAAATAAAAATTCAATTATCTTACTAAAATACACCGAGAGGTTTGAAAGAGCTTCACTAACATTTTCAGATTGAATCTCTAGCAAGTTAACAAATTTTGGTTGTAAATGACCTCTAGCAGTAAATCCGGTCAATGTCAATAAAGATTGAATATCATTGAAAAACTTGAAGACCATGTGATCTTTATTTCAAAAAAAAAAAAACACATTATTAATGCTCAAATCATTAAAAACCAAACATGATGTTGCTCTTTGAACTAGTATGATAAATAAATAACTCAGGATTTTCATTGAATTTCAAGATCATTTTAAAGCTAAAAGGTGCAATAAAATTTTAAAATCATGCCTCCAGCATTACTTTTTTTCCATTTATTAAAATCTTGTGATAAATCACGTAAATCCCAATCTAAAAATAATAAATTAAAAAAAGAATTTATGTGAATTAGCGTAAAAACCTTGGATGGAATAAGAAGATAAATATGTACCTATGGGATATTAAATGAGTGGTATTTGGGTAAATAAATAAAATTTATTCTCCCTTTTTAAATAAAGGCCAATGAAAATGGAGAGAAAAAAGAAGTTGAAAATTCGTTTTCTTCTCCATTTTCATAAACCCCCGATTAATTTTTTTAAAAAAATTAAAATCTTAACCTGGTTATAGAATGAGTTAAATTAAATTAAGGATATAGAACTAAATAACAAAAAATGGAATTAAAAGAAATAAAAAAGAGTATAACACTTATTGTTAGAAAAAAAAAAGATGGGAACAAAATATAATAACTAACAAAATGGGGTCAATTTATAAATATTAAAATATTTGATTATAAATACCCTATTTCTTCTTCTAAAAAACCAGCAACAAGAATGAAAAGGGAGGGTGAATGTTTTCAAGCCTATTTACAAAAAGAAAAAAAAAAACCCTTAGAGGAAATCCTGCAAATTAAAGGGGTTTGGGTGAGATTGAGGCTAAGCAACGAGGGAAACAATATCAAGGCAAGAATCAAAGGATAATAAGTGATAGGAATTGGGATTTTAAAGAGGATAAGAAGCTAACCAGGAGAAAGGAAAGGAGTGCCAGAAAATTTTGACAAGTTAAGGATCGAAGCTCACTTTATCACTAGGTAAGGGGTTTTAGACTTGATTACATAAGTTATATTGAATTTGATTAAGAGTTGATGCCTAAATTGTACATTATGGTTCATGAGAAAATTAGGAGAAATGAGAAATTTGCTTTATTTGATGAAATTGGAATGGAAAACAACTTAGAGTAATGAATAATTAAAGATGAAATCCTAAGGTTGTGAATTGGGAAATTTTTTAAAGCAATGCATGAATATTGTAATTGTGAAGGGTATTGTTTTTACGATGTATTGTAATTCAGTAGCAGGGGACCATTTCATGCGTGCATATGGCAGATAGGTGCTCAACACCTTAAAACTAAAGTATTATTTAACTATGATTGTAATTTTCCTTAAAATATATTGTAATCCTATTTTATAAATGATAGATTATTGAAGAAACTAGTTGTCTTGATAAATGGGACTAGTTTCCTAATTAATGGGTAATTGGAGATTTTGATTCCCTGGTTAATAGGATCAGTGCCTTGGTTAATGGGTAAATGGAGATATTGGTTCCCTAGTTAATGGGATAATGCTCTGATTAATAGGTAATTAGAGAAACTAATTCATGAGATTACTAGGATTAGTGCCCTGATTAATGAGCAATTAAAGAAATTTATTAATATAGTAATGGAATGAATGCCGACAAGAAAAGATATTATGTGTCCTTAAACTATGCAAATTGTATGAGTTGCGAATATTTATATATTGAAATAGTAGTAGTAGTAGTAGTAAATATTGTGTATAAGCTAATTATGTTTGGTATTATATAAATTTCAGGTATCTTATAGCGTCGTGCCGAGCAGTGAATCTTGTATTTGTAATTTTATATAATTAAATGCATATTTTTCTATATAATATGATTTTGTACCCAAAAAATATATGAATATAAATTAAGTATGAATAATGTATTTTGACTAGTTTCAAAACACATGATTGTAATTATGTAGTCTAAATTTTAAGTTTGTTTTGCATTAAAATGAATATGTGGTTTGATTTGTGTCACAGTTAAATTAATGGTCTCATTACTTGTAATAATCTTGAATAATATAATAAATGATTTGTTTGAGAAAATATAAAAGAAAAAGAAGAAGTTTGTTCCTATGTTGGTTATAATATAAATAAGGAAGTCTAGGTGATGGGAAAATGTTGAAATTTTATATATAGCTTGTGAAAATTGGTTGAGTCAATAACTTGATATTGGAAAAAAATAAAAAAAACTCTGCTGAATTTTTGATGTGTATATATATAATTCCTAAACTTTCAATGATAATACAATATATAAATGAAATATCCTGTGAATAAATTGGAGTTATTACAATTTTCTTTATTTTTCTCTGAATTAAGGGAATTAAGAGTGTAGGTTTATGCTTTTAACAATAACCAAAATCAAATTAGTGAGCTTTAGAGAGAGAGAGGGGGGTTGGGAAGTTAGAAATTAGAAAGAGAAAGCTTGCAAAAATTGAAAGAAAAAAAAGGAGAACTTGGAAGGGATTGCAAAAAGCTTAGGAAATTGAGTTAATTATCATTGGTAAGGTGTTCTTTGCCATTTAAATCCACATTTTTCTCTTGTTTTGTTCACAATGTTGAAAATCTCTAAATTTGGGAATTTAGGATTTTTGGAAATTTTAGGAGAAATGCTCAATTATATTAAATTACTTGTTAGTTGTTATGTAGATGGTATGATTAAGGGTTTAATTAGAAAAATCAAAAACTCATTTATGAAAAAAGTAGGTTGTTAGAGGCCGGCCATATATGAGAAGTTTAGGGAATTTAGAAAATTGATTAATTGTGTTAATTTTGGGTATTTAAATTTGATTGGGAATATTGTAAATTGTGTTATAATGAATTTGGGTCATTATGGTTAAGTGATAAAAAAAAATAGATGTTAAGGAATTTAACATGAATTGTGTATATACTATATAGTGTATATGTGTATGCTTAAGTTAAGGAATTTAACATGAATTGTGTATATGCTATATAGGGAATTTAACAAAATTAATTGTATGTTTAAGCTTGATTTCAATCCTTTAAGGTTGGATTGTGTTGTATTTCATGAAATATATGTGTACATGTGCTTGTGTGTTATTGGGCCAAATATATTAACAAAGATTTGAGGCAAATGAGACATAGAATTTGGTTAGAATCAAGGGTTGTTATAATAAATGTGTGTATGTGAAAATAAAAGCCGTTACAAAGGCCTAAACATGTGAAAAAAAAGGCCTTTGAGACAACATTAACATGTGAAAATTAAGGCTATCATGATAGTCAAATGATAGGATTTTACGGATGGAAATTTGAGCTCCTGAATTATAAACCTAAATATATAAATTATTTTGATATATTATTTTTACATGAAAAAATTTAAAATGTAAATTATAAAACTTATCCAAATATCTAATTAAATGAATTGATGATTATATATCTAAGTAAAAAAAATAATCAATAATATTTAAAAGAAAAACTGAAAAAATTAAAAGATAAATGTAAATTAAGATATTCGATCTTGTCCTGTTTATGTCTACTAAATTTATTTATTAAAATCAATAAAAACTAATATAAATAAAAACATAGTAAATAAAAAAAAATTATGCAACACGAATATACTAGAAATAATACAAGTTAATCAGCTGACCCATAACTCTGCAAAGTCTACCCCTTATATCCATGTGCATAATAATTAATAAATCATCATGGAGCTCTACCAATTAATATTCATCCCATTACATTCAAGGTTATATATAATAATAAAAAAATTGATAAAAACTTAGGTGTTTTTCTTCTTATTTCAAACAAACTTTTCTAAGCATTTGCAGGTAATACAATTTTAATCCCACTACCTTCACAGTTCGCAGGACTGGAAAAGGAAATAAGCATCAATATACCACAACAATACATGGGAACAATCAAGATTTTATTATTCAATAAAGTTTACAATGAAGTCATTCATGAAGGAAAATTGGCTCACATTTTTCCTTCAGAGATTACAATGTTTGAGAAAATAACAGGCAACTCTCTTCACATTGCACTGAAAAATAAAGTACATTCTCCCAGAGGTGTAGAAAAAGAAACAATAAGGATATCAAATAATAAAAAAATTCTCTCGTTGTTCCACCTAATATTTATCCTAATTCTCACTTGGTCTCTTTAACTTTTGCTTTCGATTTGCAGTTTGCTTTTAGCATCAACTTTGCTCCTCCTAAACTTTAAATACACTTGTGTCAGGATAATAAGCTAAAAGCATTGATGTCTATGCCACCATCTGCTCCTGTTCTAAGTAAATCTGCTCTATCCATGGTGGCAGCGATTCACAAACTCTTTTACCAAGACTGTATTGCTTCTCAGCATAAAAAATTGTGCTTCCAGCAGGGGGTACATCTTTAACCAACGAATTAACCCAAGAAACATCTGGCTCATCAACATGTGAAGCTGTCACGTAAGCAGCTGTTGTCGCAGCAGGATTATTGCTGCTTTGAAATCCAAAGGAAGCAGACTTCTTGAGCTTGTACAGTTCATCTCCTTGAAAGCCCCAATCCAGTTTCCCATTAGGGGAGCTCCAATCAGGAAGATTAGAGGGCATTGTGGATACAGAGTTAGCAGCTGCAGTGAGGCCAAGATGGTTGGGCACTGCACCACGGTCAATGAAACTCTGGCTCCTCTTCGCAAATGCGGAGGACCTTGAATTCATTACAGCAGCTGCCACTGCAGTGGATGTATCAAACCCATATGTACTAGGGTTCCTAGCTGGAGAAGATGAGAGATTGGCGGCTGGGTAGCTTGAATGAAGTTGGTTCATGTTCTGGCGGATCTGCAGCCCATTAGGAGAGTGTAACTGGGTTTGTGTGCTAGCATTTAATGAAACTCCCTGCAGTGGAGACATTAGAGAAGGATCGAGAGATCCAAAAACATCATCAAGGTTGGTAGGTTTCAAATCCGCAATCCTATTGCTCCAGTGAGATGGTGAGGAGAGACCAGACATCTCAATGATCTCACCCCTAAGTTGCTGTTGCTGTTGCTGGAGTTGGCTTGAGTAATTTTCCAGCCCAAGCAATTCAATCTCCAAATTCAAATCTCTAGCACAGAAAGCAGTCTTTAGCCTACTTCCTGGGAGCTGCAAAGCTGGTTGGGTAAGGCTAACTTTGTTCTGCCACAAGCTTCCACTCTTGGGAGAAGAAGAGGCTACCGCCAAGGGAGACATTGGTGGTGTTGGTGTAGCAGGCAACGGAAAAGATGATGATCCAAGGGCCAATGGACTCAAAGTTGTCATTGCTGAACCTGTAGAAGCGTACACAGGACGTAAATCCTCAGGTTTGTGTGCAAAGAAACAAACTTTTCGTGCACAACCAGTTTCATCCTTGCAAAGCCGGGTTCGATACTGGGCAGGGTGCAGCCATGACTCAAAAACACCATGTGCATATTCACAAGAATCACCCTTCTGGCATGTTCCCTTACGAAATTCAGGGCAAGGGACACAACTGTAAGGGTACTTCTTTGGGTCTCTCCTCCTTGCATTCTCTCCTGGATGGACAAACGGGCACTCAGTCCAATCATGAGAGTATGCCCTGGAGCAAGGCTTGACCTTGAAAGAGTACATTCTAAACTCATCGGTACCATATATACCATTGTTTATGTCTGGCAATGTCACATCAAGAGGATACTCTTTCTTTTCAGTTCCCTCTTTTGCCAACTGAGGCATTATGACCAGTTTCTCTTCTTCATCTTCACTTAAGTTTTGGCCTTTTAGCAATAACTCAATCAACTTCTTCCTTGAATTGCACATACACTTGGATGAAGTGGCAAATATATCACCAGGTTTATTTCCGTTAGCATCAGCACTGTTAGGATCAGCAAACGCATCAAGCAAGAGCTTGACAATCCCAACTGATGAAACAACACAGCCAGCAACAGCGCAGTGAAGGGCAGTGACCTTATCCGAGCCACACGCCCTATTGACATTGACTTTGCCAGTTTCAATAATATACTTCAAAACATTAGTGCATCCAAACATGGCAGCAATCATAAGAGGTGTCCTCTCTTCAAAACCCATCTTTTTCGACCCAATTCTTCTACCATACCAATAGTTTGCCCCATCGATATCCAAACCCTTCTGTTCAACCTCAATTTTGAACCCAGCAAGATCA
>Ga0307513_10009639_pt1 | contig 12196 bp, 19 predicted proteins | sample 15_EM_MG_FD_202174 | JGI IMG/M metagenome (GOLD analysis project Ga0307513, IMG submission 202174) | Populus trichocarpa ectomycorrhiza microbial communities from riparian zone in the Pacific Northwest, United States - 15_EM | ecosystem: Host-associated > Plants > Roots > Unclassified | place... | reverse complement strand
ACCCGCTCAACCAAATAACCCTATTACTAATCCTAACCAGACCCGGCACTACGGCAGGACCTTTAAATTTTAGGTGGTGGGGAATACCCGGTGTGGATTGATGAAGTCATTCAGGCAAGTCCTGGGTATTGATACATCAGGGTACCAGATACAGGTGCCCCGGTCGGCTGATCGTGTTTCATCAACTTCCTGACGTTCCCTGTCAGCGCGTCAGCCTTCATTCGCATCGTCACGATATCATCCCTGCCCCACCTGCCCATCCGAATGTGCTGAAATTAGATTCCTGAGTCTCACTATCGCATCCTCTCCCGAAAACTGCACATCTCCATCCGTCGTATCCCGGACCAACTCATCGTCGAACAACGCCAACGCTGGAGGATATTCCACCATCACAACTTCGACCACTGTTGGTGGGGGTGTGCTTCGAATCGAAACCAGAGTCGGAGGTCGTTCCGTCAGAACATCTGAACTTGACGACGAATCAGAAGCAATCAAAGTCGAAGAGGCCAGTGGGCTCAACGAAAGACAATGATGTCACCATCGATGTGCTCATCATCATCGTTCTAGAGTTTTGAGAAAGTAGATGAACCCATTCTTCATTTTCCCCCACCGCCGTGTTGATTCACTGACACAGATACCCCCGTTCCTCGTCGACCTGTGGGCTAGCTAGCTCCCATGATGGGCTGGATTGATACCGGTAAGCATTTTCTCTCGATCGAGGATGTTCTGGACTTACCATATTTCACATAGCCCCATTGTCGATACCACCTCTTTGCGTCATCCGTGGTTTTCATCTTCTTGTATTTTCATGGTCATTCTAGGTGTTCGACTCGCTGTCACGTTTTCCGACGAAGAGAGTAAGTAAACTATATTGACTCGCCCAAGTAGGTGTAGGTACGCGGCTCCTCGTCGACGTGTGTGTTCGCTCGCTAGGACTGGTACCAGTAAGAATCTATTCTTTCGATTGTGGTTGTTGTGGACTCACCATATCTTTTCATAACCCCCCTGTTGATAACGCCCTTCTCGTTCGTCGTTCGTCATCTGTCCTTTTCATTCTCGTCTTCCCATATGGTCATCACCGTTCTAGGTGTTCGACTCGCTGCTGTGTTCTCCGACGAAGACAGAGTAAGCAGACCTGGTCTCCATTTTCCCGCCGTCGTGTTGACTCACTGAAGTAGGTATGCCGCTCCTGTGCTTGCTCCCAGGATAGGCTAGGGGTGGTACCCGTAAGGACCTCTCCTTTCGATCGGCCTGTTCTGGACTCACAATATCTGTTGTAGTCACCCCTCGTCGATACTCCCTACCTTCCTTCTCGTTTTCCGTTACCGGCGCTCGCGAAATCCCAGGGCTACATACGACGGGGGAGCCCATGAAGTGGGCGGCCCGGCAAGAGTAAAAGAACGGGCTCGCGAGCTCATTTTCTTCTTTTTTCTGCGCTGACAATCTCTGTACCACCTCACACAGGTTCGTCGCGAATACCGCCCGCCGTCGCCGTTCCCTTGCTTGCAAATGCGAGTCGAGGATTTTCCCTCAGCAAGACGTATGCGTAACCGTTAGCGTGGCGGAACGAAGCCACCTACCCGAATCATCTAAACCGAACACCCAACTGCGCTTCTTTTACTCACCCTCCTTACCACCTTCAAGAAGCGCCGAGCACTGGGCCATCGTGCAGGGCCATCTTACACATTAAGTGGAGGGTGTAGATAGTATTTTTTACCGCGAATCTACATTTCTTGACGAATACAATATTATCTCAATAACTTCGAATTTTACTACTGTCTTGTTTTCAAAAAAATAGGGACTCAGGAGTCGGATTGCCGTGCAAAGAAGGGGCCTAAATATTTGAGACAAGAAGGAGTATATAAAAAGCATGGAAGTACAAAATCAATCTGCCCTCCGCTTTCCCTTTCCGCGACCATTCCAGCCACCATCACCGAGCAAGCGCTTACGCTTTTTCGAACCAGCCGGAATATAGTCAGCAAAGTGGCTGAGTAATGCATGAATGCCGGGGCAATCCTGATCTGTAAATGATTCAGGACGAACGACCAAAAATTCATCGCTACCATGAATCTGTTGCTGAGAAAATGTCGAAACTCCAACGAAAGACTTCTTGAAAGGGTCGTAAACATCCCAAGAGGCATTGGGGAATTCCGTGAGATCACAGAAGGTATCGTCTCCAATGAAAGAATAAGCGCCATGTTCAAGCAGTCCTTCAAGCTCAATAGGGCCATCATTTTTCTGGGTCGCATTTTAGAATGTTAATTGTAATAGATCAATGTGCGCTTACCTCAAGATAAATATAGATTTTGACCATTTGCTTGACATCCGTCTTTGCTGGGATTGTGCGCGGGCTTGGGGATATTTCCACTAAACTGGATCCTGGAAGAGGCGAAGAAGATGCTACCGGTAACGAGGATACCTTAGTCGATGCTCCAGAAGTAGGACTTGAATTTGCAGGCAATGCGGATGATGATGTCGAGTATCTCTGTAAGCGGTCTGCTACCACCGAAGTAGGACTTGAATTTGCAGGCAATGCGGATGATGACGATGTTGAGTATCGCTGTAAGCGGTCTGCTACCATCCACTCGTCAAATTTCTTAAGGAGGACCCTGAGTTCATCCTGTCGCTGTTGAGAGTGCATTGGGAAATAATGAATTGCAGGGCGGATGCAAGGCTCTTTTCCAGGCGGCGCTTTGCACTAGAACTAATGTAAGTGAAAACATCTGTAGTATCCGAAATGTTACTCACATAATAATAATATCTCCCGATGTCTTCACCACGCGATGCACCCATGGAGATATCTTCACAATGCATATACCCATTGGGACATTTCGGAATTCGGGGGCGTCTTACCAATGTCTTGAGGTAAGCTTTGCGAGGAGAATCGACCATCCTCTTTCTTGGAATACCGGATACTGATGAGGGGTAGGTAGATATGAGCAAGTAGATATGAATCACCATCGGAAACGGACCGCTTAAATACTATACGAAGAATAATTCTAATTGTCATGTTAATTATCGTGTCGCAATGTCGCATTGACCATGCCTTCCTAAACTAGCTCAGTTAAACTCCAATTATCTAAATATGTCAACTGGACCATTGTTGTTGCATTAGTGACGGACAGTGGCAATTCATGCTTTGACCCATGTATCTATATGTGGAGATCAGACGGTAAGCGCCCTCAATTTCGATGGAATTCATCAAAGCAGAGGCAATGTCCATCTTTAGTAATGCGCCATATCCAACCACCAAGGTCGCGTCACTTTCAAAATTCAGGCATTGGCCCTATATTTGGCTGGTAACCGTATGCCACTGGCCCAAGGCACTGGCCTCGCTTTTGTCCAACTACATATTGCTTTTGTGGGCCAGAAATTTGCGCAATGGCGCTTTTTGTGGCGATAGAGGGTAAGCGCCCTCAATTTCGATGGAATTCATCAAAGCAAAGGCAATGTCCATCTTTAGTAATGCGCCATACCCAACCACCAAGGTCGCGTCACTTTCAAAATTCAGGCATTGGCCCCATATTTAGCTGGTAACCGTATGCCACTGGCCCAAGGCACTGGCCTCGCTTTTGTCCAACTACATATTGCTTTTGTGGGCCAGAAATTTGCGCAATGGCGCTTTTTGTGGCCACCCGATGCAAGTATAAAACTCTTGCAAACGACATAGAGGCCCACTTTTGCTGTACCTCTCGCTCGAATCACTGCACTTCATACGCTGTTTTGTGTCATCCAAATCCCTCCCTATGAACCCCTCCAACAAATCCACTGAATTTCCCGATATTCAGAGAGCCTTCCTCAAGTCGTTCATTCCAGAATATGAGAAGTATATTACCGAGCATAACCCAAACCACAAATCCCATTCAAAGGATCTGAAAGACTGGAGGGTCAAGAAAGCAAGGCTTCTTATGCAAGATACTTGCATCCAGGATCTTGTTAGGAACAGCACAATCGAACCGAAGGAGTGGGAGAATGTTTGTACTTTATTTTTATTTTTATTCACAATACAGCTCTAACGGAGATGTTTGTAGGCCATTCGACGCTTCTATATCAACCACTACAACAACAAATTCCTTCCAGCTTCCCGTCGTGCTGCTGCAGAGCTTTCGAATACTCCTTCATTCGATACCTCCTCTCCGACCCCACAGACCAACAAGGCCATTCAAGATATCCTCCGTCACGCCATCGTCACCTTTTTAGGCGACCTCTCTGCTCGGGAGATGTTCGCGAGTGAGAATGAAGATGCTATGCACAAGAAGATGAACGAACTCTATGCTGAAAATCCCGATTCCACTTTGGTTGGTGGGGGCTTGCGCAGCAAGGCTCTGAAGATTCTCTGGCAGGACGCAGACCAGGACTTGTGGAAATCCAAGATCGATGCTCTCGCCCGGGACATTGAAGCCAACCGCGATGAATTTCCAGCTCTGATGCTCCAGGCTCTTCAAGGCCTCTGCCACCGCGATCGACTTGGGTCAACTCTCATGTCCTTTTCATATGCGTTCCGTGATACCAAATCAGATTGGATCAAAGGAGGAATGTCAGTGATATTGTTCCTATCACTTTATTGTTTGTCGCTGATCTTTTCTACCAGGCTCTTTGCCGGCTACGACGATCACAAAAAGGAGTCTGTAACCGTCAAACCTAGTGATCACCAGGCACAGCTTGATGCATGGCTTGTACATGCCGATGCTGTTTTATCACGTATGTGGCTATCTTATTGCACTGAAGTCGCCCTTTTTTTACTTACCTTCCTCATTCAGGAAAACCGCGTGTTTCAGTGTATAAGATTCCACTAAACGAAGATGGAATTCCCATTCCCCCTCATGTGGAAGTCCTCACAGTGAGCATTGTCCAACTAGCGGTTTTATTGGATGAGTACCTTTCATCATTATGGGGTATGCATTCCGATGTTTGATTCACAAATCCTCAAGCTAAAATCTTATTAAGACTTTGCTCAACCGAAAGGCTCAAGCCCATCTCCTGTTATTCCATGGGAGGATATCGCTGGATCCCCCGATATTTACTTCGACACAGCTGTGTACAAGCTTCCTTGCACTCTGAAGTCCCCGGAGCAATTGAAATCCGAGCCCTTATCTATCATCGCTTTGTATCAATACTTTTCGACAATCTCTCTGTCCCAACCTTTCCAGTTTCACTCGAGGGAGGCTAGTTCATATTTGGACATCGACGACAGTGACAACAATGTCGATTCTCATCATCCTTTACCACCTTCCAAGACTGCTGTCAATACGCCAGTTGTCCATACTGCCCACTCCAAGTCAACTGCCACAAGTCAGCATGATGCCCTCCCAGCTTCCAGCGCATCTCTCACCCATCCAACTCCGTCTGTGCAACCTGAAACATCTCCAGTCATGACAATTTCCACCCAATCCGTGACAACCGCTACCATGGTGTCTCCTGCCCAACCTGCCACAACAATGACCATGGCGGCTCCACCTCAACTTGGGGAAACTCCTCCCGTAGCTCTTTCCTCGTCACGCATAATGCCAGCTTCTGTGGAGGCACAGTCTATTAGTGGCAGTGCAGGTGTTATCGTCTCGGAAGGAGGAAGCGCTGGTATTGACGCACCCGTGAACTCTGTTCATCCTCCGATTGCTCGGAAGAAGGGAAAGGCAAGCACAAAATCGAAGTCCAAAACTGCACCCAAGCGAGCTAAAGGCGATGTTGCTGTGGGCGACACCAATCCTGTTCCTCGTCGGGAAAGTACCAGGACCATCGATCTCAAGCGCAAGAAGATGGACGCAGAGGTGCTTGATACCCAACCAGCCAAGAAAAAGAAGACAACGGTGAAGGAAAGGTGGGTTTATGTGCCTGAAGAACCGAAAGATTTGGCGACGTCCTAGTATGTGAGTATTCCTTTAGTCACAATGATCTCCGGCTTGTCTCAGATCTGATCTGTATTACAGATTAGATTGCCAGTTTAAACCAATCTTCGAATCAGTATCTAATCCCTTCGTCCGATCTATCTTTCCTTCTAGGCCTCTGTTTGTAGTTGCCAGTTTAAACCAATCTTCTAATCAGTATTAGTTAGGGCTTTCCTCCTATGATTCTGTTTGTAGATAGTTTGCTAGCTCGTTTAATCTATTTCTGTTTAATCACGGTTTGATCTTGTCATCTGTGAATACATATACCCGCACTTGAAGTGCCTTCCTACCGGACAGCCCATACATACAGCTCAGATTAGTTCAATCTATCTGAGCAGTTGGGTGGCCTAATGTTTAATCGAAATCCATATGGATTTTTAAGTGATCACATAGCGGGTAAATTGACCTTGTGTAAAGGTCTCCCGATTATGATAAGAAACAATGATGCAACAGAGCTCTGCATCACTAAGGGTCAGGAGGGCATATGTGTTGGTTGGGATGCTATTGTAGGTCCACACAGGAAACAAGTATTGGAGATGCTGTATGTAGAGTTGACGAATCCTCCGAAAACTATACAGTTTCCAGGCCTTCCAGTGAATGTTGTCCCGATGCCAAGGACTACGACAGACGTGAATTGTCAGCTTCCTAATGACACAGAGATCACTGTTCGAAGAGAACAGTGATCTAGTCTTGCCTAACTTCATAACATCAGCAAAAAGGCGAGTAGAATACATTCGGTTGTGGGGATTATACGTCAATACAAATATTCCAATGGCCTTTTATATCTCAGCAAGTATTCTATTACCATGTATGTATCTAGAATTATTTCGGGTAGTACAATGCAGTCGAAATTCTTCTTTGAGGATTGGATTGATGTCAGAAAAATTGCAAAGTATGTAACGGGCTAAAATCTCGAACTAAAAACGACAAAGAAACATCTGTTTCTCACCAGAATCGAACCCCCACCACTCCAGTAACAGGGACATGAACACGCACACCATAACCAGTTGACCACGGAGCCATGCGATGTAGGCTTCATTTACTAACTTTATAGCATTGTCGCACTGCCAACTCCTAAAGTAATCCAGTAGTATGTGTTCCGGTGTTCGCGCCTCGGGTGTGGGCTGCCTTAAAGTTCGTATATATTCCAATGCCGGCACATATCTGCCTAAAAAGCTGCAAATCCAAGCAAATCCACCTCGTCAACATCCCCCTCGCCATCCTCGGGACCCAGAGCATCGCCTGCGATGTCAAAAGGTTCATCGTCATCTTCATCGTCATCCTCATCAACCAAATATCTATACCCATAGTCCTCTTCCTCATCGCCGTTTCTTCCCTCATCATCGACATCTCCAGTCTCTGGCTCCTTATTGTCACCTCCGAGACCTTCGCCATAATGACCACCACTGCCACCCCTTAGACTAATGTCATCGTCATCACTGCCACCGCCAAGATCATCGCCCCGGCTGCCTTGAATATGCTCGCTCTCCGAGTCGTTGTCGCCATCGCCCTCTTTGTCCACAGCCTCATCAACATCATTGCCGTCATTGAAGTCATCTTCACTCGCATCTGCCAGGTCATCACCACCTTGTGTTGGACCATTGTCCCGATCTAGTCGATCACGGTCTTGGAGGAATCGGTCGGTGGCAATCCTAGTGCTCGTGTGGCCAACTCCTCCACCACGAAAGCGCATGAGCATGTCGCGATCGACGAAGCTGGCAGATCAAGGTGACCAGGTCAGTAAAAAAAACAACAGGAAAGCGGCTAGAACTTACATGTTCACATAGTAACATCTCCAGTCTAGGTCGCCCTCGTCAGGTAGCCGTGCAATGGAAGATTCGAGAAAGTCTCCCGTTAAACCCTCTGAGAAACAGGGTATGAGGTGGACACCCCGAACCACTCGTGCAGGATCAAGAAAACCGAATGCTGGGGAGCCGGCATCTGGATCATTGGGGACAAATCCAACCTTAGGGAGCCTACGAGTCTTCCAGCCAAAGCGACTCGAGCGATCTAGGTCAAGCCCATACCAGCGGATCAACAGAAATTCGATTAGGATGGGATCCGGGGAGCTCTCGTGGCGAACGAAGGTGTGATATATGCCGATAATGCGGGCATACCAGTAGGGGTGGGCATTCGCGTCGTCTTCTTGCGAAAGGACCATGATGTTTGCGTGCATGCGGGGATTGAGAGAGTCTTGTTCTCTCCGCATGTCGTAGGTTGTGTAGTTGACACGTAGCACCTTGTGTTGATAAATTTTGTTCTTGACGAATGTAATCGAGGCCCGCTGGGACTCAGTGAAGTTGATCTCGTCGGCGTCGTGTTCTAGACCAAGAACCTTGCAAAGCGCATAGTCTTTGAGGTTTGGGATGAAATTCTGACAAAATGCAGTAAGCGACCTTTGGACAATCTTTAGAAACGAGAAGGTACGTACTTCCAATGCAGGATCACCATAATGCTCTCCTAGCATCCTTGTAATATCATGAGGGTGGCGTGTTTCGTTCGACATTTGATAGTGCTGGTCCGGATTGGCACGAGGGAGGGGTTCGGATTGCGAGAAAGGAATTGAAAACGACTTGCGAGAGATGGTTTTTTGTTTCTTCTGAGGTGGACGTGTGACCACCAGGCCGTGGTTTTTGGCTTTGAACTGGAGAATGCGTTCGTGGCGTACTTCTCGTGTGATCCCTGGTGCAAACTTTCCCTTGTGGACCCGGGGATAAAACCGTTTACAGCGGCGATGTTCCAACTCGCCCTGTGCACGAAATAATCAATTAACTTCAGCCTGGATTTTAATTTTGAAAAGAGAACTCGCGTTTTGGGTGCTATAACCATCTGTAGTTCCAAACTCTCGGATCGTCTTCGCGTAGTCGGGCAGGGCATGGGTTTTGTAGTTTGAAAGGCCAAAAGCCCGAAGCGTTGAGGAGACCTTTTTCTTGCTTTTCGATATCGGCTCCTTCCCTTTTGATTTCGATTTTTGAGTAGTTGGTTGGAGCTTTGCTTTGGCGGCTTTCCGGCGTCCTCGAGCGGCTTCCTCAGATGGTAGGTGGCGCGTCACAAACTCAGTGCAGGTTGTTGACTGGAACTTGCGGAGCACAATGCCCAGTCGGGTAGTTGAACTCTCCAGGGCCTGGACGGTCGATTCAGTGTGAAGCCGGAGTTTGGCAAGTCCATGCCATGTTGCGAGCTCGAAGAGTAGATCCATGATGATTACGTTGTTGTTTGGGTCGAGTAGGCCGTCGAAAACAGGAATTGAGCACTGAAAATGGTTAGTACCTTAGGCAGAGGTGGTGGTTAGTGTAACGAACCTGGAGAAGGTCTTCAAAATCACGTGCAGCCAGCTTTTTCATCCCTGAAGCGTTGTGTACGAACTTGCGAATTGTGTCACAGCCAAATGTAGGGACGTCTCGGTACCTTAACAAAGAGTTAACCACCTCTGTGATAAAAAAATATGAGTACTAACCATTTATTAAGTGTCTGGATGCCATCGCCCCCTTGAGCATATAGAATTCGAAGAAGGTGCGTGAAGGTTGCCTTCCACACGCCCAGTTCGAACTCGTGTAGCAGGTCAACCACGAACATGGAGTGAAAATCGAGACCATATTTTGAGAGACGTTCGGAAAAGGCATTTTGAATGGCAATAAAAGCGGGATAAGCTTGCAGAAAGGATTAAGAAATACTGAAAACTCACCCGCGTTGGCGTTAACGCCTTAGAGCCCAGCAATTCCAACACGTTGTCTGCACCTGGTCGAACACCATGTTCATAAATCATTTCCCGCATGGTCTCAACTAACATGCGCCGCCTGTCATCATCCACCCAAACTTTCATTTCCCGTCGTTTAAAGTCCCGCTTTGTCCCTAGCTCATGAACTTCTGACGCATGTACCAGGCAGCGTGGGCAGGGGAAGTTTCCGAGGTATCGGACGCAGCATAGGAGTACTCTGGAAAATTGAATAAGAACAATTGCGTGAAAATAAAACTGACTCACTTCTCTGGGTAGTCGGCTGAGTAGGTAAAAAACCGAGGGAAAACCCGTCTTTGAATCCCATCAGGGAAGGTGATGACAAAGCCATTTTCATAGGCGTCCGTGAATTCGTCATCAAGGAGGATGCGCCACACAGATTGCATTAGTTCTCGTCGGAGATATGTAAGGATGTCGGCGGTTGCTGTCGTACCAAATGTTTCTTTGTAAAAATCTTGTATAGAATCGTCGAGCTGGCAAATAACAAGAAAATCAGCAAGATAATTAAATTTTTATTCAACGTTTACCTTTGGGACATATGCTAGGTGGTGCGCGGCAAAAGATGACGGTTTGGCGCGGGTGTACTTCGATTGGCCACCGAGATAAAGGTAGATAGGCCACACGCCAGCGCTTCCAAAGCTTGTCAAGTGGGTGTAGTCCGATGAGAGCATGATGGCCGCGATAACAGTTTCGAGTTCACACCCAGGTCGCGGCTGGGAGCGCACCTTCTCGTGTTCCAGAACAAAGGCATTTGAATTGTAAAGTTCAGAGTAAATTCGTTCAGGAGGGCAATTGGGTCTTGGTTGCCAGTATTCCTCATAGGGGGAAATGTGAAGTTGTTCTGCGGAGGGATCCTCAAACGCAGCCTTGATAACCTCAAGGGGTTTACGGTACATCAGCCCCTTGACGTGGAAAACCGGTGCATCTGCTTCTGATGGATGTGAAACATTGTCGCAGGGCACCGAGATTGGGACTGTCGTTTCGATCCACCCAGTCAAGCCTTCTGGCTTCCCTCGCGGCGTCAAAGCCTTTGAGGTCCTTGGGGTCGAAATCGGGAGCAAGAAGGACTTTATGAACAAGGTCGTTGAGCGTTCCGAGTGATTTCGTCAAGGATGAATCGTAAAACCATTGCATTAGGCGAAAGACAGACATGTTTTTGAATGGGAAATAACTGGGGGTAGTCTCGGAGTCGCCGGCGGGTGGGTCAATGGCTGTTATACCTATACCAAACGGTGAAGCCCATGTGGAATGAGCTTGGGGTGGCTCCTCGATAAAATTGGGACCATCGGATACATCGGCGACGCGGAAGTTGTCATCAGGAGTGAATGAGGGTTCACCACTTTTATAAACCCGATAAATTCCAAAGCTGTTGGGCGCAGTTTTGAACTCTGCGACAGCTGGAACTTCAGATTCATGCTCTGCCAGGGGCTGAGGTGTGTCGATAAGTGGAGCAGCGGCCGCTACCACAGGCGGCCGTGGCGGCAGGATATCTTGGAAGCGCTTCGGAAGCTTTGTTTGGCGATGCGGAAGACCCGATTTACGGTATTCCTGAGGAGGCGTGCGCTCCCTCTCGGGTTCCTATATTAACAGTAGAATGAGTTTTTTTTTTTGGGTGTTTATCTCTCCATTACAAACCGGCACGTCATCTATGAGCATATCTTCTGCAATTCCCAGGTGATCGGTGTCGTCCAGAGTTGCAGTTCCATTGGAGGGCCCGGCTACCAGATCTGAATGTGGTACATTGTTTAAACGAGCCGTGATTTCCTGTTTATAAGGTTTGCAGGATTTTTTGTGCGCGGGGAATCCTTGAGATTTGAATTCCTTTTTGCACCCGAGACACTTTGGCATGGTATTGATCAAGAAAAATAAAAAGCAGAGAAAAGACAGGCTCCAGAGCCACTTGCGCATGCTGGGATGTGCGCTCGGTTGAAAGGATGGTTCGATCTCACAGGGAGTTCATTCATTTTTTCGCGAAGTTCAGAAGCGCGTGAGATCACGTGCCAAAAACGCGTCCAATTATTCTTTCCCCACGCAACCTTCCTTTCCTCCCAACCACCATGTCCTCCACGCAGTCATCCGAGATGGTGGCCGCGCTGGTTGAACGGATGCGAGGCAGGGAGGAAACCGATGACAGGTGAGCTTATATGGCCTTGTAATTGCTTTCTGAACTCCAAACTCGTACCCCAGATCCAAGGAAGCACTAGAAATGTTCCAGGGCATCGCAAGATGGATCCCACGCGCCATCAGCCCTTTCATGGATCTCCATAGCGCCATGTGTGCAGCGTTGCCCAGTGAGGACTCAGATGAGTATGCTTCGGTCACTAGAACTTGAATATATACTTACCATCAGAGCAGAATTGACGAGAACGATAAGAAGAACTTCGACAGGATTATGAAGTTTCACCCCCACTTTCCAGAGCTTATTTTGGGGTTTAAAGACGACCCGGACACCTGTATATGCTACCCTGATATATGAAAACCCAGGACTTGCCTAAACCATATGATCAATCCACACCGGGTATTCCCCACCACCCAAAAAAAAGGAGTATTGCCGTGGTGCCATGGCTGGTTAGGA
>Ga0307513_10009638_pt1 | contig 12197 bp, 5 predicted proteins | sample 15_EM_MG_FD_202174 | JGI IMG/M metagenome (GOLD analysis project Ga0307513, IMG submission 202174) | Populus trichocarpa ectomycorrhiza microbial communities from riparian zone in the Pacific Northwest, United States - 15_EM | ecosystem: Host-associated > Plants > Roots > Unclassified | place... | reverse complement strand
AATGGTAAGTAATTGAGTGCTTTTATTTGCGAAGATTTTTAAATAAGTGTAGAATTCTTAGAGTACTGCAGTCAGTAAAATGAGCGTCTGGTGCTGAAAACCTGGAGAATCTGCATTATGTGAAATTTTGTCATAAGATTATGTGAGCATTTGACCAGTGTTATAAAACCATAAAGAAGACAGGTGAGTCTTGTAATAGTGAAATTATTTGGGATCAGTTGAGTCTTGAGGGAAAGAAGGAAAAAGGCACTGGTTTTTGTTGCATCAGACAACATATTCACTGTTGCTTCTGAGTTCTTGATTCTGTTTTCGATTAACAGCGAAGTTATGTGGTTTGTGGCTTTTTGGGAATGCAGTGGGTGTACTTCTCTTCCCATTGAACCACCATTCAGTATCTAATGACAAGAATTTGTTGACAAAAAAGCAAATTACAGAAGAAATATTGGGTGCCTTTATTTAGTATCTGAAATAGAAAACTAAATTAACCGCTAATTGTTCATAAATAAACTCATCTTAGTTTTCTGATGATTGAATTACAATTTTCTTGTCATTACACTAAAAGTTCTTCCAGTGGCATTACCAAACATTTTTTCTCGGTCAAAACCAAGAAAAGGTTTAAATATTTCCTCCATCCTGACAAAAACCAGCAATGTTTTTAGACAGATTCTCTGTAGTGTAAAGCGCATGAAGAGGGCTCTTTAAAATCGGGTGTGTTGCATGTATATGATGTGGGAAGACTATATGCCATACATATAACTTGGTTATGGGTTTTATGTCACTAAACCTGCTCACCAAGGCTCTTTGGCTTAATATTTAGATTTGGTAGCGTTGCTTCTTTGCTTAGAAGATGGGTGCAGATGAGGGGTGGTCACTGCCTCCATTTGATACACAGTTTTTTTCCCATTTCACGTGTTATAGTTAATAATCTGTAACAAATTGGAGGCTGCCATGTTTAAATTTGTCAGCAACATTAGCATATTGTCTCTCCATTGTGATCATGCATGTTTTGCTAATCTACACCTTGTATAACATATGCAGCTTACATGCCCCATCTCAGTCTCCTTTATGGTGATCTGACGGATGATGAGAAGAAAGAGGCTCAAGAAAAAGCTAATATTCTTGATGAGAGCATCAGCGGTCTAAGCTTTCCAATAACTCGCCTTGCATTGTGGAAAACAGATACTCAGGACTTGACTCTGAAATCATGGGAGAAGATTGCCGAATGCAGCCTCAGCCCAAAATAACTCTTCTTTCTCCCTTCTTCTTATTAGACACTAAAACCTTACATAGCAAGCACTTTTGGCAGCCAATAAAACCTTACTTGGGCTAGCACTTCTAGCATATAATGCTACTATCACTATCTGTGATGTACTGTTTAACCTCAATCACACTAGAATGCTACATGAACATAAGACGAAAATGAATGTGAACATTGTTGACCAAATGCTTTTATATTCTATGTTGGAGACTTGTGATTGCAGCAAGGCCTGTTCTGTGCTAATCTCTGAAATTTCCATTTCTTCATAAATTCTACCATGCATTTGGATGAAATATAATGCATTTGTCTAAGCAAGCAAATGGCTAACAACAAATTATTTGATGGGAAACTTTTGCTTTGTTTATTGTTAATCATTTTACTTGGATTATTTCAGGAGTTGTCTGCCTTCCTTGAAGATTGAGACGAAAATATATCTGAACTTAGTTATCCGAATGTGAATAGAAAAGTTATTGCGTGTTATAATCCTTTGGAATGGGATGCTGATCTAAATGAATGAAATAATGATAAAAAAAAAAAGGCCTCTGGCTTCTGAAAGAAAACGCACAGGAAAAAGAGAATGCCATTTGCAAGGCCAGGTCGTATGTTGACTTGTTGACTGTGAACAAGGTAGGGGGGATAGCTAGCATTTCTATGCAAAGATGGGCACGATATTTGACATATCCAATATTTCAGCTGCTTGCTTAGTAAGATCTTAAGTTTTCATTAACATAATTGTGTTAGATTTATGTGTATAATTATATTCAATTTAATTTTGATATTTTATAAATTATAAAATCTAATCTATTCATTTTTTTTTAACTCGAGCATGATGTATTTATTAGACTAGGCTAATTTGTGTGTGAATATTAAAGATATCCATGAGTTGAATTTATATTACTATTTTTTATGGATTAGGCATAAATAAAATTAAGATTTGAATTCAATAAATTAACACAAAAACTATTATAAATTATAACAAACAAATTAAGATTAATACATCACTTGAACATCAATTAATTAAAATAAGAGAATGAATTAAAAAAAAACACTAAACATATAACAATAAATTAAATTATGAACAATAAAAATTTCAGTCATAATAAAAAGAAAAAAAAATATTTATACAAAGGAAGTTGTATAAGTATAAAATACAAAGGTTGTGTTTGGTTGAATCAAATCAAATAATACAAATATTACATATCAATTAGATTTAGAAGCTGTTTAGGAACGCGGTGCAAAAAATTAAAATGTTTTTTTTACTAAAATTTAATTTTTTATTTATGTTTTGGATCGTTTTGATGTGCTGATCTTAAAAATAATTTTAAAAAAATAAAAAAAATATCATTTTAATACATTTCAGCATAAATAATACTTTAAAAAACAAGGATAATCATATATTCAAGCAGCATCTAGCACCCGTACTGCTGAGTAGACGAAGCCCATGGTATTTTTACAAGTCAAACAGCCCTTGGCCAATTAAAAAAAAATTGCCCTCGATCCCCTACTTATTTTTATACTGCTATTCTTCATTTGTTTTCGGTGCTTCAACAAAACAATGTTTAGCCACTAGCGGCGTAGATTGAACAACAAAAAGCTTACTTTGTCACCGAACCTAAAAAAACACCAAAAAACAAACTTACTTGCTCACCAATTTTGAATCGGTACATGTGCTGCAGACATATCTTATCTTATCTTTTGAATTTGGTAACCTGCAGAACATAATTTGGTAAGCATTACTAGTGTTTGGTATTAAGATGGATAATATTTTTTAAATATTTTTTATTTAAAAATATATTAAAATATTTTTTAATAAATACATCAAAATTATCAGAAAACACAAAAAAAAAAAAAAACAACTTAATAATTTTTTAAGTAAAACACACTTCTAAAATAAACCTAAACATAATTTCAAATAAAGTACCAAACACACTCTATTGGATTACCAATGTTCATCATGTTTTCTCAAATAGAAAATGTATATTTAGTGCGTGTGATTTATCCATGGAGCGAACTCAGTGAAGTTTGACTTTGGCTATGTAATTTGCTAAAATATTCTTAAAAAATAATAAATTATTCTAAGCACCTTGTGATTTAATTTTTTTGATTATTTTATAATTTAATTTTTAAATATTAAACTTTATAATTTTGGTCAGATTTTAAAAATCAATCAAAATATAACAATGCTTTTATATATAATATTAAAGCATGGATATCTTAACATGTAGTCCTAAAAATTGTTAGCTTTTGCTAACAAATCATACCTCTTCCTTTCTTCGACCCCACACCCTCCTTGTTTTTTTTTTTTTTTAAAAAAAATGGAAAAACAAGAACCGTAGATTGATTTCACAATAGGTGACAAAGGAGAAGATCACAAAAAAAAAAAAAAAAACCTAATCTAAAACAAAATCCAAGAAAATTCAGTGTCTTTATTCTATATTTCAATCAACAATAACATCTAGGTTCTGATGGGATTGGTTGGGTCTATTTTTTTTTTTTTATTAATATGAGTGTTCGAATCAGTTTATATGTATCTCAATTAATCTTATGAATTCTAAAGTTAATAACCATGTAAGTTTCTAGTGGTAATAAGATTTATGAGATTTAAATTACTGATTTTTTAAAAATAAATTTAAAATATGATTGGTGAAGAGAAAGGGAGGGAGGAAGGTAAGGGATTAAAGGGAGTGGGAGATGGCTAGGGTTTTCAAATAAGAAAATGAGAACAGTAATATACGTCGTTGTTTCACACAAGAGTGAGAGAGCTGTCAAATGAAAACAACGGTCCATCCATTAGAAGCTAATCGTCCACGTAGAAGTATGATCTATGGTGGCTAATCAACCATAAACAAAAGGAACTCCTGAATTCCGATGAAAAAAAAAATATTTCTTTGATTTTCTTCAAAGTCTCTCTCTGCCTCGAATCCAATTCAATTCTCTTTGTGTTATAACTTTGGTAAGCCATTTTCCTGTAGAATCACATTACCTTACCGTTCTATGAATAGTCACAAACCAAAGTGATCAGACATTGAATTTTTATGCTTCACAATAGTTTCAAGTTCTTGAAACTTGAAAGTTTTCTATATATTTTTGGGTTGATGTGCCAAAGCTAACAATTTTTAGCACTACAGATCTTTGTTTTGTTTAGATGGCGAGGGAGATGATGGCGAGGATGAGAGAAAGACGAAGGGCTTGCCGTCGTGAGGAGAGCTGGGCTAGGGGGCTAGCGACTGTGTAGGAGAGAGAAGGAAAGAAGATGGAAATAATGGGGGCTCGAGTTTTATTTATTTATTTTTGTTTATATATATATATATATACAAACACACACCATACTATGTTTTGAAAAGAAAATGCTTTTTAATCATTATTTCAAATATAATTACAATCTTATCTGTATTTAAATTTCAGGCATAAAGTGTAATATTTAAAAATATATTTATAAAATAAAAAAATAATCAAACTATAGAATAACCATAGTAATTTATCCTTAAAAATATATAAATAAAGTTTTTTTTAAAACAATAAGATTATAAAAAAATAATTATTTAATCTTTGTATAAATGATTCTCATCTGATTCAAAGGGCTAATTTTGATGTGCGCCTCTCACCTTAAAAGCAAGATCAAAATAATTAGTCCTACTTGAAAAAAGCAAAGTGAAGACTTAGATTAAGTGTTTATTTCAGTGCTCATATAAACCTTATATCCTACTTGATAACACAATTAAAATGAACTCATATTTCACTTTGCATGCATTAAAGGATTGATAAATAATCTAATATAATCAAGATAGATGGTTCTAAGAATTTATCAAGGTTAATCTATTAAAACTATAATTCTACATGAATCGGTCAACTTTTTTGGTGTTACCAAATGAACTAGCCAACCGCTTATTCATCAGGGATGAATACCTGGAAATTCTGCAAGAACTGGTCGACTGTTTGAACTATCAATGAGATTATAACCGCTATAAACAACTATGTTTTCTTATAAACATATATATAGCTTGTCCAGTTGCAAAATTAAAAGTGGATTCTTAACATATAAGATATACAAGCTATTTTAAGAATAAAAACACTTCAAAATCATCAATACTTGATTATACTCTAATTTATGCTATTAAACCTTCATAATCCAGTACAAGAGTATTCAATCTCATTCTCACCACACTTAAACAATTTTAAATCTTATAAGTGCAATCTTGTGAGATATAGAGATATTAAAACTTTCAATTGTATTATTCACTCTATTGAAAGAGTTAGTTGTGATAATAAAATCACTTTTGTAAACCTTTGAGAGTTGGGTAAAAACTCTTGGTATTAGTGAGATAATTTCACCAGATGAAAAGTCTTGAAGAGAGCATATTTTCAAGTGAGAAAAATCTTGAAGAGAAAATATCTTCAAATAGTGTAAAAAGCTTGGTGTAGATTTATCAAGTGACTATTATACTCTTGAACTTGGACTAATAAAGGAATACAATACTTAAGTATGGTTGGTACTTGATGTATGGATGTATGCTTGTTGAATCATGTTAAAAACAAGTTTGCATATTCTTTTTGTTTATCTCTTTACTTTAAGTACTTTAATTATTTTGTTGGTCATTGTATTAACTTGAAGTAATTTGTATTATTTGTTAATATTAATGATATATGTAATTCACTCCCCTCTTAGGAGTTACAATTGTCTTAATCGTTAGATAATATTTTTTACTTAATTATATGATAACAAAAATAGATGCTCATAAAATAAAGCATCAATGTCGAAATATTTGTTTGAGATCATGATAACACCATAGAAACTAAATCGAAATAAATTATGAAGCTCAACTCCCAATCAACCCAACTTAACTCGCCAAAACCATGATTCGAGGTCATGGACTCCACTAAAATTAATAACTTAGTGTTTTTAGAAACTATTTTTTTTACTTAATTATACAACAAAAAATAAACACTCATAAAATTAAGCACCAACCAAATATGAGAACATTTGTTTGAGACTGTAATAACTCTATAAAAAGCAAATTGAAATAAATTATAAAGACCATTTCAAAATTAACCATATGTTAAATGATGACATTGGAAAAAAATAATTATTAAAAAACTCAATTAAAACCTAATGTTGAAGTATTAAATTGAATAAAAATTAAAGGATAAAAAAAAGAAAAAGAAAAAACAGTATAGGCGTGCAGGCCTGGGTGGCCCAGCGTGCTTCGGCCTACCAGCCTAAGTCCACTCACTTAGGTGTTATTTGTATATTTTTTAATCGTTTGCCCAATTTTTTTTTTTTAAAGTAGACAATGTGTTGTCTGCTTGTGTAGAATCCAATCGCTATTATAATGCCTGGAAATTCAAGGGAGGGTTTTGTTTTTGTTTTTTTTTTTGCCTAAAATTCATTTTCAACCCATGTTTACTGAAGAACACCTTATAAACACCACTAGAAACTCAAAAAGCTAATTAATCAACCAAAAAGACCCCTAAAATAGTCTAAAAATATAAAATCAAATTAAAAAAAAATCATCTCTTCACCTTGATTTATATTTCCTGACAAGATAAATATCTGAAAATACCTTAATAGGACCTTTTCCTATTAAATAAAACTAGTTAATACCAAAATTAATATTTTTTTTATCAATAAATTATGGCTAACCAACAACTTTTTCTCTCATATCTCAAATTTAGAGACTGAAATGTGAAGAAAATAAATTTTTGACTAAAATCAAAATTACAAAAACTAAAAGGATTATAAATGAACAAAAAGGAAAGTAGATGGTTTAAACAAAATTTTTTTTAGTGAATTTGAGATTATATTTTTTCTTATTTTACTTTATGGTTCTCTTTTGTTGAATTTTTTCTTCCTTTACAATTTTTAAGAAATTGCTCATTAATTTAGGCATACTAGGTTGCAATTGAAAGAAAAATTTAAGAATAAAATTAAAAAAAAACTTTGTGGCTCTGCAGATTACTATAGTGATTTACCTAGCTGTTTTTATATAATTTGTAACTATAATTGTAACATTATTCATCTTTTTCATTCAATAGTGCCTTAACTTATGAATAATTATTTATTATACACTCTTATTAAATTTTTTTTGTTAATAATACTAATTTAATTCTCCACAAGATAAAACATTTTTTTTTTCAATGCCAAAAAAGGTACAAACATTGTTAACATGTTTTTTTTTATTAAGAGAAATTCTAATTGCAAAATAAAAAGTTTATATGTTCCTTTAATAAAATAAATCAAGAATTATATGAACTAATAAATGATAACAAATCTATTAATTTTAATAAAAAATATTAAGTTGAGAAGCTGAGATAAAAATATTATTTCTTAAAAAAAAGAGATTAAATATTTTCAGTTTGAAATTGGATCTCAAAAGTTTAATATTATTTGAATCAATAAAATTAAGTTTTATTTTGCTAATTTAAGCATTAACTCAATATCGAAAACTATTATTAACATCGGAAGATTCCTATATAAAACCAACCAAAATAAAACATCAAATTCAATCTCTAGTCAACTTAAGAATTAAATTAGGAATAAAAAAATCTAGTAAGAAAAGATTTTTTTTTTAAAAAAACACTTTGGGTAACTATTGCAATCAAATGTGGAATGTGTCTTTATCTTGCTTTATATATATATATATATATATTTTTTTTTTTCAATCCCCAAAAAGATACAAACATTTTTTATTTCATCAAGAGAAATTCTAACTGCAAAATAAAAAGTTTATATGTGCCTTTAATAAAATAAATCAAGAATTATATGTGCTAATAAATGATAATAAATCCATTAATTTTAATAAAAAATATTAAGTTAAGAAGCTGAGATAAAAATATTATTTTTTAAAAAAATAGAATAAATATTTTCAGTTTAAAATTAGGTCTCAAAAGTTTAATATTGTTTGAATCAATAAAATTGAATTTTATTTTGCTAATTTGAGCATTAACTTAATATTAAAATCTATTATTAATATCGCGAGATTTTTATATAAAACTAATCAAAATAAAACATTAAACTCAATCTCAAGTTAATTTAAAATTAAATTAGAAATATAAAAAATCTAGTAAGAAAAGATTATTTAAAAAAAAAACACTTTGGTTAATTATTGCATGGATTGTGTCTTTATCTTACTTTATATATATTTGTCTTACATTGCTTCGCGTGTTTGTAATTCCCAACACCTTTTCATGATTTAATGAAAGTCAATTTTGAAAACCAAATTTACAATTGTTAAATGGGAAGCATACGGAACTAATAAAAAAAAAAGATGTAAATTAAAAAAAAAAAGAGTTTGAAGGATCTAATAAAAGAAAAGAACACAAATGAAAAAAAACATTGGGGATAAAATAAGTTTGTAAACCTAGTAAAAAGAAGAAATGATGCAAATTAAATAAAAACTTGAGATGATTCACAGTGTTTTCACTCATTTTTAATGTATAGTAAAAAAGTTATTAAACTTTTTTCAAGCTTACCAGATTAATTTGGTGATTTATTATTCAATTCAGGTCTCACTTAAAATCATTTTGATCATTAATTAAATTTTAATGATCAAATAAATAATCTAATTAATAGACTTTGAAAGTCATTAACATTTTAATTCAAATTTATTTTTGGAAAATTTTAAAATTTTTTATGTTTAAATTATGTTTAAATTATTTTAATGAGTTGAAATTAAAAATAAATTTTAAAAAATTAAAAATTATTTAAAAAATTATCACTTCATACAAAAGAAGAAGAAGAAGTTATTTAATGTCAATAATTAAAATTAAAAAAGACTTTGATCGACGAGCGATCCCCTTTATTTGCTAATCAGGGTTTAAGCCTCAAGAGGTAGCATTGAATTTAGCAACAGGAATCGAATTGGTTTCCATTTTTGGAAATGGAAGAGAAGAATCCAGTGAGGCTTACGTTAGGAAAGCATTCTTCACTAGCTCCAGAGCGAGAACCAGAAGAATGTTGATGTGGAAGGAATTGAGCCAGGATTGAGGCTGATGTATTTAGCTAATGAATGAAATTTACAAGGGATAAAGTAGGTGTTGTTGTGGAATTCTGATGTGTTGATGTTAATTTTCGAGATATTGATGATCGTACTGCTCTTCATATTGCTGCTTGGCAAGGCTTCACTCAAGCTGTTTCCGAACTAAAGCAGGCCAAATTGATCTCAAATATCGCTGGGGCAGCACTGTAAGTGTTTGGATAGTAAATTGTGTTTTTGTGAATTGGGTTTCTTGGAATTGTTCAAATAGCTGTGTTTATAAGAGATTGCTAGCTTGCTAATCTTTTTATAACGGGGTTGATGATGACGTTGTTCCGCGGAGATTTGAGTCTGATTTCTGAACTGTTTTGATTTTAGAGTAACAATGAGCTGCGTGCTTATGGTTAGATACATTATGTGGATTATAAAGTTAGAATTTTGGATATGGATTACTGTCATCTTAAAAAAATTGTTTGTTAATTTTGGGGATGCTATTTGAATTAGTCCTGGCAATTTGCACAAGCATTTTGTTTTGAGATGAGGGATTTTCAGATTGCCTGTTAAGATTGGGTTCTGTTGCTGATGCTATGTATTCAGATATGGGTTGATTAAACTCTTGGGGTGCATGGAGAACATTATAATTAAGAGCATTCTTGGGGTTCTTTTAAGGGATAAAATGCAGTATTTGGTTTGGTGTTTAACTAAAATTCGGTAAAAATCATAGTTTTTTTTTTTTTTTTAGTTAACTAATGTTGCTTAAACAGCTTCTTGCAGATGCTATATATATTACAAAACCACGATGTGATTAAACTTTTGGAAAAACGTGGTGCTGGTGCAAAGCCTCTAGTATGTTTTCAGTTTTTGTTGTTTATATGAGATGCTGTAGTGTACTTTTTTGGCCTTCTTTGGTTTGGTTTTGTTATGATGTTTGGGTGGCTTTGTTTATCTAGATGGCTCTTATGCACGTGAGGTCCTGGAATACGAAATCAATCCCGATGAACTTGATTTTACTAACAGTGTAGAATTAACTAAGGTAACTTGTTCTCCTTGTTTTCTTTGCCAGCTAGAACTGATGAGCTTCTGTTGGCCTTGTGATGTCATTTTTTTTTTAATGTTGTGAAGATCAATATCAGTTTCTTTTATGTTGATTATTATTGTCAAGTGTTACAACTTGATTTAAAATATTGTTGATGATTTTCTGAGTTCATCTCTTATATAATTATATTTGTGGCTTTTAATCCCTCTACCATAAGCATTTGATTTGGGTAAGAATAATATGATTTGTTACTTAGGTAATGAAACATATATTGTAGATAAGATCTACGAAGTGAGTTTCTAAATCTTTGGTCTGCCTGTATTTGACCTGTTTAAAAGCACATTTCATTTTCAAGTTTACTGCATGAAATATGTCACAGGGAACCTTTTGTAGCATCATGGCAAGGAATTTAAGTTGCTGTTAAAAAGCTTGGTGAGGAAGTGCTTCGAGACAACGATAAAGTATGGTTTATTTATACCCTGAACCGTTTTTTTTCCTCAATAGTATTTGGTTGTACTTTTAGGTTCTCATGATGGTTAGTTTTGTACAGTGACCATTCAGAGATGAACTTGCATTGGTTCAGAAAATACAGCATCAAAATGCGATCCAGTTTCTGGGTGCTGTTACTCAAAGTTGTCCAATGATGAATGTGACGGTATATTTGTCTAAGGTTTGTTCTTCAATGCTTTTGTTCACCACTTGGAATAACATTTTTCCAATCTCATTCATAGCATATTGCTTTTTGCTGGATCTTTGGTGTTGTCAGATCTCTATTATTTGCATGTTATTTTCTTTGTTGACTGTTATACATCATCGCCAATGTCTGTTAATGTGGTTTTTTTTCCGACCTGCTTTCTTATTTTATAATCATGTATTTTTATGCTCCATTGAATTTGATGGTGATAAATCTGTTCCCCTGATAAGTCCTGCTTTATACTTTCACTCAGGTGGATAAGATTTCTTAAATAAACTAAGAAAGCATTAACAGTCTATTCTTGTGAAAATTTCTGCATCATATGTGATTGAAATTTTAGTAGTTATATCACTTTGTTTGCTTGAAGAAAATATTGAACTGAGCTTGAAAGTTGTGGAGCTCGATGTTAACAGATTGACAATGAATGCCTAGTTTGCCCCTCAAAAGAAACGATTTGGATTCCTCTTCTCCCTCTCTTTCATTGCGAGCGCTCGCACACCCACCAACACACATAGACACGCACACACTGAGGTGTTAGACTTGGTACCCAAACACAAAGAGTGATGTTGAAATAAAAAAGCAACATTTTCGCTCTCTTTTTTTTCAGTGTTCACAAGGTGCATTTTTTTTAAAATTTTAGTCGTTTTCATTTTTAATTCTAGATTGTTGAGATTTTTATGTTTTGGTTGAAAACTTCATTTTGTTTATATTTGAGTCCCTGAGTTTGACAAAAGAGAGAGAAAGTGATTGGCTAGCTATACTCTATCAATAAAAAAAGTCATTCTTGGTGTTAAAGAGTTTCATTTAATGAGAAAAGTTTTATTGAGGTATTTTTTACCTCTGATCTTGCCAGAAAAAATAGATCATGGCTCAAGATTGTTTTTTGAATTAGGGTTAATTATCATGTTTTTCCCTGATTAAAGGTTGTTTAAAGATTATATATGAGTTTTTTGAGGTTTATGAGTGTTACTTTAAATGTTTTCAAGTGAAAAAAAATTGAAAATGAGTTTTTTAAGTTACATGTAGTCGGGACCATATTTTACAGCAACTTTCAGGTGATCAGAAAAAAAAAAGTAGTAGACGTGTCTAGCCTCCTTTTTTAAGACAAAAAAAAAAAAAAATTGTCTGTCTCTTTATTTTTTTTTTAAAAAAGAAGGCCAGGTGTGCAGCCTTACGTTTCAGGCCCATGCATTTGGCCTCTTTTTTATCTTGTTTTTTTCCCATCATTTTTGATAA
>Ga0307513_10009637_pt1 | contig 12197 bp, 10 predicted proteins | sample 15_EM_MG_FD_202174 | JGI IMG/M metagenome (GOLD analysis project Ga0307513, IMG submission 202174) | Populus trichocarpa ectomycorrhiza microbial communities from riparian zone in the Pacific Northwest, United States - 15_EM | ecosystem: Host-associated > Plants > Roots > Unclassified | place... | reverse complement strand
TCCCCAACGCGGATATCCTCCCCCTAACACCCAAACCCCTTTCCAACCAATAAGATACATGAGAAGACATATTAAGAAATACATTAAACCTATAACCAAGAACCCTAAGATCCTCCACAGGCGTCAGCATCTCTCCATTTATATCCAAGTCCTCCCACGTAGTACCTCCAAAACCAATCCACGTAGTCTTGATCGCGCTAAACCCCATCTTCCTACCCCTAGCCACCCTGTCGCAGTCTTTGAACAATTCAGCCATCGTGTACCTCGTGAGATCCCTGCTATCAGAAGCAACGAGGATGACCCCGTCGTCCACATAACTGCTAACAACAGTGCGAACCGAAGGGGAGTATCGGAGGCGAGGCTCAAAAATGTCCGCAACATACGCGTCAAACAAAAAGGGGGACAACGGGGATCCTTGAGGGATGCCACAGTTGACCAAATACGGCTTTGATATCCGACCATTGAACCTGAATCTGACCACGCGGTTTCCAGCCCACCTCCTAACCCAAATCACACAGCAGGTTAATATCGATATTGTCAAAACCACCCTCAACATCCATGGAAAGCATGGCACACTTAAAACCCTCGTTGTGTCGCAAAAACTCAAACACAACAGATATGGCGTCGTGGACGCCTCGCTTGCGTCTAGACCCAAATTGAGTTTGGCCTAGCACCACATGCGCCGCAATCCTTAGCAGGACGATCCTCTCCACGACCTTGGCAATAGTGGGCAGCAGGTGGATCATACGCCAGCTCTTCACGATGTCATAACGGGGTTTGTCTGCTTTCGGTATAAGAACCACCTCAGCGGAGTGCCAGTCAGGAATGTCGTTCGTCAAACCATAGTCGATCAGCCGTCTCAAACAATCGGGTTTCTCATTCAACCAATATCGTATAAAAGGATACCCGATGTCATCAAGTCCAGGACCGGTATTCGTCGGGCTCCGCTTAACAGCAGATTCCAACTCGCAGGCAGGGTCCATCTCAATAGCAGATGGTCGCCATGATTGTTCATCACCAGGGCGCAACTGGGCAGCGATAAGGTCGCTAATATCGGCGTGGCTACACACTAGTCGACCATCAGAGCCTCGCATAGAAGGAAGTGTCCTCCTCGATTCCAGTTGTCTGGCAAGTCTGAAGATAGCAGGATCTCCGGCCTTCTCAATCGTGTCCCGAATAAACTCCTGTCGGGATTTCAACAGCATAGCCCTGTACACTCGTCGAACAACATTGTAATCGTCCGAAACCACAGGCAGCCGCCGTTTAATCCGTCTCATGCGATTTAAATCGGAACGAATGCGTTGTAAGTTGGGGTTCCAAAAAGGACACCGGCCGACATTTTTCTTAGACCTCGGAAGTGCGTCCACACCACTCCTCAGCCTCAACCACATCCCCTCACTACTGCCAGAATCGACGTGTTCCAGTATATCATCACAAGCGGATGCTGGTATGTTCCTCCAGGCCGGTCGTCGCCTCACCAAATCAGCCGGCTCACCCACCTCCAGCCTCGCAATAACAGCAACATGTTCAAGGCCCGCCTTTCCGTCATAGGAGACCCTCGTCGCCGCCCTCCCGATAAACAGATCAATGGCGCTGATATTTCGAAACGTGCAGCTGGCCGGAGGGTGTACCCGAAGACCATTCCGATCGCAAAATTGGGTCAGCCACAAGCCGTGACAGTCAGATATATGCATACTGCCAGGCCTCGGTTTCGGGTTCCAGTCGTCGTGTCTTGCATTGAAATCGCCCATGAGGAAATCACAAGCATCCCATGTCGATTCGCAAGCTGACCATTCCAGCTTTCGCGTATCGGGAGGAACATAAACACCGCCGATTCTCCTTCTCTCCCCACCCCCTCATACATAACCACACAAGTCACCATATCGTGTAAGTCCACCAGGAACAAACCAGACAACGATGACCGAACAAACACCTCAACACCAGACGCCTGAACAAAAGAAAATAAATCAAAATCCACATGCTCATGTACAACACCACCCCCGTCCGCCTTATGGGGAGGATCAACAATAAACAACAAATCAACAAAAGAAAAAACATCCATCACCAATGAACGGTTAGCCCTGCTCCGTCCCACGTTAATTGATAATGTTGTAATAAACATTAGGCCTGAATGGCCGACGAGGTGATATCGGAATCAGAGGCGCGCCTCTTAAGGATGCTTTTTGGGGGCGCATCTAAGCCCAAGGAAAAACCTATAGTCTTATCGTCATCGATGGTCTTAATGGGGGGGTCGACCGATGAGCCGGCCGAACTAGATGGCCTAAAGGCCTTGTTAACTCTGCCGGAGGGGGCCGGTTCCACAATTTCGGTAACACGGGAGGGGCCAGCCTGCTCGTAAGCATCAACAGCCTTACCCTTACCTTTCCTATCAACCTTAGGCCGAACAACCTTAGCCATAGGTAGAGCGCTGTCAGCCATGCCCCTTCGATGGTCAACACGTCTGGCAGCATAACTCATTCCTTCCACCTCAACAGTCAGTCCCTTAGCAGAGACCTCCTTCTCAACCATCACCTCCGATGTAATTTCCACATGCACCCCACGACGTCGACGGCGTTGACGAACCAAGGATCGGTCGGACACACCTGTAACAGATGTGTCATCGGTGACGATAGGAGATCTAGCACCAGCGTGGGCAGGGGGAGAAACGGAAGCTATAACTACCGGGCACCTGTTATAACCGGTGAAGTGGTCAGACCGCTCGCATAGCATACACCTACGCACGGTGTGGCAACACGATTGACCATTCACACCAGGGCAGTTAAGTTGCCCACACCTGTGGGACTTCGACAAGTGATCCCCAAAGCAAAAGCGACAGCGGGGAGGGAAAGCACACAACATCTCAACATGGCCAACCTGAAGGAACTTGTTGCAAACCGGGGCAGACCTGTGTTCCTCAAAGAACCTAGCATTCCTGGACTTGCCAAACAAAAAGACACATGCGGAAGAAAGGACCTTATCACTGGCATCGTTCCGCTCCAAAGTGAATCGAATGCCACAAGAGGTGGCGCCAGCCTGTTTCATGGCGTAGACTGAGCCAAGCATGTTGGGTCGACCGGCGGTGACTACACCCGGGTTTGACCCCTCGATGTCGGTCCGGAGGCCATCAAAGGCCCTATCGCCGGTCCAATCCTCAGGCTTCCATAGCGAGCCCCTACCAGTGGGAGCCAGGGGAACCCCGGAGACTAAAATCTTAACTTTTGCCACATCCTTATGGAAGGCAAAGTTAGTGAGACCAGATGGGCCAAGTTCCCGGATAAGGGTCGAGCGGCATCGTTCCAGTCTATCCCAAACCTGCGTGGCAGTATGTTCCGCCAGCGTGAGGTAAATGCATCCAATCTCAAGCTTGGAGCGGGCTTCCCGGATATACGGGGTCTTGTCAGAAACCTTTCCAAGATTGCTCAAGGACTGGTTCAATCGGATGCGGATAGCCTCGGGGGTAACCGGAAGCTGTGTCCACTTGCCAGCATCGAAGCGCATGGTAATATGGCGCTCCCGGGCATTGGGGGAGGGGGAGGATGTAGGAACCCTGGCACGGGAAGGACCCAGAGTAACGACAGCAGGGGGCGGAGGCGGCACCAATCGTGACCTAACCTGATGTCCAGGTCTCGTCGTGTGTGGCACAGGTGGAGGGGGGAGGGCAGCAGCAACCCGACTATACATCGCCGCCCCGGTAGAGAGGGATGACATCGGAATCGCAGCGGGAACGGAAACCGGGGCAGGGGTTGTGGCAGCAGCCATGCCGGCGACCTTATTCCTCTTCCGTCTATTGGCCTTTCGGCCACCAGCCCTTACCGTGATGAATCCGGTATCGGGCGATTCATCAAAGGCGACCTTCTTACTACCTGTAGAGGACGCAACACCAACATCAGTAGGACGGGGGGAAGGGGTAACACCACCGTTCATGCGCTTAGCAGCTTCAGCACGAACAGATCCCCGAATAGTCTCCCGCGAGCTCCAGACAGGTTCACCCCTGCCAGCCGTCAGTTCAGCCTCATGGGCAACCGTGTCTCCTTCCAACCGGGCAATGACAGCCTTCAACAGCTTGATCTCCCCCTTCAGAGAGATAATCTCATCCAAGCAGTTGTTCTGTTGCTTGCCCAAACGCTGTATGTCAGCAGCAACCTCCTCAAGGGAACCATACGTCTCCTTTCTCCCAACCAGCGCGTAAGCCCGGCATCCATCAATCATGGAATCATCATCCGAATCAGAGGACGACACGACCGATCCGTGGGAGGAGGAGGGCGAGGACGACAGGGGAACCGCATTACCAGAACGGATATTCTCAAGACCACTCAACAAAGCCTCATTAACCCCATTCTGTGACCGGTAGCTCATGGTAAGAGGGAGGGCAGGAAGCGACGAAAAGGTCGGGTCGGCGCAGGGGGAAAGGCTGTGGATGGCGGATCGTGGCTGAGCATCGGTGGCGTACCTAGAATCACCAATACCGGTGCCATCAGTGTTAGACCCACCACCCAAATCCATAGGGGTATCGCGAACGATAACCGCTGACGATGGAACCACCTGGCTGGTGGTCAAAGGAAGGGGGGATGGGGAGTCTCTCTTGGGGGGGGTGTTGCCTCTCCGTTCCTTAGTATGAGCAATAAACTCATGGTGCCTCTTCGACACAGGAACATGGGCACGGCGGCCGGAGGGAATTGTGGAATCCGGGGCGAAACCAGAACCATTAGCAGGGCGCGACCAGGGGGGGACAAAGGGGGGAGGGGACGACACCTGAGTGATTCCATCCTCAGGGCGGATGCTACCTGCAGGAGGTGCATAGTCCTCGTCCGACGATCGGTCCAATCGGAAGTTGTTATATAGCTTCCGCTCACCGGAGGAAAGTCGCTCAACAGGGGAGGGAAGACGCCGTTGGCTATCGCCAACCTCAACCACAGAAGGAACGTACAGGGGGTCCTGGGATCGGTCCTCATCAATGGACGGCCAGGATGCGGAGGGGACCATGGGATCAGACGCCATAGTCGAATGAAAATCCGAGCTCATAATCTGGGAGCTGGATGCGGCGAAGGACTGGGAGGAGCCCTCGGGGGTGTGGAATCGGGCGTAGAAGCCCAAGGACAGGGTGCGGTCGACGTGGCAACCAGCAGAGGCAACAGCAAGGGAGTCACAGCCTCGAGCAGCCAGGATCCCGAAACAAACCTTCTCAACAGTGTCGAAGGTGCGGAGGTCGAGGCCGGAAACAATATGCCGAACCTCATCGTCGAACTCAGAGCCATAATTGTTACAGCCCAAAACATGAACAATGTGAAGACCGCGCTAGTCTCCACCTGGCGCAGCGTAAGAAAATCCGTAAACAGGTACAAGACCACGTTCACCAGCAGTAGCAGCCCGCCTCACAAGGGAGTGGGGGCAAGGAGGAGGGGGGGCAACAGCGTCACCCATTGTGAAAAGTTCACCTGTAGCAAAAGGCCAGGCGAGCCACCAAAGGAGGAGGAGGAGGAGAGGAAGCAACTACCACCCGAAAGGGAGGCAAACAACCGACCGAAAGTAATAAATTCACCGGTAGTAAAAGCCCGGCGAGCCACTAAAGATATTGCCCGAAGGCCAAAAAGCACCGACCGCCCGAAGGCAAAACCCGCCAAATGCGACCGTCAACGAAGAGTTCTCACGATAAAAGCGTGGTGTTGAGGGTGGCGAAACCATGTGTTCTGATTGGTTGCAATAGACGGTCAAGAAAATTGAGGGAAGGAAGCTTGGGGTATTCGCTTATGGCGGCGCAAGATTTATACTGTACAGTTCTTTTACCACAGAACGGCGCTTAAAAAGCTGTCGCACCCCACTAGCGGTCGGGTGGATGCGAAGAGTCGGCAGGGTGTTGATAGAATTTAGGCGAGATTGACTTGACGGCCTGAGCTAACTACCGGTATGAGGTTTCACAAAAAACCCCGCTTTCTTCAACTCCTATTTTATAAGTTGAATAAAGATTATCGAATCTTCAGCTCCCAGAAATTCCAGTAACCTGCTGACTCCATTCATCACTTACTCGAGGACAATACCCTAAGCAGCAAAAAGAGAAAATGGCTCAATTATTCAGTAATAATATCAACTCCTTGAACACAGCCGTTAACGTATGGAACAACTATACCTTTGCCGAAGACCGGCCTCAAACCCCGACCCGGTTATCTCCACTAGAGCCCAGGCTGCGGCACCAGGACATTCAAGCTAGCCGTGTCGAGAATATAGGGGAATGGCTCATACAAACTAAAGAGTTTAGAAGCTGGCGCGCCGGTGGTGAAGGAGGTGAATCCAGTAATGCAGCTTTGTTTTGCTATGGAAACCCGGGGGTTGGAAAAACTTATATTAGGTAACAAGGACGAACCCCAAGGAATGGAAGAAAAAGGGCCAGCGCTGACAAGTCGCGATGTTAGCTCATTGGTGATAGACAGGTTGTGTGATTGGGCTGAAGGACAAAATGCCACCGTCGCGTGTTTTTATTTTGACTTCGCCGCGCAGAAGGAGCAGTCACCGACAAGCATGCTGGGCGCCCTGCTGAAACAGCTGGTTTGTGGACTAGAGGAGATCCCGGAGGAGATATCGAGAGTATACCAAGCCCAAAAAAATGCCATTGGTGGCCGAGGACCGCAACTCTCCGATATCGTGAAAATGTTGCAGATTACCTCTTCCGGAAAGCCCACGTTCATATGCATCGATGCTCTGGATGAATGTGCAGCAGGATATCGAGTCAAGCTTCTCGACTCGCTAAACCAGATCCTCAGAGAGTCTCCAGACACTCGAATATTCGTGACTGGGAGGGCTCACATTCGACCCGAGATCAGACGGTGTCTTCCCGGAAGGGTAACAAGTGTGCCCATAAGTCCTAGGAGAGGCGATATTATCACATATCTTCATTCAAGATTACACGAGGATACAACACCAGATGCGATGGATAGCAGTCTTGAGGCAGACATTCTGAGGAAAATTCCAGATGATATTTCTGAAATGTGCGTAGAGGCAACGACAATCGGGAAACCACCCGGAGTATCCGCTGACAGATACATATTATATCCAGATTCCTGCTCGTCTCGCTAAATATCGATCCCATCCTGCAAGAAACCACAATCCGTCGCAGGCGGCAAAAGCTCAGCGAAATGACCTGTGGGTTGGGGTTGGGGGATGCTTATAGCGCGATGCTAGGTCGGATAAAGGGACAGGGTGGGGAGAGATCGAGGCTCGGCATGGCTGCTTTAATGTGGATTACTCACTCGGAACGGCCCTTAAAGCCAGATGAACTGTGTCACGCCCTGGCTGTGGAAATAGGGTCGCCGAATCTCAATACCGACAATGTTCCTTCAATTGGGACATTACTAGCTTGCTGTCAAGGACTTATTGTTGTTGATGAGAAGGCTTCAACAGTTCGGTTGATCCACTCTACCCTTCAAGAATACCTCCGAGCTCATCCCGAGTTTTTCGGTAGTGCTCACTCAAAAATGGCGGAAATCTGCTTAAGTTATCTGAATTCGCAGCAAGTAAAGTCTCTTTCGGCTAGCCCCTCTCCCGATCTCCGAGGCATGCCTTTCCTCGAATATTCTTCTTTATGTTGGGGAACGCATGCAAAAAAGGATCTTTCGGATTGCGCGAAATTTCTGGCTCTAAAACTATTTGACGACCTCAATAACCACATATCCACCAAGATCCTCCTAAACACCCAGAGGCCGTATTGGTACGCTATTAATCGCCATAAACTCCCCCAGCTCAGTGGTCTACACTGTGCCTCCGCCTTCGGGGTTGTTGAGATTGTAGCTAGCTTGGTCCAAGCCGAAGGCTGTGATATCAACCAGGAAGACTGCATGGGTCACACACCTCTCGTGTGGGCTATCCGGAATGGGCACGAGAAGGTGGTGGAAATATTGCTCCGACAGGACAGCGTCAATCCCGAAAAACCAAGTGAATACGGCCGAACACCACTCTGGTGGGCTGCCCGGAATGGGCAAGAAGGAGTGGTGAAAGTACTACTCAAATGGGGTGATGTCGACCCTGACAAACCAAATGAGTATGGCCAAACGCCACTCTGTTGTGCTTCTCAGAATGGGCACGAGGGAGTTGTGAAAATACTACTTGGACGGGATGGCGTCGACCCTAACAAACCAGATGAAGATGGCCAAACACCACTCTGTTGTGCTGCTTGGAGTGGGCATGAGGGAGTGGTGAAAACACTACTCGGACGGGGCGATGTCGACCCCGACAAACCAGATGAGTACGGCCAAACACCACTCTATTGTGCTTCTCGGAATGGGCACGAGGGAGTAGTGAAGATACTCCTCGGACGGGACGACGTCAGCCCCGACAAACCAAATAACTATGGTCAAACACCATTCTGCTGTGCTGCTTGGAATGGGCACGGAGGAGTAGCTCAAATATTGCTCGGACGGGACGACATCAACCCCAACGAGCCGTCTAACGACGGACAAACACCACTCAATTGTGCTGCCCGTAATGGGCACGGAGGAGTGGTGGAACTGCCGGTTGGGCTAGAGGATTCCAACCCCGATAGATCAGGTAATAGAGGCAAAAATACCATCCTAGTCGACAGCTAAGCTGCAGCCCCGGCGGTCTGCCGCCCCCAGTACAGCCAAACACCGAAGAACATGGTCCTTCATATCGTGCCGTCCCTGGATAGGGATGGCTCACGCCTTATTTGTGCCATAGCCTTAAATACGCCTCTTGCTATCATTGCCATTCCCCCTCTCATTCCCATCCAATACCCTCCCGCGATTTACGACATCACCTCGTAGTGATTACTCCCCTCCTTCCCTCCTGGAGTAACCCTGCCACAGGAGCCCAACTCCTGTACTTTATTTTGGTCGAAGGAATCACATGCGATGAGGATGCATATATCTATCACAAAATATCACTTACCCGTCCTAATCTATAAGGACCATCTTACGCGGTCAGATCAGAATTTCTGAGTTTCTACAATACCCGTAATCTAAAGTTCGGTGCTAGAGAGGGGCTTTCTGGTCTTGAATCCTTTTTGAATGCTTATTCTTCATTATCCCCCCCATGGTTCCCCTTTTCCCCTTTCCTCACCTCTGAAGTTTAAATATAAGACTTATTTAGATGTAGGGAGTGAAAGAATATATACACGAAGTGTAAGTATTTCTGACGCTGGTAAAGGGTGCCATAAAAGCTAGCCCCCAACCAATGTAGATACGGCGGTGATTAGATGCTATCATACTATGGACATAGTCTAACGAAAACCCTACTTACATACCACTACCCTCCTAGTGCATGCCTAAAAGTGAGTTTGGGAGGCTGTCCCGCTTTTGGCTCTTGCTCATCGGGTATCATACCCCAAACTAACTATCATACCCTAACAACTATGGGATTCCAGATATCAGAAAAAAGAAAATCAGTTGAGGAGTTTCCGATTTATTTCTTTAGCTATCTGATAGCCTTGAGATTATCTGATAAAATTATGGTATAGGCGAGAGGGTGATACAGGAGGGATAAAACATGAAAATAGGTGGTATGGGAGTCCTTTACCGTAAAATAAAATATACAAAACTTATGGGATGCACCTCCATGTGCAGAAGCTCTCACTAGGGGTTTTCAAAGTTAAAAGATGAGATTTCCGTAAAACGATCTGCATTGAGCCATGCATTAGTGTACATATTATGAATAACCAATTGGATTTAAGCATTTGGTGTGAGAAATTTGAGGGTCCGTGAAGTATGACCGGGCAAAAGTAAGTGAAGGTTGTATATGATGTCAGAGAAAATCTTCTTCGGCTCCAACTCTTCCATCATACTTATGACTATGCAAAACGGCAGCAGAATGGCGAGAAACCAAACCGAGCATTCAGTTTGGACTCAAACAGAGCAAGAGCAGCTGATTCAATGGCTGGAGGATCCAGACAATCTACGGAAAACAAAAAAAGGATCGGGGGTTTCCAAAAAGGCAATTATCTCTGAAATTGCCTCCCAGATTCCTACGAAGCCACCTGTTAAGGTCGGTTATAAGTATGATAATCTCATGAAATCATACAGAGCAGCAGCAAAGCTCAACAATCAATCAGGATGGGGACTGAGTGAGGGGGACTTGAACTATAGGAGACAGTATCTGAGAGGTACGTATATAAACTCAAAAATTATATTATTTACAAGAAATAAAAATAAAATAAAAAAGACATGAGCAGAAGAAAAAAAGAAATAAACAAAATATGGAAAGAACAAAAAGGAAAGAGAAAATAAAGTATTTAAAATAAAATAAAAGAGTAATAAATGAAAAAAGGGAGAAATAAGGAAAAAATAATAAAAGAAATATAAAAGAAATATAAACTAATTGATAATAGATAAACTGCTGTCAAGATGTCCGTATTTCTTTCGTTTGGAACGGATTCTTGGTGATCGCCCCAATATACGCCCACCAGCACTCTTTGATTCTGGAAGTGGTAGTTAAGAAACAGCGACCAGTGTTGAGAGGCTGCTAAGCTAAATAGCAGAACAAGCTGGTGAAGGAAGCAGGGGAGAGGAAGAGGAAGAGAATAACGAAGAGGAAAGGGAAGAGTGGAACGAGGAAGAGGTGGAAGAATATGAAGAAGGGGAGGGAGAATATCGGGAAGTGAGAGCAAGAATCAATTTGGGTTTGGAGGAGGAACAGGCAACAGAAAATATAGAAAGAATATTGAGAGAGGAGGAGGGTTGTAGGGAAGGAGGGTATTTGGAGGAAAGTAGGGTCGGGGGTAGGAGGGGTGGGATTGGGTTGAAATGTGTGGGGAGAGGAAATAGAGAAGAAAGTCAAAGGAGAGAGCAAGAGGAGAGGTAAGTACAGATTCTGTTATATCTAATTAATTGTTATTAGTATGAACTAAAAGATATAACGGGTTAAGAAATCTATCCATACCAGCAACTTCAGCAATACGTTCGACAAGAAAGCGGCGCTTTCCAGAGATGATGGACGATGATGATAATGGTGAGCCGAGTACGATAAAAGCGATTAGTGGACCAACACGAGCTAAAAAAGCTGCTTCAAGCTCTACACCACTCATTGATGTAGTCAGTATTCTGGCTTCGGCAAAGTCAACGGGAGAACAACGAAAGTTCGACTTTTTGACAGAGCAATTGCAACAACAGCGCGAGTTCCGTTGGAGAGAATTGGACCTTGAAAGAGAGAGGTTGGAACTTGAAAGGAAGAAAACGGAAATGGAGCAAAGGAAGACGGAGTTAATGATGAAGCAGTTGGAAGAGTCGGTGCAAATGAGACTTAGTCAAACAAAAAAGTTGTTGGGAAAGGGAAAAGAAATTATGAAAGAAAATGAGGAAGGAGAAAATGATCATCTTTTTATTCTCAAAGATATTTGAAAATTACCGACAATCTTTGTTAATCTGCTTTGTTATTTCTTTCTGTACTTTTTATAATCGCTTTTTCTTTTTTGTTACTTTACACTCGTTTACTTTAATTTGCTTCACTTTATGCTTCTACTTTGTTTATGTTTTTCTTTTTCTTCTTTTTCTTTTCTTTTATCTTTTCTTCTCTTTTGTTCTTTCCCTTGTTTCTCCTTTTTTTCTATTGACTTCTATCTTTTTTGTTTATTTCACATTGCAAATATGACTCATTCATATCAATCAACAGTATTAGTTCACTTCAATATCTGTCGTAAGAATTTGATAACCTGTAGACTCTTCATAATATTGATCAATTGCTGTTTGTATTAGTCAAGAGTCACGCCTCCTCAAACTCCCTCACACTTCCCTACACTTCCTGCTGCTCTACTCAACTCCCTTGTACTTCACCGTACTCTCATCTACTCTCACACAGTCCCCTCTACTCCGCTGCACCACTCTCAACCCCCCCCGGACTCCTCTCTATTTCTGTTCCCCACCCTCAACTTCCCCAAACTACCTACTACTTCCCTGCACTCTCCTGCACTCCCTAGCACTCCCTAGCACTCCATAGCACTTCTCTGCATATCCTCACACTCCCCCATACTCACCACACTCCCTGCACTCCCTTTACTCCCTGCACTCCCCACATTCTTTCTAACTCACCCACACTCCCCCCCGCACTCCCCCTACTCCTCTATACCCTCTTTCCCACCCTCCCCCCTACCCACTGCCGCACCCCCCTCTACTCCGCTGCACCCTCCTCTACTTCATCCCACTCCCCTCTACTCCGCCGCACCCTCCTCTACTCTCTCATACCCCCCTCTTGTCCCTCAC
>Ga0307513_10009636_pt1 | contig 12198 bp, 15 predicted proteins | sample 15_EM_MG_FD_202174 | JGI IMG/M metagenome (GOLD analysis project Ga0307513, IMG submission 202174) | Populus trichocarpa ectomycorrhiza microbial communities from riparian zone in the Pacific Northwest, United States - 15_EM | ecosystem: Host-associated > Plants > Roots > Unclassified | place... | reverse complement strand
CCACTCGCTCTCGCGGCGGTCGCGGACCACTCGCTCTCGCGGCGGTCGCGGACCACTCGCTCTCGCGGCGGTCGCGGACCACTCGCTCTCGCGGCGGTCGCCGGTCCGCTGAGCTGCGCCGCGGCGACCTACCACAGGATGGGCCGCCGGGCCGAGCCGCTGACCGCGGCCCGGCGCGATGCCGAGATCGCCGACCGCAGCAAGCCGCCCGGAAACCCGACCTCGATCGCGATGCGAAACCTCATCGCGGGCCGCACCGAACCGCCACGACCCCGAACCGGGGAGGGAAACGCGTAGCTCGGAACGTCGACTCATCACGCCGACCCACTCGCCCTCGCGGCGGACGCGAATCGCCCGCCCTCGCGGCGGTCGCCGTCCCGCTGAGCTGCGCCGCGGCGACCTATCACAGGCTGGCCGCCGGGCCGAGGCGTTGGTTCCGGCCCGGCGCGATGCCGAGATCGCCGACCCTAGCCAGCCGCCCGGAAACCCGACCTCGATCGCGATGCGAAACCTCATCGCGGGCCGCACCGAACCGCCACGAGCCCGAACCGGGGAGGGCGACCCGTAACTCGGAATGTCGACCCGTCACGCCGAACCACCCGCCCCTGCGGCGGATGCGAGCCAACCATCGTCGCCCGTCCCAGCTTGCCGACGGCCCTCGAGATATACCGGGCCTGGGCAGTTCCAGGTGCTGTCGGGGTCGGGCGGCGCGCAGTGCAACGTGCCGGTACTGGATCCGGATGGCGGCGCTTGGCCAGGCCCGCCGCGACGGTCACCAGGCCACCGGACAGCAACTCGGGGAGCGGCCGGACTTGGCTCGGGTCAGCGGGGCGCGAGCTCGTCGAGCACGCTCGGGCGGCTCGGCTGCCAGCCCAGGCGGGCGCGGGCGAGCGAGCCGCCGGCCTGCTGGTCGAGCAGGAGTGCGTCGGCGAGTCCGGCGCCGAGGCGCGCCCGCGTTGCTTCATCCTCCTCGGGCACGACCGCGCCGTCCGGGCCGACCGCGGCCTGAGCCATCTCGCGCACGGTCGGGTTGACGCCGGATGCGCCGATGTACAGCTCGCCGCCCGGTGCGCGTTCCAGGACGGTGACGTAGAGGTCGGCGAGGTCCTCGACGTGGACCGAGGCCCAGTGCTGCGCGCCGGAGCCGACCATCCGCAGCGCGCCATCCTCGGTGCGCGGGCCGTAGCTGAACAGCCAGGCGGCGAGGCCCTTGCCGTGCCCGTACACCGGTGCCGGCGCGATGGTCGACGCCCGGAGGCCGGAGGTGCGGACCCGCTCCTGGCGCGGCGGCCGCCAGGCGCTGATCTCGGTCGGCCGCGCCGGGCTGTGCTCGGTGATGTCCCCGTTGTTGCCCCAGACCCACAGGCCACTCGTGTACACGAACGGCTTGGTGGTGCCCTGGAACGCGGTGAAGACCGCGTCCAGCAGCGCGTCCTCGCCGGCGGGCTGCAGGGTGGCCAGGTGGATCGCGCCGTCGACGCCGGTCAGCTGCGCGGTCAGCCACGGCACGTCGGCGAGGTCGCCGATCACCGCCTCGGCTCCTAACTCGGTCACCGTCTTGGCGGCTTCCTCGCCGCGCACCACGGCGCGTACCTGATGCCCGCGCTCGACCAGCTTCCCCAGCACGGTCCCGCCGATGTACCCGGTGCCCCCAGTGAGCAATACGTTCACGAAACTCACACCTCTCGGTCGTACTTGACTTGAACGGACCGGCCGAACCTACCACCGACTTGAATCGTAAAGTCAAAACCTGTGATGGCTGACACGATGCGTCGGTGCATGCGATGGCTGGGCGGGTATTGCGGTCGCAGGTAACTTGAGTGTTAAAGTCATGCCCGGCAAAGGCGGCTGGCCGGATCGGCGCCGCGACTTACGTCCCGCCGCTCGGTCCGTCGGCGACGAAGATGAGGGAGACAGACATGGGAAAGTGGCAACGCGTTGCCTTCTCCGCGGCACTGGCCGTTGCCGTCGCGGGTGGCGTGGCGATCGCAGGCGGCGTGGCGAACGCGCAATCAGGCGCCGGCGTGACCAACCGGCAGGCATCGGTGGACTCGTATCGGGAAGCGGCCCTCGTCGCGGCGAACAAGCGGGTGGTGATGGCGTTCATGCAGGACGTGCTCAACGGCCACCGCGGCGACCACGCGGTGCGCTACCTGACCCCGAACATGAGCTGGCATGGCGGCACGGTGGGCACCGTCTCCGGCCGCGACAACGTCGCCGGGCTGATGACCACCGTGGTGACCTCGATTCCGGATCTGCACGTCGAGGTCCAGGACATTTTCGGCCAGCATGACTCGGTCGTGGTCCGCCTGATCGTCACCGGCACGCAGAAGGGCCCCCTGCTGGGCATTCCGGCCAGCGGGCGACCCGTGCGGTGGGACGCGATCGACCTGTACCACCTGCAGAACGGCAAGATCAGCGAAGAGTGGGCCGGCGAGGACTTCGTCGCGTCCCTCAACGACACGGGCACCTACAAGGCACCCTGGATCCCCTGATCCCGCAACCGGCACCAACGCGGCCCGGATCCGTGACCAGCTCACGGGTCCGGGCCACGTTGCTGCCCCACTTGAACGACCAAGTGACTGAGCCTTCTTGCGACCACGTTTTCCAGGCAGGGCAACGAATGCCTCATGACTGTTAAAGTCCTGGCCGGTCCAGCGGCTGTTAGGCTCGGGTCATGACGGCCCGCCGGCAGCCCGTGCCCATCGACGAGCACGCCGACCTTTGGCTCAGCCCGGGTGAGCTGGCCTCCTGGCTGTCAGTCGTGCGTCTGCTCACCCGGCTTCCCTGGGCCATCGACGGCCAGCTGCAGCGCGACGCGGGCCTGAGCATGATCGAATACATGGCGATGGCGAAGCTGGCTGAGGCGCCCGAGCTGACCCTGCGGATGAGTGTGCTGGCGGAGGCGACGAGCGTCTCGCTGTCGCGGCTGTCCCACATGGTGAAGCGGCTCGAGACCCAGGGCTACGTCCGGCGCGAGCCGGACCCGGGCGACGGGCGGTTCACCAACGCGATCCTCCTGCCGGCCGGCCTGCGCAAGCTGGAGTCGGCGGCGCCGGAGCATGTGGCCTACGTCCGGCATCTGGTGGTGGACAACATGTCCGCCGAGCGCCTGCGCCGGCTCGGCCAGGACGCCGAGCGCATCCTGCAACGCATCGACTCGCCGGCCCGCTGAGCGGCCCGCCGGCAGTCACCGGCCACGTCAGCACGGGACTGCGCAGTTGTGCGGACCGCGCGGCGATCTCGGCCAGGTCGGCCCGGCAAGCGCCAGGAGCCCATTGCACTGCCAGATCCAGCCGTTCTGGACCTGGGGAAAGTTCGTGTCCCAGGAGTTGTTCGCGACCCAGCTCAGCAGCAGCGGATCGGCCACCCGGTCGACGGCCTCCGGCGGCGGCCCGAACGAGAGTCGCCGAACTGGACCAGCGGCGCGTCCGGCGTGAGCAGCGCCACGGCACCGCGCTCGTCCCACATCGCCGAGGCCGACTCGACCGTCACCCAGCCCGGGACGCGCCGGGCGTGACCAGCTGACCCGCCGTGTCGAACACGGCCCCCAGTCCGGGTCCATCGCCAGCGGCAGGGCGAAGTACAGGCCATTCGGCGCGGCCTCCCCGACGAGGTCGGCCTCGATGCCGATCCGGATGACGGGGTCGGTCGCGTCGAACCGGATGCGCTGGATCAGGCTCCTGGTGCCGGGTGCGGCGAACCGGCGCTCCAGGACGATGCGGCCGGGGCGCTCCTCGACAGTGCGCGCCAGCACCAGGTCCAGGCCCGGCCGGGGCCGCAGGACCTCGTGGCCGGTGGCGCGATCGGCGAGGGAGAGGATGCGCCCGGACCGCGGATCGTAGGTCGGCACGAGAATCGGTGACTCGATCCGGCCGATGGCGGCCACCCGGTCGAGTTCCCCGGGGTCGATACGGCGACGGTGGTGTTCGGAGCCGGTGTGGCGTTCGTCGGGGTCTGCTATAGATCTCGGCGCATGCACATGCGCGGCCATCGGTCCAGCCCGTGTGCGGCTTCACTCTGGCGGATGCCTCGAAGTCCCGCGGTGAGGTTGTTCTCGCTCAGGGCGACGAACCCGCACCGCATGTAGTACGGGCCGTTCCACGGCACATCGGCGAATGTGGTGAGGGTCAACGCGGCTGCCCCGGTGGCCCTCGCGTGGTTGGCGAGGTGGTCAATCAGCGCTCGTCCCACGCCGCGGCGGGCGTGGCGCGGGTGGACCGACACTTGTTCGATGTGCAGATTGCCATCGACAACGTCGGCGAGGAGATAGCCGACGGCCGTGTCGGTGGCATCGGTGGCAACCCAGGCACGGCCTGCTTGGTAGTAACCGGCGAGCACGTCGAGGGGTAGGGGTTCATCGTCGGCTATTTGCGGCATGGCGACATCGCGGAAGCATTCGCCGGCGGCGCGTTCGATGTCTTGCAGGAGCGACAGCTCAGCCTGGCGAACCACGCGGATGTGCATCGTGTCATTGTGCCCGGCGCTGGAGGTCCGCAAAGGCTCAGCCATGCAAGCGGCGGTGCAGGAAGCCGCGCCAGGTCTGCTCGAACGCGCGGGCCAGGGCCGACGTGGCGGCAAAGCGGTCCCAGGCGTGGAACGCGCGGGCGTAGTGGTGCAGGTCGACCGGGACGCCGGCAGCGATCAACCGGTGCGCGAAGTCGATGCCCTCGTCCTGCGGCTGATCGAGCTGGGCGACCGCGACGAAGGTCTCCGGCAGGTCGCTGAGGTCTGTGGCGCGGCCAGGAGCGCACCAGGCGAGCTGGAGGTCTCCGCGGGCGAAGACCACTTTGGCGGTGCTCTCGAAGCTCGACGGCGTCTCGAGGCGGTCGTCGAGCATCGGGTAGAGCAGGGACAGCAGGCACGGCCGCGGATCGCGCCGGTCGCGCACCATCAGCGCCGTCGCCGCGGCGGGTGCGCCACCGCCACTGGCACCGGCCAGCCCGATCCGGCGCGGATCGATCCGGTGCTCGCCGGCGTGCTCGGCGAGATAGGTGTAGGCGAGGTAGCCGTCCTGGGCGGCGCCGGGAGCCGGGGTCTCCGGCGCGAGCGACCACGGCCGGGGACATCGCCGCCCGCGCCGGCGTCACCGAGCGGACCTTCTTTCGCCACTTCGCCGACAAGCGTGAGGTCTTCTTCGACGGCGCGGCCCAGCTGCGCGACCTGCTGACCGGCGCGGTCGCGGCGGTGCCCGCCGGCACCAAGCCGCTGCCCACCCTGCGGGCCGCGTTCCATCAGGCCGTCGCGCAGATCGAGCACAACCTCCCGGTCGCCGAGCGGCGAGTCCCGGTCATCGCCGCGACGCCGGCGTTGCGGGAGCGGGCGCTGGCCAAGAACGCGGCCCTGGTCGGCGCGCTCACGGACGCCCTGCGGGCCCGCGGCGTCGCCGTTCAGCTCGCCGCGCTCTGCGCCCAGGTCGGCATGGACACCTACGCGATCGCCATCCGCCGCTGGGGGGCCGACCGTACGGTGGACCTGCACACGCACCTCGACCAGGCCTTCACCGATCTGCGCCTGGCCGCGAACGCGCTTAAGTGAACGCTTGAGCCGCATTTGCGGCGGTCAATAGGTAATTGTTGGTGGATGTTGACCGAATCAAATTGCTGGCCATAGTCTGGTGGTCGTTTCGAGTCATTTCCCGGGAAGGGAACGAGGACGCGTTGCGAATTCCGAGACTGGCGGGTGCCATGGCGCTCGCGCTGACGGCTGCCCTGACCCCACTGCTGACCGGGACCTCGGCGAGTGCCACGGCACCGACCACCGGTTGCGGCGACGACCCGGCCGCCCACCTGGACACGGTGCCGAGCCCGGAGACGTTCCTCGGATTCCCGCTCGGCGCCGGCCAGCAGCGGGTGGTCACCAACGGCGAGATACGCGACTACCTGAGCGCGGTGGACCAGGCGTCCGACCGCGTGGTCGCCGGCACGATGGGCGCCAGCGTGCTCGGCCAGCCGCTGCCGTACGCGGTGGTGTCCAACAGCCGGCAGGTGCGGCAGGGCGTCCTGGACGAGATCGCCGCCGAGATCCGCGGCCTGCGGGATCCGCGCGGGATGCCGGCCGACCGGGCACGCCGGATCGCCGCCAACCGGCCGGCCATCGTCTGGATCGCCGGGAACGTGCACGGCGGCGAGAAGAGCGGCGCCGACGCCGCCCTCAAGACGCTGTACGAGTTGGCCGCCGGGACCTCCTGCGCGGTGCGGCAACGCAACGACAACCTGATCACGGTGATCCTGCCGACCCAGAATCCGGACGGCCGGGACGCCAGCCGGCGGCAGAACGAGTTCGGCTTCGACCTGAACCGGGACTGGTTCGCGCGCACCCAGCCGGAAACCGACAGCAAGATCGAGCTGATCCGGGAGTTTCCGCCCCAGGTCTTCATCGACGCCCACGAGATGGGCGGGCAGCGGTATTTCTTCCCGCCGAACGCCGACCCGGTCCATCACGAGATCGCCGATGAGCCGGTCGACTGGATCAACCGGATCGGCGCGGCGAACAAGGTCGGGTTCGGCTACAACGGAGCCTGCACAGACACCGTCACGACCGAGTGTTACTTCAACTACGACGTGTACGACCTGTTCTACATGGGATACGGCGACACGGTCCCGGCCACCGGATTCGGCGCGGCCGGCATGACGTACGAAAAGGGCAGTGTGTCGGCGGTTGAGGACCGGGTCCAACAGCAGTTCAACACCCAGTGGGCGACCCTCGGCTGGGCGGCCGCCAACAAGAGCGAGGTGTTGAACAGCTACTACAAGATCTGGACGGACGCGCTCGCCGAGGGCCGGGCCGGCACGCTGGAGCCCAACGAGGTGGTGCAGCCGAGCAACACGGTGCAGTTCCCGGTGCCGGAGATGAAAATCAGGTCGTACTTCCTGCTGCCGGGCCGCCAGCTCGCCGACGTCCGCGCTCTGGTCGAGCGGCTGCGCCGGATGGACGTCGAGGTGTACGAGGTCAAGAAGCCGGTCCAGGTGCCGCACGCCCGGATCTTCGGCGGGCGCGGCGGCACCGACGTCACCGTGCCGGCGGGCGCGTACTGGATCCCGATGGACCAGCCGCAGAAGCACTGGATCCAGGCGATCATGGGCGAGGATCCGTACGTCCCGTTCCCGTACTTCTATGACGTGTCGTCGTGGAGCAACCCGCTGCTGATGGGCATCGACACCATCTACACCGGCGACGTGGTGCGGCCCCGGGCCGATCTGGTCAGACGGATCGAGGGCGGCCGGACGGCGACGGCCCCGGCCAAGGGCTCGTACACGTACCGGCTGGATTCGGCCTCGGCCGCCCAGCTGACCTTCCGGTTGCTCGGCCAGGGTGTCGCCGTCGTCCGCGACCCGGAGACCGACCTGGTCCGGGTGCCGGCAGCCGGCGTCACGCCGGAGGCCGACCGGCTCGCCAGGTCGCTCGGCGTCACCTTGACCCCGAGCCGGCAACCCGCCGGACGTCGGGCTGTTCCGGGGCACCGGCATCTCCACCACGTCCGGCTCCTACGGCGAGGCCCGCTACGTGCTGGGCCAGCGGTGGGGCCTCGATCTCAAGCCGGTGACCACAGCCGACATCAACGACAACACGCCGGCGTTCACGGACCGTACGGTGCTGCTGGTGCCGGACGGCGGCAACGCGACCGGCGGGCTCACCGCGACCGGCCAGGCCAACCTCCGCAACTGGATCGCGCTCGGCCACACCTACATCGGGCTGCGCAACGAGGGCACCCGACTGGCCCGGGCCGCCGGCCTGACCTCGACCACGGAAAAGACGAAGCCGGACGACTACCTGGTGATCGGCTCGCATCTGCGGGTGGACGTGGACGACCGCAGCCCGGTCGCGCTGGGCCGGCCCGCGGAGGACTTCGAGTTCAACAACGGCGACCCGATCCTCAACGCGAGCACCACGGGCGTCAACGTGGTCCGCTACCCGAGCGACGACACGTTCTGGTACAACGGCTACACCGTGCACGCCGACGCCCTGAAGGGCACGGCGGTGGTGGTGGACGAGCCGACCGGTGCCGGCCGCGCGGTGCTGTTCGCCTTCAACCCGCTGTTCCGGGCGTACAACGAGAACGGCCTGCAACTGGTGGCCAACGCGCTGCTCTACCCGGCGGGCACGCAATCAGCGTCGCGCGGGCCGGGAGTCGACCCGGCTCGGACGGCCGCGGCGGCCCAGTCGGCCCCGGCCAACCTTGGCGGCGAATGGCGACCGAGCCGCATCCAGGTGGCAATCGGCGACCTGGCCCGTGCCCAGCAGTTGGTGAGCCGGTACACGGATACCGCGACGGTCTCGGTCGTGGGCGATTCGGCGTACCTGACCATCCCGAACCCACGCGGCTTCCAGTTCGACGAACATCCGTTCCTGAGAGACCTGGTGGCCGACCTGCGGGCGGCCGGGATTCCGCTCCGTTCCGTGGTGGGCTGAAGGGCACGTTCTGGCAACATGGCTACCGTGCGGCGCTACGGGGCTGGGCCACCGACTTCCTTGCTCGCCGGCGCCGATGTGGTGCTGGTGGGCTTGTTCTCCGCGAAGGACCGCGATCTCGGCGCGAAGCTCGATTCGGTGGAGGCCTTGGTGCGGGCACACGGCGGGCGGGTCGTGGGCCGGCACGTTCAGCGGCGGGGTGTCTCGCACGGCGGGGTGGCCAAGATGACCGACCCGTTCTCCCGGCGGACACTGCTCAGCCCTGGCAAGGCACGTGAGGTCGCCGAGGCGTGCCGAGCGGCAAGCATCGGTGTCGCGGTATTCGTGAATCCGCTGACGAAACATCAACGAACGGTCCTCGGCACCATGCTCGGCTGCACCGTGATCAGCAGCGAGGACCTCTCACCGAGATGAGGCGATCGCCGCGTCCCGGGGCGTCGTCAAACCCGATCGACGGACACCCACCCGCGATAGCCGTGCCCACTGCAGTCCGCAACGTGCCGCAGACGCGCTGACTGCGCAGGCGGGGATGCCCCCGATAGGTGACCGGCTTGGGTCAGCTTTCCCCGGCTGGGCAGGCGTCCCAGTGGGGCGGGAGCGTGGTTGGTGCCCACGACGGGTCGGGTTGGAAGTCGGTGTGGCGGCCGTCGAATGGGAAGCGGCCGGCTTCGATGATCGGGATCAGTCGCTCACCGGCCTCGCGGATGCGCACCGCCTCCAGCTCGGTCCAGTAGGCCGGGTGGCCGATGCGCTCGGCCAACTCGTCCTCGTCCTTCCAGGACCAGGTCCGGTCCGGCTTGACCAGGATGTCCAGCGCGTGGTCTTGGATGTCGAGGCCGTGCGACCAGCGGCGGCCGGGCGATTCGAGGTTGACGTACCAGCCCTCGAACCGGCCGTCGAGGCCGAAGAACCACCACACCGAGTGGTCGGCGTCGGGCGGTGTCCAGATCAACACGTTGGAGCCGTGCCAGGTGCGCGGCCACAGCATCGAGGGTGTGCGGTCGCGTTCGGCGAGCGTCGTCTTGCGAATGGACTCGCCTTGAAGTGTGGCCCGCTGCATGCACTCTGAGCCGTGCGCGGTCCAGGTGAGCAGCCCGTCCGAATCGTCGCTCAGCACCCGCGCGGTCTCCACAGCGCCGATGACGCCGTCGCGGTGAACGTCGCGGCGGACGATGGTCAGGCCGGCGGCGAAGAACATCGCGCAATAGTACGGACTCGATGGCGCATCTTCGTGGAGAGTGGGCACTCAACGACGCGCGCTGGGCTTGCGGGGCCAAGAAGGTCGGCGCGGCGACAACCTGGGTCCCCGCTCGGGCGTATTGGTTACATGAGGGTGGAGACGAGAGCGGGGGTGAACGTGGCGGGTGATTCACCCGAGGATGCCCGGGCCACGTTCACCGGCTTCTTCCACGGCAGCGGGAGGCAGCTGGTTCGGCTGGCCTACCTGCTGGTCGGGGAGCTGGGCGATGCCGAGGACATAGCGCAGGAAGTGCTGGAACAGCTGTACCGCCGGTGGGCCGATGTGCGCCCGGACACCGCGATGGCGTACGCCAGGACGGCGGTGGTGAACCGGTCGCGCGGCCTGCTGCGCCGCCGGGCGGTGGCCCGGCGGTTCGCGCCGCGGCTGGCCCAGCCCGAGCAGGCGGTTGCGGCCCCGATCGAGGACCGGTGGCTGTGGGACCTGGTCCAGGCTCTGCCCCGGCGGCAGCGCGAGGTGGTGGTGCTGAGGTACTGGTGCGACCTGGCCGAGGCGGACATCGCGCAGGTGCTGGGCATCAGCACCGGAACGGTCAAATCCAGCGCCCACCGCGCCCACGCCCGGCTCGCCGCCGCGCTGCCGGAGCGCAACGCCAAGGCGCCGAAGGGAGCGCGGTGATGGACGAGCTTGAACAGCGCCTGACGAACATGTTGACCAAGGTCAGCGAGCGGGCCGACCCGGCCGCCGCGCGACTGCGCAACCCGGCCACCGCGCCGCAGCGCGAAGCCTCCCGATTGCGCACCACCTGGCTGGTGGTGGCGGCGTCCAGCGTGGCTGTCGCGGTCGTGGCGGTGGGCATCGCCGTGGGGATGCCGCCGATGAGCGGGGACAAGCAGCCGGCGGCATCCACCGCTCCGGCACGCGGAAAGACGGACGGCACGCACCCGCTGTGGACGCTGGGTGTGACGGAGACGTACCCGCAGACGTTCGACAAGCTGGCCAGCGGCGACGGGGTGACCGTGCCGGTTCCGTACACGGTGGATCCCCAGCTGGTGCCGGAGCTCGCGAAGGCGCCGACCCTGGTGACCGAGGCCGGCCCGATCCGGTTTCCCGGCTCGACGGCGGTGCACCTGCTCGCGCAGCGCGACGCGGGGTTGTTCATCGCGGTGACCGGCTCCGGCGGCGGCGACGGCCTGCACGACGTCGACCTCCAACTCGTCGCCGCGGACAACACCCGCCGCACGCTCCAGCACGCCGCTCAGGCAAGCAGCGTCGCGGTCTCCCCGAACGGCGCGATGCTGGCGTTGAGCACCTGGCTCGGCACGGACAGCCAGCAGGGTGAGCCGGCGGTGGAGCTGGTCGACGTGGTCTCCGGCCGGGTCACCCACCGGCTGGTGGGTCGCTTCACACAGGTGGCGTGGGCGTCCGACACCACTCTGGTGCTCAGCGGCCGGGCCGGCGACACGACCAGCCTGGCCTGGCGCGCCCCCTGGACCGGCGAGGGCGAGCAGATTCCGGTACGCGCCGGCTCCGCGATGACCGTCGCCGGCGGAATGGTGGCCCTGGACGACACCACCGGATGCCTGCAGAAGCTGGACGCCGACGCGAACGTGACCGCGGCCAACTGCTACGGCTGGCGCACGGCCGGACACGTCTCTCCCGACGGCCGGAACGTGTCGCTGGAGTGGGCCGGCGGCGGCACGACGCACTATGGCGTCCTTGACCTCGGCCAGAACCAGGTCCGGTCCTGGCCCGTCCCCGGCCTGAACCCGTCCTGGCTGGGGCCGGCCGACGTGCTGCTCACCGAGGCCGACGCCGAGGACACCCCGCGCACGGCACGCTGCGACCTGACCACCAACACCTGCGTACTGGCCCCGGACGACATCTCCGCGGGCGTCTGGCGCGGGGCGGCCTGGATAGGCAGCTAGCCACGCCACACCGGTACGCCGGACCGGTCATCGAACCAGGGTAGAAAGTACCCAGCACCCCGATGAGCGAGGGAGACCAGATGGCGGAGATTGTGCTGATCCGGCATGGGCAGACCGAGTGGAGCGCCAACGGGCGGCACACGTCGTACACGGATCTGGATCTGACCGCCGTGGGGGAGCAGCAGGCCCGGGCCGCGGGGGAGCGGCTCGGTGGGCGTACGTTCGTTGCCGTGATCTCCAGCCCGCGTAAGCGGGCCCTGCGCACCGCGGAGCTGGCCGGGCTCGAGATCACCGAGACCACCGAGGACCTCGCCGAGTGGAACTACGGCGAGTACGAGGGCATCACCACCGCCGAGATCCGCGAGACCCGGCCGGACTGGTCGCTCTGGACCGACGGTTGCCCGGGCGGCGAGTCGCCCGAGCAGCTGGGCGCCCGGCTCGACCGGGTGCTGGAGCGGGCCAAGGAGTTCCTCGACCGGGGTGACGTCGCGCTGATCGGGCACGGGCACTCGCTGCGGGTCTGCGGCGCCCGCTGGGCCGGCCTGGCGCCGAGGGCGGGCGGCGTCCTCAAGCTGGACACCGCCACGCTGTCGACGCTGGGCTTCGAGCACGAGACGGACCAGGTCATCGACACCTGGAACGCGCCGTGCTCCTAGAGCG
>Ga0307513_10009635_pt1 | contig 12198 bp, 10 predicted proteins | sample 15_EM_MG_FD_202174 | JGI IMG/M metagenome (GOLD analysis project Ga0307513, IMG submission 202174) | Populus trichocarpa ectomycorrhiza microbial communities from riparian zone in the Pacific Northwest, United States - 15_EM | ecosystem: Host-associated > Plants > Roots > Unclassified | place... | reverse complement strand
GTGATGAACAGCATGTCGCATCCTTCGATCATCTCGATGATGCGATCGCGGTCTTCCATCGCCGCCTGCCGGCCCACTTCCGGGTCGGCGCCGGCGCCGAGACCCTTGGTGATATTGACGCCGATCTGCAGGCTGGTCTTCACCTTCGAGTGCTTGAGCGCCTGAGCATCGGTGTTGATGCACAGAAACTCCACGCCCTCGATGCCACTTTGCACCATGTGCGCGACCGCGTTGCCGCCGCCGCCGCCTACCCCTATGACTTTTATTACAGCGTTCTGGCTGTAAGCATCCATTAATTCAAACATTGTGTCGCTCCTTCACTAGTGATTCCAAAGCTGTCAGCTTCGTTTTCGAACATCATCAGAAATTCCCCTGAAACCAGTTCTTCATGCGCTCGGCCATGGTTCGCGCGTTGCCCGAGATCGACCGGCCGCGATTGCCCGCGAGCGCGTTGTCGCGCGCGTACAGCAGGAGACCGGCTCCGGTCGAGTAGATAGGATTGCGGACCACGTCGGAGAGGCCCTTGATGTGCTGCGGGACGCCGAGGCGCACCGGCACGTGGAACACTTCCTCGGCGAGCTCGATGGCGCCTTCCATCTTGGCGCTGCCGCCCGTGAGCACGATTCCCGAGGCGATGATTTCCTCGAACCCCGAGCGGCGCAGCTCTTCGCGCGCTAGTCCGTAGAGTTCCTCGTAGCGCGGCTCGACCACCTCGGCCAGCGTCTGGCGCGCCAGGCGCCGCGCGGGACGATCACCCACCGACGGCACTTCGATGCTCTCGTCGGGATTGGCGAGCTGCGACAGCGCGCAGGCATACCTGACCTTGATGTCTTCGGCGTACTGCGTGGGCGTGCGCATGGACACGGCGATGTCGTTGGTCACCTGGTCGCCGGCTATCGGTATCACGGCTGTATGCCGGATCGCTCCCTGCGAGAACACCGCGAGATCCGTAGTGCCGCCACCGATGTCGATGATGCACACGCCGAGCTCGCGCTCATCGTCGGTGAGACAGGCGAAACTCGACGCGAGCTGCTCGAGCACGATGTCATCGACCTCGAGCCCGCAACGCTGGATGCACTTCTCGAGATTGTTGGCGGCGCTTTCGGCGCCGGTGACGATGTGCACCTTGGCCTCGAGGCGCACGCCCGACATGCCGATGGGATCGCGAATACCTTCCTGGCCGTCGATGATGAATTCCTGCGGCAGAACGTGCAGGATCTTCTGGTCGGCCGGGATGGCCACGGCCTTGGCCGCGTCCACCACGTGCTGCACGTCGATGTCGCTCACTTCGCGATCGCGGATCGCGACCACGCCGTGCGAATTCAGGCTGCGTACGTGGCTAGCGGCGATACCGGCGAACACCGACCTGATCTCGCAGCCGGCCATGAGCTCGGCTTCCTCGATCGCGCGCTGGATCGACTGCACCGTCGACTCGATGTTGACCACCACGCCTTTCTTCAGGCCGCGCGACGGCTGCGTGCCGATCCCGATCACTTCGATCGAGTTGTCGGGCGCCACTTCGCCGACCAGCGCCGACACCTTCGAGGTGCCGACGTCCAGGCCGATGATCAGATTCTTGTCAGGACGCTTTGCCATTAAATTTGGGCCATTATTTAAAAAGTGCCATCCGAGTTGTCATCCTCCGGCGCGCCGCTCGCAACGCGAGCGCCACCCTGGCGCCAGCCGATGGCAAAACCGTTCGTGTAACGCATGTCGATGTAACCGATGTCGCTGGCGTGCGCGGCGATCTGCCCGACCCCGGCCGCGACGAAGCGCGCGAAGCGCTCGTCGATCTGGCGGCGCCCGAGCCGCACGGTGATGCCGTTGTCGAGATCGAATTCCCAGGCGCCGCGGGCATCGAGGCGCACGGCGGTCAGGCGCATGCCGGCTTCGATGAGCTGGCCCTGTGCGGCGAGATAACGGCGCGCCACTTCGCCTTCAGTGCCGCGCGGGCCGGAGAGCCGCGGCAGTTCGGGCGGAATGTGGCGGGCCTCGGAAATGAAGAGTTCGCCGCGCGTGTTCAGGAGGCCATTGGCTCCCCAGCGCGCCGCCGCCACCTGCTCGGCGACGCGGATGTTCAACGCGCGGGGCCATTGACGCTCGACGGTGGCACTATCTACCCACGGCAGCTGCTCGACCGCGCGCCGCACGGCAGCGAGATCGACGCTCACCAGGCCCACGTCGCGCACGCGCGCCTTCACGGCCTGCTCCACTTCTCCGGCCGACACTCTTTGGAAGCGGCCGGTCACCGACACCTGCGTGATGTTCTGGTCGAGCGCCCCCAGGGAAAGCGTCGTCGCAATGCCGAGCACGGCGAGCACCGCCGCCGCGATTCCAAAACGCGCCAGCAGCACAGTGGGCAGCTTGTAGCCGCCACCCTCGCTCTTGCGCCGGTTTTTGGGTTTGCCCCACATCAGACGATGACGCTCCGTGTGAACGAGGTTTCGAGCACCTGCCAGACGAGCTGCTCGAAGCTGATGTCGAGCGAGCGCGCCGCCATGGGCACGAGGCTGTGGTCGGTCATGCCGGGAACAGTGTTGATTTCGAGCAGATAGGGCTTGCCGGCCTTGTCCATCATGAAGTCGGCGCGACCCCAGCCCTCGGCGCCCACGGCGGCGAACGTTGCCTGCGCGAGATTCGCAAGGTGCTTCTCCGCGTCGGCGGACAGGCCCGAGGGGCAGTGGTATTTCGTGTCGGTGCGGAAATACTTCGCCTGGTAATCGTAGAACGTGGCCGGTGTTTCGATGCGGATCGACGGCAGCGCGCGTCCCTGCAGCACGGCGACGGTGTACTCGGAGCCCGTGATCCACGGTTCCGCGAATACGTCGGGCTCGAGCATCGCCGCGGCCTGGTAGGCGCCTAACAACTGATCGGCCTTCTCGACCTTGGTCATGCCGACGGACGACCCCTGCGTTGCCGGTTTGACGATCATGGGCAGCCCCAGTCGCTCGATGCAGTTGTCGAGGTCGGCGGGCGAGCGCAGCACCATGTAGTCGGTGGTCGGAATGCCCGCTGTCTGGGCGAGACGCTTGGTGCGCAGCTTGTCCATGCCGATGGCCGAACCCATCACACCGCTGCCCGTGTACGGGAGCCCCAGGAATTCCAGAGCGCCCTGCACCGTGCCGTCTTCGCCGCCGGGTCCGTGCAGCGCGATGAATACGCGATCGAACTTGCGGGCGATGAGCTCCGCGAGCGGCTTGTCCTTCGGATCGAACGGATGCGCATCGACACCGCGCTTGAGCAGCGCCGCAAGGCAGGCGTTGCCCGACTTCAGCGAAATCTCCCGTTCGCTCGAGGTGCCACCCAGCAACAAGGCAACGCGGCCGAATTCCGCCGGCGAGGTGACGTGACGGACGATCTTCGGGTCGTGACGCAGGCGCATCAGAGCGGCTCCCCGGCAATGCGGAACTCAGGTGTGAGCGCCACGCCGAACTTCTCGTCGACGACGGCCTGGATGTGCGCGACGAGCTTCTCCACGTCGGCAGCGGTCGCGGCCTCGACGTTGACGAGAAAGTTCGCGTGTTTGGGTGAAACCATGATGTCTCCGATGCGAAAGCCCTTGAGGCCGGCCGCTTCGATGAGACGCGCGGCGTGATCGCCCGTGGGATTGGTGAAAGTCGAACCGCAGCTCCATTCGCCGATGGGCTGCTTTTCCTTGCGTTTGGCGAGCAACTCGCGCATCGCCTCTTCGGTGATGCCGGGCTTGTAGTCAAATTCAAGCGACGCGGCCAGGAAGAATTCTCCAGGCGCCGGCGGCTCGACGTGGCGATAACCGTAGGAATACTCGCGCGCGTCGCGGCGGCGATCGATGCCGCGGGCATCGCACACATCGACGCTGCGCACTCGCGGCCAGATCTCGCCACCGAACGCGCCGGCATTCATCGCCAGCGCGCCACCGAGCGTGCCCGGGATTCCCGCCAGGAACTCAGCCGGCGAGAGGCCCCACTTGATGCACTGGCGCGCGAGTCGCGCACACGGGACGCCCGCCTCGCAGGTGAGCGTGGTGTCATTGATGCGTTCGAGGCGCGTGAGGCCGCTCTGCGTGTCGATGACCACGCCGCGGATGCCGCCGTCGCGCACCAGCAGGTTGCTGCCGAGACCGAGCCAGAAGAGCGGCGTCTCCTGCGGCAGCGTCCCGAGAAACTCCAGCAGGTCGGCGCGGTCTCGCGGACTGAAGTACACATCCGCCGGACCACCGACGTGCCACGAGGTGTGGCGCGACATCGGCTCGTTGCGCTTCACGCGCGCTTCGTAATCCGCATCCAGCACCAGGGCGCCTTCGCTCATGAACGCCTCCTCGCGCGAGGATTTTTTGAGTACGGCGCGCACGTCACGCCTGCCCCCGGGCCGCGGCGGCCCCTAACTTCTTCGGCAATCCGTGCGATACGGCGCTGATGGTTCCGGCGCCCATGGTCACGAGCACGTCGCCGGCCTTGAGCACCGCGCCCAGCGCTTCGTGGAGCGTCTCCACTTTCTCGACGAACACCGGCTCGACCTTGCCGCGCGAGCGGATGGCGCGGCAGATGGCCCGGCCGTCGGCGGCGGCAATCGGTGCTTCGCCGGCCGCGTACACCTCGGTCACCAGCAACGCGTCGCCGCCGGAGAGCACGGTGGCGAAATCGTCGAGCAGGTCGCGCGTGCGCGTATAGCGATGCGGCTGGAATGCCAGCACCACGCGCCGCCCCGCGTATCCCTGACGGATCGCATCGAGCGTCGCGGCGATCTCGGTGGGGTGATGACCGTAGTCATCGACTACCGTGACGGGGTCTCCGCCCCCGGCAAGGCTGATATCGGCGACGTGCGTCAGACGCCGGTCGATGCCCTGGAACTGGGCGAGCGCGCGCTGGATGGCTTCGTGCGTGATGCCGATTTCGAGCGCAACGGCAATAGCCGCCAGCGAGTTGAGCACGTTGTGCATGCCGGGCAGGTTCACGGTGACCGGCAACCGCAGGCCGTCGGCGCGCCGCACGACGTCGAAATGAGTGCGCAGACCGTCCCGGCGCAGGTTATCCGCGCGCAGGTCCGCGCCTTCGGAGAACCCATAACCCACCACCGGGCGATTCACTTTCGTCAGGATGCTGCGGATGTGCGCGTCGTCCACGCACAGCACCGCGAGCCCGTAGAACGGCAGGTTGTGCAGGAATTCGACGAAGCTCTGCTTGAGCCGGTCGAAGTCGCCGTCGTGGGTGCCAAGGTGATCGTTGTCGATGTTGGTGACGATTGCGATCATCGGATTCAGATGCAGGAACGAGGCATCGCTCTCGTCGGCTTCGGCCACCAGGTATTTGCCGGCGCCAAGCCGCGCGTTGGTGCCCGCGCTCTTGAGCAGGCCGCCGATGACGAACGTCGGATCCTCGCCGCCCTCGGCGAGAATCGACGAAGTGAGGCTGGTGGTGGTGGTCTTGCCGTGTGTACCTGCCACGGCGATCGCGTAGCGGAAGCGCATCAGCTCGCCGAGCATTTCAGCGCGCGGCACCACCGGGATACGGCGCTGGAGCGCGGCGGCGACTTCGGGGTTCTGCTGCGAGACGGCGCTGGAGATGACCACGACGTCGGCATCGCCGACGTTGTCGGCGCGATGGCCGATCATCACGCGCGCACCTAACTTCTCGAGCCGCTCGGTGACCGGGTTCGGCTTCAGGTCGCTGCCCTGGACCTCGTACCCCAGGTTCACCAGGACTTCGGCGATGCCGCTCATACCACTGCCGCCGATGCCGACGAAGTGGATGCGGTGAATGCGGCGCATGCGGTCGCTCATGCGGCCTCCAGCTGCTCGAGGCAGGCGGCGGCGAGCTCTTCGGCGGCGTGCGGTTTCGCCACCAGGCGCGCGCGTTCGGCCATGGCCAGTAGTTTGCCGCGGCCGGCGCAGAGGTCCTTGAGCTCGGCGGCGAGCCGCTCGGGCGTCAGGTCGCGATCCGCGATCAGCAGCGCCGCGCCCTCGCGCACCAGGTACTGCGCATTGAAAGTCTGGTGGTCGTCGACGGCGGCCGGAAATGGCACGAGGATCGCGCCCACGCCCACGGCCGCGAGTTCAGAGACTGTCAGCGCGCCGGAACGGCAGATCACGAGATCGGCTTCGGCGTACGCGGCGGCCATGTCGTCGATGAATGGCGAGACGTCGGCCTGCACCTGCGCTTCACGGTAGGCGCCCAGCGCCGCGTCGATGCCGCGCGCGCCAGCCTGGTGACGGACCTGCAGCGTGAGACCGGACTGACGGATCGCGAAGGGCACCACCGCGTTCAGTCGCGACGCGCCCAGGCTGCCGCCGACGATGAGTACGCGCAGCGCGCCGTCGCGCCGTGCAAAGCGCTCGGCGGGTGGCGCCTGCAGGAGGATTTCCGCGCGCACCGGATTGCCGACCACCTGCGCGTCGACGCCCGGCGGAAACGCCTTCGGGAATGCGGTGAGCACGCGGCGCGCGAGATGCGAGAGACAACGATTCGAATAGCCGGCAATGGCGTTCTGTTCGTGGATCAGCAGCGGCCGCCGCGTGAGCCACGCGGCCACGCCGCCTGGCCCCGTGACGAAACCGCCGAAGCCAACCACCAGCCCTGGACGGCGGCGGCGCATGACGCCGAGCGCCTGCCAGATGGACTGCACCAGCTTGAAAGGCGCCAGCAGCAACGTTGCCGCGCCCTTGCCGCGCAGTCCGCTCATGGACAGCCATTCGATGGCAATGTTTTCCGCCGGGACGATGCGCGCTTCGAGGCCGGCCCTGGTGCCGAGCCAGACCACTTCATGCGACGCGGCGCGCAGCAGGCGCGCGAGCGCGAGTGCCGGAAAGACATGGCCGCCAGTACCACCGGCCATGATGAGAATGGGGGGACGCGCACTGCTCATGCGAACGCCCGGGCGCCACGTGGGCGCGCCTCTTCATCGGAACGACCCCCTTCTGAACGACGAAGGGTCGCCATGCCACGCGTGTTCTGCATGGCCTCGTGATATACGCGCAGCAGCAGCCCCACCCAGGCGAGCGTGACGATCATGCTGGAGCGGCCGTAACTCATGAGCGGCAGCGTCAGGCCCTTGGTGGGCAGTACACCCATGTTCACGCCGATGTTGATCAGCGCCTGCGCGCCGAACCACAGGCCAAAGCCGGCGGCGAGATAGGCCTGGAAACGAAGGTTCGCGCGCGACGCCAGCTGCGCGATCCAGAAAGACCGCCACACCAGCGCGATGAACAGCGCCAGCGTGGCCGCCACGCCCAGCAGGCCGAGCTCCTCGGCCAGCACGGCGAACAGGAAGTCGGTATGCGCTTCGGGTAGATAGAAAAGCTTCTGCACGCTCTCACCCAGGCCCACACCAAACCATTCGCCGCGCCCGATGGCGATCAGCGACTGCGTCAGCTGGAACCCGCTGTTGAACGGGTCGGCCCAGGGATTGAGGAACGAGGTGACGCGCGCCATGCGGTATGGGACGAGCATCACCAGCAGCGCCATGGCAGCCGCGCCGGCGGCTGCGGCGATCAGTACATAGCGCAACCGCGCACCGGCAATGAACAGGATGCCGAACCCGGTGATGAACAACACCGAGGCGGCGCCGAAATCCGGTTCCGCGAGCAGCAGCAGCGCGACGAACACGAGCAGGGCCATGGGCTTGATGAGTCCCATCGCCGTGTTGCGCAGCTCATCCTCGCGGCGCACCGCGTAACTCGCGATGAAGATGAGCGTGAGCACGCGCGCCAGCTCGGAAGCCTGGAAATTGAAACCCAGCACGCGAATCCAGCGGCGACTGCCGTTGACCACGTGTCCGAGGCCGGGGATCAGTACGAAGAACAGCAAGGCGACCGCCGCGATCAACAGCGGCCAGGCCATCTTCTCCAGGTGTTCGGTGCGCACGCAAAAGACGATCGCAGCCAGCACGAAGCCGATCAGGCACAACACGAGCTGGCGTTCGAGGTAGAAAAACGCGTCGCCCGATTCCTTGCTGGCGATCGAAATGGAGGCCGACGTCACCATGATGAGGCCGAGCAGCACGATGGCGGCGACCAGCGAGAGAGCCACCGCGTCGATGTGCAGGCCGCGCGCACGTGCGCTCATGTGAGCACCTGCACGGCGGCGGCGAACTCGTTGCCGCGCTGGACGTAGTCGCGAAACATGTCGAGGCTCGAACAGGCCGGCGACAGCAACACCGTGTCGCCCGCTTGCGCAAACCGTGCGGCGGCGCGCACCGCTTCTTCCATGCTGGCGACGCGCGCCGTTTGGCAGATACCGGCGAGCGCGGTTTCGATGAGCCCGGCGTCACGGCCCAACAACACCGTGGTGCGCACCTTGCCGCGGAAAGCTTCGGCGAGCGGCGTGAAGTCCTGGCCCTTGCCATCGCCGCCGGCAATGACCACCAGCGGGCCGGCCAGACCGCCCACGGCCGCCAGCGTCGCGCCGACGTTTGTGCCCTTCGAATCGTTGATATAACGCACGCCCTTGATGTCCGCGACCCATTGCGCGCGATGCGGCAGGCCGGTGAAATCGCGCAGCTCCTCGAGCATCGGCGCGAGCGGCAAACGCAGCGCGTCGCCGAGCGCCAGTGTCGCGAGCGCGTTGGCCGCGTTGTGGCGGCCAGAGATCTTGAGCGCAGTCACCGGCATCAAAGCTGCGCCGCGGCGGGCCAGCCACGGCTGCTGATCCGATGGCGGCGTCACCAGCGAAAAGTCCGCGGGTCCGGTCATGCTGAAGGAGACCACGCGCTGTCCGGCGCGCGGCATGCGCATGACTTCCGGCTCATCGGCATTCACCACGGCGGTTTCGCTGTTGGCGAAGATGCGCGCCTTCGAGTCGGCGTAGTGGCGCAACGTGGCGTAGCGGTCCATGTGATCCGCCGACACGTTGAGCACCACCGCGGCCTTGAGCTTCAGGGAATGCGTGGTGTCGAGCTGGAACGACGACAGCTCGAGCACGTACAGGTCGGTGGGGCCGCGGTCCAGCAGGTCGAGCGCCGGCTGGCCGAGGTTGCCGCCGACGCGCACGCGCACGCCTGCGCGCTCGGCCATTCGGCCTAACAAGGTGGTGACGGTGCTCTTGCCGTTGGTGCCGGTGATACCGACCACGGGCGCGTCAGCGGCCCGCGCGAACAGCTCGATGTCGCCGACGATGTCGAGTCCGCGGGCACGCGCCTGGACGAAAAATGGATCGTCGAGCGCCACGCCGGGTGAGGTCACGACGATATCGGCCTGCTCCAGCAAGCGTGCGTCGAATCCACCGGTCCGCATCACGATGCTGCCGCCCATCGCCCGCAAGCCCGCGAGCTCCGGGGGCGCCTCGCGACTGTCGGTTACCGCGATGCGAAAACCGCAGCGTTGCAGGTGACGCGCGGCCGACAGACCCGTGCGGCCCATGCCGACTATCACCGCATTCTTGGCGGCGCTGCGTGCGGTTTGTGTGTCTTGCGCCGTCATCGGAGTTTCAATGTCGCGAGGCCGGCGAGCACCAGGATGAAAGTGATGATCCAGAAGCGCACGATGATCTTGGGCTCGGTCCAGCCCTTGAGCTCGTAGTGGTGATGGATCGGCGCCATGCGGAAGATGCGCTTGCCGGTGGTCTTGAAGGAGATCACCTGCAGGATCACCGACGCGGTTTCCACCACGAAGATGCCGCCCATGATGAGCACCACGAGTTCCTGCCGTACGATGACCGCGATCGTCCCGAGGGCTGCGCCGAGCGCGAGCGCGCCGATGTCGCCCATGAAGACCTGCGCGGGATAGGTGTTGAACCAGAGGAAACCCAGGCCCGCGCCGACCAGCGCCGCGCAGAAGATGATCAGTTCTCCGGCGCCGGGCACGGCGGGAATCGCCAGGTACTGCACGAAGTTGGCATTGCCGCTGGCGTACGCGAACACGCCCAGCGCGCCGCCCACCATGACCGATGGCATGATCGCCAGGCCGTCGAGGCCGTCGGTGAGATTCACCGCGTTGCTCATGCCGACGATCATGAAATACGACAGCAGGATGAAGGCGGCAGCGCCGAGCGGCAGCGAAAAATTCTTGAAGAAAGGTAGATAGAGCGTGGTCTCGGCAGGAGTCTTCGCCGTGTAGAACAGGAACACGGCGGCGGCGAGCCCGAACAGCGACTGCCACGAATATTTGTAGCGCGCGATCAGGCCTTTCGGATTCTTCTTCGCGAGCTTCAGGTAGTCGTCCCAGAAGCCGATCAACCCGAATGCGAACGTCACGCCGAGCACGACCCACACGAACCGGTTCGAAAGGTCAGACCACAACAACGTACTCGAGAAGATCGCGATGAGGATCAGCATCCCGCCCATGGTGGGCGTGCCGGCCTTGGAGAAATGGCTCTTCGGGCCGTCGTCGCGCACAACCTGGCCGACCTTGCCGAACCTGAGCTTTTCGATCATCCACGGCCCGAGCAGCAGGCCGAGCGCGAGCCCGGTGATCACCGCGAAAATGGCGCGCACGGTGAGGTACGAGAAGACGTTGAATCCCGAGTAGTGAGGCGTCAGTAGTTTGGCGAGCCAGTAGAGCATGGGTTCCTAGTGCGCACTCTTCGAAGAATTGCCGTTGGTATCCGGGCCGACCAGCGCATCGACCACGCGCTCCAGCCGGTTCGAGCGCGAGCCCTTGACCAGCACGCAGACCTCGCGCGTGAGCTCGGCGTTGACCGCGCGCGCCAGCGTCTCCGTGTCGGCGAACCATTCCCCGCCCGCACCGAAAGCCTCCACGGCAAGCGCCGACAGCTTGCCGGTGGCGAACAGCCGATCGATGTGGTGATCACGCGCGAAGCGGCCGATCTCGCCGTGACTGGCGTCGGCGAAGTCACCGAGCTCGCCCATGTCGCCCATGACCAGCCAGCGCCGCGCGTCCACGCTCGCCAGCACCTCGATCCCCGCCTTCATCGAACTGGGGTTGGCGTTGTAAGAGTCGTCGACGATCCAGGCGCCACTCGGCGCAGTTTTGAACTGCAATCGGCCAGGAACCGGGCGCATTGTGGCAAGCCCCGATCGCACGTCGTCTAGCGACGCACCGGCGGCCATGGCCGCCGCAGCGGCGCACAACGCGTTCAGCACGTTGTGGCCGCCCGCGAGGTGCAGTTCGACCGGCGCCTTGCCGGCCGGCGAGCGCAAGTCGAAGCGCGTCACGAAGCCGGTGCCGTCGATCGTCGTGTGGATGTCGACGGCGGAAAAGTCCGCTGTGTTGGTGACGCCGAACGTCGAAATCCTGCCGCGCGCCATGCCACGCCACAGCCCGGCGAATTCATCGTCGGCGTTGATCACCGCGGTGGCCGAAGGTTCGAGTCCCGCCACCATTTCGCCCTCAGCGCGCGCGACACCTTCGAGGCTGCCAAACCCTTCGAGATGCTCCGCGCCGGCATTGGTGATGAGGCCGACATCGGGACGCGCGAGCTTCACCAGCTCGGCGACTTCTCCGGCGCGATTGGCGCCGATCTCGATGACCGCAAAACGCTGCGTCGCATCGAGGCGGTGCAGCGTGAGCGGCACACCGATGTGGTTGTTCAGATTGCCGCGCGTGGCGAGCGTCGTACCCGATCGCTCGAGGATGGCCGCGGTCATTTCCTTGACCGTGGTCTTGCCGTTGCTGCCGGCCACGCCGACGATGGGCATCGAGAAGCGCGCGCGCCAGGCGGCGGCGGAGCTGCTCAGCGCAGTCTGGGTGTCGGCAACGACAATCTGCGCCAGCGGCGATGCCACCGGCGTGTCGACCACGGCACCGGCCGCGCCGGCACCGGCGGCGGCGGCCACGAAATCGTTGGCGTTGAAGCGCGGCCCGCGAAGCGCGACGAACAACTCGCCGGCCCTCAGGGTGCGCGTATCGGTGGACACGCCGGTATAGGCGCGGTCGGCGCCCTTGAGCGTGCCCCCACAGGATTTCGCGAAATCGGCCAGCGTGCGGCTCATGCCTCACCGCCCGCGCGCGACAACAGCGCGTCCGCAACCACCTTCTGGTCGCTGAAGGGCCGGCGCTCGCTGCCGTAGATCTGGTAGTCCTCGTGCCCCTTGCCCGCAATCAGCACGACGTCGGCCGGTTGCGCATCGGCGAGCGAATCACGGATGGCGCGGGCGCGATCGAGTTCGATGCGAAATGGCCGGCCCGCTGGAATGCCGCTGGCGATGTCCGCGGCAATTCCCTGCGGCGACTCCGTGCGCGGATTGTCGTCGGTGATCACGATGTCGTCGGCGAGCTCCGCCGCGATGCCGCCCATGATCGGGCGCTTGCCCGTGTCGCGATCGCCA
>Ga0307513_10009634_pt1 | contig 12198 bp, 15 predicted proteins | sample 15_EM_MG_FD_202174 | JGI IMG/M metagenome (GOLD analysis project Ga0307513, IMG submission 202174) | Populus trichocarpa ectomycorrhiza microbial communities from riparian zone in the Pacific Northwest, United States - 15_EM | ecosystem: Host-associated > Plants > Roots > Unclassified | place... | reverse complement strand
GTTCCATTCCGATACCTGTCTCCATGAATGGTGGCAAAACGTTGGATTGGTCGCGGTCTGCGAAAAGCGAGGGTCCGACCCACGGCTCCACATACTCAGACGCTAATAGCCGTGAGTGACAGTTTACCGTCTGCGATACTCCGGGATCGACCAAAGGGTTCATCCACCAGACGAAGTGGAACTTATGATTATCCGGTTCGGCGCAAAGGAAAAGACACGCGAGAAGGCATTAAGAGTGGCAGAATATCTGCAGAGGCGTTATGACCTGTTATTCCTCCACTTGAAAAACCCGAAACCTGTACGGCTGACCGCTATCTTACGATGGGGCATCTCGAATTCAAGGATCCCTGCACACGCGTGGAAATCATTCGTTCCTACGCTGCTGATAGAAGACTATCTCACTGACTCTGCTTCGTTGGTCCCTGAGGACTGGGTACGGGTGGTCAACGAGTTCATTTCCGGGTGCGGCCATCTGGACGAGACAGTAGAGTCGGAGCCACATTCCAGGGCATCTTCTAGAACGAGTTCGGTCTCGGAGGGACATGTTTCGCCCGAGGATGATGGTCCCAGTAAAAAGGTACCTCGTTGGGACGACTAAACTAGACACGGCCCCCTCAAGAATGCCTTGAGTACGCTTCCTGTACATAATTGTAGTTGCACACACAACACTGGTCCCAATAAATTAAATGGTATCGAGGCCTAGAAGTCCTTCCAGTCGTCCCAATCACCTTTATTCGGCGCCGTATGTTTCACCGCGCCGGTGGAAGTGCTGGATGTGTTTCCTGCGGGGAGAGCTGAGGGGAGTTGTAGGAGGCAGTTGCGGGACTCGTGTCCCTGTACTCCTTGAAAAGATCGTCGTCCTCCCGATATAGTCCAGAGGCTTCCCCGGGAAACCGACCCGTATCCCTGCCCCTCCGGTCCGCCACCAATTCCCCGTACGGTGATTGTCACCCGTTCTGCGACGCCCATACCGAATTGGTTCTTTCCTCAGGTATTTGCAGTCTTGTAGAATTCTTCGGCATACTTCCCGGCATCTGAGACGTAACAAGTGCAGAACACTTCTAAAACCGATCATGGCGGAGGTGAGAGCACTGAGCGAGACCGGCTTAGGGCAGTATGACGCGTGCGGTCTATCGAAACCCATCTACTCTGTGGCCGCCTTGATCGCTCGCTCACCGAAACTTGGAACGAAGGATGGTTTCCTCGTCTGTCTGGGGGTCCTACAGCAGACGAGGTGGGTCTATTCTGATCATGAGAAAAAGGTGGCGGATCTTCGGTTCCTGTAGAATGTGTCGAGGGACAAATCGGTAGATGAACCTCCCGAGCTCCCAGGACGAGTCAAACCGGAAGACGCTATCACATACCTACCCCCGCCGGGAAATCTCGACTTTATTTCGCCATACGCACTACCCGCATACAACCCGTCTGATTCTCCGCCTCTTCCTTCTCCTTCTTCTCCCCCCTTCAGCCCCATCTTCCGATCATCGAGTTCTGCGAGAAGCCGAGGGTCAAGCGGAGGTTCATTTTGCACCCCGGAGGGTCACAATTCTCCAGACGACGATGTGCCGAGCAGGAAGTCGCTTAGTAGGCTTGCTAATATCCTTTCGAAATGAAAATGTTCAGGTAGTTAATGGGGGCGGGATGTAGTCATCTTATTGATGTATTTATATTTCCGAGTTAGTTTCGATCGCTGGGGGAACCGTGACACTTGCTACGAGATGGCAGGCCCACTCATCTTCGTATTGGCCAGCGCCTCTTTGAATATCACGATCTTGCTGGAGATGCGTGTTCTGAACGACAACGAATCCATTCCTTCCCTCAGTCGCCAACCGCTCCAGCGCGACCCGTTTGGTCCATGCCTCATCCGAGTGATCGCCTCAACACAAACCCCAAGGTTTATAGCGGACAAGCAATACCTCGATTGCCCCGCACACGAAGTTGTTATTGCAGTTCGTTCGACCGCTTTCCGTTAAACCCCTGATTGAGGTCGGTATGAACGTCAGGGTAGGCCAGCCCAAGCTCGATGTAGTCGACCCCATAATTGATCGAAGTTGGGTCCCCCATGCAATCGACGCAAATAATGCTGATGAAACCAAAAACAACCTTGGCTGGTGCGATGCATGACTCCTCCTTCGCGAGGGTTGGGGCCTCGACAGCCACATTCAGCGAAGGGAGAACGCCATCCCGACGCCCCGACCATTGCGAACTTGCGTCCATAGTCGAAACTCGAGAGACACAGGCGGTGAGGGAGGGCCCGAAACCACCAAGGGCCGGTGACCCGCCACCATACCGTGACATGCATCGTGAAAACGGTGCCATTCGAGAACGACGCATCTGCTCAATGGCACGTTAGATAGAGGGTGAAGACCTAAGAAAAAGAAGCCGCGTGCGATCTGCTAATCGCCCAAATTTTTCGAGCCCGTAGGGTCCCGCCGCTTGCATCCTGCTCCCCTTTGGATGGGCCTAACAAAACCTTCTGCGGATGAACCTATGGATCAGAGCATTGTAACAGGCCTATCTCACATCCGAATTCATTATGCCGGTTGCGGTAGTGCCGTTGAAGGAGCAAGAGGCCGACGGTCTGAGCCACTACGGCTTGATCAAATTTATCACGCCGTAATCGGTAAAAACTGGTCTCGGAACAGGCCGCAGACAGTGACGGCCCTCGGACGTACTCGTGCGCACCGGGAGGTGTGCTTTTCGCGGGGGACGTTGAAAAAGCTCAACGAATCCCCGATCAACTCGGCGGGGGCAAAACCTGACATTGCATCAAGAGGCGTTGTCTTCGAGCGGCAACGGTTCCGTGGGGCAGCGACCAACTCCCCGACCTGACGTTGCCGGATAGGGCCATACCTCACCTACAGTGTGTTGGTCAAGGTGAGTGGCCCGGAAACTGTGACATTACCGAACCGAACAGTTGAACATCGTGGGCAGTATACGGGATACATAAATGCAAGACGAACATGGTGCTGGAAGCGGGGGAACAGACAACACAAGATACAGATCAACGACAAGTAGTGGGACAACAAACATGAAATGATGCGTGCGAGTAGAGGGAGTCAATAAGGAAGGATGGAGATGGTGTTGGGGTTGAATGACATCACGGTAGACGGGGTGAAGGGACAAGACGTTGGTGACTTGCGGGAGGACACGCCTGGGGGAATCGGTGCAAGCGCCGACGCTATCATTCGGTTCCCTGAGCTTCGAAAGCCGAGTTAATACAGACAGGAACCAGCGCGACTTCCGGGAGCTCACCATTTTTCACCGCCTCTTCAATCTGTTGGAGGAGCCCTCTACAGTCCTCCGCGTTCTTTGCAGCCCCGACCTTCTCATAAGCGTCGGCGGCGCGCAGAACCTCACACCTGGCCTCCTCAAGCCTATCTTGTCGGTATAAAAAACTAGCCTGCAGCTCCAGTGCGCGACCCAGGTCGTATGCGTTGGTTATGTGCGACTTGGCGCGGTCGATGTAAGCGTACGCGTCGTTGAACCTGTCTCCATCGAAAAACGCCTCTGCTAGGGCGTAGTGGTTCCAAAACAACTCATCGTGCCAATTGGATGCGATTCCGAGGGCTGTCTCGTAATGGTGAATGGCCTTCTCTTTTTGGCCCTTGGAACGGTGTATATTGCCGAGAATACGGTGACATTGGCAGACCGGAAATTGATTGCCTTCCTCCGGGAAAAGATCAATTGCGCGGGATGTAGCTTTCTCTGCGGCATCGAGCTGGCCATCCTCATACAACAAACAAGCGAGGAAGTTCAAACACCGTGCCTGCGCCACCGGATCGCCAAACCGTTCACGAATTTCCAATGCTTCTTCGGCCTGTTGTATCCCTTCTTTGTAGAGGCATAGTTGCCGATTTACATCAGATAGGGACCTCAGCGCTACAGCGACCCGACCGTCATCCCCCCGCTCTCGGTAGAGCTTTAAGACGTGGGCAAGGAGCCGCTTTTCCTCCATGAAGTTCCCAACCGAATCAAACAAATGCGAAAGCCTGAACAAACATATTGGTTTGGAGGGGTGGTCATCCTGGAGCTCCTCGATCTTCGGGCCCAGCGCGACAAGCCGCTTTTTGTGCCAATAGAGATGCCTCATAAATTTGGCACAGGTGTTCCAGACGTCGTCCGACTCCGCGTCAATGGATGTGAAGACATCGAGCAGGTGCTCGGCATTCACATCCTCTGACGTGATCCACCGTGCCTCCTCGAACCCGGGAATGCCAGGATCAACATCAACTGACAATCGGTTGAAGTAATGTTCCTTGGTGGTGGAGAGGAGCGGAGATAACCAAAAAATAGTCCCGGAGTGGTGCGAGCATCGTGACGAATCCGTTGTTTCGGTACGTCAGAGAGAGAACGCAGAACCTGTCGAAGATGTTCGCTCTGTTCGAGATGGTAGGAAGTAACCAATCGACGTTGTTCTCATTGACACCTTGGGGGAAGAAGGCAACGACCCCAAGTAGCTCTCGTGCATCGGGGCCAAGTTCTTGAAACATAGGGGAGGCGAGCGAAAGTTCGATCGTGGCCGCGAGGCTCTTGTTATGCTCTGTCTGCAGCACACCTGTTCGTCGGCTCTCCCATTCCCTCGCAAGTCGGTCCATGCCCCACTGGTTGTGATGCGCGACCGTAGCAAGGAGGGTGATCGAGAGTGGATGGAAGTCGAGTTGTTCCAGGATATTGTTGACCAAATCTGACCGTTCGTCGTGATCGTAGATGCGATAGAATGTGTCACGCGAAGCCCCCATTGATAATGTCGGGATTTTGAGAGTCTTGCAGTCAGGAGGAATGGTGGAGATCCGGGATGTGATACAGAGACATACTGTCTCCGATCGACTCAGCTCCTCTACGATGCCATATATCTCCCGAGCGTTTGTGCCTTGCGGGTCGAGGATGGATTCTGCATTGTCGAGGACGACGAGGATCTCCCTTGAAGATAGGAATGGACACAGGGGGGCCAAATTCTCCGGGTTTTCGATCCCTGCGCCGACCACCTTGGAGAGCCGAGCGAGGAACTGGGTGGGTGCTGCTGGGAATTGGTCGCATCTGATGAATCTACGGTTCTCGCCGAACCGTTGCTTGATGCGATCGTGATGGAGGATCTTCAAAGCGATGGACGTCTTCCCAATCCCGCCAGCACCAATGAGAGCAACCGGTGTCAGGTTCTCTGCCAGACCGACAACCTTCTCAATCAACTCGTCGCGTCCAAAAAACACCCTGGGCGGCGAGGGAGGTGATTCCCCAAGTACCCTAGATGGAAATGTAAGGACGTAGTCCTTCGATGTTCGGGATCACCGACCTGGTTTGAGCCTAAGTAACGGTCAGTGTCTATTCGATGGTGGGCAAAGTATGGATATCACTTACTGCTTCACCTTTACCACCGGTGTTCTCAGAATCTTTCAACATGCTCTGCTGCATCCCGGAAACTATGGTGTGAGTATTCAGAGCCAACTCGGTCTGAAAGGAGGCGATCAGCAGTAGGTCGAACAAAACCGGCTGAACGTACGTTGAAGACTTGAAGGATCCTAGTGAGGTCCAACTTCCAGGCCCCGATGATTTCCTTATCATTTTTCGCGTTGGCGATCCGAGAGAGTAAACCCCGTTTCCTTTTTTCGATGATCCTGCCCTGGATTCCTGCCATAGTTCTGAGATCAAGGGCGCAGTGAGAAAAGCAATTGCATCGTGGATCGCTGGTCGGGCTCACAACGTTAATTGCTCGGTTGCCTTGCACACGGATCGGCTGAGCTCGTCCAATCGCTTTTCGCCCATCCCACGGTCAAGGGCCCCGCATACATCCGCGCAGGCCAGCCCGAGTTCGACATAGTCCCGCTTGTTGACCATGGAGTCCTGGCCACGTATGAGTTTGGATCACCTCATCGCGGAAGAGGAAGCGTACCTTGATCATTGTGAGGAGGACACTGGCGGAACCAAAGACTGCCTTTGCCGGCGTGACACTCGAGATCTCCTTCGCGAGATTCAGGCCCTCGATGGCGATATTCAGCGATGAGATGGTCCCATCCCTCCCCTTCGGTCGTTGGGAATTGGCTTGCATGGTCGAGACTCGAGGTAGCCGCGAGGGGTCGGTGTAGCGCGCAGGGTGTGAAGAAGGGTCTGAGGCTTGATGGAAATAGGCGACCGTCCTTCATGACACGCCTCGTGCGTTCGATGAAATATTCACGGTTGGCTCATTTTGAGATGCGTGCGATCGGTTGATCATCCGACTCTTGTCAAATTCTCCGGCAGGAACGCCGGGATCTCCCCCGTATGCCCTTGCTAGATGCCACCACCTACCGGCTAACAAATCCGAATGCTACTCGGATGGAAGTGTGGTGCCACGCTGCAAACGCCTCTTTCCCCCACATCGGATATGGACCAACTCTGATAGCTTCCTGGGTACGTACATGCCAACGGTGGGTGTATGCTAAACTGGAAATTGAGATGACACAATAAAACCCGCTTGCGAGTTCAAAGGGAATTGACTGTTACTTCGACCCAATTGAAATTTAGACACCAAGAGAGTTGGCCACCGGGTGTGGACGAGGAAGAGGCCCGACACTCTTTCTACCTTCTCCATCCTCATCGGGAGATGGATGTCCCCCGAAAACGAAACATCTTCTACGACGGGACTCAGGAACATCCCGAATTGTCAGCGACCTAACGCGTGTGTTCCTGCTCCCATACAGAGAATGGTCAACGGAGATTGAAATATGCATAGGGAGAGGACGGGATTTGGATCGAGGAGTGGGTATAGAGGGAGAGCGGGGCCTAGAGGGGTGGTGGGCTACAAGGAGAACATCTGGGCGGGGAGAATTGTCCGAAGGAGAGGGATTTCCAAAGGGAAGTCGACTGGTGCTTGGCCTCTTGTTACCGTGGATTTGAATAACTGTAGAATGACACCCCGAGGCCCAAAGCTGAAGACCTCAGTACACGGAGAGGAAGAAGAGAGTTGCGCACCGGGAGCCCCTCGGCCACGCTATTTATTTCCTTTGTAACATATTCAACATCTTTGACCACCCTTCTTCTGAATCGGAAGAACCGGCGCCACAGATTCTCCGTGGTCCAAAGTCTCGTTTGCTTATCTGCTGCAGATATCGTGCTGAGGGTCTGAGGATCGAGTGTCACCGCGAGTGTTTCGTTGAAGGTCCTCCGGTCTCGTTGAGTGGATGAAACCACGTTGGGACCTCAGGAGTACGTAGGCACGCGAGGGTTTGAGAAGGGAGTTCCTACGGGAGCTTACTCGCAGGAGACCGTGCGGTGTTGGGGGCAGATCGGAGGTTGCTAAAGCGCTGACCACTGCTCAGGGAAGTCTTTGTTCCGAAACCTTGAATTATCACGGTGTTATGCAACTCACAGTCAGTGATGGCCTGAACGCGGTTATAGACACGTACTTCCTCAACATCGACCGCAATCAAAGCAAGTAAACGAGGGTGGCGGTTCGCGTGCAAAACAAGCAGCTGTGGGAAAGCACAGGAGACGGTCCCCCGATCGAGCCTCTGCCACATCCAGGTGTAGCTCTCCCTAAGTACGTCCGACTTCCAGGTCGCTTGAGCATGCCCTACCAAAAACCTTCGGGTAACCCTAGCTCCAGCTCCTCCCCACACAAGCTCGAACCCACTCACTCCAATGGTCAGTTTCCATTGTTTCTGTTCGAATCCTCGCTTTGCTCAACAAATCTCGTCTCAAAAGCAGTCTCATCTGGATCAGGCCAAGCAACTCAAAGACATTTACAATTCAAAATATCCAGTCCCGTCGTCCGTCGTCCCCCGCGTAAACCCAAACCGATCAGACGGATCTACGTCACGCAGGATGATGGGAATAGTACGATACGAGGCTCCTTCCTTGTGTTGCTCTTCACGTCAGTTCTTTCTGCCTCGATCCTAATGGTATTGTGCACTACTAAATTTACGATCGTGCCAAGTGTCCTAGAGTACCCCCCGTTCAACGAAGTGATTCACTGGGACGGCGTGAAGCGAGTTGTTCTTGAGCAACCACAAATATTGGAATCGTACATCCTGATGCCTGTGTTTGAGTTACCTACCTTGGACATCTTCAAGCGAAAGCTTTATGTGTGTGCACCGTATAACTAATTGGGCCGTCTCCCAGTATGCTGACTCAACATTACGATAGACCCTCGGTTTTGACGGTGTGCCTGACCGTGCCTCAGGCTCAAGCGTACTTCCGGAGATATCCGCATGGGGTGCTTGGTTTCTGTCACATCCAGACTATCATTCGACTCATCCCCTACGATTAGAACACCCCAGGCTGACCAGGTTGAGCCCTCCCATGGGTTTTACCAGCCGCGGTTGGTCCAAAGAGATAAACCTCGATGAAGTCGTGCCGAAAAGGGAATGTTCCATTCCGATACCCGTCTCCGTGGATGGTGGCAAGACGTTGGATTGGTCACAGTCTGTGAAAAGCGAAGGTTTGGTCTATGACTTCACGCATCCAGGCGCTGCCGAGCGTGAGTGACAGTTTACCGTCTGTGATACTCCAGGACCGACCGAAAGCTTCGCACCACCAGACGAAATGAAACTTATGACTATCCGGTTCGGCGCGGGGTCCAAGGCACGGGAGACAGCACCAAAGGTGGCAGAAGTTCTGCAAAGGCGTTATGATCTGTTATTCCTCCACTTGAAAACCCCGAAACCTGTACGGCTAACCGACGCCTTACGATGGGGCATCTCGAATTCAAAGATCCCTGCACACGCGTGGAAATCGCCGGTTCCTACGCAGGTGATAGAAGAATATCTCATCGACGAATCGTACTCTCGTCCCGCACCGTCGATTCCCAAGAAGGACTGGGTACAGGTGGTCAACGAGTTCCTCCCCTGGTGCGACCATCCGAATGAAACGACGGAGTCGGAGTCGGAGCCACATTCTAGGCCATCTTCTAGAGCGAGTTCGGTCTCGGAGGGACATGTTTCGCCCGAGGATGATGGTCCCAGTAAAAAGGTACCTCGTTGGGACGACTAAACTAGACACGTCCCTCTCAAGAGTGCCTCGAGTACGCTTCCTGTACATAATTGTAGTTGTACACAACACTGGTCCCAATAAATTAAATGGTATCGAGTCCTAGAAGTCCTTCCAGTCGTCCCAGTCATCTTTCTTAGATGCCGTATGTTTCGCTGCGCTGGTGGAAGTGCTGGATGTGTTTCCTGCGGGGAGAGGGGAGTTGTAGGAGGTCGTTGCGGGACTCGTGTCCCTGTACTCCTTGAAAAGATCGTCGTCCTCCTGATATAGTCCAGAGGCTTCCCCAGGAGACTGCGTGGGAACCGACCCGTATCCCTGCCCCTCCGGTCCGCCACCGATTCCCCGGACGGTGGTCGTCACCCGTTCTGCGACATCCACACCGAATTGGTTCTTTCCCCAGGTGTTCGCGGTCTTGCCGAATTCTTCGGCATACTTCCCGGCATCTGAGACGTAACCCCGGAGGCTGGTTTGTAGGTCCGGGTCCAGGGCGCGTTCCATACCCGGTTGGATGATAGACTCGTTGACTGCCCGGGTGGCACCGGTAACCGCGGAAGAGAAGAGCGACCAGCCTTTGGTTAATGCACCCATCGGATTCTCTTGCACTTCGGAAAACGTGGGGACTGCACGGGATGAGAGGTGGAAGGATGTGCCCCCGGAACCCGGCGGTGGCGGGGGTGTGCTTCCGAAGCCCTGATAACGTCCGCCTTGAGAAGGTGGCAGATCGTCAGGGCGTAATGCATTAGCCTGCCCGAGCCCCGAAAAATACTGTTCGTTCGCAGTCTTCTGATCGTAGTTGGCCGAAGTAGTGCTGGTGGTGTTGGAAAGACCCGGCGATGGAGAATGCTCGTTACGCGTGTTGGTGCGCATTCCAGCGCGCGACTTCCGTAAGCCCTGAGCGGAGGATGGCCGACTAGGCGTGTCGATCGCTTGACCCTTTGGAGGTGCTGATGGCGACCACGGTTTCCCAGCGAGGTCGGCATCGAGCTACGTGGTTGTTAGATCGACGACCACCAAGTTAAGAGCACCCTGCGGACCTTGGATTTATACTGGGTGGCTGCCCAGCAGTGGTATTTTTCATGGGGCGACATTCCTAGTTTATACCCGCCTTGATCCGCAGGCGTGTAGGACTCTATGAAGCTTAAAAAGGGCCCGTTCCCTCCCAGCTACACAATTCCGTCAGGAAGTAATTCACAGAGCTTCTTAAAATAGGACTCACGGTCATTCGTTTGACCTGATCTTCCTGCCATGTATCCATCGACACAGATCGTACGAAACTGGTGAACGCCGTGAACCTCAACATGGATTAGGCTTTGGTCAGGGTTTGCACACCTTACGTGCACACCGAAGCCTCTGTGTGTGCCTGCACATTGTAGACAGAGGAAGATCGCGAAACTGGTATGGGATGCAGGGTGAGTCAACCTTGGTGCACACGAACGATGTCCGGCACACCTAAGCGAGGCCCATTGAGGGTTTGGATTGGAACAGTCTGCGCAGATCTTGTTTTTGAGATCCTCCCTCTTTATGAGCTCTTGGAGAGTTTTCTTCGCGATCGCCTGGTCCATCGGTTTGGGGTGGGATGGAATGTTAGAGTTACAAGCAACCACGTGCCCCCGTGGCATCATTTTCACCGGCACTTATTCTACCACCTACTGAAATCCACAACTAATCTCTTTACGCCTATTCCCTCCTACTTCGTCCCGACCCCCTGGTCTGTTTTCTCTCGCCGTCTTTATCGGCTCCGTTTTCACGTATTTGTCGCCGTCCCCGCGCTGTTGACCGCCTCCGTCCACTCCATTCGGCTCCTAGCGCATCTTCCAAGGCTCCAGTCATGATTCAACAAACCGACTTTCGAAGACCAATCACCACTGACGCTACATCAACGAATCAAACGGGCGCAGGTCGTGAATCTTGGGGAAAATGGGTAGGACACAAGTGAGTCCATCGTTCCCGTCGTAGTCTCGAAACAACGTGCTTACTAACTATTCCGTGTCCAAGGCATTATTCCCTCGAGATTGTCCAGCATCCGATTCGGGCGCGCATGTGTGGGTTTGGAGACAAGGTAAGCCATATTCCTTACGCTTTAAGCTCAAGCATCTCAGCCCGTGTAGGATCGGCGGCCCCTGGCCCCCGCGGCGGTCGCAAAGCTCGTCGTGCGGAGAGAAGATGACACCATAGTGGACGTCGAGTATGTTTACCCATTCCTTTTCAAGGGTTTTTTCCACTTACTCTGAGCTCTCAGTGAAATAGATTACACCTTTTTCTTGGCAACGGTCGACTTGTGGTCGGAAGATGGGAAGCAAGAGATGAATCTCGTCTTGCACCCCACGTCTTCCGATCGTTCAGTCCCTTTCCAAGCCAAGGCGCGAAAACGATTAAGTTCTGGCAAGACCAGACCGAGTGAAAACGGGACACCAGGCCCTGGGCCGAGTGCGCATCCAACACCCCAGGCGGACACCTCGGTCAGCCGATCAAAATACCTTGATCGTCCCTTCTCCTGACACTCGTGTTCACAGGAGGGCGCTACGAACTCTAATAACGTCGCTTCTTCGAATAACTATAATCCCACTTATTCCATCCAACCACATCAGACGCCATTGGAACCAATGAATTATACTGGTGCTCAGCAGCCCCCCGCCGAGTGGGACTATGGGACACATCAGTCCGGAGATGGGCGCACAGATTCCCAATCCACTCTCCCATCCATACAATCATTCGGCCGCGTCAATGAAACCTGGCATGAGGACAGCACTTCTCGGAATCAGTCCGAGACACCTGCCTTTCGGGCCTGGCCCCCGGACTCCACGTACGATAATAACGTCGAGACAGAAAATAGACCATCGGAATCTATCAACCAATCCCTTCAACAGCAACAATCACAGCCCGACCACAGGAACGGCTCGAGCCAGTGGCACGAGGTCCCTCTCGTACCAAATTCCGAAGGTTTTCCCGGACAGGGTAAAAATTCGGCCTCCGCGTCCCAACACTCACGAGAGCAATCGACATCTCCGATGACGAACCCCACAACTCAGATGGATACATCGATGTACGCTTCGGCTTCCTACGTGCAGAACCAGCAATATTATCCCGCGTCGAACCACCAACAGCCGGAGGCGTTCCAATCTGGCTCGTCAATACCCCTCCCACGACACACTTATACGAGAACGCTGGTTGGCCCTTTGTGTGCGAACGCGTCAAAACTTTCAGACGAGCACCGAAAACCCGGGATCTTCTTTC
>Ga0307513_10009633_pt1 | contig 12199 bp, 12 predicted proteins | sample 15_EM_MG_FD_202174 | JGI IMG/M metagenome (GOLD analysis project Ga0307513, IMG submission 202174) | Populus trichocarpa ectomycorrhiza microbial communities from riparian zone in the Pacific Northwest, United States - 15_EM | ecosystem: Host-associated > Plants > Roots > Unclassified | place... | reverse complement strand
TGAGATTTACGTAGAATTACAGGATTGGTCCCGAATCGTCAAACCACGTCGGTTATGATGATTTAGCTTAATTCCCAGGGAATTTCCGTCAACGACATGATATGATCGGCCAATGCTTTCCCTGATGCAGGACGCACCCAAGTCCAACCAGCCGGACACTCGGCCATATCGAACTGGGCCCATACTCCCGAGACAAAGAGCGAAGCGACCGGAACGACTCCTGAGAGGAACCTAGAGAACATGGCGGGTTGCGATAAGGTTGACGGGAGAGCTGGCAGAAGAGGGGAGAGAAGAGGAGTGGGACAAGGCATAGACCGGTAACCAATCCCGAATATTGATACACTGTTTGCATTCATCGGGAAAATGGAGGGATCCGGATGGACTTGACCAGGCGTGTCGAGAGGGCCGGAATCACTTCGGAGAGCTGTAACTCATCGGCGAAAACCCGTTTCAATTATTTGGTGGAAAAAAAGTGAGAAAAAGTGGGAACAAGTGAGAACCGGTTACGGGAGTCCTTATGAGAAAGGTGCTAGCCGGAATCCGTGTTTACAGTTGATCAGGTCGGGATAGAGACCCCAACCGCTTAGTTGGGTCGCCGATAGCATCCTTCTACGATGAATAGGGTTCCATGTATACATATCAAATTACCTAGCGTTGTGGATAATTACCAAACCTAACGGATGAATAAGTTGTGGTCAACGGCCTTCTCCAGCGGTGAACATTGGTTCCCCGACCGTAAGCCTAACTTTCGGACAGGATTGGCCTGGTCATGCCCTACTAGGTGGGACCAGTAGTTTCCAGTCCGGCAAAGGCGGGAAATCCCGTCCAGCATCCCAATCACTCCGACGCCGCCCATGGACAACAGTGAAATCACGACGCAGTGTACACGTTAGTGATCCAATCGATTCAGCAAATGGGATGAACGAGAAAAATAAAGGAGTGGAAGTCTGGAAACAATGTGGCGGTCACACCTCGGGAAGGCCATAATAGGTTCTACGGGTGTCATGGGATGGAGTGGTATATGCCACTGTGCGCTGCGGAATCTGAGGGGGGAAGGTCGTCGGATCGGAGGGGTTCTACATTGAAAAAACGTCAAGATGGATTTCTGAGCTTCGCGGCGCTCAACAGAAGACTTACGTATAGAGTGAGTGGAACGGGGGTAGTGGGATGTCCATGCATTAAGGGCGCGCGCTGCTCGTATAGATCGAGCCCGTCTGTACTTTGTATCCGTTGCTGCTGAGCCTGACGCCGCCGGCGATGCCGTACATAAAAGAATACCGCGGCGGCAAGAATCGTGAGTGGAACAACGGAACCAACAACACCTGCCATAGTATATTCAGGGTCAGGTTCGGTTACCACTCGAAATCAGGGTTCCGCGACGTACCGCCGACGATTGTACCGACGTTCGTTCTGCCGTTTGAGCCATTATCATCATTGGTGGAACCACTCGTGGGGTCCGCATGACCACTAGTCGAGGTCCCGGTGTTGGTCGAACTGATGGTGACGGTGACGGTGAGCAGTGGTGGCATCTCCTCGGGGTTCTCTGATGATAACCGGTCAGCAGGAGGGAGGCCGTCTCGAGATCAAACTCACGTCCGATGTGCATCGCAGTAGTGTCGTTGTACGTTTGATCAGGCGCCGTCTTTGCGTTCAATGTCAGCACAAGCGTGTCGCCAGATGATATAAATATCATTCACCGTGACATTGTAGTATGCCCAGTACGGAACAGAGGTGCTTTGCGGGATATCGAACGGGTACCTGATTTGATCAAAGATCGTCGGGAGCGCAAAACGTTGGTGGCACAGGGGATAAACTTACTGTGAGACGTAGACACTCTCGCAAACCCTTATCCACGTTGTCCATCTTGGCGAAGTCATTAATAAGCATTAATAAGTAGAGCAAGGGCATGACCGTGCAAGATCTTACGAGTAGGTCTCTGCACCCTGACACGAAGCGCACGCCATGTAGAGGCTAAACGACGAGAGGTGAATCGGTACAATGGCGCACCGGGGAGAATGGGATCTCGCACCTGTACATCACAGTGTTACAGTCGCACGACAGGTCACCGGAATGATTAACCCTTGGGGGAAGGTAATACTGGGAGCTGTTGAGAGGCGGATAGGTGTACACCGCTGAGGGGAATAGCCCGCAATCATCAGAAATAACGCGAAGAATGCAGGCATAACAAGTGGACTCACAAAGACTGCGACACGCAGCATCCATCATAGAGCCGATGGTGCACGGGTCCTGGTCAAAGGAATTCCGATTCTACGAACCCGTTCAGCGGACATGTCTCCTCAACATCCACGTGGATGCCGGTTCAAGGACAACAAAACGAATGTCAAGACATGTTAAAACGCACCCAGTCCCAACCAGCCGGGCACTGGGCCATTTCGGACTGTGCCCATACTCCCGAGATAAAGAGCGAAGCGATCGGAACGACTCCTGAGAGGAACCTAGAGAACATGGCGGGTGGCGACAAGGTTGATGAAGGAGTTGGCAGAGGAGAGGAGGGAAGAGGAGTGGGTCAGGGCAGTCTAAAGCAAAAGGGGACGTCATTCTGCGCGGTTAAGCATCGCCGGGACTCCAGGAAGAATCATGCATGCCGGCCCGGCGGGTGGATGGAGAGGAATAGGCGCCCGTATCGCATCGGCGGAGCTTGTGTCACCGGGATCTTATCAAATCATTCCTCCGAGTACTTGTATGAAATCTCCAGGATAATCGCCTACACTGGCCTGGCTAGGCTGATTTCCCCACCCAGCGCCCCAGCCATCGGATGCTCTTCAGACCAGGAGGAATATCCGAGGTCAAACTCGCGGCGGCCCCCGTGTGCGCGCCATTACAGCAAGTTGCATTTCGATAGACCGTTTCGAATAGAATAGGGCCCCAATAAGTTGTTTATGTTTTGATGGTATTGGGGCCCGGCACCCCCGGCAGACGCACCACATATGAAATTGAGATTGAAATCGACGGCAGGTTGTCACCAGCTGCAACCGCCACTCCACACCTCCCGCGATGCTTCGTATCACGATGGGGACTTGTGGTGCGTCGGACGGTTCACGCTAGCGACCTGCTCCTTCCTATATCCCTTTGCTGCCCGTAGAATTATCTCTATGAGCGTAGGCGGTGTTTCGTGGTTCAACCGCGCTCGCCATCTCAATTTCACATTGGTGCACCTGCCGGGGGTGCCGAGCCCCAATACCATCAAAACATAAACAACTTATTGGGACCCTATTCTATTCGAAACGGTCTATCGAAATGCAACCTGCTGTATACTGGAACCTTTGGGCGGACAAACCCACCTGGAGAATAGGGGCTCAGATCGTTTTCCTCAGATCTTCGGCGAGCGTTGCTGCGGCAGTCGTCGTGGTTGACGCGTAACGAGCGACAAACTCGTCGCAGATTGATACCGACGACCTGGATCACCAAACTAGGCATAGCGGAGGGTGAGGGAAGTGTAAGAAAAATCCCGGTATGGACTGTATTGGAGACGCATCCATCTCGCGTTTTATCAAGCACATCGTTTCGAACTTTTAGGTTTGAGCACGCCTATTGAGTACGCCTGATCGTTTCGAACTTTTAGAATTGAGCACGCCTAGTACACCTTTTAGTATCCTCGGTGCCGTCAGAAGAGTATGACCAGTGAACTTCACTTCCATTTCACATACTTATATGAAACACCCTCACCTCCCTCGTTATCGCCTCACCGCTCTCCCCCAGAAACCGCCTCCTCCTCCACGCCCCAGCCATGAAGTTCGTCGTGTTCTCTGCTCTTTCTGTCCTCGTCTCCGTCGTGAACGCGTTCCACGTGGTACCTCCGTAAGTTATCAGTCGTTGATCGATGATCTACCAGCGCTTCACGCGTAATGCTCACCTTGGTCGACCTGTAGAACAAGCATCACTGCCTGTGAGCCCTTTACCTGCTACTATGATACCACGAGCGGAGAAGGTACGGTTCTTGCGTGATCTTTGCATCCTTCACGTTTGCTCACGGGATATCCCAGCGCCGTTCAACATGGTTAGTGCGCCAAGGCGTGTTCTAGGTCTCTTGGATTCTGAATTTTTTCCAGGGTTTCCACAGAGATACCGCTGACGGTCCCCTTATCGCCCTTTTCACCGATATCGGTGGTGCTTCGCTCACCTGGCCACGAGTGACGATCGCCGCCGGAACTAGCGTTGTGATGGTCCTCAGTGATGCCAGAGGTGTCGGTAGCGCTGCTCCTCCGGTTGTCATCAGCCCGGGTGTCACCGATGACTGCTTCTATAGCACCTCGACCACGATCCCGGTTGTCCCTTCCGTCACATCAACTACCCCGCCTATCTCATCAATCGACCCCGGACTTGCCTCTTCTCTTTCTTCCCTCTCTTCCGTTATCGAGTCTGCCAACTCTCTTGCTTCCAGCTTGGTCAATTCTCCTCCGCCCGTCGCCACTGCTTTGGGTACTGGCAGCGGCATGGTCAACACCGCTGGCCTCTACACCATTTGTGCGATCACGGCCTTTGTTGGAGCACTTTTGGCATAAAAGTACCACTTAGTATCGGTCCACGAGCCGTACACGTTTGCAAACACTTTTTTCCCTCTTCTGTAGGATATATGCTATTGTTATAACCTCCGTACTTGGGGTTTTGCTCCACGACCTGCCTTGTTGTATGTACCAGAATGAATATCACTTATAGGACTTTTCTTGAGCGTCCGAGTCAATATTCGTCGTTTACTTGAGCTCGGAGATTGCCGTCGTCCCTTTCTAAGTATTGTGGGTAGGTCACGTGTATCTGCAAGCCCGCCGCCATGAGTCCTCCTCGCAACGTACATAATATACATGCCAAACGCGAACGAAAACGTCTCTTGGACTTGTTAACTCTTCCACCGCATCCACGTTGGTTCGGCCGACGACCGTCATGTCCATATTCGCCCTTCCCACCGTTTACCGACTCGGGCTTCCCCCTCTATTTGACCAATTTGCTCCCACACCTGCAGCACTCCCTCAGTTGCTCCCGTTTGACTTCGCCAGTGGTTTTTACGCATTAATCAGCCACCCCTGATTCCAAGCGTAGTTACGCCTGTATGTCCGCTCAAATGTGACTATAATAGACCTTGATTTCCGACCCCTTTCAGCCCAATGATTTCCCCACCACCGTTAGAGTCCCGGGCTCTGCCGCCTGCCGGCCCTAGGCCTTATAAAAATATTCTGCACACAATATATGCCAAGTCAATAGTATCGCGCCATGTATTGTTACCTTGAATCTAAAACCTCTGCAACCTACGCTTTCTAGGTGTGGAAAAATAGCCTTGAACCCCATCATGACAGTTTCGATGTCCCCTTCGGGCAGTTCGGTCGGAAAGTATCCAGTTGTCAGATCCGAGAGCTCGCACTTGGCTTTGTCGCATCCAGCGCCTCTATCGAGCAGGCGTTGCATATCACTGGCGATTGTTCTAGTATTGAGGTGAGTTTCCAGGACTGTGAGGTCCAAACAGTGGATGGATATCGACAGGAGAGAGGCGACGGTGTTGCTGCAGGAGTTGAAACCACATGGTTTTCCGAGCTCCAGAGTCCCCAAGCGAGGCAGTGCCGCCGCGAGGTTCTCCATATCGTTGTCCGTCAGGCGGAAGGTACAGCCTTCAGGATTGGAACAATAGGATCCCACACGCAACGCGACCAGGTTCCGGAAAGTTATGATGGAAGACAACAGGGTCGGATCGACGATGGTGCCGATGGGGAAACTGATATATTCCAAGTTTTCTATGGTGCCTTTTTGGTGTGACGCGAGAATATGAAGCCACGGCAGAGCCTTTGGTATGTAGAAGTCAAGCACCTCGAGGGATGGGAAAATGGGCGTTAGGGGGATCTGGGGGGGTTCATGGGTGAAGGTCCAGGAGCGTAGATTTGGAAGCTGCATGACGTGCTGAATAGCCGCCTCCGAAAGAGGTATACGGGTGTTGAAGCTTCTCGGGGATGACCCGCATTGGCAAATGAAGGATGATATCACATCGGTAAGAGTTTCGTCCTGTCCAGGGAAACACTCAACGGACATAGCTTCAAGAGAAGTCGGCAAAAGCGAGATAATCTGGGCAGCAGCTGCTGGCAGACTCGATGGAACGTCGATTGTGTAGGAACTGGTGCAGAGGGTGATTTCTTTCAAATGGGGGGAGAGGAAAAGGCGGAGAAAGGGTGGGGCAGCGGTATTTTTGGCGATGCTCCAGTGTAGTCGTTCCAAGTTGGGGCATAGCACTCCGCCGGGTGAATTGCTTGAGAGTCGTCGAAGGGTATCATCGGTAACCTCTTCGCGGTAACCGAGACACAATTCACGCGCCCAAGAAGCGTATCGTTGCAACCTGGACCAGTCCTCCGCTGGAGGATCGCGCTCAATGTTCTAGGGGAATCGGTATCAGATGCGATCCGGAGGACAGTTGCGGGCATTTACGAGGGTTTTGAAGCCGTATACACTTTTGACCCAGGCGCGGTTTGACAACACCCTCACAAGGGTAGTTAACGACACCTCTAGCTTCCAAAGCGAACGAAGTGCTGGTTCCTCGAAGGACCGGCAAGTGACAGCGAACGAAACGGCTGTTGATGGACTGGTTTCGACCAACTCGTCAATCTCAAAGATCGCGTGTGGCATGATAAACAAGAGGAATGAGAGGTGTGTGTACCGGAGGCTGGCGTCAGGGGCAGAATCGTTCCGATTGTGCTCTGCCAAGGGGATCCGGCAATTGCCAGGTTAGGGGGGCAAATTTCATCCAGCGCCTGACACCGCTCCTTTGGATACCACCCGAAACTAACACACCCTCAACGGCACGCTCGATATCAATCGTTACCGGTTCTAATTTTAACACGAGAATTCGTTACAGAGGGAACGTGTGGATCTCGGCACATAACTACGTTAAGCAAAGACAGGTGTACATCTGGATGGAGCGGAAGAAATGGAGGTAAGTCGTGGGTAAACCTATCAATCTCGAGCTCGTAGTTCGGATGCCACACATTCCCAATTTGAATCGCAGATGTCATCCCAACTCTGAAAGTGCTTCAAACGCGGGAAAATGTCAGCGAATCCCATTGCGACGGTCCCAATATCTTCCTCGGGCACTCGAAGTGGCAAGCGCCCAACACACAATCTCTCGAGCTCGCACCTCGGTTTGTCGCATCTAGAGCCTCTGTCAATCAGGCGTCGTATATCCCCGGCGATGGTTCGCGTGTTGAAGTGGATCTCCAGGACCGTGAGTGCCAGCCAACGGGTGGATATTGACAAGAGAGAGGCGACAGTGGTGCGGCAAGAATTGAAGCCGCACACTCCGCCGAGTTTTACTGTGGCTATGGAGGGTAACGCATCGGCAAGGTTCTCCACATCGTAGTCCGTCAGGTCAAAGGTACAGATGTCACCCGTGTCGCAACAATCGTTCCCCACGTACAACGCGACCAAATTGCGGAACGGTAATATGGAGGATAATAGTGTCGGATTAACAGGGGTGTTCTCGGGAAAACTGAGGAATTTCAAGGTTGCTTTGATGTTTGTCTTCATTACCACTGCTGTTGACTTGAGGTCATCCCGAAGAGTACCGTCCGCACGCGCCGTGAGAAGATGGAGCCACGACAAGCCCCCTGATCTGAGATGGAGTTTTTCGAGGGATGGGAAAGCGAGGGATGGAATCGTTCGAGGCGGTTCACCGAAAGCCACCCAACAGCGTAGGTTTGGGAGTTGCATGAGGTGGTGAAGGGCCGCCTCCGATAAATGTGTGTTGGAGTTGAAACTTCTAAGTGGCGGGCCGCATCGCAAAACGAAGGAAGATACCGCACCCTCAAGAAGACCTCTATCCCGCGGACCAAACCTCATGGACAGATGCTCGAGGGAAGCGGGTAAACACGAGATGACCTCGGCGACGGGTCCTAGGTCCTGTAGAAACGGGAACCAACCTCTGGAAGGGTCGTGGAGATTGATATGTTTCAAATGAGGGAAGAGGAAAAGTCGAAAGCAGTGTAAGCGAACAACGGAGGAGAGGGTGATTGGCCAGTCCAACCATTCCAACTTTGGGAACAGCACCCCGTCAGGTGAATTATGCGAAAGATGGGATAGGGCGTCGTCGGTAACATCGTCCGACATTTCGAGGCACAATCCGCGCATCCAGGAAGCATACCGTCGCAGCCTTTCCCAATCCGTCGGTGGTGGGTCCCCCTTAATCGCCCAAGGGAATTGGTACGTGAAGTGACCAGAGGGAAAATCGCACCAACTCACGAGGGATCTGGTGATATTCCCGGGCTCTAACCACGCACGGTGGTGTGGCGATACCTTGACGAGCGTGTGTAGTGATACTTGACGTTTCCAGAGTGAACTGAGCGTAGGTTCCTCGAGGGACCGGCAGCTAGCAGCGAACGATACAGTTGTTTGTGGACTGATTTGGACTAATTCCTCGATAACCAATCTGAGCAATTCGTCAATCTCAACGATTGGGTGTGGCATGAGTGGCAGACGGAAGGAGAGATACCACGGAGTTTCCCGGTTCACATTAGTCGCGCGCGGAACACAGTTCATACGTACTTAGGGCCTCATCTAATTTCTATCCCAGACGCATACCAAAAACGTGGGGTCCAAGCACAAACGTAAATACTATCTCTCGAGGATTCCAGATAGATCCCCTCTCTCAGGTTTGCGCACCACCCTATCCCAACGGACAACCCGGTCAACCTGTGACGTCACGCGTCAAGAACGGGCCCACCTTCGATCATCTACGAGTCGCTCTCACTGATGTGAGGAGTAGTACGTTGGTTCGACGGTCGAGGGTGACTTCAACAGGGGCTTGGCGAGCGATCTAGTTCAATGGAAACTGGATGGTCTTCTGGGAGTGTTTGTCGTGGGGGCTAGAGATGTTTCAGAAGTGATATAGTATATAACCTCGTACTACCACAACGCGTACTATTTGCGCCTCCCACGTATTCGAATGTTAACTCCAACGAATATTCGGGGACCAGAGGTTCCATCGAAGGACGTACGGATCCCATGGACCTGAGATAGATCCATCTATGTCCCAAACTGGCAGATTGCAGACACTCCTCCATTCCAGCCTCAGCATGCAGTACAGCCTAGGGAACCACCCAGTTCGCACGAAATCAGCAGCTGGAACTTGAGTACAGAGTTCCGTGTTGCTTGCCTGATCGTGCTCCGTTCGAATAGCAATCCGAATATCTGCCGACGCTGATATCGGACCTCCAGACCTTGAGGAAGGTGGTCGTCATTAGCACCGTCGGCATCTCCGAGAAGAAACCGTGGTGTCGCGGCGGACTTGTGAGGAAGAATGGTGGGGAATATAGTGAAAAGGCTATCGAGCACGGACGGGGTCAGCATGTGGCTGCAGTGACTCGTCGTAGACGGGTTGATGGAAGCACTTGCTTGAGACGTGGTCGTCCGTGTAATATCCTGCATAATCGCCTGTTTGACTTCCGTCTCGTGGGTGGTCAGCGTCTGTACAGGTATAGGGCCCAGACAATCCACAGATATACCTTGAAGGCGAGGATTAGTAATGAGGCAACTTGTTTTGAAGGTGCTGACAGGTCGCGTTGCGCTGATATCAGGTTCATATGGTTCTAAAGATGTTAGAGTGTTGGCACCCTCGTTCCAAATGCAAGATACAGCTGTAACCGTGCGCCTGATGGCTATATACTGCCAGGTTCAGCATTTAGGCGTTGGCCACACAAGGTCGCATCTTACCAGTCCGCCCGGAAACCAGCATAACCCCCTGCTCTTGGGCTATCTCATCCTGAAAACCCTAGTGGGGTACGTTCGGTTCACTGATTCGATCCATCGAGAGACTGGTAAGGTAGCGTCCTCCTTTGTTTACGTGGAGCACTGGGTCTGGGTCTGGGTTGCAACGGTGAGGCGGGTGGTTGGGGTTTGGGGTGCGAGGTGATGTCAAAAAGAGATATCACGAGTGAGCTGTGCAGGTAACCTGTACTGTACAACAACGTATTGAGGTGAGCACGAGATGAACAGTGGAAGGACGCGCGTAAATGTGGGGTGTCCAAACATTCCCGCACTTGGTCTTCAAATTCCTGCCGAGGTATCGGGGTCCCCAAGTGTGGCCGGAAGGTGCTGAGGTAAAGGGCGTCATTATTGCCCGGCACCGTCGGAGCCAACGTAGAGTGATCGACGTGATCACAGCTCGGTTCCAATAGACGTGTGCGCTGACCCACTCGACAATCTTCCCTTGCCCCACTCGACCACGCACGAATTCTGATTACTTTTCCTGGTCCCTTGACACCGAGATCACTGTATGATTATCCAAGGGGCCGTCGAGCCGTAGACCACTCCACCTCGCTGCAAATCCCCCCCTTTCATCAACTTACTCATGACTTCGGCCTCTGCGACCACCAGCACCCTACCTTCTGTGCAGACCGTCTGGAAAATCGTCAGGAGGGGCGATCCTGCCAGGGCCCTCGTAAAGGAAGAAAATGCGCCTATCCCAACGAAAATACCCAAGGGATACGTACTTGTCAAGGTCCAGGCTGCCTCCCTGAACCCCGTGTAGGTCATACAACAACCACAACCCCTTCCACCGAACTCCTGTCCTTATCTGATGCTGTTTTACTGATAGGGGATTCAAAATGATGCGATGGGCTCCAAACTCGTTCTTCAAACGCATCGCCGAGTACGACTTCGCGGGTGAGATCGTCGATCCGAACGGAAACCCTGGATTCAAAGACGGAGATCAAGTGTTTGGGTCGATCCCCATCCAAGGGTCGTTCGTGAACGGTCAAGGAGCGCTGTCACAGTATGCATATGCGCCGGCCAGGACTACCACTCTTCGGCCGGAGGCTATTTCATCGAACGAAGCCAGCGGAATTGGTATCGTGGCCATGACTGCTCACGCGGCCTTGCACCAGATGGGCAAGTTGGAAGCTGGCCAAAGGATCTTCATCAACGGAGGGACTACGAGCGTGGGGATATACGCCATACAGTTCGCCAAGGCCCTCGGGTGCAAGGTATATGCTAGCGCTTCAGGCAAGAATGAGGAGTTTCTGAAGAGTCTGGGTGTCGACGAGGTGCGCATATATCAACCTAACCCGGACGGTTGACCACGCTTACCGGGGTCTGGCAGTTCTACGATTATACGAAACGGCCGATCCATGAAGCGTTGGCCGAGAACCCTCCTTCGTCGAAATTCGACATCTTCCTCGAAGCGGTCGGACATGCGTATGTTCCGTTATTCACGCACAGTGAGGCGTATCTCGCTCCGAATGGGACCTATATTTCGGTGGGACCGGCCCCTGATGGGTTGGGCGAGACGTTGAGCGTGCTCTGGAACATTTACGCGCGCCCCAAGTGGGCTGGGGGTACCAAGCGTCGATTTGAGTATGTACCAGACAGACTACCCTACTCAAGTCTTCCATACTGAGAGTAACTGCTTGTTCAACAGGATAGTCAAGATGAAGGTGACTACGGAGTTGTTGAGTGATGTCGCGAAGATGATCACGGACGGTAGGTCACGTAAACTCTCGACATGCCCCCCCTCTGAACCAAATCTTCTTTGCGTAGGCAAGGTCAAGCATGTCATCGATTCCGTGTATAAGTTCGACGACGTGCTCAGTGCGTATGACAGGATTTTGACCGGTCATGCCAGGGGTAAAGTCGTTGTAGAGATTGCTTAGAACTTTTTTCTGTTCAGTGGCAATTTATGTGCGGTATAGGTGATAATCGATTCGATGATATCCTTGTGTTCTCATTTTTCGGTCGCAAACGTTCGGACGCCTGATCGCTGAGCCAACCATACACTCCGTCTATGATGCATTGCTCATTGTCACTTCCGTTGCCCAAACCAAAGTTTCCATACAAACCCCCACCCTGCTCAATCTCTTGAGGCCGGCCGCGGATCTGTAAGCTCTCTCATCTGAGAAAACGTTCTGGTATCCCTCGCTACCAGGACACGCGGACTATGTTTGGGAAAGTCTTGCAGAAGTATGCCGTTGGGCTTCCGGCTGGAAATGATGTCCTGAGCACGTAATGACGTAAGTTAGCACCGGCTCTGTCATCTTAAAGTCCGTCAACGGGAAACTGGTTTGGGTGAAGGGCCTGGATTTCCAAGTAAGGGCCTGATCAGTTCCGCGGACTTCAAAACCTGCGCCCGCCAAAATGAAACCTACAGGTTTGTAAGATCCGCAGCAGCGAGGTTTGTAGCCAACGTGCTGGTCAGTACCGTGGAAACCGCATCGGG
>Ga0307513_10009632_pt1 | contig 12201 bp, 11 predicted proteins | sample 15_EM_MG_FD_202174 | JGI IMG/M metagenome (GOLD analysis project Ga0307513, IMG submission 202174) | Populus trichocarpa ectomycorrhiza microbial communities from riparian zone in the Pacific Northwest, United States - 15_EM | ecosystem: Host-associated > Plants > Roots > Unclassified | place... | reverse complement strand
CAATAGGAATTATGGAGTTGATCTGGACCTGCAAAACGGCGGCGCGATCGCCGAGCGTACGACACAGGACGGTCAGAGGGGCTTTTTTGTCATGGCTTGGAAGAACAGATTGCTGGCCGGAGCGGCCCTCACCGCCATCGCCTGGCCGGGCCTCGCGGCCGCACAGGACGAAAACGCCCGCATCCAGGCGCTCGAGGCGCAGGTCGAGGCCCTGGCGCAGCAGATCGCCGACCTGAAGGCCCAGAGCGCGGCCTCGGTGGCCGCGGTGCGCGCCGACGCGCTGGCCACCACCGCGAGCATTCCCAACGGCAAGCCCACCATCGCCAGCGCCGACGGCAAGTTCTCCGCGACCCTGCACGGGGTCATGCAGCTCGACGCCGCCAAGTACTTCCAGGACGACACCCTGCCCACGGCCGTGACGGTGCGCGACCTGAACAGCGGAACCAACTTCCGCCGGGCCCGCATCGGCGTCGACGGCAAGGTGTTCGGCGACTTCGACTACAACATCCTCTTCGACTTCGGCGGCTCGGGCGCCGAGGACGCCGGCCGCGTGCAGGAGCTGTGGGTCCAGTACTCCGGCTTCAAGCCGCTGCGGTTCCGGGTGGGCGCCTTCGCCCCGCCGCTGGGCCTGGAGGACGCGGCCTCGACGAACGGCGCGCTGTTCCCCGAACGGCCGGCGGCGGCCGACATCGCGCGCGGCCTGGCCGGCGGCGACACCCGGATCGGCGCGGGCGTGATCGGCAATGGCGACCACTGGTTCGCCTCGGCCATCGTCACCGGCGCCCTGGTCTCCAGCTTCAACAGCACGGCCACGGCGTTCAACCCCGCGGTTTCGGACGAACAGCTGGGCTACGCCCTGCGCGTCGCCGGCACGCCGCTCCATGGCTATGACTGGCTGGTCCATGTGGGGGCGAACGCCAGCGTCATCGCCCAGCCCGCCGATGCGGGCGCGACCGCCGCCCCGCGCTATGGCGTGCAGCTGCGCGAACGGCCGGAACTGCGGGTCGACGGGACCCGGCTGGTCGACACCGGGGCCATCGACGCCGCCGGCGCGCGGGCCTTCGGGGTGGAACTGGCGTTCCAGCGCAGGAACCTGCTGGTCCAGGGCGAGTACTTCGACATCGAGGTCGACCGCCGCAACCCGGCCGCCAACCTCAGCGATCCGAAATTCTCCGGCTGGTACGTCGAGGGCGGCTGGGTGATCACCGGCGAAGCCCGCAAGTACAACACCGCGACCGCGGCCTTCGACGCCCCGGCGGTGGCCAAGCCCTTCGACCCGCGCAAGCGCCAATGGGGCGCCTGGGAGCTGGCCGGGCGCTATTCCACGATCGACCTGAACGCCAACGAGAACAGCGTCGTGGCCGCCAATCGCGTGCGGGGCGGCGAGCAGACGATCTGGTCGGTGGGACTGAACTGGTTCCCGAACCCGGCCGTTAAGCTCATGTTTGATTTCCAGGACGTCAGCATCGATCGCCTGAACGCGGCGGGGGCGTCCCTCGACCAGGACTACCAGTCGATCAACATCCGCTCGCAAGTGGCTTTCTAGACCGTTTCAACCGAGGACCTTCGTCATGACCGACCATCCCACGCGCCGGGGCGTGATGGGCGCCGGTGCGGCCGGCCTGGCCGCCGCCGGGCTTGCCGCCTACCCCGTCTTCGCCGCGAACGCCAAGCCGCTGACCCTGCTCAATGTCAGCTACGACCCGACCCGCGAACTCTACAAGGCGATCAACCCCGCCTACGCCAAGTACTGGAAGGACCGCACCGGCCAGGACCTGGCCATCCAGCAGAGCCATGGCGGATCGGGCAAGCAGGCCCGCTCGGTCATCGACGGCCTGCAGGCCGACGTGGTCACTCTGGCGCTGGCCTACGACATCGACGAGATCGCCCAGAGGGCCAAGCTGCTGCCGGCCAACTGGCAGTCGCGCCTGCCGCAGAACTCCACGCCCTACACCTCGACGATCGTGTTCCTGGTCCGCAAGGGCAACCCGTGGAAGATCCGCGACTGGGGGGACCTGATCAAACCCGGCATCCAGGTGATCACCCCCAACCCGAAGACCTCCGGCGGGGCGCGGTGGAACTACCTGGCCGCCTGGGCCTGGGCGCTCAAGCGGCCCGGCGGCAGCGCGGCCACGGCGCAGGCCTTCGTGGAGAAGCTGTTCAAGCAGGTCCCGGTGCTGGACACCGGCGCCCGGGGCTCCACCACCACCTTCGCGCAGCGCGGCCTGGGCGACGTGCTGCTGGCCTGGGAGAACGAAGCCTGGCTTTCCAGCGAGGAGTTCGGGCCCAAGTTCGACATCGTCTACCCGTCGCTGTCGATCCTGGCCGAGCCGCCGGTGGCGCTGGTGGACAAGGTGGCCGACCGTCGCAAGACCCGCGCCGCGGCCGAGGGCTACCTCAACTTCCTCTACAGCCCCCTGGCCCAGGACCTGATCGGCAAGAACCACTACCGGCCGCGCAATCCCGAGGCCCTGGCCAAGTACGCCGCCAAGTTCCCCAAGCTGCCGCTGGTGACCATCGACGACACCTTCGGCGGCTGGAAAAAGGCCCAGGCCACGCACTTCGCCGACGGCGGGGTGTTCGACAGGATCTACCGTCCAGGCTGACCTCCCCCGCCGAGACGGCAGCGGGCGCGGGACCTTCGGGTTCCGCGCCCATTCCGTCGCCGGAACCCCACGCGCCCGATAGCGTTCACCGCCTTTGGCGGCTTCCGCCGACCGGGACCCGAGCAATTTGCAAACCTCGAACGACCCAGCGGGCGGCGCCCGGGACGGCGCCGACGACCTGTTCGGCGCCGCGATGCGGGGGAGTCGCATGGCGATGACCATCGCCGACGCCCGCCTGCCCGACCAGCCGCTGGTCTTCGCCAACGACGCCTTCCTGGCGCTGACCGGCTACGGTCGCGACGAGGTCCTGGGGCGCAACTGCCGCTTCCTGCAAGGCGAGGCCACCGACCGGACCGCGGTGGCGCAGATGACCCGGGCGATCACGGCGGGCCAGCCGGTGTCGCTGGACCTGATCAACTACCGCAAGGGCGGCGCGCCCTTCTGGAACGGCCTCCATGTCAGCCCCGTGCATGACGACGCCGGCCGGATCGCCTTTTTCCTGGGCGCCCATCACGATGTCAGCGACCGCAAGGCGGCCGAGTTCGCCGCGGCCCGCACGCTCGAGGGCCTGGTCAGCGCCCGCGCCGGGGACATGGAGCTGGCCCTGACCCAGAAGACGGCCCTGCTCCACGAAATCGACCACCGGGTGAAGAACAACCTCCAGCTGGTCTCGTCGCTCCTGCTGCTGCAGAGCCGGCGGCTGCAGGACGAAAGCGCCCGGGCCGCCCTGCGCGGCATGCTGGAACGGGTGAGCGCCATCGCCACCGTCCACCGCCGTCTGTTCCAGAGCGAGGACGTCGAGCGCTTCGACGTGGCCGAGTTCGTGCGCGACCTGGTCGGCGACCTGATGGGGGCGGCGGGCCGCGGCGACATCCAGGTGGGCCTGGACCTGGAGCGCGTCGACATCCCCGCCGGCCAGGCCGCCCCGCTGGCCCTGATCGTCAACGAGCTGCTCTGCAACGCACTGAAGCACGCCTTCGAGGGCGGCCGGCCCGGCCGCATCGACGTGTCGATCCGCCGGGGGGAGGAGAACTTCGCCATCGTGGTCGGCGACGACGGCGTCGGCGCGCCCGATCTTGCCGCCCCGCCGCGCAGCTTCGGCCTCACGATCGTGCACCTGCTGAGCCAACAGCTGCGCGCCGACTGTAATTTCGAAGATTCGCAACCCGGCGTCCGCGCGACCGTTGTAGTGCCCGTAGCCTCCCCAACCGGACTCGCAAGCCCAGCCTGATGAGCGCGCCGCCCCCCCTGAACGTCCTGATCGTCGAAGACGAGGTGATCCTCGCCGTCGAACTGGGCTTCCTGGTGCGCGAAGCCGGCTGCCGCGACGTGGGCCACGCCATGAGTTCCGACGAGGCGGTGGAGCTGGCCTGGGCGCTGAAGCCCGACCTGGCCCTGGTGGACGTCCACCTGCGCGACGGCCCCACGGGCGTGGAGGTGGCGCGCGAGATCGCCGCGCACTGCGGCGGGGTGGCGCTGTTCATGACCGCCAATGTCCGGCGGCTGCCGGCGGATTTCGCCGGCGCCTGCGGGGTGATCGGCAAGCCCTATTCCGAACACGCCGTGAAGACCGCGCTGGCCTATCTCGGGGTCTGCCTGCACGAGGGCCGCGCGCCCGGCCAGCCGCCGCTCGGCCTGCAGCTCGCCCCGGACTTCGCGGCGCGCTGGGGCCTGTGCGACGCGGCCTGGGCGAGCTAGCCCCTTGCCGCTCGCCGACATCGTCGGCACGGCCGCGGCCATCTTCTCCATGGCGAGCTTCACACCGCAGCTGGTGAAGATCTGGCGCGAGCGCGACGCCTCCGCCATCTCGCTGCGCATGTACGCGATCACCGTCACCGGATTCGCCCTGTGGATCGCCTATGGATGGCTCACCCGCAGCTGGCCGGTGGTGGGGGCCAACAGCGTCTGCCTGGCCCTGTCGGGGGCGATCCTGGCGCTTAAATGGCGGTTCCGGGACGGCCACGCGGCAAGGACCGCTTAACTAAGCTTCCTAACGGCCCCGAAATCGTCGTCATGCCAGAACAGGCGGCATGGAGCATGTCCGCCCACCCCGCCTGCGCCTCCTGGGCGCCGAGGTCGACCTCGTCACCCCCGACCAGATGCTGGCCGCGGTGGAGGGCTTCGTCGCGGCCGGGAAGCCGGCAGTGATCGCCAACCACAACGCCCACAGCCTTTATCTCCTGCGCCGGTCGCCGGCGATGCGCGCCTTCTTCAACCAGGCCGATCTGATCGAGATCGATTCGGCGCCGATGATCGCCTGGGGCCGCCTGCTGGGCCTGCCGATGCGGTCTGGCCACCGCTGCACCTATCTCGACTGGCGCGAGGACTTCTGGGCGCTGGCCCAGGCGAACGGCTGGCGGGTGTTCTATGTGGGCGGCGGGCCCGGCGTGCCCGAGGCCGCGCGCGAGGCCATCCTCGATCGCTGGCCCGACGTGGCGCTCGGCGTCCACCACGGCTATTTCGATATGGCGCCGCATGCGACGGAGAACCGCGCCCTGGTGGCGCAGATCACCGCCTTCGAGCCCGACGTCATCTTCGTCGGCATGGGCATGCCCCGGCAGGAGCAGTGGATCCTGGCCAATCGCGCCCATTTGAAGCAGGGGGTGATGTTCTCGATCGGCGCGGCCTTCGACTACGAGGCGGGCGTCCAGATCGCCGCCCCCCGTTGGCTGGCGCCGCTCGGCCTGGAATGGATCTTCCGCCTGGCGACCCAGCCCCAGCGCCTGGCCCGGCGCTACCTGCTGGAGCCCTGGTTCCTGATCCCCGCGGCGCTGGACGACCTGCGCGACCTGCGCGAGGCGCGCCGGGCCGCGGCCTGAGGCCTGATCAGGCGCCGGCGTTGCGGCGGGCCAGCGCCTTGCGGAACGTCACCAGATTCTGGAACGCGAAGCCGAAGCTCGCATTGATCCCCGTGTTCAGGATGAACGCCGGCGTCGGATCCATGCCCATACGCCCCATCAGGATGGCGTAGCCTGCCAGGCCGAGCGCCAGCTGCAACAGCGCGCCCACCACATAGAGCGCGAAATGCCGGCCGCGACGTTCCGGGCCCGAGATGCCGAAGGTATGACGGCGATTGAGGGCGAAGCCGATCCCGAGGCCCGCGGCCCAGGCCAGAACCGTGGCAGGGGCGTAGTGCATCACGCGAAGCAGCAGTATGAAGCAGACGTAGGAGACGCCCGTGGTGAGTCCGCCGGCCACCAGGAACTTCAGCCCGCGTTGAAGAACCGGGCTCATATTAGACGCACCTCGGAAGGGTCATCCGCTCGTAATGCCTCAAAATCTGTTGAAACGCTTCGTTCAAGCCTATCCGGCGCAACCGGCCACCGCATTCTGGCGCGCCTTCGAGATCCAGGCGCTGGCGAGCATCGGCCTTCCCTCCGGTCGCGGTCTCGATCTGGGGTGCGGGGACGGCAAGCTGACGTCGATCCTTCTGAGCCTGACCGGCGAACGGTCCCTGGTGGGCGTCGACCTCGATCCGCTCGAAACCGAAGCGGCCGCCCGCTTCCCCTTCTATCAGGCCGTCCACACCGCGCCAGGCGACGCCATCCCGGAACCGGACGCCTCCTTCGATTTCGTCATCTCGAACTCGGTGTTGGAACACATTCCCAACCTGGAGCCGGTCATCGCCGAGGTCGGCCGCCTGTTGAAGCCGGGCGGCCAGTTCTTCTTCACCGTGCCCGCCCCGGATTTCAAACGAAACCTCGCCGGCAGTCTCATTCCGTTCAGTTCGCGCCAGGACTACCTGGAGCGGCTGGATCGGCGGCTCGCCCACTTCAACTATCTCAGCGCCGATGACTGGCGCGCCATGTGCGGGCGCCATGACCTGTCGGTCGAGGGGTGCGCCGGCTATCTGGGCCTCGCCGAAACGCGGCGGTGGGAAACCCTGTCGCGCATGACGGGGGGCCTGCTCTACGCCCTCGGCGGCGGCTCGCTGCGCCCCATCGAAATCCAGCGTCGGCTCGGCCTGCGGCAGGCCCAGAATTCCGCCGGACTCCCCGGTCCGATCGCCTCCATGGTGACGGCGATCGTCGGCGCGGGGTTCCCGCCGGAATCGATCGACGATCCGTGGCGGTCGGACTCGCCCTCGTGCCTGCTGGTCAGCGGCCGCCGCACCGGAGCGGAATGAGCCCATGCGTCGCGCTCGCGCGAGGCGCGGAACATGAGGATCTGCATCCTCTATGACTGCCTGTTTCCCTACACGATCGGCGGCGCCGAGCGCTGGTACGCCAATGTCGCCAGCCGCCTCGTCGCCGCCGGCCACGAGGTCACATACCTGACCATGCGGCAGTGGCCAGCCGGTCAGCCCGGGGAACTGCCCGGCGCGCGGGTGGTGGCGGTCGGACCAAGGATGGCGAACTACGGTCCCGGGGGCGGCCGCACAATGGCCCCGCCCCTGCTGTTCGGCCTCGGGGTGTTCGCCCACCTGCTGGTCCACGGACGCCGGTACGACGTCGTGCACACGGCCTCGTTCCCCTACTTCTCCCTGCTCGCCGCCGCCGTCGCGCGCCCGCTGGCCGGCTACCGGATCATCGTCGACTGGCACGAGTTCTGGTCGCGGGACTACTGGAACGGCTACCTGGGCGCCCTTGGCTGGGTGGGCTGGACGGTCCAGCGGCTTTGCCTGGCAGCGCCGCAGCGCGCGTTCTGTTTCGCCCGCAAGACGGCCGTCCGCCTGCAGGCGCACCGGGTGAACGGACCCGTCGAGGTCCTGACCGGCGAGTATGGCGGCGATCTTTCGCCGCGCACGCCGGGGCCGGCCGATCCCTTGGTCGTGTTCGCCGGCCGCCACATCCCGGAGAAACGCGCCCGCCTGGCGGTCGAGGCAATTGCGCTTGCACGGCGGCGAATTCCAGACCTGAGGGGGGTGATCTTCGGTCGCGGCCCGGACTCCGCGGCGATCGACGCGCAGATCGCCTCACAGGGACTGGGCGGGTTCGTGGAGGCGCCGGGGTTCGTCGAGGAGGCGGCGCTTGACGAGGCCATGTCGCGGGCGCTTTGCCTTCTGCATCCCTCCAGCCGGGAGGGCTATGGCATGGTCGTCGTCGAGGCCGCCGCCGTCGGCACGCCGACGATCCTGGTCGACGGCGAGGACAACGCCGCCACCGAGCTTGTCGAGCCCGGGATCAACGGCTTCATCGTCGCCCAACCCGACGCCGCCCTGCTGGCCGACGCCATCGTCGAGGCGCATCGGCTCGGCCAGGGCCTGCGGGTCTCGACGGCCGACTGGTTCGCCCGCAATGCGGAGCGGCTCTCCATCGGCTGCTCGCTGGCGCGCGTCGAGGACAGCTACACCGCGCTTTAAGCCCTTGGCGCCGGGTCAGCCGGGCTTGCGCGCCACGGCGATGAACTCATTGTAGGTGAACAGCCGGCCCGCCCATCGCGGGAACGGGAACGAGAACGTCCGCTCCATCGTCAGGCCCTGCTTCTCGACGATGCCCGCCATGGCCGCGAAGTCGATGAACCAGATATGGGTGTCGTCGGTGGTGTAGCCCAGCTCCTGCGGGGTCATCAGGATCACCCGCCCGCCCGGCTTCAGATAGGGCAGGTAGGTGGCGAAGAGGTCATCGACCTGCTCGACCGTCAGATGCTCGAGGACGTGCGCGACCAGCAGGGAATCGAAGGACTCCGGCGGCTCCTTCAGCGTGTCCGGCGTGAACGCCGAGAGTCCGCGCCGCTGGGCCACCTGCACGCAGGCCTCGTTGGGATCGACGCCGACGGAGTCCGGAACATGCGCGAGATTGCGACCAATGCCGCAGCCGACCTCAAGCATCCTGCCAGGCTTCAGCCGCCGCAGGTTCCAGCGATACGGAGCCTGCACGTTCAGGACCCGCTTCCAAGCGGGCATCTGCTTGCGGATGAGGAGGTCTGCGTAGCCGTCTTCGAGAAGCATTGCGGCGCTCTGTGCGAGTTGCGTGTGGGAGGGTTCGTCGGCGACGGGGATCGGCGCCGGTGCGGCGAACCGGGGGTTACATTCGGCTCAATTCTTTCGGCGGCTCCTTGGCGGGCGTCGGAGCGGGGGCCAGCATCCGCATCCGGAGCCCCGCCTTCTCGCTCAATAGCGCCAACAGGAAGCCGCCCATAGCGTTCTGCACGCCCACGGCGATGAGCGTGACGCCGAACACCGCCGGCAGGGCGCTGCCGATCGGCCGGAAGTGCATGGCGCTCCAGTAGGCGACGATGGTCACCAGGATCGCCAGGCCCGTCAGCACCAGGAGGCCGCCGCTGACCAGCATCCGCTCGACATTCAGTTGAGCCAGCAGGAAGCGCGACCGCGGGCCGGCGACCCGGTAGCCCTCGCCGATGCCGAAGAACTGCGCCGCCAGGCCCAACAGCAGCGCCATGTGGCTGACCGACACCATGGAGCCGGCCAGGATGGTCCAGTAGTCGCCCAGCGGGCTGACGTCGCCGTGGCCGCTCAGCTGGAAGGCCGCGGCGGCCAGCAGGATCGCCAAGCCGCCGAGCCCGCCCAGCACGCCGGGCAGCACGAACAGCCAGCCGGGGCTCAGCATCATCAGGAAGCGCAGGTGGCGCCAGCCGTCGCGCCAGGGCCGCAGATGCGGGGGCCGGCCGCGCAGGTCGGGCGACAGGGTGGCCGGCGCCTCGGCGATGCGCATCTTCAGCAGGGCGGCCTTGACCAGCATCTCGCTGGCGAACTCCATGCCGTCGCCGGTGAGCTGCAGGCGGATGAAGCTTTCCCGGGTCAGGGCGCGCAGGCCGCAGTGGGCGTCGCCCACGCCCGCCCCGAAGAACAGATTGAGGACGCCCGTCAACACCGGATTGCCGATGTAGCGGTTCTTCCAGGGCATGGCGCCGGGCGCGATCCCGCCGCGGAAGCGCGAGCCCACGCAGATGTCGGCCCCGCCCGCCAGGGCCGCCACCATCGGCGCGGCCTCGACGAAATCATACGAGCCGTCGGCGTCGCCCATCACCAGGAAGCGGCCGCGCGCGGCGTGGAAGCCCGCCTGCAGCGCCGCGCCATAGCCGCGCCGCTCCACCGCCACCAGGCGCGCGCCCAGCTTGCGGGCCAGCTCCACGCTGCCGTCGGTGCTGCCGTTGTCGGCGATGACGATCTCGCCCGTCAGGCCCTGGTCGCGGCGCATCACGTCCAGCGCGAACCGCGCGCGGGTGATGCAGTGCTCCAGCGACGCGGCCTCGTTCAGGCATGGCATCACGATGCTGACGTCCGGCTGGCCGGCCAATGCAGTGCTCCTTCGGCAAGAATAGCTAGCCTGATGCGCGTTAAGCATCCCTATAGCGGCCCGCCTTAGAGCTGTCGCCATGACCGATTTGCGCGCGACCCTCGCGCCAGCCCGCACCGTCGAGATGTTGTTCGCCGCATGGCTCCGCGTCATCGCCTTGCTGTTGGCGGTGATGCTGGTGGTGGCGCCGGTGGACCCCAAGAATTCGATCACCGACATCTTCATCTACCGGCAGGACGGGCCGGCGATTGCGCTGGGCCTCGTCTTCTGGCTGATCGCCGCGGCGTGGAGCCTGGGTCCGGCGGTCCCGTGGCCCGCGGCGCCCGGGCCGGGCCGGGCCGGGCCGGTGGCGCTGCTGGTCGCGGTGGCGGCGCTGGTCGGCGGGCGGGTGGTCTATCGCAACTACGGCCTGTCGATGGACGAGTTCATGGCCGGCTTCGACGCCCGGATATTCGCCACCGGCCGTCTGCTGGCGCCGGTCGCGCCGGAATGGAGGCCGTTCGTCGACGGCCTGCAGCCGATCTTCCGCCTGCCGGTGTCGCAAGGCGCGGCCTGGGCGTCGGCCTACCTGCCGGTCAACGCGGCCTTCCTCTCCCTGTTCGCGGCCCCCGGCTTCCCCTGGGCGGCGAGCGCGCTGTGGGCGGGGGTCTCCATCCTGGCCATCCATGGGCTGGCCCGCCGCATGTGGCCGGGTCGCCGGGACGCCGCCTGGGTCGCCGCCCTGCTGCTGGCCAGCTCGACCCAGCTGCTCGTCACCGCCATGACGCCCTATGCGATGAGCGCCCACCTGGCGCTGAACCTGGTCTGGCTGTGGCTGTTCCTGCGCGGCGGGCGGGGCGGGCATCTCGCCGCGGCGGGGGTGGCGGGCCTCGCCTGCGGCCTGCACCAGCTGATCTTCCACCCGCTGTTCGCCGCGCCTTTCGTGCTGCAGCTGTGGCTGGCCAGGCGATGGCGGGTCGCGGCGTTTCATACCGCCGCCTACGCCCTGATCGGCCTGTTCTGGACCTTCTACGCCGGCCTGGCGCTGCGCCTGAGCGGCGTCGAACCGGCGGGAACCGTCGGCGCGGCGCACCTGGCGCAGCAGGTCGCGGGCCTGCTGTCGACATTCGACCTGACCGGCGTCGCCCTGATGGCCAAGAACCTCCTGCGGTTCATCGCCTGGCAGAACCCGCTGGCCATCGCCCTGTTCGTCCTCGGGTTCGGGGCCGCCCTGCGGCGGGGCGGAGTGCTGCAGGCGCTGGCGGCCGGCTTCCTGCTGACGCTCGCGGCGGTCTTCGTGCTGCTGCCCTTCCAGGGCCACGGCTGGGGCTACCGCTATGTCCATGGCCTGCTGGGAAGCGTCTGCCTGATCGCCGTAGGCGCCTGGATCACCTTGACCGAGGCCGATCCGACCCGCCGGCCGGTGCTGGCCAAGGCCCTGGCCGCCGCCTGCGTGTTCGTGTGGGGCCTGTTGCTGCCCTGGCAGGCGCTGCAGGTTCACCGCTGGGTCACGCCCTATGCCCGGGCGAGCGACGCCCTGGCCGCGATCGACGCCGACGTCGTGATCATCGACCCGCGGGGGATCTGGTACGGCCGCGACCTGGCGCGCAACGACCCGTTCCTGGTCGCCCGGCCCAAGATCGTCAGCCTCGCGGACCTGGACGAGACCGGGGTCACGCAGCTCTGCCGCACGCACCGCGTGAAGGTCTTCGACGCGGGCGCGGCGCTGAAGCTCGGCCTCCGCCCGGCCCGCGCGAGCGCGGAGCTCGACGAGACGGCCGCGCGCCTGCGCGCCGTGATGCGGCGGCTGCACTGCGGCGAGCCGCCCCTAGCCAGCGCGCGGCCCGCGACTTAAGGCTGGCCCCGTGCGGTCGTGGCGCACGGATTCGATGGACGGGATGTGGCGATGGACGAGCGGCTCGCGGCGGCGGATGCGGCGCTGAAGGCCGGCCGGCGGGCCGAGGCGTGCGACCTGATCATCGCGGCGCTGGGCGACAATCCCGACGCCCCGCTGCAGGTCTACCGCGTCCTGGTGCTGCAGCTCTACCAGTCGGGCCGTTATGAGGAGGGCGCCCGCTGGGGAGCCGAGGGGACAGGGCGGTTCCCCAAGGATTTCCAGCTGTGGAACGTTTATGGCGTGATCCTGCGTCGGCTGGCGCGCTTCGACGAGGCGCTGAAGGCGCTCGACCAGGCGCAGAAGCTCAGTCCGCGCGACACCTCGCCCCTGGTCAACAAGGGCAATATCCACAACGACCGGGCCGACGGCCCGGCGGCCGAGGCGATCTTCGCCAAGCTGGTGCGCCAGGAGCCGCGCAACGCCGAGCTGCAGCGGGCGCTGGGCCGGGCGCTGCTTCATCAGGAAAAATATGAGCAGGCCCTGGTCCGGTTCAAACAGGCCGTGGGCCTGAAGCCGGACT
>Ga0307513_10009631_pt1 | contig 12203 bp, 8 predicted proteins | sample 15_EM_MG_FD_202174 | JGI IMG/M metagenome (GOLD analysis project Ga0307513, IMG submission 202174) | Populus trichocarpa ectomycorrhiza microbial communities from riparian zone in the Pacific Northwest, United States - 15_EM | ecosystem: Host-associated > Plants > Roots > Unclassified | place... | reverse complement strand
GGATCCAGCGCGCGGCGGCGCTGCCGTCGGTCGACGCGCTCGCCGGCGTGACGTCGACCCGCACGATCGTCGGGCCCGACAACGCGACCGCGACCCAGACGCTGTACTCGGCCGGCGTCGGGATGGCGGCGTGGGAGATCGACCTGTTCGGCCGGCTCAAGAGCCTGTCCGAGTCCAAGCGCGAGGCGTTCTTGTCGACGGTGGAGGCCGCCAAGGCGACCCGGATCAGCCTGATCGCCGAGACCGCGACCGCCTACGTTACGCTGGCGGCGGATCGCAGCCGGCTCGCGATCGCGCGTGACACGATGGAGAGCTCGAAGCGCACGATGGAGCTGATCGAGCAGCTGGTCAGCGGCGGCACGTCGAATCGCGGCGACGTCTGGCAGGCGACGACGGTGTACCAGCAGGCGCGCGCGGACGTCGGCCTGCTGGTCGCGGCGATCGCGCAGGATCGCAACGCGCTCGAGCTGCTCACCGGCAGCCCGGTGCCCGACGCGCTGCTGCCCGACACGCTGCCCGAGCAGCTCGACTGGTTCACCGACGTGCCGGTCGGCCTGTCCTCCGCCGTGCTGCTCGAGCGGCCCGACGTGCTGGCGGCCGAGCACGATCTGCGCGCGGCGAACGCCAACATCGGCGCGGCGCGCGCGCAGTTCTTTCCGTCGCTCACGCTGACCGCGAGCGGCGGCCTCGCCAGCACGGCGCTGGCGGCGCTGTTCAGCGGGCCAGCGGCGGTGTTCACCGTGGCGCCGGCGCTCGCGATGCCGCTGTTCCGCGGCGGCGCCAACCGCGCCAACCTCGACTTCACCGAAACGCAGAAGCAGGTGTTCATCGCGACCTACGAGCTCGCGATCCAGAGCGCGTTCCGCGAGGTCGCCGACGCGCTCGCCACGCGCGCGACGATCGAGGAGCAGCTCGCCGCGCAGCTCGCGCTCGTCGAGGCCGCGACCAAGAGCTTCGAGCTCGCCCAGGCGCGCTACAAGGCCGGCGTCGACACGTTCCTCACCACGCTGGTCTCGCAGCGCGCGCTGTACGCCGCCAAGAACTCGCTCGCCGCCACCCAGCTCGCCGCGCTCGGCAATCGGGTTCAGCTCTACCGCGTGCTCGGCGGCGGCCTCAAGTAGCGCCGGCCCGGCGTGCGGCGTGCGATGCTCGCGCCATGATGGTCACTTCGAGCGATGGTACGGAGATCTACGTCGAGACTTCCGGCAGCGGCGACACGGCGCTCGTGTTCGCCCACGGCTGGCTGGGGAACGTGCGGTGGTGGGACGCGCAGCGCGATGCGTTCTCGGCGACGCATCAGGTCGTCACGCTCGACCTCGGCAATCACGGCCGGTCCGGGCGGCGGCCCCACAACTCCGTGCAAGCCTACGCGAGCGACATCGTCGCCGCGGCGCGCGCGAGCTCGGCGGCGCGCATCGTGCTCGTCGGGCACTCGATGGCGGGCGCGTACGCGGTCCTGGCCAGCCCCGAGGTCGAGCGCCTCGCCGCGGTGATCCTCGTCGATACGCTGAAGAACCTCGACGCCATGCCGCCGCCGGAGCAGGTCGACGGCATGCTCGCGAGCTATCGCGCCGACTATGCAGGCGCCGTCGCGAACATGCTGCCGCGCTTCCTGTTCGCGCCACAGACCCCACCCGCGGTCGCCGCGCGCCTGACCCACGAGTTCCTCGCGGTCTCCGGCGACACCGCCGCCGCGTTGCTCGAGCCGCTCTATCGCTGCGACGTGCGCGAGGCCGCGCGACGCGTGCGCGTGCCCGTGCGAGGCATCGGCACCGATCTCCATCCGCATGACGTGGCCGCGAACCGCGCGTACTTCAGCGACTACGCGTACGTCGATCTCGCGGGCTACGGGCACTACCCGATGCTCGAGGCGCCCGACGCGTTCAACGCCGAGCTCCGCGCGCAGCTGACCCAGCTCGGCTGCTGACCGGCGCTGGCGGAATTCCGTCAGCGAGGTGACGGCGCGCCCGCAGGTCGGCTCGCGATCGCGTGGAGCTGCGCGGGGATGGCGATGGAATGGCCGTTGCTCGAAGTGGCGGCATGCAGGAATCAAAGAAGCCGAACGACACCAGCGCGAAGACCGTCCTCATCACGGGTTGCTCCTCGGGCTACGGCCTCGAGACGGCGCGCCACTTCCACGCGCAGGGCTGGAACGTCGTCGCGACGATGCGCACGCCACGCGAGGACGTGCTGCCTCGATCCGCGCGAATGCGGGTCCTGGCGCTCGACGTGACCCAGCCCGCGAGCATCGCCGCCGCGCTCGCGGCGTGTGGGCCGATCGACGTGCTCGTCAACAACGCCGGCATCGGCGTGGTCGGCGTCTTCGAGGCCACGCCGATGGCGACGACGCGCGAAGTGTTCGAGACCAACACCTTCGGCGTGATGGCGATGACCCAGGCGGTGTTGCCGCAGCTCCGGGCGCGCAGGTCGGGCGTCGTGGTGAACGTCACCTCGAGCGCGACGCTGGCGCCGATGCCGCTGGCGGCGGTCTACACCGCGAGCAAGATGGCGATCGAGGGGTTCACCGGATCCCTCGCGCACGAGCTCGAGATGTTCAACGTGCGGGTCAAGCTGGTCGAGCCGGGCTACGGGCCAGGCACGCAGTTCACCGCCAACGGCGGAGCGCGCATGGACGGCCTGTTTCCCGAGGCCTACGCCGGCTTCGCGAACCCGATCCTGTCGGCGTTTGCGCAGGTGACGACGGTGACGACCGCGTTCGACGTCGCCGAGACAGTGTTTCGCGCGGCGACCGACAGCTCGGGGCGGCTGCGCTTCCCCGCCGGCCCCGACGCCGTCGCGCTGGCGCGCTCGGCCTAGCCGCTGCCGCTGCCGCTGCGGTTGCCGCTGCCGCTGCCGCTGCCGTTGCCGCTGCCGCTGCCGCTGCCGTTGCCGTTGCCGTTGCCGCTGCCGCTGCCGCTGCCGCTGCGGTTGCCGCTGCCGCTGCCGTTGCCGCTGCCCGATCCAGACGATCGCGCGTGTTTTCCAGACGGCGCATCATCTCGTCGCCGCGGTGCCTGCCCTATCGTTCGCCAGAGCGATCCATGTCCCGCGGGCCACAACCTCGAACGCGCTCGGCTGCGGCGATCCTGCCGTGCCGGACGTGACCCTGGAGGCCGCGCCAAATGACCGCGCCGACGGGGTCGTCGCCTTTGGCCGGTTCAGCCTGTCGCTGCGCGCGCGTCGGCTGGAGCGCGACGGACAGGCCGTCAAGCTCGGGAGTCGGGCCCTCGACATCCTGATCGCGCTGGTGGAGCGAGCGCCTGCGGTCGTGGCGACTCGCGAGCTGATGACGCGGGTCTGGCCGGACACGGTCGTGGAGGACAACAACCTGCGCGTCCACATCGCCAGCCTGCGGAAGGCGCTCGGCGAAGGTCACGTGACCAACATCCCGGGCCGCGGGTACTGCTTCGTGTCGCCCGTCGTGCACACCCCGACGCCGGCGGCGGCTTCCCCCGCGTCGTCGAGAGACCACCGCTCGAATGTCCCGTCACGGCTGGCTCGCGTGATCGGCCGCGAGGAGCTCCTCGGCGAGCTCGTGGATCACGTGGCGCGCGATCGCCTCGTCACGATCACCGGCTCGGGCGGGATGGGCAAGACGACCGTGGCGATCGCGGTGGCGCACGCGTTGCTGGCGGAGCTCGATGGCGATGCCTGCTTCGTCGACGTCGCGGCGCTGGGCGACGCGCGTCAGGTGCTCACCGCGATCGCCGCTTCGCTCGAGGTCTCGCTCCACAGCGAGGACGCCGTCGCGAGCCTCATCGCGTATGTGCAGACGCGGCACGCCTTGATCTTGCTCGACAACTGCGAGCACCTGGTCGGCGTGATCGCGCCCCTGGTCGAGCGGCTGGTGTCCGAAACGTCGAGGGTCCACGTGCTGGCCACGAGCCGCGAGCCGCTGCGGGTCGCCGGCGAGCGCGTGTTCCGGATGGGCCCGCTCGCCGGTCCGCTCGCCGCGGACGGCCTCACGGCGGCGGACGCCATGACCTTCCCGGCGATCCAGCTGTTCGTCGACCGCGCGATCGCGAGCGGCGCGCGCACCGTGCTCACCGACGAGGACGCGCCGATCGTGGCGCAGATCTGCCAGGGGCTCGACGGGATCCCGCTCGCGATCGAGCTCGCCGCGGGTCGCGTGGAGGCGTATGGCATCCCGGGGCTGGCCAGGCTGATCGCGAATCGCTTCAAGCTGCTCTGGCAGGGACGGCGCACGGCGCTGGCGCGACACCAGACCCTCGGCTCGATGCTGGACTGGAGCTACAACCTGCTGAGCTCGGTCGAGCGCACCGTGCTCCGACGACTCTCGATCCTGGTCGGCCGCTTCTCGCTGGACGACGCCGCGGCGATCGCGTCCGATCCCGAGCTGGATCACGAGCAGGTCGTGGACCTCCTCGGCGGGCTGGTCGACAAGTCGCTGATCTCGCTGGAGTACGATCAACGCGATCTGCGGTACCGGCTGCTCGACACGACGCGCAGCTACGCGAGCGCCAAGCTGGACGAGCATCGCGAGCGCCCGGTCATCGCGCATCGCCATGCGCGCCGCCTGTGCGACTACCTGGCGCGCGAGCTGGCGAACCTCGACGGCGCGCAGGACACGCTCTCGGTGCTCGGCAACGTGCGCGCCGCGCTGACCTGGGCGTTCTCCGAGCAGGGGGATCCGCACCTCGGCGTCCGGCTCGCGTCGGGCTCGGCGCGGCTCTTCCTCGGGTTGTCGCTCCTGCGCGAGTGTCACCGCTGGGTGGAGACGGCCCTCGAGCACCTCGCGGAGGCCGATCGCGGGACCCGCGAGGAGATGGAGCTGCAGGCCGCGCTCGGCGTCTCGTTGATGTTCACGCGCGGCAACAGCCAGGCGACGCACGACGCGCTGTCGCGCGGGCTGGCCGTCGCGGATGCGCTCGACGACCCGGAGCAGCAGCTGCGCCTGCTCGGAGCGTTCGTCGTGTTTCACGACCGCGTCGGTCAGTTTCGCGAGTCCGTCGCGATCGCGAGGCGGTCCGAGCCCGCGGCCAGGCGATCGGGCGACGCCGCGGCCCTCCTGATCAGCGACTGGATCATCGGCACCAGCCTCCACCTGCTCGGCGACCAGGCTGCAGCCGAGCGACGGTGCCGGAGCGCGACCACGGCGGAGGCGAAGCTGAAGCGGATCGCACCGTATTACTACGGCTTCGATCATCGGATCCGAGGGCTCGTGGGGCTCGCGCGGGTGCTGTGGTTGGTGGGGCGGCCCGAGGAGGCCATGCGCGTGGCGCACCAGACGATCCGCGAGAGCGAGGACCTGCGCCACCCGGTGAGCCTCGCGATCTCGCTCGTGTGGACGTCCTCGGTCTTCCTGTGGAGCGGCGACCGCGGGACCGCGGCGGGCATCATCGAGCGGCTGATCGTCCATGCCGAGCGACACTCGCTCGGCCCCTACGTTCACGTCGGGCTCGGGCTTCGCGGCGAGCTGGCGGTCAAGCACGGCCGACCGGAGGAAGGGCTCGAGCTGCTTCGCCGCGCGCGAGACGCCTTGCGCGAGCATCACCACGGCATCCTCGACACGGTGTTCGCGACCGCGCAGGCGGAGGCGCTCGGCCAGCTCGGCCGGCTGGCCGAGGCGGTCGTCGAGATCGATCGCGCGATCGCGTGCGCGGAGCACAAGGGCGACTCGTTCGACCTGGCCGAGATGCTTCGCCTCAAGTCCTCCTTCGTCGCGGCGGCGTCCCCGGACGAGGCCGAGCGCGGCTGCCTGCGCGCGATCCAGATCGCGCGCGCACAAGGCGCGCTCGGCTGGGAGCTGCGTGCCGCGACCTCGCTCGCGCGCCTGTGGATCGCCCGGGGCGAGGGCCGCGCCGCGCACGCGCTCGTCCGCGGCTTGCTCGACCGGTTCACCGAAGGGCTCCAGACCGCCGACCTGCGCGCGGCGCAGGCGCTGCTCGCCACCATCGCCCCGGACGCCGGCCCCTCGCGCTGAGCCGAGCACGGCGAGGCGATCTCGTCCGTACCTCGAGCGCTACAGCGGGGTGACGAGCGGGAGCGTCCGGTAGCGCTTCCCGGTCAACGCCGCGAGCGCGTTCACGACGGCCGGCGCGATCACGGGCACCGGGGTCTCGCCCATGCCGGTCGGCTCCTCGGTGCTCGGCACGATGTGGACATCGATCTCGAGGGGCGCGTCCGCCAGGTACGGAGGGGTGAAGCTCTCGAAGTTCCGCTGCTGGACGATGCCGTCCTTGATCGTGATCGCCCCGCCGGGCACGAGCTGCGTGAGGCCGAACACGAACCCCGAGTGCACCTGCGCCTCGATCGTCATCGGATTCACGGCGATCCCGCAGTCGACCGCGGCGGTCGCCCGGTGGATCCTGGGCTTGCCGTGCTCGATCGAGACCTCGACCGCGCACGCGATCGCGCTGCGGTTGTACATGCCGCACGCGACCCCGAGCGCGTGGCCCGCCGGCAGCGCGGCGCGCCACGCCGCGGTCTTGTCGTCGAGCAGCTTCATCGACGAGATGAACCGCGGGACGTCCGGCCGGAACAGGCGCAGGCGATACGCGATCGGATCGACCTTGGCCCGCGCCGCCAGCTCGTCGATCAGCGTCTCGACGACAAACGTGTTGTGCGTGTATCCGATCGATCTCCAGGACAGCACGGGCACGTTGACCTTCGTGTGGTCCACCGACACGTGGATGTTCGGGATCGTGTACGGGTGGTTCACCGTGCCCTCGACGACCAGGGCATCGACCCCGTCCTTGACCAGGAACGGCTCGAACGGCAACCCGGTGTCCTTCATGAACGACTGCCCGACGATCACGTGCCTCCACGCCGCCGGCATGCCCTCGGCGCCGATGCCGACCTGCACGCGATGGACGAACATCGGACGGTAGTAGCCACCCTGGATGTCGTCCTCGCGCGTCCACACGAGCTTGATGCTCGTGCCGGGGCGGTGCTTCGCGAGCGCGGCTGCTTCGCGCGCCAGGTGGCAATCGAGCGGGCCGCGCCGGCCGAACGAGCCGCCCCCGAACACCACGTGACACGTGACCTTCGCCGGCGCGACGCCCAGCACCTCGGCGATCGCCGCCTGATCCATCGTCGCGCCGGACGAGGCGATCCACGCCTCGGCGCGGTCGCCGTCGAAGCGGACGGTCGCGTTCAACGGCTCCATCGGCGCGTGCGCGAGGAACGGGAACGCGTACTCGGCGACGATCGTCCGGTCGCGCTCGAGCTTGTCGATCGCCGACGCGTCGCCCGCCGCGAGCGCGACGGTGCCGGGGCGCTGCGCCCTCGCCTGGTAGCTCGCGAGGATCGCGTCGGTGTCGGCGTGCTCGACCGAGGCGACGTCCCACTCGATCGCGAGGCGTGCGCGCGCCAGCTTGGCGGGCCAGAAGCCGTCGGCGACGACCGCGACCCCGCGGCCGTGCACGAGCGGAACCTCGAACACGTCGAGGACCCCGGCGACCGCGCGGGCCGCCTTGTCGTCGAACGACTTGACGGTGCCGCCGAACACGGGCGGGCGCGCGATGAGCGCGGTCTTCATCCCGGGCAGCGCGAGGTCCAGCCCGAACTTCTGCGAGCCGTCGCACTTCGCCCGGCCGTCCAGGCGCGGCACGCGCCGGCCGATGATCCGGAGCTCGCTCGGTTGCTTGAGCTGCACCTTGGCGGGCAGCGGTCGTCGCGCCGCGTCGCTCGCGAGCTCGCCGTAGCGCGCCGACTGGCCGTCCGGTCCGTACACGACGCTGTTCTCGGTGCGGCAGCGCCCGGGGGGAACGCGCCACCGCGCCGCCGCCGCGGCGACCAGCATCGCGCGGGTCTTCGCGCCCAGCTCGCGATACTGGGTGAACGAGTTCGCGATGCTCGAGGAGCCGCCGACCATCTGCAGGCCGAGCACGGGGTCCTTGTAGACGTCCGCCACGGGCGCGAGCTCGGCGGTCACGGCCGACCAGTCGGCGTCCAGCTCGTCGGCGAGGATCATGGGAAGGGCGGTGTGCACGCCCTGGCCGACCTCGACGCGATTGACCACGATGGTGATCTTGCCGTCGGCGCCGATCCGCACGAACGCGTCCGGTGGCGCGGCGGGGGCGGCGGGGGCGGCGTTGCCTGCCGCGCCGGCGGCCCGCTCGAGGTAGAGCGCGACCATCAGGCCGCCCGCCGCTGCGGCGGACCTGCGCAAGAAACCCCGGCGGCTCATGCCGCGCGCGGGGATGGCGTCGATCAGTCTTCGCATCGGCGGCTCCTCACTTCATTTGCGACGACGCGCGACGCACCGCCGCGCGGATCCGGACGTAGGTCCCGCATCGGCACAGCGTGCCGCCCATCGATTGCTCGACCTCGGCGTCCGACGGCGCCGGCCGGGCCTTGAGCAGGGCGACGGCGGTCATGATCTGGCCGCTCTGGCAGTAGCCGCACTGCACGACGTCGGTCTCGACCCAGGCGGTCTGGACCGCCGCGCCCATGGCGTCCTTGCCGATGCCCTCGATCGTGACGACGCCGCGATCCCCGACGAGCGAGATCGGGACGAGGCACGATCGGGTCGCGACGCCGCCGAGGTGGACGGTGCACGCACCGCAGGCGCCGATCCCGCACCCGTACTTGGTGCCGGTCAGCTGCAGCCCCTCGCGCAGCACCCAGAGCAGCGGCGTGGACGGATCGACGGCCACGGTCCGCCGCTCGCCGTTCACCTCGAGTTGAAAGGTTGTCATGGCGATTCCTCGTCGTGTCGAATGGTCATGGGCAGGGTGTTCCGGCCTCGACCCAGCGGCGCGTCGCGCGAACGAACGCGTCGTGGGATCGCGGAGGCAGGCTGCGAGGGGTTCCGTCCGCGCGCACGCCGGGGCTCCACGCCCACAAGACGAGCGCGTCCTCGGCGTGGTGCTTCAGCAGCCCGCGCGCATCGAGGCCGTTGTTCTTCGATCGATCCGTGACGGCGCGGCACACGTCGGCGCTCGCGAGCGCGCGGCCGCCGGGGTCCTGCCACTGCATCGACAGCGGCGCGAGGTGCCAGTCGGGGACACCGGGGACGCCGGTCGCGTCCGCGTTGGCCTGCTGGTGGCAGCCGCCACAGGTCAGGCCGGGAACACCACGCCCGTCCGGGCCCCGCGTCACGTTGGCGAAGTGGCGGCGGCGGTCATCTCCTTGCGCGGGAGATGACGTGGCGGTGTGGCAGTTGAGACAGCGCGGGCTGATCAGCACCGCGTACACGTCGTTCCACGCCGCGAGGCCCTCGGCCTTCGCGCCGCCCCGGCACGCCACCGAGGCGCTCGCGGCGAGCCCCAGGACACCGGCGATGACCGCTCTGCCTGTCATGCGTTGTTGATAGGCCGAGGCGACAGGACGCGCAGTCACGCGTCGTCCGAGATGCATTCGCGATCGTCTGGCCCGGCCCCGGCGCTCGTCGTCCTTGTGCCAGGTGCAGCTGGGCTGTAACGTGCTCGGTCATCGCAGATCGAGATGCCGTTGTCCGCATCCAGAGCTACCTCGCAGCCGGCCCGCCCCGACGCGCCCGGGCCGCTCGCGGCCATCGTCTCCCTGCTGCGGCCCCGGACCGTGAGCTCCAAGATCGTGAGCGGCGCCGGCGCGTGGAGCGTTCGCTACGCGCGGTACGCGCATCCAGCGTTCTGCCTCATGCTGGAAGGTGCGTGCTTCCTCGACGTGGACGGCGTGGGCGTGCTCGATCTCCAGCGCGGCGACTTCGTGCTGCTCCCCGACACGCCCGGCTTCACGCTCGCGACCGATCTCGCGCTCACGCCCGAGCTGCGCGCGCCCACGTCGGGAGCCACGCTCCGTCACGGCTCGTGCTCCAAGCCGGTCACGCGGCGCCTGCTCGGAGGCTACTTCCAGTTCGATCGGGCGAACGCGAGGTTGCTCGTGAGCCTCCTGCCGCGAGCCGCGCACATCCGGCGTGACGAGGAGGGGGCGGCGCGCCTGCATCGCATCGCCGAGCTGATCGGCGAGGAAGCGGACACCCAGCGGCCGGACCGCGAGCTCATCCTCGAGCGCCTCGTCGAGGTGCTGCTGGTCGAGGCGCTCCGGCTCCGGCTCGCGTTCTCGGATCCCCAGGGCCAGGGGCTGCTCGCCGGGCTCTCCGATCCGGCGCTGGCGCGCCCGCTTCGCGACATGCACGTCGACGTGGCGCGACGATGGACCGTCGCGGAGCTCGCCCGCACCGCGGGCATGTCGCGCGCCGTGTTTGCGGAGCGCTTCACGCGCAAGGTCGGGATGCCGCCGATGCAGTACCTGCTCGAATGGCGGATGGCGGTCGCCAAGGATCTGCTCCGTGGCGAGCGGCCGCCGCTCGCCGCGGTCGCGCAACGCGTGGGGTATCAGTCCACGAGCGCGTTCAGCACGGCGTTCACGCGCGTGGCCGGCTGCTCGCCACGCGCGTTCGCGCGCGCGTTGACCTGAGCGGAGGTCTCGCGGCGCGGCGAGCTCCGCGGCTTGCTCAGCGCCTTCGCTCCCAGGGCTGAAGGATCTTGACCGACGCCATCCCGGCCGCCGTCGCCGACTGGATCCCCATCTCGGTGTCCTCGAAGACCAGGCAGTGGATCGGCGCGACCTTCAGCATCGCCGCGGCGACCAGGAACGGCTCCGGATCCGGCTTCGCGCGCGCGTAGTCGCCCGCGCACACCAGCACGTCGAACCGCGCGTGGATGCCGAGCGTGGTCAGCGACGCCATGACCGACTCGCGCGTGCTCCCCGAGACCACGGCGAACGGGATCTTGCCGTGGCTGAGCTCGATGTGCTCGAGGACCTCCGGAACCGCCTGCAGCTGGCCCAGGTTCTCGAAGTACAGCGCCTCCTTGCGCCGCGAGACGTCCTCGATGGGCATGTTCAGCCCGTGCATCTGGTTGAGCGCGGCGATGATCTCCGCCACGGGCCGGCCGCCCCACGCGTAGAACAGATCTTCGGCAAACTCGCAGTGCCACTCGGCGAGCGCCTCGCGCCAGGCGAGGTAGTGGAGCGGCATCGAGTCCGCGATCGTGCCATCGCAGTCGAACAGGTAGGCCTGGAACTCGCCGTCGGGCAACTGCAACGTCATCGGGGCTCGCTGGGCATGGTGGGTGCGATCCATACCGCCTTCGCGGACGTCGAGCACGGCCAGCGCCGCAGTCGCGGCGCGCGGCTTAGCAACGATTAACCCGCCTTGATTCGCGCAGCTCGCGCGGCCCTCGTAGAACGAGGCATGCCGAAGCTCCTGGTCGTGAGCGATGACCCCGCCGTGAGCGCCTTGCCGGCGGTTCCGCTCGATCCCGAAAGCGGCCTCGATGGGCGGCGCCACGCGAGCACGACGGGGCTGGCCACGAGGCCCGCGCGAACGCGGCCGTCGATCGAGGAGGCCGGCGGTCGACGGCTGATCGGCGGCAGCCTGCCGATGCAGCAGCTCCTCGCCACGGTGAAGCGCGTGGCGACGCGAGACATCACCGTGCTGGTCCGCGGTGAGACCGGCACCGGCAAGGAGCTCATCGCGTCGCTGATCCACGCGTCGAGCCACCGGGCTGGCAAGCCGTTCATCAAGTTCAACTGTGGGGCCCTCCCGTCGGACCTGGCGGAGTCCCACCTGTTCGGTCACACCCGGGGCGCGTTCACCGGCGCCGTGACCGCGCACCGCGGCTACTTCGCCGAGGCCGACGGTGGGACGCTCCTCCTCGACGAGGTCGGCGAGCTCGGCTTGGGGACGCAAGCCACCCTGTTGCGCGCCCTGCAAGACGGAGAGATCCAGCCTGTCGGGGCGGCCCGGCCCAACAAGGTGGACGTCCGGGTGATCGCGGCGACGAATCGCGACCTCGCGGCGGACGTGCGCGCCGGCCGGTTCCGCGAGGATCTCTACTATCGGCTCGCCGTGGTGGCGGTGGTCATCCCGCCCCTGCGTGACCGGCGGATCGATATCCCGCACCTCGTCGAGGAGCTCGCCGCGCGCTATGCCGCGCGGTTCGGCGTCGAGCCCGTCCGCTGGTCATCCGACGTCCTGGCCCAGCTCACCGCGTCGCCGTGGCCGGGCAACGTGCGCGAGCTCGAGAACACGGTGGCGAGGCTCGTCGCGATGTCGCGAGACGGCTGTCTCGACGACGAGCTCCTCCAGCAGGGCCCGGCGATGGACCTCGATCCTCCGCCGATGGACGGCCGGCCCGGGGCTCCAGGGACGCTCAGCGAACAGGTCATGGCGTTCGAGCGCGCGCTGATCGCGAGGACCTACGCCGCGTCGGGCGGGAACCAGTCGGAGACCGCGCGCCGCCTCTCCGTCC